>Ga0207421_10003671_pt1 | contig 18156 bp, 17 predicted proteins | sample SodLakKL_010_SED_4_FD_187542 | JGI IMG/M metagenome (GOLD analysis project Ga0207421, IMG submission 187542) | Alkaline sediment microbial communities from Lake Tanatar, Kulunda Steppe, Russia - 8KL_010_SED (SPAdes) (version 2) | ecosystem: Environmental > Aquatic > Non-marine Saline and... | reverse complement strand
CTACCGCTCTGACCCGCCCCTGAAGGAGGTGGGCTTCCGCTAGCTTTCGGTCAGGACGACCCCTCCCGAAGCCGTTCGGCGGCAGCAGCGACGCGGGCGTGTGCGTTACTCCGTGATGGTGAGTCTCCCGCCATCTCCCGCTCGAGTTCCCTTCGGCGGCTGTCCGAACCGACGATTGCGTCCCCATCGTCGAACGCGACCCGTGCGAACTGGGGTGGCATCGAGTGGACGTCGACGACGTCCACGTCGGTCGGGAGTGCCCCGTCGAGGTCGGACACGAGCCGAAGGTATACGTCGCTGTATCCGTCGTCCCCGGGACGGTGATCGTCGAACTCGACGGCCACGTCGACGTCGCTTCGGTCGTCCATCGAGCCGCGTGCGGCCGACCCGAACACCATTGCAAACGAGACGGGATGGCCGTCGAGCACGCTCCGAAGCGTCCGCCGGATCGAATCCGCCATGCCGTCCGTCGGATCGCCATCGGTCATACTCGAGACGTGGCCGCGAAACACCAATAGTGTTACCCGACGTCGTGGATGTACGGCGAACTCGTCCCGAACGATCGTCTCAGTCCAGGAGTCGCGGAACGTCCTCGAGGTACCGTGTCTCAGTACGTTCGAACGCGAAGCTCCGGTACGCGGTCAAAATCAGAATCTCCGGTGACGAGTTCTTGCCCGTGTTCGATCGCGGTCGCGGCGATCAGACAATCGTTGAATCCGAGTTCCGAACCCGACTCGATCAACTCGGCCTGGATCCTCCCTGCCCGACGCGCAACCGAGCGGTCGACCTCGAGCCACAGCAGCGACTCGAGCAACTCTTCGGTTCGGCGAAACTCACGTGCCGATCCGAGATTTGCACCGATCCAGAGTTCGGCCGCTGCTACCGGAGTGACACAGTGTCGTTCGCCCTCTCGGTCGAGTTCTTCCATCGCCTCTCGAGCGGCCTCCGCTCCGTCGAGGACGTCGATCAGGAACGACGTGTCCAGACAGGTCATCAGTCGTATAGCCGCTCGAGTCGGTCGTCGGTTCGCTCCCGACTCGTTTCGATCGCCGCTCGAGCACGGTCGGCCGTCTCCTCGTTCCACGTCCCCCAGAACTCCGCGAGCTGACGTCGCCCGAGCAGGCGATCGATCGCCTCGCCGAAGCTCTCGTCGTCCCGTCGTTCCTCCCGGAGCTTCTCGTAGACGTCCTCAGGAACCGAGATGTTCTTGCTCCCCATATTCGACTGTGTGTGCTGTGTGTGCAAAAATTCGTCGGCGGTTGCGGTCACGTCTCGAGTTGTGGTACGCCCTCGAGGTCCTCGCGTCGCTCTCCTGTGAGGTACTCCTCGTCGTAGCCCAGCCCGCGGACGGCGGTGAGGAATTTCGAGAGCGCGCCGAAGGCGAGGCGGCCTTTCGTCGGGAAATCCCGCTCGGGGTGTTTGATCCCGCTGGGTCTCGGTGGAATGTCGGGTCGGCCGTAACACTACGGAATCGCCCGCCAATTATAAATTCTTATGTGTACAAGTACGTGTATGGGTACGAAGACGATAACGATCACGGACGACGCCTACGAGAGTCTGAAAGAGCACAAACGCGAGGATGAAAGTTTCACCGAAACGATCCTTCGGATCACCGGCGGGGAACGCGATGTCATGAAGGGATTCGGCGTGATGAAAGACGTCGACGGATTCGCGGACGCAGTCGAGTCGTCTCGCGAGCAACTCGATGCCGATCTCCGCGAGCGTGAGACACAGTGATCGTCTTCGATTCGACGTTTCTCGTCGATTACCTCAACGAGGAGGACGCCGCGGCGGCGTTCCTCGAGGGCCACGACGGGAAGCCGTTCTTCGCACCGTCGCTCGCGTTGTTCGAAGCGTACCGGGGCGCAGCACGGTCTGTTGGACACGACGGCGTGGAACGAGTCACGACGGGCTTAGATTGGATCGAGCCGTTGGACCTCACCGAGCCCGTGGCTCGCGAGGCCGCCACGATCGAAGCCGAGTTGCTCGAGGACGGCACCCCGATCAACCTCGGCGACGTCCTCATCGCGGCGGTGTGTCGACACAACGGCGGCCAACTCGTCACGCGGGACGCGGATTTCGATGCGGTCGACGATCTTGAAGTCGTGAGTTACTGATCTCCGATTCGAGAGACGGTTTTGGGGCCTCGAACTGGTCTCGGAACTCCTCGTAACGGGACACCTCGAACGCGCCGGGGTGAACCGATATCGTGGCCGGGCAGTCCGTCCGTCAGTTCACGCCACCGCTCCGGTCGATATGAACGGATTCTCCACCATCGTCAGACGTCCGACTCCTCGAGTCGCGGAACGGTCTCGAGGTCGCCGCGTCGATTCCCGGTGAGATACTCCTCGTAGTACCCCAGTCCGCGAACGGCGGTGAGCAGTTTCGAGAGCACGCCGAAGGCGAGGCGGTCTCTCCTGGGGAGATCCCGCTCGGGACGTTTGATCCCGCTGGGTCTCGGTGGGACGCCGGGTGTACCGTAGCGGGAGGGGTGAAAGCGCTGGAGCTGACAGAGCCCGCGGCCGACGCGACGATCCTTTTTGATATGTGCGCGGAGGCTGTTTCTCGTCGGGTGGTACATCGTCACGTCCTCGGCGAAGTGGAGGTCGTACCCGGCGTCGTGGACCCGGTTGCCGAACTCTCGTACTGACGGACAGGACGATTCGAACACCGATCGCAATTCGATCGGGTTCTCAGTGGTCCTGTCCGCCAGTATCACTCGACGGTAACGCTTTTCGCGAGGTTCCGTGGCTTGTCGATCGGCCGTTCGAGCCTGTCTGCGGCGTGGTAAGAGACCAGCTGTAACTGGACGTTCGCGAGCAACGCGGCGAGTGCCGGCTCGACGTCGGGGATCTCGAGGTGGGCGTCGGCGACGGCCGTCGCGCGGTGGTCGTCGGGACAGACGGCGACGACGGGGGCACCGCGGGTGCCGGCCTCCTCGGCGTTTTTCAGGGTCTTCTCGTCCTCTTCGCCGGTAAACACCGCGAAGACTGGCGTCTCGGCGGTCACGAGCGCGAGCGGGCCGTGTTTGAGCTCCCCGGAGGCAAACCCTTCCGCGTGCTCGTAGGTGATCTCCTTGAACTTGAGTGCGCCCTCGAGGGCGACGGGGTAGCCGAGACCACGGCCGATGAAGAAGTACGACTGGCTGTCGTCGTACCGGCGGGCGATCGTCTTCGCACGCGAGGTCGTGAGCATGTCCTCGAGTCGGTCCGGGAACTCCGTGAGTTCCGAGAGCAGCGCCTCGAGGTCGAACGGGCCGTCCCCGACCGAGTCGCGGCCGAGCCGGTCGGCCAGGAGCGCGAGGACGACGGCCTGTGTGGAGAAGGTCTTGGTCGCTGCGACGCCGATCTCGGGGCCGGCGCGGATGAACAGGGCGTCGTCGGCGACCCGTGCTGCAGTGGAGCCCACGACGTTCGTGACCGTGAGCGTTCGCCCGCCGGCGGCTTTCGCCTGCTTGAGCGCCGAGAGGGTGTCGGCGGTCTCGCCGCTCTGGCTGACCGCGATCACGAGCGTGCCGTCGTCGACCGGCGGCGCACAGACGCTGTACTCGTTGGCCAGCAGTGCCCGGGCCGGGATCCCGGCACGGTTTATCGAAAGCGAGCCGTAGAGGGCGGCGTGATAGGAGGTTCCACAGGCGACGAGCTGGACGTCGGTCACGTCCTCGAAGGCCCCGGGATCGAACTCCTCGAGGTCGATCGAGCCCTGTCGGGGGTCGGTTCGCCCCTCGATCGCCTGGGCGATCGCGGTCGGTTGCTCGTGGATCTCCTTTAACATGAAGTGGTCGTACTCGCCTTTCCCCGCCTGTTCTGGGTCCCAGTCGACGGTCTTTCGATCCCGGTCTACGGGTTCGCCCTCGAGGTCGGTGAAGCTGACGCCTCGGGGGTCGACGACCGCGACGTCGCCGTCCTCGAGGAAGACCACCTCCTCGGTGTACTCGAGGAACGCGGGGACGTCACTCGCCAGGAAGACGGTCTCCTCGGCGAAACCGACGACCAGCGGCGAGCCCCGACGGGCGGCGTAGATGGTGTGATCGCCGGCGATCATGACGGCGACGGCGTAGCTGCCCTCGAGGTCGGCGATCGCCCGGCGGAAGGCGATCTCGTTGCGGTGGCCACGGTCGAGGTAGTGTTGGACGAGGTGGGGGATGACCTCGGTGTCGGTGTCGCTCGTGAACTCGTGGCCCGCCTCACCCAAACCGCGTTTGAGGTCGGCGTAGTTCTCGATGATCCCGTTGTGGACGACGGCGACGTCGGTCGCGGCGTCGGTGTGTGGATGGGCGTTCTCGTCGGTCGGTGGTCCGTGGGTGCTCCAGCGGGTGTGCCCGATGCCGATCCGCCCGTCCGGGGGCCGCTTTGCGACCGTCCGCCTGAGCTCTGAGACCTCCCCCGAGCGTTTCTCGACTTCGATGCCGGTCCCGTTCTGAACGGCGACGCCGGCCGAATCGTAGCCGCGGTACTCGAGGTTCTCGAGCCCGGTTATCAGCGTCTCGATCGCCTCACCGTTCCCGACACAGCCGACGATCCCACACATCAGTCGCTCACCCGCGGTTGGGAGGTCGGGTCGTCGTCGAAAACGACACTGGCGTCGGTTCCGGTTCCGTCGCCTCTCGTCGATCGGTTTCTTCCCGGGTACGGCCGGGGTGGAGAACGTCGAACGGACATGATACCGACAACCTGTCTCGCCCGACCCATTACTATAAACGGGCTAACGCGGCCAGTAGCACGCGGGTAACCGCCGGCGGATCGTCGCCGACCGTTGGCGGGCCGAACACCGCCAGTAGCCCACGTCGAGGGGTGATAGAGACGATATCGCCCATCACCGTCGGTGAAACGTTACCGGTTCTCACATACCGTCGGTAGCTCGGGGTCTGTCACCGCCCGGATGGACACCCCACACGGGACGTACGGGCGTCCAACCGTTCGGTAAGCGCGACGAACGACCCGTTCGTCGGTGCCTACGGGAGTCCGGCCTGTCCCACGGTCGGGTCAGAGCTGTCCGAGTGGAGGGCACTACGCGGTCCCGTCGGCGAGCGTCCCGGTACAGAGGGCGGCGACCGCCCGCCGGAGTTGCTGGGAGATCGCCGACTTCGAGACGTCCAGCCTGTCGGCCAGTTCCCGCTGGGAGATCCCACGGGGAACCTCGAAGTAGCCTTCCTGGTAGGCGACCGTCAGGAGCTGTTGTTGTTTCTCGGTCAGGCCGACGACCGCACCGCCTTCCTCCGACGCCACCCGGAGGTGGTTCACCTGGACGGTGACGTTTCGCTGCCCACAGTAGTCGTTGAACGCCACGAGCGCGTCCCGGTCGGGTAACCTGAGAGAGAGAACCCACTCGCCGTGGCGACTCGAGCACTCGAGTACCCGACCGCCGAGTTCGGCCACCTTCGGCGAACACGTGACCGCGCGGTCGGTGAGTGTGACACGGTAGACCCGCCGGTCGGCATAGCGTTCGACGAGCAACGGCTCCGCGACCGTCCCGTCGACCTCGAGTGCCGATTCGAACTCAGAAAAGGTGTCACCACGAACCGACAGGTACGCCAGCGTCGACCCGTCCTCGAGGGTCGTGCGGTACTCGAGGTCGACGGTCAGGTCCCTGGCCCGCCGGAGGGTCGGGCTCGCGAGCAGCTCCGGGTGCTGCAGGCGGAGTTCGGAGACGATTCCGTTGCCGGCTTTCGAGCGAACGGCGTCTCGAGTCGAACCGACCGCGTCGGTGCTCATCGGCTCACCCCCGGATCGCCCGGCGACCGGCGCGGGTAGTGGGGAGGGCTCCCGCGGTAACTGCTGATTAGCGAGGTGGTACGCATCGGTTTCCACGTGGACGCTCCGGTCGGAAGGTCACCGACGCTATACACGAACACAGTCACGGATCCCGATACAATACCTATTCATCGGTCACCGAACCAACCGTTCTGTGGGCCCGGAGAAGGGAGCGGTCGGTGGGCGGTAATAGGCTATTACCCGCCGTTTTCCTCGAAGAGCAACGAGAACAACGTCCGCTCTGCGGCACGGTAGTGCCTGTTGAACGTCGGCTGTGAGACGCCGAGCGACGCCGCGACCTCCTCGCCGGTGCTCTCTCTGGGCCACTCGAAGAAGCCGCTGTAGTAGGCCGCCTCGAGGGTCCGGAGCTGGCGGTCGGTCAGCTCCGTCCGGAAGGCCCCGAGGGTCCGAACCGCCCGGTCGCGCTCCCGGCGAGCCAGCAGCTCCGTCCCCGGGAACTTCCCCTCGAGCATCCGGAGGAACGACCGCACGTCCGAGCCACGGGGGAGTTCGACCAGCGCGTGGGGGCGCTCGCCACCCCCGGAGAGGGCGACGAGCAGGCCGCCGTGGTCGGCGACCGTCGCCGCGAGCGTCGAGTCGGAAACGCGGAGTTCGACCACCGATCCGGCCTCGCGGTCTCCGGTCTCCCGGGCCGACTCGAGCCCCTCGAGGTCGGAGACGGTCTCCCGGACGGTCTCTACGGCCCCGTCGGTGACGGTCAGAAACACCGTCGACTCACCGGCCGACCGCGGGACCACCGTCGCGACCTCGAGGCGGGCGTCGACCCTGGCGGCGAGCGCGAGCAAGGGGTCCTCGCCCTCGACCGCGACCTCGAGTTCGGTGACGCCCTCGGCGAGCAACGCCCGTCTGGTCTCGACGGCGTTTATGGCGTAGGCTATGGTCTCGCCGAGCCACGCGAACGTCTCCTCGCCCCCCCGAAAGGCCGCCGGGCGGCCGGAGGAGACCGCGAGCACGCCGTAAACGTACTCGTCGTAGGCGATCGGAACGGCGAGGACCGAGGCGACGTCACACTCGAGTGTCGCCCGTCGCCAGGCCGAGTCGGGCTCCTCGAGGACGTTCTCGACGGCGGCCGGTTCGCCGGTCGCCACGGCTCTGCCCGCCGGTTCGGCCGCGTCCGGATCGAGGGTGACGGTGACGTCCTCGAGATACCCCTCGTCGGCCCCCGCACGGGCACGCGGCGTGACCGTCTCCGTTGTGAGATCGGCCTCGCCGATCCAGGCGAACTCGAGCCACTCTAGCTCCGCGAGGTGTCGACAGGCGGTCGCCTCGATCTCCTCGCGGCTGTCGGCCCGGAGGAGTTCCCGCGTCAGCGCCCGGGTTACTTCGACGGTCGCCACGGTACGCTCTACGGTCGCCGCCTTGCGCTCTATGGCGTCCTCGCGGTCGCGTAGTTCCGATTCCCGCTCTGTGCCCTCGAGGGCCCGCTCGCCGATCGCGGCGACGGCGTCGACGACCTCGAGGGCGTGGTCGTCGAACCCCGCGGGCCCGGTCGTCGTCGCGAGGAGGGCGTGTTCCCCGCCGACCGGGGCGGTGAGGACCCGGTCCGCGCGAACGCCGCCCCTGGTCAGGAGCCCCTCGAACGCGGCGGGGTCGTGGGTCCTGGCGCGCGCGCCCTCGGCGTTCCCGAGCGGGGTCGCGTCGACATCGACCGTCGGCAGATCCGGATCCTCCCCGGCGGCCGCGACCGCCGCGGGCCGGGCCCGCCGGCCGTCCTCGAGGACGTACGTCGCGACGACGTCGACCCGGAGGGCCTCGGCGACGGCGTCGGCGACCGCCTGCCGGACCTCCGGGAGCGTCTCGGCCCGGCCGAGTTCGCGGGCCGCCGTAGAAAGCGTGGACAGCGCAGCGTCCCGCGAACGCCGGTCGGCGACGTCACGGATCACGCAGACGCCACGCCCGTCGCCGGGGAGGGGCGTCACGGAGACGGCGACCGGGCGGGGCCCGCCGTCGACCTCGAGGGTCGTCTCGATCGGGTCGACCCGGCGGACCGGCGACGTCACCCGTTGCTCGATCGCCCCCGCGAGGTCGGGATCGAAGAGTTCGGCGAGCGTGTATCCGACCGGCGTTTCGACCGTGAGGAAGTCGAAGGCGGCCGTGTTCGCGACCGTCACCCGCCCGTCCTCGAGTCCGAGCACCGCCACCTCGAGGGCGTCGAGGACCGTCTCGAGTGAGTCGACCCGGTCACGTTCCGCCCCCGGAGGCGCTACCTCCCGGGCGTAGACGCCGGCACCCGCCTCCCCGGGGTGGACGTGGACCTCGAGCCAACCGTCGAGTTCGACCTCGAAGACGACGACCGACCCCCGGGCTCTGGCCTCGTGGACCCGTTCGTAGAAGCGCCCGCGGACCGCCTCCGGGAGCAACTCCCAGAGGACCGTTCCCTCGAGGTCCTCGGCCGGCCGGTCGAACAGCACCGACGTCGTCCCACTCGCGTACTCGATCTCCCACTCCGTCCCGAGCGCGAGAAAGACGCCGTCGAGGGCCTCGAGTGTCCGTTCTACCCGCTCGTCCCCGCCCGTCGGTCGCTGCAGCGTGAGGACGACGCCCCCGATCGCCGGGTCGGCCAGCCGGCTTTCCATCGTCGCCTCGAGGACGCGCCAGGTGTCGTCGGCGTGGCGAAACCGGTAGCGCTCACGACGGGTCGTTCCCGGAGAGTGTCCGCGTACGTCGGCGATCGCCTCGCGGGCGTCCTCGCGGTCTTCGGGGTGGAGGACGCCGAAAACCCCCTTCCGGGCGATCTCGTCGGGCGTGTACCCCGTGACCGTCTCGACCGCCGGCGTGGCGTACTCGAGGGCGTCCTCCTCGCCGAGGACGAGCACTGGCAGGCGTTGGGTCTCGAGTATCGATCGGTATCGGCCCTCGCCGGGGCGAGAGCGCTCGATCGCGTTCGTGACCCGCGTAGCCACGGCCTCGGGTGACTCGCCGGGATAGACCACGTCGGTCGCCCCCGCCTCGAGGGCGTCGGTCGCGCTCCCCTCCTCGACCAGCGCGACGATCGGTACCGGCCCGCGGGCACGGATCGCCTCGAGGACGAGCGTTCGGTCCCCCGCCGGGACGTCCGGGAGGACACAGTCGACCGACCCCTCGGAGATGACCTCGAGGGCGTCGTCGTCGCTTCGGGCCGAACGGACGGACGCGCCGGGGAGTGTCGCCCGGAGGGCCGCCGAGGCGTCCTCGGCCCGCGGGGAATCGCCGACGACGAGCACGCGGACGACGTCGCCGGCCGTGAGCGTCGACCGATCGCTCACGGCGACCACCTCGCGGCCCGACCGACGCCGCGATCTGCCGAGGTGCCAGCCGACGGAGGGGGAACCACTGTGTCCTCACTTTGCTCCCCGGGAGATTAATTACAGAGACCGTATTCGCCGGTAATACGGACTTACCGGGGGAGAGCCCACCGGACGACGACGGCGTAGCCGAAGGGGACCCAGACGGCGCCGACGAACCCGAGAAACGGGATCGAACGCGGGGAGAGATCGGTCACGGCGAGGAGCGCGATCGGCCCGAGGAGACTCCAGACGCCAAAGGAGACGACGGCGACGTGGGGGATCGTAAGCAGGTAGGCCACCAGCACCAGCGTACACGCGGCGACGACGACGTTGACGACGGGTGAGAACGCGGGCGTGACACTCGAGTAGACGAACGCGGGATACAGTGCGGTGAAGACGCCGACGACGATCCACGTCGACTGTTCTAGGCCTCGTCGCCCGGTCTCGACCTCGCCGTCCCAGTCGTCGACGCTGAACGCCGACGGCCCGTCCCCGTCCTCGGCCGGTTCGTCCGCCACCCCGCCGGGACCGTCCCGGTCTCGCTCGTCGTCGACGAACCACTCGGCGACCCTGGCCTCGGCCGTCGCGCGTCGACGACGCCGGCGCTGTCGGGCGTGGTGGCTCGGTCCCGACCGTTCGGCCCCGCCCCGCCACCACCCGTCGGTCGCACCCGTCTTCGCGCCGGCCGCCCCCCTCGAGCGGTCGCCACGGGTCGAAGCCCCGCCGGCGGTCCCGGACCCGCCTTCTCCCCCACGGTCGGAACTCGCGGCGTCCGCGGGTGTCCTCGAGGCCCCCGTCACGCCGGCCTCGAGTTCGAGGTAGGCCTCGTGGCCGAGCCGGTCGTAGCGGGCCCGTTCGTCCCCGTCGGTGAGGACCTCCTGGGCCCGTTTGACCCGCTCGAAGGCCACAGTGGCGTCGGCTGCGTCGTTCTGGTCGGGGTGGGTCTCGAGGACGCGATCGCGGTAGGCCTCACGGATTTCGGCCTCGGTAGCGCCCTCGTCGACCTCGAGGACGTCGTAGTAGGTCTCCCCCATCGACGCCCGTTGGTACGGACGGACCGAGCAAAAACGGCGGGGTCGACGGGAACCTATTTCACGCCGCCGGGCCGACCCTCCGACAATGGTTTCGGAACTCTTCGATCCCGAACGGTGGGAGCCGATCGACGAACTCGATTTCCGTGACATCACGTACCACCGTGCGGTCGATTCGGGCACCGTCCGGATCGCCTTCGACCGCCCCGACGTTCGCAACGCCTTCCGGCCGGGAACCGTCGACGAACTGTACGACGCCCTGGATCACGCCAAACGCCAGACCGACGTCGGCTGTGTCCTGCTTACGGGCAACGGTCCGTCCCCGAAAGACGGCGGCTGGGCTTTCTGTTCGGGTGGCGACCAGACGATCCGTGGCGACGCGGGCTACGAGTACGAGGGCGACGAAGAGCGCGCGTCGGAACAGGGACGGTTGCACATCCTGGAGGTCCAGCGGTTGATCCGACACATCCCGAAGGTCGTCGTCTGTGTCGTCCCGGGGTGGGCCGTCGGCGGCGGCCACTCCCTGCACGTCGTCTGTGATCTGACCCTCGCGAGCGAGGAACACGCGAAGTTCCTCCAGACCGACCCCGACGTCGGCAGCTACGACGCCGGCTTCGGCTCCGCGTACCTCGCTCGCCAGGTCGGCCAGAAGAACGCCCGTGAGGTGTTCTTCCTCGGGAAAACCTACTCCGCGGAAGAAGCCGAGGAGATGGGGATGGTAAACGAGGCCGTCCCCCACGAGGAGTTAGAGGAACGGGCCATAGAGTGGGGCGAGGAGATCAACGCGAAGAGTCCGAACGCCATGCGAATGCTCAAATACGGGTTCAACATGGCGGACGACGGCCTCGTCGGCCAGCAGGTCTTTGCGGGTGAGGCCACGCGACTCGGCTACATGACCGACGAGGCAAAGGAGGGCAGAGACGCCTTCGTCGAGGGACGCGATCCGGACTTTTCGGAGTTCCCCTGGCACTACTGACCCCCGGAGACGACCGTGTGACGGTTCTCGCCACCCGTGCCGGCGAGCGTCCTACGACCCCCCGTCGTCCCGGCGTTCGGGGTCGACGACCCGTTCGTGGAACCGCTCGAAGGCCTCCGTCCAGGACTCGAGGTCCTCGCCCTCGCTTTCGAACTCGACCGGGACGTCCGCGAAGCCACACCGGTTACACGCGACCGTGGTGGCGTCCCCGAGTGAGAGCCGTTCGAGGGTGGTCCCACAACGAGGACACTCCTCCATACGTCAACCTGACGACGAACGGTCTTAATTCTGTTCGATGTGCGCGTCCCGTTCGAACCCGACACAGCCATTAGCCTCGAGGCCCGACGACCGGGGATGGTCTCCCGTCGCGACCTGGCCCGCCGCCTCGAGTCCGTCGCCGACTTCGAAGAGCCCTCGGTGTCCCTAGAACAGTACCTGACGCCGGCGGAAGTCGCCGCCCACCTGCTTCATTTCGCCTCGACACGGGACGATCTCGCCGGCCGGACGGTCGTCGACCTCGGGACCGGAACCGGGATGCTCGCGATCGGGGCGACCCACGCCGATCCGGCCCGCGTCGTCGGGATCGACGTCGACCCCGACGCGCTGGCACTCGCCTGTGAGAACGAACGCCGTGTCGGCGGCTCACGCGATGTCGAGTGGGTCCGGGGGGACGCGACCCGCCCACCACTGGCCGTCTCCGGGGCCACCGTCGTCTCGAACCCGCCTTTCGGCGCACAGCGACGCCACGCCGACCGTCAGTTCCTCGAGGCCGCGAGCGAACTCGCCTCGGTCTCCTATACGATCCACAACGAGGGCAGCCAGGAGTTCGTCGAGGCGTTCGCGGCCGACCACGGCGGGGCCGTCACCCACGCCTTCCGGACGACGTTTCCCCTCGAGCGACGCTTTTCGTTTCACACCGAAGCGTCGACGGACCTCGAGGCCGAGGTGTTCCGGATCGAGTGGCGGTGAACGCTACGCGTCCGCGCCGGCGGTGCCCCTGATCAGGTAGAGATCGAACCCGTCGTTGGAGTGGACGCGGTCGACCCCCGGCTGGTCAGCGACGCCCTCGAGTTGTGCCCGGGAGTATCGGAGTTCGTGATAGGCGTGGACCTCCCGTTCGTGATCGGCGACGGTCAACACGAGGTACCGGTCGTCCTCGTACTGGGGGGCCAGTGGGTCCTCGAGGGCGTCCTCGGGGACGCCGGTGAAGAGGCGCATCCGGTCTTCGTTCGCGTTGACTGCGTCGTGGTAGCGGTTGGGCCCGTTTCGCAGTCCCATCAACTCGAGGTCCTCGTCGTAGGTTTCGAAGGCGCTCTCGTAGCCGCTGGTCTGGGCTTCGGTGACGTGTGGGGAGGCGTGGTAGACGTACGGCGAGGGGAAGACGGCGAGCACGGAGAGGACGACCAGCGCGCCGAAACAGACCGCGAGCGTGGCACGTGCCGGTCGACGCAGTCGCCCCTGGATGCCCGCAGTGACGAGATAGAACGCGATCGAGCCGAGGACGACGGTGAGAACCATCATCAGGCCGAACACGCGAAAGTGCATCCCGGCCTCCGCGCCGACGAAGTAGATCCCGAACAGCGCCCCCAGGGCGGCCAGCCCGGCGGTGAAGTACGTCGTGACCGCCCGGACGTTCTCACGGTCCGTCGACACCACCTTCGAGAGGACCCCGAGGATCAACGCCACGGTGAGCACGACGAAGACGAGGTGTGGGAAAAACAGCTTGAGGAATATCTCACCGATCCCACCGCCGACCGCCGACAGCGATCCGGCTCCGGCGGCGACCTCGGCGCCGGCGTCCCCCTCCCCGAGGACGTACTCGAGGGCGGCTCCGAGGAAGTACTCGAGTGAGCCGGCGTAGAACCCGCGGTCTTCGGTCCAGACGACGAACGCAGCCAGTAAAAACAGGGTCTGTCCGTACAGCGGTCGGTGCTCACTCGAGGCGGTTGTGCCACCCCGTCTGCGGGCGTACTGGAGGAGACAGATCGCGAGGAGTGCGACGATCAGGTGGGCGGCGAGCTGTGGGTGGTAGACGACGGCCCCGATCGAGGCGACAGCGAGCGCCGCCCCGACCGCCGTGAACGTCGCCTCATCGCGCCCCGAGAGGACGTACGCCGTCAGGAGGTAGACGAACAGTGCGGAGAAAAACACCGCCTGGCTCATCGGGTGGGCCGAGAGGTGAGTCGCGAGCGTCGTGATCGGCAACAGGAGGACGGCCCCGAAGGTCGCGATCGTCACGGCGAAGGGGTCGTCGACCACGACGCCGACACAGAGGGGGACGAAGACGACGAACACGAGCGTCGCGAGGAGGACGACGAGGAGGATCGACTGCTGGAGTGGGACGCCGGTGACCGCGTTGATGACGACCGCCGTCGTGTGGAGACCGGGGTAGGCCAACTCGAACGGGGACATCGTTCCCTCGCTGACGGCTCGAGTCCACCCGAGGTGGGTGAGAGCGTCGTGGGTGCCGTAGTAGTGATAGCCCCGGACGATCGGCAAGGCGACGAACACGGCCACGACGAGTCCGCCGAGTCCGAGTGCGAGGGCCCGTACGCCACGACTGTCACCCGGGGTGAGGAAGGCGACGACGAGCGAGACGACGAATCCAGCAGAGAGCCCGAGCCAGACCGCCACCGGCGTCCCCGAATAGACGGACAGTTCGTACCCGCTCGCAGGCGAGGCGTGTGCATAGAGGGTCGCGAGAGCCAGCGCGAGGAACCCACCCCCGAGTGTGACTTTCGTACCCAGCCGGCTCTCGCTCGGGAATCGTTTCGCCATGTGATTGGTCCGCCGTTTTCGGTGTCCCTACGTTGTTATGGCTGCTGTACCGCCGGAGTGGGCGCTGTTAGGCTTCCACGTCGGTCCAGAAGTAGACGTGTTCGGTGGCCTCCGCCGCGGTGGGATCGTCCGGGAGTTCCCCTTCGTACAGCAGGTAACTCACCCGGAGGTCGTCGCCGGTCATCGTCGGCGTCACCTCGTGGTCGTGGGTGAGGGCGTCGCCGTCTTCGAGGGTCACCTCGAGGGTCTCGAGTTCTTCGCGTTCGAAGACGGTCGCCTCGTCGTCGGTCGTGTCGACCCGCTCGACGACGACGAGGAGTTCGTACTCGGTCCGTTCGCCCTCGTGGTTGTCGACGCCGACGGTCAGTTGCGCTGGCTCACCTGCCGTCATCTCCTCTGGATACCCCGCGGCCACGAGTTCGCCGTCTTCGTCCTCGGTGAGCACGGAGAGCTCCGAGTGGGCCTCGCCGTCCTGTGGCGCGGCGAGTGCGTAACCGACCGACGAGAGGGCGAGGAGGACGCTCGCGACGACGAAGAGGTTCGCGAGGGTGTGGACCGCGGAACCGGAGAACACCGCCGAGCGGGCCGACCCGAGGAGATCGACGGGTCGAAACCGGTATCGGTCGGCCGACGGAACCCGACGTCTGCGAACCGCCGCGAGCACCGTCCCGAGGAGGGCGAAACCGGCGATCGCCCGGACGACGGCGGTCCCGGTAACCCCCCAGGAGGTGACAGAGAGCAGCAGGCCGAAAAGCGGCACGACGGCGACGCTCAGCCCGAACGCGAGTGCCAGGCGCTCGCGGTCGCTTACCGACCGCGTCTGGATGAGGATCGGCTCACCCTCGCCCGGTCGGGTCGGTGACGACCGGGGAAATATCGTCGCGACCACCACGTAGCCGGGCACGAGAAACAGGAGGGGGAGTCCGAGGGCGGTCAGAACCACCGGAGAGGAGACCGACGCGACGTCGACGACCGTGACCACGAGGGCGACGAACCCGGCGACGACGAAGAGGTCGGCCGGCGCATGCGTGACGAACCGTTTCGTTCGCCTGCTATCGACCAGCTGGTACAGGAGCTCTCTCATCTACGCTGTGGGGACTCGAGCGAACGGGGCTTTGTTAACTATCCCGTACCGTCGGCTACCACCTGCTGAAGCCGTTGGCCCGTCGGTGGACTCTCGTTTGCCGACACGTAGGCGTCGGACGCCACTTCAGTAGCGTTCACGTCACTGTCCCCGACTACTCGACTGCCGTCGAGAACCGCCCGCTCTGGCGAAACTCCGCGGTCACCCGGAGGTGTTCTGCGATGGCGTAGGCCATCCACGCCTGACACCACCGCATCAGGGTGATCCGCTTTCGGTAGTACCGGTGTTTCCGGACGTAAAACCGCCCGTCGTCGTAGAGTTCCGCCAGAGTCCACTCGATGATCTTCCGGGCGGCCCGGAGTCGCCCCTCGTAGGTGAACACGAGGATTCCCTGTGCACAGGCGTGGACGTCCCGCGGGTAGCGACTGGACTCGTCCCATCGCGGCGCCCCGGCGGGCGAAAAGAGCGTCGCGTAAAACGAGAGCCCGTCGGCGAGCACGTCCGCGAAGCGGTCGTCCGCCAGGTCCGCGTAGCGCCCGAACGCCTCGAGGATGAAGCCGTTGTGGAAACTGTCCATCGAGAGGTGGGAGGCGTCGGCGGGCTCACGGTAGTACCAGCCACCGCAGTCACGCTGGAGGGTGGCGACGTGTGCGAGCAGCGCGCGCGCCCGCTCGAGACACGCGTCGTCACTGGAGTGTGCATAGCAGTCGAGCAAGAGCCGTGCCCCGAGTGCGACGGCGTTTATCGTGTCGTAGTCGTCGGTTTCCCCGGGGTAGTAATCGATGACGGCACCGGCGTCGGTCTCCCGGTAGGCGAGGTCCTCGAGGAGGAAGTCGACGGCGGAGAGAGCGACGTCACCGTAAGACGGCTCGAGGGTCCGGCCGGCCAGAAGGGCCCGGACGGGGTAGGCCGTCGACACCACGGACGGCTCCTCGGGCGTGCTCTTGAACTCGAAGGTCTGGATCTCGTGACGGTGGCCACCACAGAAGCCGCTGTAGCCCCGACAGCGGTTCTCGACCAGCCACTCGAGGAGCGCTCGCGTCTCGCGTTCGAAGTCGACCGTCGGGTCCGTCGTCCCGACCTCGAGGCGGTCGGCGACCAGGTTCGCCATCGCGAAAAGCCCCGCCCCCATGTAGTTGCGCCGGGTCTCGACGAGAAAGAGCGGTCGAACGTTCACCGGCGCACGTTTGACGGTCTCCTGGACGGCGAGGTTGAGCCAGCGGTTCTCGACCGGAACCGCCCGGAGGAGTCGGCTGCTCATCCCGTCGGCGTAGTCGGGGCCGGCGTACTCCCGCTCTCGGCTCCAGGAAAGCGTCTCGCGGAGGACCTCCCGCAAGCGATCCTCGCCGACCGTCGTGTCGCCGATCGCCTCGAGGTCACGGCTCCGACCACCGTCGTCTCCGCCGATCGACGCCCCGTCGGGCCCGCCCGTTTCCAGGGGGGTCTCGCTCATCCGCTATCACCACCACGGTCGGCAGAAGCTCGAGGATCCGTCCCGGTCTCGAGGCGGGTCGGCGTCGTATCGAGGGCCGCCGTCGACGGGTCGGGGTCCGCAGGCGGGGTGAGCCAGGCGCGGAGGTCCCGGACGTTCACGTCGATCCTGGCCGGCGGAACGCAGATCGCCGCGAGCGATCGAACCAGTGACTCGCCGGGAGTCGTCACGGCGTAGTGGAGCTCTCGCAGGGGGAAAACGAGTTCGTAGCTGTCGGCCGGCCGACGGTCGGGCCGCCAGGGGAGGTCGAGCGTCTCGGCGACCATCGTCGAGACGAACCGGTATCCAGCCCGGCTGGCGAGGGCGTAGGAGGCCCACAGCTTCGGGTTCACTTCCATCAACACGTAGCACCCGTCCGGCCGTCTGACGTACTCGACGAGAGCAGGGCCGTTCCACCCGAGCGCAGAGAGCAACGAGACACTCGCCGCCTCGAGGTCGCGGTCCTCGATGAGGCGAACGCGGGTTCCGCTGCCGCCCTGGCGGGGCACGGATCGACACTCCTCGTGGGTGTAACTCATCGTCGGTGAGCCGTCGGTAAAGAGGAGCCCACAGGCGTAGGTCCGGTCGCCGGGTACACACTCTTGGACCAGCACCTCGTCGTCTTCGGCCCGACTCGCCAGGTCGTCGTAGGTCTCCCAAAACGTCGACACCTCCTCGACCCGGGCGGTGACGCCGCCGCCACACTCGTAGCGCGCTTTCAGGAACAGCGGGAACGGCAACCGGTCGAGCCCCCCGGGTCGGCCCCGGCTCTCGAGGTCGTCGACGACCTCGGTGTACTCCACAGGCGTGGCGATATCGAGGTCGTCGGCGACCGACAGCGTCTCGCGTTTGTCGACGGCACTCGAGAGCGCCCTCGAGGGGGGCAGACACGTCTGGACGTCCGCCGGCAGCCGGTCGTCGATCGAATCGAGCGCAGCTACCGACCGGTAGCCGACCGGGACGACGACGTCCGGCCGGTAGGTTTCGATCGCGTCGAGGAGGTGCCGGGGATAGGCGTCGTGGGCCGCGGGGACGGTCGTCACGCCGACGTCACAGTGTCTCGAGCGGGGGAGCCGACTTCGGTCGCTCGTGCCGACGCCGACGATCGTCGCCTCGAGGTCCCGGGAGAGTTCCGTCGCGACCTGCAAGGCGTTGTCGTGGTCGCCGTCGAGGACCATCACACACACCGTGGGGGTCATGACCGACTCACCGGCGACGTCCGCTCCCGTCTCTGGATCCGTTCGATCTCTCCCCGTCCGACGCTCGTGGCCATGTCTTCGCGGGAGTCCTCGAGGGGTCATTGTAATGGTTTTGTTGCTGATATTTTTCGGAAAGTACAGCGTTCTATCGTGAACGTAGACAGCTTCACGATCCGCTTACACCAACGGGTTTCACACTCTCCGGACACGGTTACTGTCACAGTTTTGTTTGTGTCTGCCAGGCGGCACGTGTGGGGGTCGACACCCGCCCACCGACGGGGAGACGGTCGGCGTCACTCGAGGGCGGAAACGACACGTTACCCGGATACGGGGTCTCCGGGGGCCCAGACGCCGGTAGAAACCGGCCGATTACAAAGCCGCTCTCGAGCGAGCGCGGCTGTATGGAACGCCCAACGAGAACCGACCGTCGCCCCCTCGAGTGGGGACCATGAGCGTCGACGTCCGCCTCGCGACCGACGCGGACCGAACCCGGTGGAACGAGTACGTCGAGCGGTCGCCACACGGAACCGTCTTCCACGAACTCGCGGTCCTCGAGGTACTGGCCGACCACGCCGAC
>Ga0207421_10003670_pt1 | contig 18157 bp, 22 predicted proteins | sample SodLakKL_010_SED_4_FD_187542 | JGI IMG/M metagenome (GOLD analysis project Ga0207421, IMG submission 187542) | Alkaline sediment microbial communities from Lake Tanatar, Kulunda Steppe, Russia - 8KL_010_SED (SPAdes) (version 2) | ecosystem: Environmental > Aquatic > Non-marine Saline and... | reverse complement strand
GGGGTTCAGGCGCAGCCCGGTCTGTCAGTGAGTTGGGGGGCTGACATCGGCGTTTCCATACCCCCTTTTTCGATTGCAACGAGGTGAATCATGAGTGGACCAGCCCCTAAAAAACGCCCGGAAGTTCCAGATGGCAAGACGCGCTATCTGACGACCCGGCAGAAAGAGCCGACCGAAAAGGGCTACATCGGGTACGACACCATCTGGGAATCGTTCCAGAAAGAGGCCGAATACCAGACGCCCAAACGGCCTTGAGCGCGACGGCCGCGCGAAACCATCAGGGCGCGCGGCCGGCTTTAGCCCTGACGCCGAGGTGTTTGGTGGCTTCAGCGTAGGGCGGAGCGCAGGAGCTCCGGGACGGTCTTCCTGCCGGGCGGGTCGCAATGGTCGATCGTGTGCGAACGGTCCGGAGACGGTACCAGCACGGAGACTCGAATCTTGTACGAGTACAATCCGCTCGACGATCTGGGTGGACAGCCCGCTCAAGGGTTCGGAGCCACCGCCCCGCAGGCGCTTGGAATCTGCCTGCGCTGGCGCAGGGGTGGCGTGGGGCATCACGACTGCCGGGTCGTGCCGCGACCAGGGGCAGTGAGCGAGTCGCCTGGGCTGCGGGAATGGTTCGGCAACGCTGCCAGTAGGCGCCCCTTGACGAAGGCCATCGCACCCGGCGAGTTGCTGCCGGATTGGGATGATGACCTGCTCCGCAGCGTTCCTGGAGGGTTCTTCCGGCGGACCCAAGGTCGGATCACCGTGCAACCCAGGGTCGGGCGCTTCTATCCGGGAAATTTCCTTGCCGGGGCGCCGGAGGTTCCCACCGGTGCCGCCGCATTCCGCATCGCCGAGATCAGTCCGGCTGGTGTGATGACCGTCGACTTTAATCACCCGTTGGCGGGGATCGACCTGGAGCTGGAATTGCGCGTGGTCGATATCGACCCACCGGGGAGCCCCCCGGAAGACCTGGGCAGGGCCGCCGTGATGAACGGACCGGGCATGCAGGCGCGCTGGCGTGACCGGCCGACCGATTTTCTCGCCGGCGAGGCCCTGGCCAGGGCCGATGACAGTCCGGATTCCGCCTTTTACGCGGCCCCCAGAATGGTCCAGCACCTGGACGCTACCGCCCTGGAGCGAATCCGACACCTCTACCGCAGTGTGGTACCCCGGGGCGGGGCGGTCCTCGACCTCATGAGCAGCTGGACTTCCCACCTTGATGGGGAGGGCGCAGCGCAGCGGGTTGCCGGCCTGGGCATGAATGCGGACGAGTTGGCGGCCAACCCCGTGCTGACCGAGCGGGTGGTGCACGACATGAACACGGATCCCCGGCTGCCCTGGCCCGATGCCAGTTTCGATACGGTGATCTGCACGGTGTCCGTCGAGTACCTCACCAGCCCGGTCGAGGTCTTCCGCGAGATCCGGCGCGTACTGCGCCCCGGCGGTCGCTTCGTGGCAACGTTCTCGAACCGTTGGTTTCCGACGAAGGCGATCGCGGTGTGGGCGGAGCTGCACGAATTCGAGCGCATGGGGCTGGTGCTGGAGTTCTTTCTCCGGGCCGGTGGCTTCACCGGGCTCGGAACCTCCTCGCTGCGAGGGTTGCCGCGTCCTCCCGGCGATCCGTATGCCGACCGCCTGCCTGCGTCAGACCCGGTGTTCGCCGTGTGGGGTGAGGCTCCCTGACGATGCGACTACGCGACGCCTGGGGCTCGGGTTGCCGCGGTGGGGGCCCCGTGAACGGCTGCTTCAGGACGAGGTGGGGGGTGACCTGCGCGGTGGGCCGCGGCGATTGCCCGGCCCGCCCGGACCCCGCCCGCGGCCCCCGCCTCCGCGAGGACCGCCACGGCCACGCTCCTCGGGCTTGCGCCGTGGTCTTGGTGCTGGGCGGTTGAGTTGCTGCGGAAGGTCCTCGGGGTAGAGCATCTCGGTTGGAATGCGGCTGCCCAGGTAGGTTTCGATGTCCGGGAGATAGAACGCGGAGTCCTCGCAGCCGAAGCTGATCGCGTCTCCTGCCGCCCCGGCGCGGCCCGTTCGGCCGATTCGGTGCACGTAGTCCTCGCCCGATTGCGGCAGGTCGAAATTGAAGATGTGGGTCACGTCGGGGATGTGCAGGCCGCGAGCGGCCACGTCGGTGGCCACGAGGTAGGCGTACTGCCCCTCCCCGAACTGCGCCAGCAGTCGCGTGCGCTTGGTTTGCGGCACGTCACCTGAGAGCAGCGCGGCATGAAGATCGTTCGCGTTGAGCCAGTCGCAGACCCGCTCCGCCCAGTGTTTGGTGTTCACGAACACGATGGCCCGCTCGGGCTTCAGCTTTTTTGCCAACCCGATCAGCAGCGGGATCTTCTGGTCGTTGGCGGGATAGTAGATGACCTGGTTGATGTTGTCGGCCGTGACTGTTTCGGCCTCGACCTGCACCTTCTCCGGGTTGTTCATGTGCTCGTACGCCAGTTCCATCACGCGCCAGGACAGTGTGGCCGAGAACAGCATCGACTGGCGTTCCGAGGGTGGGGCGCAGCGGCGCAGCAGATAGCGGATGTCCTTGATGAACCCGAGGTCGAACATGCGGTCAGCCTCGTCGAGGACCACCACCTCGACCCGTTTCAGGCCGAAGACGTGCTGTTTGTGGTAGTCGATGATCCGGCCCGGCGTGCCGATCAGCACGTCGGCACCGGCGCCGAGTTCCTCGCGCTGCTGTTCGTAGCCGGTGCCGCCGTAGGCGAGGGCGAACTTCAGCCCCGTGTGCCTGCCCAGCAGCAGGGCGTCCTTGTGGATCTGTATGGCCAGTTCGCGGGTGGGTGCGAGCACCATCATGCGCACGTCGCTGGCCCGCCTGTCTTCGGCCGGGGGATGGCGCAGCAGGCGATTGAAGGCCGCGACCAGGAAGGCGGCAGTCTTGCCGGTGCCGGTCTGGGCCTGGCCGGCGACGTCGTGTCCGGCTAGCGCGATGGGCAGGGTCTCGGCCTGGATCGGCGTGCAATATTCGAAGCCCGCTTCGCGGACGCCCTGAAGGACGGGTTCCGGAAGGTCGAAGCTTTCGAAGCGGATGCGGGAATTGTCGGCCTCGGTCATGTGTCTCCCATGGGCAGGATACCCGGTAAACTTGAATTTACCCGTGAATCTGGCGGATAGTAAGGGGTAACGGAGGGCGCGCATTCCGTGCCCCGCAGCCAACCGACGAGGATACGGAGTGAGCGAAAACATTCATCATATCTCGGATGCCAGTTTCGAGGACGACGTCCTGAAATCGGACCGGCCAGTACTCGTGGACTACTGGGCCGAGTGGTGCGGGCCCTGCAAGATGATCGCCCCGATCCTTGAGGAGATTGCAGAAGAATACGACGGTAAACTCAGGGTTGCCAAACTCAACATCGACGAAAACCCGGCGACACCCCCGAAATATGGAATCCGCGGTATCCCGACGCTGATGCTGTTCAAGGATGGTGACGTCGAGGCGACCAAGGTCGGCGCGCTGAGCAAATCCCAACTGACCGCGTTTCTCGACCAGCACCTCTGAGGCTCGATCCGGCCGCTTTTTCGCGGCCGGCGACCGTACCCGTTGCACCTTCCATTGTAATAACGCTTGCCTGATCGCTCGGGCTCCCCTATATTCCAGGGGTGCGCCCGGTGGCGGCGCGCCCCGCCCCCCTCAGAAGTCCGCCGCAACCCAGCCGGTTGCAGGGCTATCCCGCATTTACTCACGTCTGAACAGCACCCAATGAACCTCACCGAATTGAAGCAGAACACGGCTGCAGAGCTTGTGGCAATGGCCGAGTCCCAGGGCATCGAGAACATGTCCCGTGCCCGCAAGCAGGACATCATCTTCGCCCTGCTGAAGGCTCACGCCAAGAATGGCGAGCCGATCTTCGGCGACGGGGTGCTCGAGATCCTCTCCGACGGTTTCGGTTTCTTGCGCGGAGCGGACAGTTCCTACCTGGCAGGCCCGGACGACGTCTATGTGTCACCCAGCCAGATCCGGCGCTTCGGCCTGAGGACCGGGGACACCATCTCGGGCAAGATCCGACCGCCCAAGGACAGCGAACGCTACTTCGCGCTGTTGAAAGTCTCCGAGATCAACTTCGAGCCGCCCGAGGCGGCCCGGCACAAGGTGCTGTTCGAGAACCTGACTCCGTTGCACCCGAACCAGCGCATGCGCATGGAGCGTGGCAACGGTTCTACCGAGGACATTACTGCCAGGGTGATCGACATGGTGGCCCCCTTCGGCAAGGGCCAGCGCGGTCTGATCGTGTCGCCGCCGAAGGCCGGCAAGACCCTGATGCTGCAGAACATCGCACAGAGCATCGCCACCAACCACCCCGACAGCTACTTGATCGTGCTGCTGATCGACGAGCGCCCGGAGGAGGTCACGGAGATGACCCGGATGGTGCGTGGCGAGGTCGTGTCCAGCACCTTCGACGAGCCTGCGACCCGTCACGTGCAGGTCGCCGAGATGGTGATCGAAAAAGCGAAGCGCCTGGTCGAGCACAAGCGCGATGTCGTGATCCTGCTTGACTCGATCACCCGACTGGCACGTGCCTACAACACCGTCGTTCCCAGTTCCGGCAAGGTGCTGACCGGCGGTGTCGACGCCAACGCCCTGCACCGGCCGAAGCGTTTCTTCGGCGCGGCGCGCAATATCGAGGAGGGCGGAAGCCTGACCATCCTCGCCACCGCGCTGGTGGACACCGGGTCCAAGATGGACGAGGTGATCTACGAGGAGTTCAAGGGTACCGGCAACATGGAGATCCACCTCGACCGGCGTATCGCGGAGAAGCGGGTGTACCCCGCCATCAACGTGAACCGCTCCGGTACCCGTCGCGAGGAACTGCTGACCGATCCGGATGAACTGCAGAAGCTGTGGATTCTGCGCAAGTTCCTGCACGGCATGGACGACACCGAGGCCATGGAATTCCTGCTGGGCCGCATGCAGTCGTCGAAGACGAACGCCGATTTCTTCGACATGATGCGCCGCGCCTGATCCCGAGCTTTCCGTATGGCCCGCTAGGCGATTTCGACGAATTGCACGATCCGGTCGAGACGCAGGAAGCGGCGCCGGCTCATGGCGTCGCGCAGCAGCAGGTACTCGGCATGGCGCCGGGTACGCAGATCCTCGGGGCGGACGTGCTCGATGTGGCTCATGCCTCTGCCGACCCAGCGCAGGCGCAGTGTGTGTCCATGCAGGATGGCCAGCTCCAGGCGCGAGTACTGCTCGCAATCCATCGGCGAGTAGGTCGGTGCCAGTGTCATTCCCCCTCCCGCCAGACCGCGATCTCGGGGTCCTCACCGGCCCCGGAGTCGACGCGCCGGAAGACGATCGGTGAGCAGCAGACGCTGCAGTCCTCGACCCACTCGCGCTCGCCGCTGACCATGTCTACGCTGGTTTCCCCGGGTTCACCGCACCAGGGGCAGGGATAGCTCACGAATTCAAGGGGCCTCGTCATGGTGCTCCAGGAACATCTCGAGCAGGTCGTTGAGAAAGCGCAGGCCCGGCTCGGTCGCGCGCAGGAAGGCCGGATCCGTATCCAGCAGGCCGCGCGCGCGCGCCCGGGCGAGCACCGGGCGGATGCCTTCCAGCGCCAGTCCCGTGCGTTCCGGGAACCGTTCCGCGGGGACGCCCGCCGTGAGGCGAAGCGCATTGAGCATGAATTCGAAGGGCAGCGACCGTGGCTCGATCGGGGACAGGCTGACGGCACGCGGGTCGCGCAGGTAGGTCTCGGGATGCCGCGGCTTGAGCAGGCGCGTCACCGTCTGCCCGGCCACGTCGGTGACTTTGCCGTGGGCGCCGGCCCCCAGGCCCAGGTAGTCGCCGAATTCCCAGTAATTCCGGTTGTGCCGGCATTCGCTTCCCGCCCCCGCGTAGGCCGAGACTTCATACCGAGTATAGCCCGCGTGTTCGAGTACGCATTGTCCCTGGATAAAGAGTTCGTCGACGATCTCGTCCGCCGGCAGGACCGGAGGACGTGCGGCGAACAGGGTGTTCGGTTCCAGCGTCAGCTGGTACCAGGAGATGTGGCTGGGCCGGGCGGCGATGGCGGTCTCCAGGTCGGCAAGCCCCTGCGCCAGTGACTGGCGGGGGAGTCCGAACATCAGGTCCAAGTTGATTTCGTCGAAGCCGGCCGCTTGCGCCTGTGCGATCGCGGCATGGGCATCGGCATCATCATGAATCCGCCCGATCTCCTGCAGCAGCCCTGGGTCGAAGCTTTGTATCCCCAGGGACAGCCGGTTGATCCCGGCGTCGCGGTAGCCGCGGAAGAAACCACGCTCCGCCGTTCCCGGGTTGGCTTCCAGCGTCACCTCCAGGTCCGGCCGCCAGGGCAGGCGTGCGCGCAGGCCCGACAGGAGTTCGTCGATGGCCTCGGGCGAGAACAGGCTGGGCGTGCCGCCGCCGATGAAGATGCTCTCGAGCCGGCGCCCCCAGACGCGCGGCAGTTGGGCCTCCAGATCCAGCAGCAGGGCGTCCACGTAGGCCCGTTCGGGCAGATCCCCGCGCTGCTCGTGCGAGTTGAAGTCGCAGTAGGGGCACTTGCGCACACACCAAGGCAGATGAACGTACAGCGCCAAGGGCGGTGGCTGGCGCAGTTCCAGCGTCGCGCCTGGGCCCTGTGCAGCTGACGGAGTGCTCTTCATGCGCGGTCGTGCTCGGTCCTGACTCTCGGCTATGCCGACGTTCAGGTGGCACCGGGCCGCTGCCGCAGGCGTTCAGCCATGCTGCGCACGGCCTGGCCGCGGTGGCTGAGCCGGTTCTTCTCCGCGTCGGGGAGTTCCGCGGAGGTGCAGCCGAATTCGGGCAGGTAGAAGACCGCGTCGTAGCCGAAACCGCGGCTCCCCGCCGGGGCCGACGCCACCCGGCCCTCCCAGGTGCCCTCGGCCAGTATCGGGGAGGGGTCATCGGCATGGGCCAGGAAGGCCATCACGCAACGAAACCGCGCCGTACGCCGTTCCGGTGGGACATCGTGCAGGGCCGCCAGAAGCTTCTCGTTGTTCTGGCGGTCATCTCCCTCTGGCCCCGAGTAGCGCGCGGAGTAGATGCCCGGCTGGCCCTGCAGGTAGTCGACTTCGATCCCCGAGTCGTCCGCCAGCGCGGGCAGTCCGGTGTGGCGAGCGGCGTTGCGGGCCTTCAGGATCGCGTTCTCGACGAAAGTCAGCCCGGTCTCCTCGCATTCCTCGACCTGCCAATGCGACTGCGGCACGACCTCGAGACCGATCGGTCCGAGCAGTTCGGTGAGTTCGCGGATCTTTCCGGCGTTTCCGGATGCCAGCACGATGCGTTTCATGTCCTTTGAGGGTCCTGAGTGGATTGTAATTTTCGTTCCTATTGGCCCAGGGTCTCCCGCTGCCGGGTCATGATCTCGCGGATACCCTTTTCCCCCAGTTCCAGCATCGCATCGAGTTCATCGCGGCGAAAGGCGTGTCCCTCGGCGGTGCCCTGGATCTCGATGACACCGCCGGCCTCGTTCATCACCAGGTTCATGTCGGTTTCGGCCTGGGAGTCCTCGTCGTAGTCGAGATCCAGCACCGGGACGCCCTGGTAGATTCCCACGGAAATCGCAGCCAGTTGTCCGTGCAGCGGGTTTTTCTTCAGCAGGCCCTTCTTCAGGCAGTGATTCACCGCATCACAGAGTGCAACATAACCACCGCTGATCGCCGCCGTGCGGGTGCCGCCGTCGGCCTGCAGCACGTCGCAGTCGACGATGATCTGCCGCTCACCCATGGCCTCGAGATCGACCACCGCGCGCAGGGCACGCCCGATCAGGCGCTGGATCTCCAGGGTGCGGCCGCCCTGCTTGCCGCGCGCGGACTCGCGCACCATGCGATCATGGGTGGCGCGGGGCAGCATCCCGTACTCGGCGGTGACCCAGCCGCGACCCTTGCCCTTCAGAAAAGGCGGCACCCGGGTCTCGACCGTGGCGGTGCAGAGCACGCGCGTGTCGCCGAACTCGACCAGTACGGAGCCCTCGGCATGGCGGGTGAAATGACGCGTGAATCGAACCAGGCGCATCTGGTCCGGCTGGCGGCCGCTGGGGCGCATGGGCTTTCCTCGAGGGTTGAATGAGCCGCGCAGTATACGGGAGCCGAGGGGCGCACGCGTCTACAATGGGTGCCCAGGTCCCCCACCCAACCGCAAGGACATCTTCATGATCGCCAGCATGACAGGCTTCGCACGCCACGATACCGAGGCCGAGGGGCAATCCCTGGCCTGGGAGATCAGGAGCGTGAATCATCGTTACCTGGACCTTCGCGTTCAGATGCCGGACGCCCTGCGGGCGCTGGAGACGGACGTGCGTGCCCGGCTGCAGCAGTCCCTGGGCCGGGGCAAGGTCGACGCCGTGCTGCGGCTGGAGAGCCCGGGAGAGGATGCGGTCGTGCGTTTCGATCCGGTGCGTGCCAAGGCCCTGGTCAAGACCATCCGCGAGATCGACCAGCTGATGGTGAACGGAGCCCGGGTATCGGCGCTGGATATCCTCACCTGGCCCGGGATCATCCAGCGTGACGCGGCGCTGGACCCCGATGTTCTGCGTGCCGCGGTGCTGGAGGCGCTGGGCGGGGCCATCGCGGACCTGCGCGCGATGCGTGCCGCAGAAGGCGAGGCCCTGCGCCGGACGCTGGAGACGCGCCTCGATGCCTACAGCGGTCTGATCCGGCAACTGCGCGAGAGGCGCACGGCAATCGTGGAGGAGCAGCGCGAGCGCCTGCGCGCCCGGATCGCCGAGCTCGATCTCACCCTGGATCCGCAGCGTCTGGAGCAGGAGGTCGCGTTGCTGGCGCAGCGCCTGGATGTGGACGAGGAACTGGACCGGCTCGATGGCCATGTCGCCGCGATGCGCGAGATTCTCGACCGCGATGAACCCGTGGGCCGGCGGCTGGACTTCCTGATGCAGGAGTTCAACCGCGAGGCGAACACGCTGGGCTCGAAGTCGCACGATCTCGAGACCACCCGTGTCGCGATGGAGATGAAAGTGCTGACCGAGCAGATGCGCGAGCAGGTCCAGAACATCGAATGAAACCCCGACAGCCTGTCGGGCGGCTCCTTGAAAATGCTGCCGCAACCCCCAGATATCTGTCATGCAAATAGACCGATACTGATTGGAGGTGAACCCATGACCCTGATGCGTTACGAACCCTGGAGCCTGCTGAACCAGTTGTCGCGCGAACTGGAGCGTCTGAACGATACCGGCGGCCGTGAGGAGCAGGCGATTACCGCTGACTGGAGCCCCGCGGTGGACATTCGCGAGGAATCCGATGGCTACGTGCTGCATGCCGATCTCCCCGGTGTGGACCCGAAGGACATCGAGGTGCACATGGAGAACGGCGTGCTCACCATCCGCGGCGAGCGCCGGCACGAGAGCAAGGAAGAGCGCGAGAACTACAAGCGCGTCGAGCGCGTTCGCGGAAGCTTCTTCCGGCGCTTCGCATTACCGGACACCGCTGACTCCGACAATATCTCCGCGCGCTGTCAGAATGGAGTGCTGGAAGTCAGGATTCCGAAGCAGGCCAAGGTACAGCCCCGCCGGATCTCGGTGGAAGGCTGACCCACCTGCAGGATGCTGCGCTAAGCAGCGCGCCGCCCGGGTCACCCGGGCGGCGCGCCTCGACTTGTCTGTCCGGTCGGGGGCATCATCGCCGGGGCGGTGGAGGCTGCCCTTCGACACATCATCCACACCTTCGGGCTGACGGGACCGGCTATGGAATTCAAGGACTACTACAGGATTCTGGGCGTGCCGCGCTCGGCCAGCCAGGATGACATCAAGAAGGCCTACCGCCGGCTTGCGCGCAAATACCATCCGGACGTCAGTTCGCAGTCCGATGCCGAGGCCCGCTTCAAGGAAATCAACGAGGCGAACGAGGTCCTGTGCGACCCCGAAAAGCGTAGCGCCTATGACCGCCTGGGCGCGAACTGGCGCGCCGGGCAGGACTTCCGGCCGCCCCCGGGCTGGGCCGGCAACGGCGGCGGGCACGCCGGCGGGCAGGGTTTCGACGGTTTCTCCGACTTCTTCGAATCCCTGTTCGGTGCGCGCGCCGGAGGCCGTCGCCGCAGCCCCGGTTTTCAGATGCGCGGTGCCGATCGATCGGCCATTGCCGAGATCACGCTGGACCAGGCCCTGCAGGGCACCGAGGTCACCGTGAACGGCGGGTCCGGCGGGTCCCGGCGCGTGCGCATCCCGCCGGGCGCGCACAATGGCACGCGTCTGCGCGTGCGCGGGCAGGGCGACCCCGGCGCCGGTGCCGGTTCCGCCGGAGATCTGCTGTTGGAGATTCGGGTCCGGCCGGACCCGCGGTACCGGCTGGAGGGCCGGGATCTGCATCGGGACCTGCCGATTACGCCCTGGGAGGCGGCGCTGGGAGCGACCATCGAAGCGCCGACCCCGCAGGGGCCGGTGCATCTCAAGGTTCCGGCCGGGACGCAGTCCGGCAAGGTCATGCGCCTGAAGGGCCGCGGACTTCCGGGAAAGACGCCCGGGGATCTCTTCCTGCGGCTGATGATCGAGGTGCCGCCCGTGGAAGAGGCCGGCCAGTGGTACGAGGAGATGGCGAAGAACTCCGATTTCCGGCCCAGGGCGCGGTTGCGCCCCTGAATCCTGGCGGGGTCAGGTGCCGGGCGTGTTGTTTTCCACCCAGCGCTCGCTGCCGTCGCTAAGGCGTTCGCGTTTCCAGAACGGCGCCTCGTGCTTCAGGCGCTCCAGGATCTCGGCGCAGGCGTCGCGCGCGGCCACGCGATGCGCGGACCAGACGGCCACCAGCACCAGGGTGTCGGCGGGGTCGATCGAACCGACGCGATGCGCGACCTCGCAGGTGATCGAGGGCCAGCGGGATTCCGCCTCGGCGACGATGCGTTCGAGTTCGCGTTCGGTCATGCCCGGGTAGTGTTCCAGGAACATGCCGCGGATTTCCTGCGCGGCGTTGAAATCGCGCATGCGCCCGACGAAGACGCTGGCGGCTCCCAGCTTCTCCATCGGCAGCCCCCGCTCCCGCTCCCGGACCACGGACCAGGGGTCGAAGGGCTCGGAAAACAGGCGAACGCCCATCGCTTAACCCCCGGTGACCGGCGGGAAGAAGGCGACTTCATCCCCATCTGCGATCGCGCTGTCGAGGCGCGCGTGGCTTTGGTTCACGGCCACCATCAACCGTGGCGGCGGCGCCTCGCGATGCAGGTGCCGCCACAGGTCGGCGACGGTATCGATCCCCTCCGTCGCGGCGACCTGGTCGCCGTCGCGCCCCAGATCCTCGCGGAGACGGGCAAAATATTGAACGTTGATCGTCACGATAAGGCCCTACACATGGACGAGACACTCCCGCATTATACCGCCATGAATGACCTCACTCATTTCGACCCTGCCGGACAGGCGCATATGGTCGATGTCGGCATGAAGCCGGTCAGCCATCGGGTGGCCGTCGCCGAAGGCTGCATCGTCATGCTGCCGGAGACCGCCGCGCGGATCCGCGCCGGGGATCACCGCAAGGGTGATGTCCTCGGCGTGGCCCGGATCGCCGGGATCATGGGCGCCAAGCGCACGGGGGATCTGATTCCGCTGTGCCATCCCATCGGGCTCAGCCGGGTCGCGCTGGAACTCGAGGCGGGCGCCGATCATGTCCGGGTGCAGGCGACCTGCGAGGTCCAGGGGCAGACCGGTGTGGAGATGGAGGCGCTGACGGCGGTCAGCGTGGCCCTGCTGACCATCTACGACATGTGCAAGGCCGTCGATCGTGGCATGCGTATCGAGGGTGTGCGATTGTTGGAGAAGCATGGGGGACGTAGCGGCAGCTGGTTCGCGCAGCCCCAGGTCGGAGAAGAGAGATGAAATGGATTCTGCGCTTGCTGGGGCTTCTCGGCATCGTGGTGCTGCTGGTGGTCATCGTCGGCGTCTACCTGGCCGTGACCTTCGATCCCAATGCCTACAAGGATCGGATCGAGGACAAGGTGGCCGAGGTCACGGGACGCGAGTTGACCCTCGCCGGCAGCATCGAACTGACGCTGTTCCCGTCGCTTGGCCTGCGCCTCGAAGATGTTCGCCTGGCCAATGCCCAGGGCTTCAACGAGACGCCCTTCGCCGAAGTCCGGGTGGTCGATGTCGCGGTGGCGGCACTGCCCCTGATCCGCGGCGAGATCGAGGTGCAGCGGATCGAGGCCGACGGCGTCAGCATCTACCTGGCAAGGGACGCGCAGGGGCGCAGCAACTGGGACGACCTGATCGAGCGGGCGGAGGAGGCCCGCAGGGATGTGGTCGAAGAACACGACAATGGCGGCCCCGGCCGCGCGCGTGCGGCTTTCGACGAAATCCAGATCGCCGGGCTGGAGGTGACCGACCTGAGGCTGGAGTGGGACGATCGCCAGGACGGTACGCGCGTGGTGCTCGCGCCGATGAACCTCGTCGTGCGCGAGTTCCGGCCGGGCATGGAAACCCCGGTGAAGCTCGACGGATCGATGCGGATCGAGGGGCAGGATGTTGAGCCGATCGAGTTGGACCTGCAGCTCGCAGGTCTGTTGAACGCGGATCCCGTGGCGAACCGTTATGCCCTGCGCCGGGTCCAGTCGAAATTCGACCTGCGGCATCCGGCGCTGGAGCCGGAGGTCAGTGCACGGCTCGAGACGGATCTCGTGCTCGACCTGAGGGATTCGGTGGCCCGGGTCGAGCGCCTGTCCGCGCACCTCTCGGACCTGCATCTCACGGGGCTGATCGAGGCGCGTGGGATCGGCGAGGAGGCGCTCGAACTGCACGCCGAGCTTCGCAGCAACACCTTCAATCCGCGTACGGTGCTCGAGAATCTGGGGCTGCAGCCTCCCGATACCGCCGACCCGGACGTTTTCAACCGTGTGGCCCTCGACCTCTCGGTGTCTGGTGGAACGGAGCGCCTGACGGTGAACCCGCTGCTCATCACCCTGGACGACTCCAGCCTTCGTGGCGAGGGCGGGGTGGATCTGTCCGGGCCACGGCCGATGATCCGCTTCGATCTGCGGGGCGACCGGCTCAACTTGGACCGGTATCTGCCTCCGGAGGTCGAGCAGGCGCGTGTTCCCGAGGTGCCGGGCGAGATCGCGAAGGCCGATATCCCGATCGACCTGCCGGCGGAACTGATGCGAGCCTTCGACATCGACGGCAGCCTGAGCTTGGGCAGCCTGACATTGTTGGGCCTGACGCTCGAGGGCATCGAGATGAAGCTCCGCGCCCGTGACGGAGAGTGGCGCATGGATCCGCTGACCGGCAGCGGCTACGAAGGACGCCTGGAGAGCCATCTGACGGTCGATGCGCGTCAGGACGTTCCCCGCTATGCCGCCAGGGTTCGGCTCGAGAACATCGCCATCGGCGCGTTGCTGGAGGCCCTGTGGCAGGATGACTCGCGGCTGCTCGGAACCGGCAATGTCGCCCTTGCGATCGATGCCGTCGGCGCCAGCGTCGATGCGCTCACGTCGAGCCTGAATGGCACGGGGGAGCTGCGCTTCACCGACGGTGCGGTGCGGGGCATCAACGTCGCGCGCATCATCCGCCACGCGGATGCCCGCCTGCGGGGCGAGACGCCGGAGGACGACGGTGAGCCGAACGAGACCGACTTCACAGAGCTCAGCGGCAGCTTTCGCATCGAGAATGGCGTGGTACGCAACGATGATCTGGTCGCCAGCTCGCCGCTGCTGCGGGCCGCCGGGCGTGGCTCGGCCGATCTCCCTGAACAGACGATGGATTACCGGGTGGACACCACTCTGGTGGCGACCATCGAAGGCCAGAGCGGGCGCAGCCTCGAGGATCTGCGCGGCGTGAACCTGCCGATACGCATCACCGGCGCGTTTTCCGAACCGCGTTTCCGGCTGGATCTCGAGGACGTCGTCCGGGAGCGCGTCGATGAACGGGTACGGCGGGAGACGGAGCGACTGCAGGAGCGGCTGCTCGAGCGGCTCGGCGTGGGCGATTCCGATGGCCCGAACGACACGGATGCGCGCGAAGCGGGGCCTTCCGGTTCACGCGGCGTCGATGAGGCGCTGGACCAGTTGCGTGAGCGAGGTCGGAGCCTCTTCCGCTAGCCATGTCGGGTCGTGGGTCGTCGCTCCTCTGCGTGGTGGCGGGGTGGCTGCTGTTCCAACCCTGGGCCATGGCGGAGCCCGAAATCGACGTCGCCTATGACGGCACGCGTCTCGAGTTCCGGCTCGATGCCCCGGTTCAGGCGCCATTGGCCGCCGTCGTTGCGGTGGTACACGATTATGATCGCCTGGAGCGTATTCTGCCCCTGGTCGTTGCGAGCCGTTTCCTGGGGCCAGCCGGCGACGACATCGACCGCGTGTTCACCCTGATGCGCGGTTGCCTGCTGTTCGTCTGCCGCGAGGGACCGCACACCATCGACGTGCGCAGGGTGGATGGCGGGTGGTCGTCGGGCATCACCGTTCCGGAGCTCAGCCTGGTGCGCCGCGGGCAGTTCTCCTGGAAGATCGATCAGGAAGCCGGGGATTCCGGGCGCGTGCAACTCCAGATGTACGGATACTTCGAACCCGACTTCGTTGTACCACGCGTGCTGGGGCCGCCACTGGTGCGGATGTGGGTGCGTTCGGAACTTCGCGAGAGCGTCGGTCGCATCGAACGGGCGGCCACCGCCCATCAGGACCGGCAGGCCGCGAGGGCAGTGCCCCGGTGAGCCTTTTCGCGGCACGCCTGCTGGCCTGGTTCGGCCGCCATGGCCGGCACGACCTGCCCTGGCAGCATCCGCGCTCCGCTTACCGCGTGTGGATTTCAGAGGTCATGCTGCAGCAAACGCGGGTCGGGGCGGTGATCCCGTATTTCCAGGCCTTCATGGGACGGTTCCCGGATGTCCCGGCGCTCGCGAAGGCGCCTCTGGACGAGGTCCTGCATCTCTGGTCGGGGCTCGGCTACTACGCACGGGCCAGGAATCTGCATCGGGCCGCGCGCCTGGTGCTGGAGCGCCACGGAGGCGAGCTGCCCGCCGAGCGCTCCGCGCTGGAAACCCTGCCGGGCATCGGGCGCTCCACCGCGGCAGCGATCCTCGCGCAGGCGCACGGGCAGCGCGAGGCCATTCTCGATGGCAACGTGCGGCGCGTCCTGGCACGGCATGCCGCGGTCGAGGGATGGCCCGGGAGCACCACAGTCCAGAAGCAACTGTGGGCGCTCGCGGAGGCCCGGTTGCCGGGGGCGCGCATGGCCGATTACACCCAGGCGATCATGGACCTGGGTGCCACGGTCTGTACCCGCGCCCAGCCGGCCTGTGAGCATTGTCCGGTTGCCCCGGACTGCGTGGCGCTGGCGCAGGGGCGTACTGTGGAGCTACCCACGCCGCGGCCAGGCAGGGCGCTGCCCCTGCGCACCCGTTGGGCGGCACTCGTGATCGCACCGGAGGGCGCCTACCTCCAGCGCCGCGTGGCCGCTGGCATCTGGGGCGGTCTCTACAGCATGCCGGAGGCCGACGAGAAGCAGGATCTGCGGGAATCCATCCTGTCGCGCTGGACCGATGCCCGGGAGGACGCACCCGACGCCGGAGACCGCATCGACCATACCTTCAGCCACTATCGGCTGGAACTGCGCATTCTGCGCTTCCGGCTCCCGGCAGCGGCATGTGGGATCATGGAAGGGGATGGGGCGATCTGGTATAACACGCGGCTCCCGGTGCGGGTCGGGCTGCCGGCCCCCATCGAACGTTTTTTGAGAGATCGAGGAAATATCGACAATGGCGCGAACCGTTAACTGCGTGTACCTGGGCCGCGAGGCCGAGGGTCTGGCGTTCCCGACCTATCCCGGCGAGCTGGGCAAGAAGATCTTTGCCAATGTCTCGAAGGAGGCCTGGCAGGCGTGGCTCAAGCACCAGACCATGCTGATCAACGAGTACCGACTGAGCCCGGTGGAACCGAAGGCACGCAAGTTCCTCGAGGAGGAGATGGAGAAGTTCTTCTTCAAGGGCGGCGCCACCAAGCCGGAAGGCTACGTCGACCCGAGCCAGGCCAAGTAGGAGCCGGAGTCGGCCCGCGGCTTCCCCGCACTCGGGCCCGAGAGGGCGCGATCGGCTTGACGGCCGGCCCCGGTGCCGGTTTAATACCCGCCTTCGCCCAAAGGGCGACTTCCTCCGAAGTTCCGGCCAGGTAGCTCAGTTGGTAGAGCAGGGGATTGAAAATCCCCGTGTCGGCGGTTCGATTCCGTCCCTGGCCACCATCTTTTCAGTCTCTTGGCCCGCCATCAGCGGGCCTTTTCGCATGGCCCACCAGGCCCAGGTCCGATGCATCGCCGGTCAGGCGTCGGCGGGCTGGGGACCCTTTTGCTGCCTTGGCTCGGCGGCGCCGGTACGGGCCATGATCCTGCCGCCCTTGATCGCGAGTACCTCGCCTTCTTCGACCGGTTCCCAGGCCTCCGCGGTCAGCGGGACGCTGGCGACCAAGGTGACGCGCTGGCGCGCCTCGGTCAGGCCCAGGGTCAGGCCCTCGATGGGCCTGGGGTTGCGGCCCTCGCGCTTGGAGGGGCAGGTGCGGCACAGGCTATAGAGACCGGGGGGCTCGATCCGGCCGGAGGCCTCCTGGGTGCGTTCATGCCCGTGAACGTAGAGGTATTCGCTATCGGAATACAGGAAATTGGCCGGGCCGAAGCGCCGCAGGAGCGCTGCGAATCGGGTGACCATTTCGAGCCGGGCCTCGAGCGACGGATTTTCACCAGGAGCCCACAGCGGCTCCATCCGCGCAAGCAGGATGCAGAAGGCATGTTCGGAATCGGTGTCCCCGATGGGTCGGATGCGGCCCAGTTCAGGGCCGGTGGCCTCTTCGAGTCCGATCAGGTCCCCGTTGTGGGCGAATACGTGCATACGCCCGCCGAGTTCGCGTGCAAAGGGCTGCGTATTCTCCAGCGACACCGCCCCCTTGGTCGCCTGGCGCACGTGCGCCAGGACCAGATTGCTCCGGTACTGCTGTTCGCGCAGAAAACGGATGCCGCTGCTGCGGCTCGCCGCGCCGGTTTCGCGGAGCCGGCGGGCGTCGCGCCCGGAGTAAAAAGCGGCGCCCCAGCCGTCCTTGTGCGGCGCGCTCAGGCCGCCGCGCTCCGAAAAAGCCTCGAGCGAGATGGACAGGGTGGCCGGCTCCAGGCTGGACATCGCGAGAAGTTCACACACCGCTGAAACCTGCGTTGGGGACGCCGGGGCGGCGCAGGCCAGCCCGGCAAGGTGCTGTTTCCGAATTGCGATACATGAACAAAAGTATCTGTCCCGCGGAGTCGGGGGTCAAACGTCGGGAGCGTTGCGGCAGCGGTGGGGACGTCGCGGATTTCGGGGAATCCCCGGCACTCTCAACGCAGGCCATAGTCCTTGAAGCGCTCCACCACCCGCGTCACCTCGCGATCGGACAGCAGGTTCGGTCCGCCGAGCATCAGGCTCAGGATGTACTGCCGGGCGAGAACCTCGACCTCGCCGGCCAGCCAGAGTGCCTTGCGCAGGTTCGGCCCGATGGCGATCACCCCGTGGTTCGCCAGCAGGCATGCGTGGCGCCCGTCCAGAGCCTGCAGGGCAAGGTCGGAGAGTTCCCGGGTGCCGAAGGTGGCGTAGGGCGCGCAGCGGATGTTCGCGCCTCCGGCGGCTGCAATCATGTAGTGCGCAGCGGGAATCTCCATGCCCCGCATCGCCAGCGCAGTGGCGTGGATCGAGTGCGTATGCACCACCGCGCCAACCTCCGGGCGCGCGTGCAGGATCGCGAGATGAAACCGCCACTCGCTCGAGGGCCGTTCGCCCGCGTCATGGTGCCCGTCACCGGCGACGAACACGATGTCCGCCTCCTGCAGTTCCTCGTAGGGGATGCCCGAAGGGCTGATCAGCATGCCGTCGCGCCAGCGCGCACTCACGTTGCCCGAGGTCCCGTGGTTGATGCCCTCGTGATTCATACGCAGGCAGGTGGCGATGATCTCGCGGCGCAGGGACTGTTCCGTTGCCTCCATTCGGGGCTCCCGGTGATGGTTGCGGGGTGCGCTCCCCGCTGGTGACTATAGCCGCGCGAAGCGCTTGATGCGCAGGTCGTGCGATCGTTTTCCGGCAACACGCAGGGGGCTTGCTGGCATCGACGGATTCCCGCGACGGCCCTGGTGCGCGGCCCGGCCCGCCGTGGGACAATGCGCGTCATGAATTGGAACGCTCTGCAGAATGGCTCGGATATCCGCGGCGTGGCAATGCCTGTGCAGGGGGTTTCCGCGGCGGAGGTGAACCTGACGCCGGA
>Ga0207421_10003669_pt1 | contig 18168 bp, 8 predicted proteins | sample SodLakKL_010_SED_4_FD_187542 | JGI IMG/M metagenome (GOLD analysis project Ga0207421, IMG submission 187542) | Alkaline sediment microbial communities from Lake Tanatar, Kulunda Steppe, Russia - 8KL_010_SED (SPAdes) (version 2) | ecosystem: Environmental > Aquatic > Non-marine Saline and... | reverse complement strand
ACGCCTTCAGCAATCCGGTACATATCAAAAGGCCCCGGCCTACTGGGTATGGGCGGAAAATCTCAAAGATATCGAAGAAATTCAATTTACTTTGCGTTAAATTCTATTTAGAAAGGGTTGTTGTCCATGAAGCAGTTATTTATCGGTTTATTGGTGGTAATTTTAATGAATTCTTCAAACGCTTCGATGACTGAACGTGATGATCTTTACGGTGTAAAGCTGCATCCGGACAGTCAGAAAATTACCTGTCGGACACTGCCGTTTATGGTTATGCCGGAGCAGGCCTTATCGGTATTTGACCATGAACACACGATTCAAGTCGGCACAAAGGCAGAGGCTGTTTATTTTCTGGGAATGATTAACCACGGTTGGGAGCACGGCACAGCACATTGGGGCGAGCATCCTGAACTTACCTCCCCGCGTGAGGATCAGTTGTATGTCGGTAAAGAGATTGGGCGTCTGCAGATACACTATGCCGATGGCCAGGTGGATACGATTCCGATTGTCTTCGGTGTTTCATCCTGGGCCAGTACGATCTGGGCTGCCGGATTTGCCGGCATTCCTCAACCTGTACGTGAACCGTTTGCATCCCGGCCTGAGTTTGCACAGGTGCTGGACGACAGTCTGCTGGTTCGTGAAGATAGCCGTACAGGTACCGATACCATTATCCATGCACACTATTATCTGCCGTATGAGCCTGCCGATAAGGTGATTACGAAAATTGTCGTCCAGAACAACACTAAACTTCATGGCCGCGCGATTGTCAGCGGCATTACGCTTAAGGCTCCCTCTTCAGTAGAGGGCCTGCATGCCTTTGAATCGGTTCAGTTGGATGTCGATGATTTGTCACCGACCCTTACGGTATCATGCCCGCGCGACTGGCAAGGCCGCATAAAGCGTCTTTCGGACACACTTTATATGAGTGAACAGAAGATTCCTGATAGCTTCGAGCCGGTTGAAATGGGCGATATTAAGGCCACTTCAATTCGCTTTGAGGGTAGCAAATGGGCACAGATGCTCAGCAATATCTGGGCGGCCAATATCAAGGAAATTGACACAAAATTTGAGCAAGATGGATTTTTCCGGGAAAGTGGTGTAAACGCTCCCTGGTATGCCGGCTACAACGGGATTGGCACTTGGATCCCGGATATCGGTGTTTATTCAGGTGGTGCTTTTTCACGTTGTGCCGACCACTTTGTATCGCTGGCCTTGCGGTTAATTCAAAATGCTGAGCGAGATGACAATTTTGTCGATTATGTGGATTACTGGTTTTACTATTTCCGTAACGATCACGACCCTGAGAATGGTCCACCCAATGAAGGCTTTGACGCGGCCTCATACCCGGCCGATGCACCCGGCCACTGGACATTTATTCTCAATAACCCGGCCCATATTCCCTATCCTGTTAACGAGATACCAGGTGGTGAGGAGATGGACGGTCACGGCGCAGTAATGGTGGGTCGCTGGCTGAGGTGGCGTCATGCCGGCGCGCCCACCGGCGAATGGCTGACAGCTTCGCGCGAGGGGGTTTTTGGCAACAGTCGCTGGGACACTACACGCGATGCGGCCGAGTTTATCTGCTGGCTGATGGATTATACAGGTATGGATGTGATGTGGTCTGAAGGAGAGACAACCGGCTGGGGAGCGCGTGTAGCTGAAGACCAGTATTTATTGATTCCCAACGACATGCACAAAGAGACCGATCCGGAAAAAATACGCAAAAATTATGCAAATTCCAATATGTATGAGCCCTACCCGACATTTGTGTGTATGACAGCACTGCAGGTTTCTGCGCAGATGGCCGAGGCGATGGACAAGCCGGAGCTTGCCGAGCGTTGGCGCAGCTATGCCGACCGATTGTACAATGGAATGCTGCGGCTGCTTATCAGCGGATCAGCCGGGCGCGGCTTGACATGGCGTGTAAGCCCCCATAGCATTTATCCAAACCATCAGGAGCGGCTTGTGCAGGCATGGTTTTCCATTTACCATCACGGTCTTGACCCGGATAGGCTGGATCAGCGGATGCTGGAGATTACGCGTAACACTTATGCTGAACAGATTTCTTTGCCGACAGGGCTTCAGCCGGCGCTGGCAATGGGCTATGGGATGGGTTGGCTGACCAAGACGGCGATGATTCTCGACGAGATGGATGACACCGGTCAGTTGCTGCAGAACATTGCCCGTTATGTCTATGATCATAGTATGGATTATGTCAGTGATTGCGGCAAGGTGGACTGGCGCGAGCATATGTGGATAGTGCCGGAAGGAGTCAATATCCTGCCAAACGGCTACTGGCACAGGATAGGCGATTTGTCCAACGGCGCCAATCAGGGCCCGTCGCTGCATGCGATAGAACTGGCTGCCGGCGTTGATGATACGGATCCGAACCATGTTCGCCTGATGCCGCGTATACCTCAGCCGCTGACAGGTATTGAAGTCGAGGATTTTCCGGTTCTGCTGGATACGCCAAAATCAGATGGCTATTTACTGGACCGTGCGATGGTGTCTTACAATTATGATCGGTTGAAGGGTGAGTTTGAACTGGCTTCAGATGCCCCCATTGCCCAGTTATCGATTCGGTTCGGCCCGTTTGATCGTACCGCTGCCGAGCGAGCTATGAGGCTTCTTGAGCAGGAAGAGGTTGCCGCACGCCTTCAGCAATCCGGTACATACCAAAACGCCCCGGCCTACTGGGTATGGGCGGAAAATCTCAAAGACGTCGAAGAATTGGTCTTTTCGCTTAAATAAACAGACAACTGCTTATTTTGAAAAAAAGACATTTCATAAAGCCTATAAGATTGTATTGAACTTTTATCAAAGACCAAATCTTATCGAAGTTTTCAACAAGAAATGGTCATTTTGAAAAGAGTTATGTAACCTATAAAGCCCCTCGGACGTATGTAAATACAGAAAAGATCGGATAATTGCAAAGTTGAATATTAAGGGGGCTTTATGAGTTTTTCGGTTAAAATATGCTTTTTAGGTATTTTCGGCTTTTCGTGCTTTTTATATGGTTCGACGGGTACGATGCAGCTTGTGGATGTGGCGTTTCATGATCATTATCGTGGAGAATCATGGGGTTACGAGGGGACTGTAACGGAGGATGATGGCGGGACTGTGTTTATATTGGTCAAGAATAACGACCATCTTTTTCGCGACGCGGTAATCGACCAGGTGAAAATTAATGATACATCAATTGAGGATATGGACCTTGATTACTATCGTATCTGGCCTTCTGTCGCAGCGCGTGGTCAATACAGTGTTGTTACGGCAAAAGCCATCGGGTCGCCGCTTCAGGAGAACAGTTCCATTGATGTCGAAGTCACGACAGGTGCAGGCCAAACACTCACGGGTCAGTACACGTTGGAAACCCCCAAACTGCGGATAGGATCTGTAGAGCTATCACAGGATCGCAAAACCGCTTACATCTTTGTCAGAAACCTCGATAACCTGCCTCATACTCTCAACACGGTTTATATGAATCGTAATGTAACAAATCCGGCTACATTTGTCGGAACGCCTGAGATTGAGCCCAATGGTGTAAATATTATTAAGGTTCCGTTCAACCAGCCGTTGACTTTGCTGGATCAATATGTCATACGAGTTGGTGCGACACGGCAGGATGGGCAGTCTGTTACGACATCGGCGGTAATTCGCCTGACCGAATCCGAATTTCCTATCGGCAACTGGTCAACGGCAGTGGGTCAGGATGTCCCTGTCCAGCAATTCTTCCGCACACTTCAGGGCAATTCGCACCACGGGACGCCCGGCGACGCGCAGTTGGACATCAATTACAACAATTATTTCATTCGTGGCGTGGTCGCAGCGCGCAGCGGTACGACTGTAGATGAGGCGTTTGTGACCGCCAATATCGGCAACCCGCGCGTGCATGTATGGAAGGTGGCCGAAGAACCCAAAGGTCCCGTAAGTGATGTCAATCTCATAAATCAGCAATATTGGGAGTTTGATCCGACCCACCCGACCTACGTCTGTTTGGATTCGATGCGCACCTTTAATCGGTACGGGCATATCCCTGACATTATCAATATGGACCACTACGTTTACGGCAACCTTCCGAGCATTATCGGCAATTGCAGAAATCGGCAGATGTCTCAGGCATTCGATTATACCTACGCGCTCAAGCGTAATACCGAACCAACTCGGATGTGGGCGTGGTCGCAGCTTTCCCTGGGCGGCTGGCCGACTCAGCCGGCGCCATGGAGCGTGGATTATCAGTTCTGGAGTCATATTATGGGCGGCGCCAAGGGCATCGAATGGTTCCGCCAGGGCGGCGATTATGAAGACTATATGCCCGCAATGGAGGTGGCTCAGCGATGTGGTCGGATGCTGAATCAGATCCGCAATCTGATTTTATACAGTGACATTTCCGACAGGGTTACCCCGTCCAACGACGATGTGATAACACGGGCCTTGGTGGGTGAACATACGGCGATTATCGTGGTCGTCAACGACAAGACCAACCGATCATGCAATTTCAGTATAAGCCCATTTGGTTTCTATCCCACCTACACCATTGCCGCCAATTCGGGAACTGTCAGCTATGAGGTGCCCGAATGGATTCCGCTGGATCAGGTCTATCAGGTCACCGATGACGGCAGCGTAACCCCGGACTACAGCATCAGTGAGCGAACGGTTACAATCCCGTTTGATTTTGACTCCGGCAGCCAGTCCACCAAGCAGTCGCGGGTCTATGTGATCGGCAAGCACGACATGACAGCTCCCCAAGCTCCCGGTCCGGTGGTTACGGCTGAGGTAATCAGTTCCACCGAGCGGGTATTGTCCTGGCAGGAAGTGAACGACAACTTTGGCGTGATGGGCTACAAGCTCTACCGCGACGGCGTTGAAATCGCCGATGTGCGCGAACCGATTTATCGGGATACCAACGCCGACGATGACAGTGTCTATAACGTACGCGCTTACGATGCCGCGGGCAACCTGAGCACAGATCCGGAAGCCGTCAAAGTACTCGAATGGAAACTGGACGGCAATGCCGAGGATACCAGCGGCAACAATAATCACGGCACGCTGCACAACTTCCCATCGGACGGTTCGCAGTGGGTCAGAGGCCTGGACGGTCAGGCTCTGAAATTTAACGGCATTGATAATATGTTGAGCAGCTCATCAAATCTGACCGATGTGCCGCTAAAAGCCGATGCCTCCTGGTCGATGAATTTCTATGTAAAAATCGACAATCCTGTTAACCTGACGACGATTGCCGGGTTCGGTGATTACACAAACACGCCGGAGCTGGGAGGACAGGTGCGCTATATCGGCGGTGTCGATGGGATTTACTTCTGGGGCGCGTGGGCTGATGTGCCGACGGGAATTTCATATGATTTGGATAAATGGCAGATGATTACCGCTGTTTATGACAGAGGTTTTTTGTCGGTTTATAAAAATGCGCAGTTGATCGGATTCGCTTCAACTTTATTTGATGATGCGCTGGATGTTGTTGCGCTGTCGCCGCAGAGTCCCTGGGGAAACTATTTCAAGGGTATTGTCGATGAGTTTACAATTTGGGACGGTGCATTGAATACAAATCAGATGCAAACTCTGCTGGAACTGTTGCCGGGACGCGATCAGGGCGACCTGGATGGCGACGGAAGAATTACATTCGCCGACCTTACGATAATGGCCGACCAGTGGCTTTCGACTGATTGCCAGGCGGTATCCAACATTGCCGGAAATCAAGAATACGACTGCATTGTGAATATGGAAGATTTTAGTGTGTTGGCCGAAAATTATGGAATGTGACCAAGCACCCGCTTAAAAACTCTCAGCAGTAAATTTGCCGTTTTTTCATCTTAAATACCTTCAGTGTCAGCATATAGCTTCTGTCAAGCCCGGCTATTTATGATGTTTCGGCATCAAGCTGTCTTGCGAATTTTCAGGTCATTAGATTCTACGAGTTTTTGAATTGGTGCATTGGAGCCGTTGTTGATCAGTTCGAGCATAACTTCTGCCGAGACGCGTCCAATTTCTTCGATGGGTTCTTTAACGGTCGTCAGATTGGCAGCAAAATCATGGGTAATCGGCAGATCGCCCATTCCGGTTACAGCTACATCGTCGGGAACTTTCACGTTCAGCTTTTTGAGTATCCTTAAAACCATCAGTGCGGTGTAGTCATTTAAGCAAAAGAACGCATCTGCCTTATCTTTGCTGCGAATCTCATTCTCGAACCATTTAATGTCATCGCATTTTAACTCATGGTCCGTAAAAGAGCCCCAACTGAGCCATTTAGAATCTGGTTGCTGGCCGCTTTCGCGTGTCATCTGCAGGTAGGCCCGGTGTCTTGAGATGGTATTTAGTGTCATAACGTCATAGCCGATAAACTTGATCCTTTTGCGTCCGCTGTCAATCAGATATTTCATCATTGCTCTGGCCGCAGGGGCTGCATCCCAACTGACATAGCTGACTCCGGGCATATCGGGCAAAATATCCAAAAGCACAAGAGGCACTCCATTTTGGATTATATTTTCATAATCCTGTCGTGCCCCCAGCACAGGCTGACAAATAATGCCTTCATCTCGACGCCGTATAACCAAATCCATTTCCGTTTTTTCACGATCGCGGTCCCAGTAATGCAGGGAAATCGAAGAATGATAATCTAAATCGTCAAAAACAGAATTAGCGCCTTTTACGGTCAATTCGGCCCAACTATGCTCAAGATTTCCTATCAGTAACGAAACAACACCTGTTCGTTGATTTCTTAAACTTTGAGCAACCATATTTGGCACATAGCCCAATTTTTTGGCAGAATCAAGAACAAGGTTGGCTGTTCGGTCGGAAATACGCCGTTTCTTAGCCTGGCCTGTTAAGACAAAAGATACTGTGCTTGGCGAAACCTTTACGCGTTTGGCAATTTCGCAAACCGTTATGCCGGCGCGTTTGGTTTCTCCATTAGTAAAGCTGTCTTGCTCAAATGTTTTAGCATCACTCATAACGGCATTATACAACTTTTACGGGGATAGTTCAACATTTTTTCGGTTTTTGTTGAAAATAATCGCATTTTGTATTTTTGCAAGAAAAATCGCTGTTTATAGCTTAAAATCAAGCCTTAACGCCGTTAAATGCTACGTTAAGGTGCATTGAAGTAGTGACGAAAAAAATAAAATAAAAACAGATTTAAGGGTTGACCGCTGGATTGAAACTTGTTAATATAACGTTGTAGCAGATTTAATCAGGTTTGAAATTATGGTAAAATTTGAACATTCAACGAATTGTCGCATAATAAGCGGTAGTCCGTCTTCCTGCGGTTTTATTGTTTTCAGTTATTCTGTTCCAGTGCTCAAGGGAGGCTGCAATTGGGAATCAGTTAAAGAGGCAAACCTTAACTGCTATGATTCAAAAACATATCTTCTTTATGACGGGAATATGCTTTAAGGAGGCATTAAGATGAGACACAAATCAAATTATAACCCATCAGGCGAACGCACAATCGGTTTTACACTGATAGAATTGCTGGTAGTAATTTCGATTATAGCGCTATTGCTGGCAATTTTGATGCCGTCGCTGCGCGTTGCCCGTGAAATGGCCAGAGAAAGCACTTGCACCTCGCAAATCAGACAGATTGGCCTTTATATGGGGATGTATGCCAATGAACATAACGGAAGAATACCTCCTCCTTCTCCGGAAGGAACATGGCCTGCAGGGGGCGGGTATCATCCGGATGGGGAATATATACCCAGCGAAATGGAACCTTCGGGTTTGAACGCCCTCTGGGCGGCTGGTCTCTATGAAGATGGCGATATCACCATCAATTATTGCCCTGCGGCTCGCGGAAGACCTGATGACGGTTATTTTGCATGGGAGGGCCCAATGGGCATGAGGAATAGATGGTCCGGTTATCCCAGGTTGGATAATAATGGACAGCCAAAAGGTCATGGCACTTGGTTTGACCTTTACCACGGCTATAGTTATTGGGCGGCATGGCAGCTTCCCGATCAGTGGATTAATATCCGTGGCATACCCAGTGATGAGGTGCGCGCCAACTTCAACAGAGGTGCAGCCAGACACAGCTTTGACCGCCCTGATAAGGTAGTCGTATCGGATCCGATTGTTACTACCCGGGGCGAGCGAGGCCTACACGAGATAACGGATCGTGACAAACATCCTGAGACCCCGCATCATCTGGGTGGGAGAATGCGCGGTGGAAATGTATTGAAACTGGACGGAAGCGCCCATTGGCATGACTTCGGGCGTATGCTCAACGATTATGAAAATCGCATAAGGTTGGGAGATATTAGTCATAGAAACCATCCAGAACAAGGTGCTGCACATGACGGGAAGATTTACTGGTTTTAGTATTAAATTTGTTATGAGAAAGATGGCCTTTAACCAAACGAGACATGTATAAAAAGGGCATTAAAATGATATGCAAGGCAAAATATAACACATCAGGCAAACGGACAGTCGGTTTTACACTGATAGAATTGCTGGTGGTGATTGCGATAATAGCGTTATTACTGTCAATTTTGATGCCGTCGCTGCGTTATGCCCGTGAAATGGCCAGAGAAAGCGCCTGCGGCTCACAAATGAGGCAGATTGGTCTTTATCTGCAGATGTATGCCAGTGACCATAACGATAGATTTCCGGAGCCTGCCGATGGTTACGGCGGGCCGGTCGTTGGAGGCTATCCTGTGGAAACGTCTTCAGGGGAAGTCATCGAACCTGCCGGTTTGAATGCGCTCTGGGCGGCTGGTCTCTATGAAGATGACGACATTACCGTAAATTATTGCCCCGCTGCCAGAGCAAGACAAGATGATGGTATGTTTGCCTGGGAGCCGATCAGGGAGGGCAATTGGCAAAATTATCCCCGATTAAGAAATGGTCAGCCTGACGGGGCTGCGGATGATTGGCGTACTATTTACACCGGCTATGGCTATTGGGTAGGCCATGTCCCTGACGATGCCTTTTTTGCAGGAATGCGTGGATTTCGAGAACAGGCAGAGCGCGCTTACCGCCGAGCCGTTGCAAGAGACAGCTTTGACCGACCCGATAAAGTTGCTGTAACAGATTTGATTGCTTCCACCAAAGGTAGCGGGCGAAGGCTGTCCGATATAAGAATAAATGATGTAAATCCTCAAAATCCCCACCATGTGGGTGGGAGAATGCGCGGCGGAAATGTAATGTATCTGGACGGAAGCGTTCGGTGGTATGACTTCAGGAGTATGCTCAATGATTATGAAAATCGCCTTAGACTGGTGCATGACAGCTGGGATTTGGCTTACTGGTTTTAGGACAAAAAAATAATGTGCTGCGTTTTGGGAGTAGGAGCGCAGAGGGTGAATTTTTTTTAACTTTTTTACGGAGGTACGAAAATGTACAAGAAAACAGTAGTAATGAGTTTTGTCGCGGTATTGCTGATTGCGTCGATCAGCTTTGCCGACGGCACGGCCAGCTTCGGCTATTGGGTCAGTGACGGTGGGCCCGGTCAGGACACCGAGTGGACCAATCCGGATAACTGGGAACTCGACCCGCCTACAGCCAATTATCCGGCCAATGACGCGCATGCGGTGATTCAGGACACAACCGCATCGGTCTTTCCGGTGATTGCCGACGGCCAGGATTACCAGGTTGAGCTGCTATCGCTCAACTATTGGGGTCCGACTGATGGAGAAACCGCCGAGTTTACGATTGAGTCCGGCGGCGCAATGAATGCCTCTGAATATATTACACTCAACCAGGGTGGCATTAATGACGGCTTTCACGATGTCGGTGATGTGGTCATCAATGTCGAGCTAGGCGGTACGCTGGGCACAACGAATATGTTGTTTGGCGAGGCTGGCTCCTCGGCCACGATTAATGTTGACGGCACCGTCTTTTTCCCCATCATGGACATGAAAGACGGCGACAACGAGATAGTGTTGGGCGACACCGGCCAGCTTTACGCTTTTACCGACTGGTGGGGTCCCGAGCTCGACGGCATTGACAACAACCTGGAGATCAATAACAGGATTGTCGCCGAGAACGAAGCTCCCGGATTCGGCGTCATAAAGCTCCAAGAAGAACCTGGGGGCTGGACAATATTGGGTGTTGGTCAAAAGGATTATTTTGAGCTTCAGATACTCGCAGACGGCGACATGGCCAGCGGTCTGAACGCTGCTGCCGGTGAAACCGGACCTCCCGCATGGTATCTGTATGATTATCAGCTCTTTCCAGAAGAGGACCCCTCCCCGCAGACGGTTGCTTATACCGAAGAGGACGCCTCTGTCGGAGTTCGCAGTATAGAGTTTGATCTGTCTGACTATGCCGATCCGAATGATTTCAAGGCCTCGGCGACCAATTCAAATTATATTGCGCAGGCTGATGAATTGTATCGGTTGGAGTTTGACTACAAGACGATTGATTTTGAGCAGCGCGACAACCCCGAGACCGGTGACCCCGAAGGCAGTGACGCGTTTGCAATGATTCGCTTCTTTGATGAAGCTGTTGCAGAAATTGGTGCCCCTATAGTATATACCATGCAGGACACCGAGGGCCAGTGGGCAACCGCCGAGCCTGCCTATATTGAACCGCCCGAAGAAACTGAATGGGTCGATGTGGCGTTCTACGGCAGCTTGAATGGCAACTCCAAAGGCACGATTCGCATTGACAATGTCAAGCTGTATCAAACTGTCATCGACGAGTATGAAGGCGCGGACGTCACAACATGGGAGGCCGATCCCAACGGACCGGCTCCGACGGACTGGAACCTTGCGGGCAACTGGAACGCCGGAATTCCGGGAACATCAAGTTTAGTGTTGTTTGGCTGGGTGTTTGAAACTGGTCCAGAGGGCGAAGAATACTTTACCAACCCGCTTGCGGTCATTGACGAGCCGGTTCTGCCGTTTAACGCTTTAGGTATGGGCTGGTGGGATGATATGGGTCATGACCCCGAGGAAGTCGCTCTGGACTGGGAAATCCAGATTACCGACGGCGGTGAGATGACCGTCCTAGAGTGGATCTGGATGGGCGCCGGTGCTGAAACGACCAACACGCTGACCGTTGACGGCGGCTCACTGACGGTTCCCGCACTGAATGTACCGCACAACCCCGATGCAGATGCGACTGTCTATCACAGCGGCGGTGAGGTCAATGTGACTGCCTGGCTGCAGATTCTTGACGGCTCCGGTGTCTATTACATCAGCGATGACGCGGTGCTGACACTGGCCGGCAACCAAACCAGTTATGTGCTGGACGAGTTGGTGCCTGAAGAACGGCTGGTGCCGGTAGTAGAGGGCGAAGAAGAGCTGATCGTTGAATTTGACGGTGAAAACACCATTATCTCTATCGGTGTGCCTTTATGTGGTGTATGGCTTGACACCGACCTCAACAGAGACTGCTTTGTCGATGCTGCCGACCTGGCCCTGCTGCTGAGCGAATGGCTCGATCCGGCCGCTACACAGTGGTTTGCGGATATGAGTGTTGATCCGGTCGAACAGGACGATTTCTATCGTCGTGACGGGCTTGAACCTTTCGACGAGTATGTAATCGAGGATGGACTGTTGGTCTTTGAGGCAGGTTTCGTGGGCGACCTTAGCGCGGCCATCGATACCTTCCCGGCGCAGGTGTTCAACGGCGAAGTTGAGATGTCAGCTCGCTGGAGGGTAACAGAAGGTGACGAACCTCTCTTTGAGCAAGGTGAAATCGGTCCGCCGGCCATCAGCATGTCGACTAATACCGATGAGGATCCACACGGCTTTATTGAATTCGTCATATGGATGGACTGGGGCGAAACAGAGCAGAATCTTTCGGTGGTAACGCATCGTAACAATGAGCTGCTCCGTCTGGACGGTTTCGATACTGAGGAAATGGTCGAGTTCACAGCGACTGTGGATGCTTCTGACTCGAGCGATATCGTCGTTACCATAGATGAGGCCACTGACGGGACGACTACCTATACCGACGAATCCGCAAGCTTTGCGGCTGAGTTTGAAGGTGCCCCAGGGGTAACATGGATTACGCTGCTCAGCCACGGCATTACGGGTGAAGTTGACTGGATTGAATTCAGCGCCGAAAGAGAGCTGGAATATGACCTGACCGGCAACAATGAAGTCAATTTCGAAGACTTTGCTGTGCTGGCTATCGACTGGATGGAAGATACTGTAGGTCAGTTTGAATAGTTACTAACAAGCCGAAGGGTGCCAGGGAGCCGGCGATTGCCGTTTTCTCTGGCGCCCCCGGCTTTAATAAATGAAAACAGAGGTTTTAGTCTATGGTAAATTAAGGTTCGCACCGGCAAGTTGCCAGAATAAACCAGAAAGAGCAGCAAAGCCGCCCGTGCAGATATGGACCGACGGTAAAAAATAACAACGTCAGGTCTTTAAGAGAGGAGGTGCCAGATGTGAGTGAAGAGGTCGATGGAGTAAGAAACATTGTAGTAAAGATATTCTGGTCCGGCGTTGGATCAGAAAAAAGAAGAAGAGGTAATTTATTCTGTAAAAGGAGAGAATTATGTGTTTGAAACGATGTGTATTTATGATGTTGGCGTGTCTGTTGATCGCTACCACCGCAATGGGCGCTGGCAGTTGGTCGAATGCTGTGGATACTGAGTGGACGAATGCTGACAACTGGGACTCGGCGGATTATCCGGAGGGCCATGCGTTCATTCAGGATTCGTGGAGTGAAATTTTTCCGGTGATTGGCGACGGCCAGGATTACGAAGTTGAGATACTGTCGTTCAACTGGTTCGGCGGGACCCCTGGCTATACCGCCGAGATGACGATAGAGGACGGCGGAAAAATGAGTGCACCTGGATGGATTACACTCAACCAGGGCGGCCTTAACACTGAATTTCACGAAGCAGGTGATGTGGAGATCAATGTCGAGCTAGGCGGCGAGCTGAACACAACTAACATGATGTTTGGTGTGGATGGCTCGTCGGCCACGGTCAATGTTGACGGCAGCGCTACATTTGCCATCCTTGACATGAAAGACGGAGACAACGAGATTGTCATCGGTGACCACGGCTATGTTTGGGCTTTGACCGACTGGTGGGGTCCCGAGCTCGACGGCATTGACAATGACCTGCTGCTTAACGACAAGATTGTCGCTGCAAATCCTGACCTCTATGTAGATTACCATCAAGTGGCTGAAGACTGGACAATTCTGGCAGCCGTTCCGGAGCCGGCGACGGTCTTTTTGCTTGGTATCGGCAGTCTTGCGCTGCTGCGCAAACGCAAATAGTTTTGATTTGTTAATAAAGGGTCAACATGCGGTAAAGATGGCCCTGTGATGTTTTAAGATGGAGCAGGGCAGTCTCCTGTGATTTTAAGGAGACTGCCCTGATATTTAGAAGAAGTTAAATAAATTCGGTTGCGGAGGGGGATGAAAGGGCTGGAGCGTTTTCTTACGCTGTGTTTGCCCGTATTCAACATAATTGAGGCTGATTATGCAAGAACTTGAAATACCAGAAAAACCGATTGAGGCCACTGAGGACGATGTCAGGAAAGTTCCGTGGAAAACCCGCCTGGGCTGGGGTGCAGGCGGCCTTGCCGACAACTATATAATGAACTCCATAACTCCGCATATCCTTATCAATCCGATATACAACCTCGTTTTCGGACTTAATCCGGTCTTAATTGGCATTGCTCTTTCAATTCCTCGTTTTCTTGACGCTCTGACTGACCCGCTAATGGGTCATTTTTCGGATAACACTCGCACACGATGGGGTCGGCGCAGGCCTTATATTGTTATAGGCGCTGTTATAAGCGCGGTTTTGCTGCCCTTTTTGTGGATGCCGCCGGTGCAGACCGAAAGATTTATGTTTATCTACCTGACGGTTATCGCGACGCTGCTGTCGCTTGCATATACTGTCTATGTCGTGCCTTATACGGCTATGGGATTTGAGTTGACGCCGGACTATGATGAAAAAACGCGTGTATTGGCCTGGCGTATGTATATCGGGCTTACAGGCAGCCTTACTTTGCCCTGGGCGTATCGAGCAGCGCAAAGCGATATTTTTGGCGGCGACGCTGCCAGAGGCGCTGTTTATATCAGTATCGTAGCGGCTATTTTAATTATTATAACAGGTGTTTTACCGGCGGTTACAGGCAAGGAAAAGGTATTCGCCAAAAGTCAATCCAAAATAGGTTTCTTCAAAGCGATTTATGAATCGTTTACCAACAGGTCTTTTACAATATTAGTTATAGCCTATCTTGTTATTATTGGCGGAGTCTTTAGTTCGAGCAACCTTCCGCTTTATATCAACATTTATTATGTCTATGATGGCAACCGAGTGGCCGGGGCAGCGATGGCTGGAATGATAGGAAGTATTCTCGCTTTGACCTCTTATATCAGCCTTCCTCTGATAACATGGGTCTCGGTTAAAACAAGCAAGCGTATAGCGATGATACTCGGTTTGGGCCTGGGGGCGGTTGGAACATTTTCAACATGGTTTACGATTACTCCTCAATGGCCTTATCTTCAACTGGTTTCCATGTTTATTATAGGGCTTGGTCTTCAGGGTTGCTGGTTAATGGTCAGCACGATGACCGCGGATGTCTGCGACGAAGAAGAGCTTAAGACGGGCCTTAGGCGCGAGGGGGCTTACGGGTCGGTTATAAGCTTTACACTGAAGGCGGCGATGGCTGCAAGCGCTATTATGGCAGGTGCAATACTGACCCTTTCGGGCTATGATACAGAATTAGCAAATATCACAGGTCAGGTGGACGCATCTGTGGAACTTAGGATGCGCATGCTGTTCGTTGTTTTCCAGGGCATCCCGATGTTGGCGGCAGCGATAATGTTTTTATTTTATCCAATTACTCGTGAACGCGCCGAAGAGACTCAGCGTAAACTAAGAGAAAGGCATAAGTCGGATAAAAAGCAAGAAAATGACAGCAATGGTGGATAGCCGGTGGAGGCTGGATTAAACTTGTTTGCGAAAGATTTTGAAAAATGCATAGGCCAATAGTGGCAAAAAATAGAATATGGAATCGACAAAGACTGATTCACAGCGGTGATGAAAATGCTCACACTATATGTTTTAGGAGGAAAAAATGATTAGTAAATTGAGGCTTATTAAGACAATCATATTGGTGTTGGGTTTCGCTGTTGTGTTTTCAGCGAATGTTTCGGGTGCGAATATAACATGGACCGGCAGCGAGTCATCGGACTGGAACGACCCGTCCAACTGGAATCCGCAAATTGTGCCGGGTCCGGAGGATATGGCGCTGATCGAATGGGGCGGTAATCGTCCGGTGATTGACACAGATGTGGGACAATTGAGTAGCTTGAGTTTGTCCTGGCATAATCTGACCTCACGGATGATTATCGAAGACGGCGGTCGAATTCGAGCCGAATTTTGGCTGACATTAGGCAATGACCCTGCCGGCGGCTATGGCCAGCTAAATATGAACGGCGGTGAAGTGATTGCCCATTGGGCGCGGATTGGTTTTGGTGGTAATGGCTTAGTCCGTCTATTTGGCGGGAAATTGGACCTTGACCGCCTTGAGTTTGGTCAGGAGCACAGCACCGGCCAGGGCCTGATTCGTATCCAGAACGATGGTCAGTTGGTGCTGATGGATGACGCAATTGAAGAGATAGAGCACTATATCGATGAGGGCTTTATTAATGCATACGGCGGCGACGGGCGTTTGTATTATGATTTTCACGAGACCAATACAGGTCGCACAACCGTGATGGCCGTGCCGACAGTGCAGCACGCCTGGCAGCCGAGCCCGACTATCGGTAAAGAAGCAGTGGACGCTTCGGGGCCTATTATGCTGCAATGGCAGCCCGGAGACGGAGCAAACGACCACGATGTGTATGTGGGCACTGATTATAACCAGGTTCTCAATGCGAATCCGACTGCAACCGGGATTTACAGAGGTCGTCAATCTGAGACACAATATGAATTTTCCAATACCCAGCCGGGTCAGACCTATTACTGGCGGATTGATGAGGTTCACGGCGGCGGCATTGAGAAGGGTCAGGTTTGGCATTTTACAACCGCCGATCCTATTGCCCCTCGTGATTTGTATTCTGATACATGGGTAACTGAAGATTCGCTTGGCCGGCCCATTGGAGGGATTGAGCAATACGGCCCCGTTCGTGAAGACCGTATCGTCGGTGTTTATTATTCCGTCTGGCACAAGCGTGTACAGCAGCGCGGGCCTTATAACGTCACGCAAGAGATCAAAGACCTTGTTGACGGCGGCGGCAGCTTAAAGTGGCTTTATGAAATGCCGCCTTTTAATGACGGTCACTGGGCCGAACCGATGTTTGGTTTTTATCTGCCGGATGACCGCTGGGTTATTCGCAAGCACATGGCGATGCTCGATGCTGCCGGTGTTGATGTACTGATATTTGATGCCACCAACGGCGCTTCAGTCGGACATGCGTATGTTTACGAGTACCTCGTTGTTCTTGATGTCCTTGAGGAGATGAAGCGCGAAGGGTTTGTCACGGATATGAAGTTTACCATATGGACGCATGCCGACGGCCCGAATACGATTACCCTGTTTTATGATACGATCTATGAACCAGGACTGTATCAGGATTTTTGGTTTCACTGGAACGGCAAGCCGCTGATGCTGGGTTATCCGCAGGGCAGCCCCTATGACCAGCCGTATGATCCGGTTGAGCAGCACATAGAGGACTTTTTTACCTGGCGAAAAACATGGTATGATATTCCTGCAATCGACCCGGAGAACGATATGCAGCATGAGTGGCAATGGGGCGAGCCCTATCCGCAGACCTATGGCTGGGACAGCCGGCCGGACATTGCCGAGGGCATGCCGGTTATCTCCAGCGGCCACCCTATCCATTATCCAGATGGACTGGGGAAAAGCTTCCAGTATTACGACGGCGGCCAGCCCGAATTGAACGACTATGGACTTCCGGTTTCCGGCACCGAAGGCGAAGGGCTTTACCTGTCCGACCAATTTAACCGCGCACTTCGGATGGATCCGGAGTTTATATTTGTAACTAGCTGGAATGGATGGCTCGTGGGGTGGTTTGAAAAAGACCCCGAAATTTATCCCCACGAAGACCTCCGATGGCTGGGCGATGTAATACCTGATTACGCCTATTTTACTATTGACGCGGTAAACGCCGAGTTTAGTTCCGATCTGGAACCGATAAGAGACGGCTATATGGACAATTATTATAACCAGTTGGTTGACGCCATTCGGCGTTTTAAGGGCGTCCGCCCGCAGCCTGTGCCTTCGCCCCAGCAGACTATTAGCATTGACGGCAATTTTGCCGCGTGGGAGGGTGTTGAGCCAGAGTATCGCGACGCTATCGGCGATACCAAGCATCGAAACTGGTATGGCTTTGGCAGGTATGGCAAATATATAAACACAACTGGTCGCAATGACATCGTGGCCGCCAAAGTTGCTCACGATGACGAGAATATTTATTTCTATGTCGAAACCCATGAGGATATGACGCCTTATACAGATCCGTATTGGATGATGCTGTTTATAAATGCTGATCAGGATTACAGCACCGGATGGGAAGGGTATAACTATGTTGTCAACCACGAAGTCATAAACGAACAGATGACGACAGTATCGGACGGTGAAGATTGGACAGATGTGTTCGGTCATGTTTCGTATCGTGTTGTCGGTAACCAGATGGAAATTGAGATTCCTCGGGCCTTGCTTGGACTGCAAGACGATCCGGTGCAGTTTGACTTTAAGTGGGCCGACAACATTCAGCAGCCCAAGGATATAGCGGAGTTCTATATCAGCGGAGATGCTGCGCCGGACGGGCGTTTTAACTATCGCTACGATGCTTCATTGACGCAGACGGCTTGTGACATTGGCCCCCATATGCCTGCAGACTTGACTCAAGACTGCCGAGTCGGCATTGACGATCTGGCCATGCTGGCCGATATGTGGATAACGCAGTATGATATGATCACGCTGGCTCATTTGGGTCAATACTGGCTGCAATCTTATGTGCCTGATCAACTGGATTCGCAAACGGTTTTCGACACGGATTTTTCCGATGGTCTGGGCGGCTGGAGTACAGACTGTTCCCATGATGGAAGCGACTATTATGTCGGCGGCAGTTCGGCAGATTGCTCACGAGGATGGGGATGGGGGACCAGCCCAAGAGATCTGGACAGTCCTACTGTTGACCTTAGCGGCTATTCGGCGGCTCGTATTTCGTTCCGTTATAAATTGGATACAGCCAGCGGCAACGAGCTAAATGTCC
>Ga0207421_10003668_pt1 | contig 18170 bp, 18 predicted proteins | sample SodLakKL_010_SED_4_FD_187542 | JGI IMG/M metagenome (GOLD analysis project Ga0207421, IMG submission 187542) | Alkaline sediment microbial communities from Lake Tanatar, Kulunda Steppe, Russia - 8KL_010_SED (SPAdes) (version 2) | ecosystem: Environmental > Aquatic > Non-marine Saline and... | reverse complement strand
TCCCAGGACCAGGCAGAGACCCTCCTGTCCCGCAAACTGCCCCTGCTGCAGGACCAGTTCACACACATCCTCCTGGACTGCCCCCCTTCCCTGGGGCTGCTCACGGTGAACAGCCTCACGGCGGCCCAGTCGGTCCTCATTCCCCTTCAGTGCGAATACTATGCCCTGGAAGGACTCACCCTTCTCCTGGACACCATTCGCAGAATACGCACGCGGTTCAACCCTCACCTCGCCGTGGAAGGCATCGTCGTCACCATGTTCGACCGGCGCAACAATCTCGCCCACCAGGTGGTGAACGAAATCCGCAAACACCTTCAGTTCCGGGTCTTTGAAACCTTCATTCCCCGCAACGTGCGTTTGAGCGAATCCCCCAGTCACGGACTCCCCGCACTCCTTTACGAACCGGGGTGCACGGGCGCCAAGGCCTACCTGTCCCTGGCCTCGGAGCTCCTCACCAATGGAGGCTCCTGACATGGCCGAAAAAAAACGGGGACTGGGCAGGGGACTCGACCAGCTCCTCACCTCCAGCGACTGGCTCAAGCGGGACGACGTGCAGCTCTTCTACTGCCCCGTGGACCAGCTCACGCCCAACCCCTTTCAACCCCGGCAGATGGTTCACGACGACGCCATGGAGGAACTGGTTCAGTCCGTGAAGGAAAAAGGCATTCTTCAGCCCATCGTGGCCATTCGCACGGAAGTTTCCAATCGCTACCAGATCCTGGCGGGAGAGCGGCGCTGGAGGGCGGCTCAAAAGGCGGGCCTCACCCAGGTGCCCCTTCTTCTGAGGGAGACCACTCCCGCAGAGGTGCTCGAAATCGCCCTCATCGAAAACGTTCAGCGCCAGGACCTCAACTGCATCGAGGAGGCCCTCGCCTACCAGCGCCTTCAGGAGGAGTTTCAGCTCACCCAGGAAAACATCGCCCAGCGGGTGGGCAAAAAACGCACCACCGTCACCAACCTTCTGCGCCTCCTTCACCTGCCTCAAGACATTCAGGAGGACGTGCTCAACGGCCGCCTCACCATGGGCCACGCGCGGGCCCTTTTGAGCGTGCCCGCGGCGGAGGAACAGCGCAAACTGCGGGATGCGGTTTTGCAGCGCCACCTTTCCGTTCGCCAGACGGAGCAGCTGGCCCTTCGCACGAACCATTCCCCTCCCCCCCCGGAGGTTTCCAAAGACCCCGATGTCCTTCGATGCCAGGAAGCCCTGCAGGCCCGTCTGCACGCCAGAGTTCGCGTGCGCAGGAAAGGCCAGCAGGGAACCATCACCATCGCCTTCAAATCGGAAGAGGAATTTCAGCGGATCGTTCACCACCTGGGAGGGGACACTTCCCGTGAACAATAAACGAGGATGCTTCATGAGACTGGCAGTGATCGACGGTCAAGGGGGTGGCATCGGCACCACCGTCATCAAAAAAGTGGTGGAAATCTACAGGCATCGGCTGGAGATCTGGGCCCTGGGCACCAACGCCATCGCCACGGCCCAAATGATGAAAGCGGGAGCCAACCGGGGCGCCAGCGGCGAAAACGCAATCCGCCAAAGCGTGCCCCGGGTGGATGTCATCACCGGCCCCGTCTCCATCCTTCTGGCCCACTCCATGATGGGAGAAGTGACGCCGGCCATGGTGGAAGCCATCGGAAGCGCTTCCGCCCTCAAGATGATCCTTCCCATCACTCAGGATCCCCTGGTGGTGGTGGGAACTTCCCGGGAACCCCTTCCCCACCTGGTGGACAAGCTGGTCTTCACCCACCTGGCGCCCCTCCTGGACGAAGAGGAACCCACTCCATGAACCCGCATCCATCCCCCCAAACCCCCCACCTCATTCTGGGAGGAGCCAAAAGCGGCAAAAGCGAATACGCCGAAAGCCTCCTGAAAGCACTGGACCCCCCCTGCATCTACATTGCCACAGCCCAAGCCCTGGATGGGGAAATGGACGAGCGCATACGCCTTCACCGCCTTCGCCGAGGGAACCGCTGGAAGACCCGTGAATGCCCGCACCAGCTGCCGCAGCTTCTGGACCAGCTGGAAAAGGATCAAAAACCCGTGCTGGTGGACTGCGTCACCCTCTGGCTGAGCAACCTCCTGGCCCCCCAGTCCCCCCTTTCCCCCGAGGCGGGACTGGACGCACTGCAGGAAACCCTGTCCCGCGTCACCTACCCTCTTTTCCTGGTCTCCAACGAGGTGGGGGGAGGCGTTGTTCCGGACAACGCCCTGGCCCGCCGGTTTCGGGATCTCGCAGGCAAAGCCAACCAGCGCCTCGCCCTTGCAAGCCGCTGCGTGACCCTGGTGGTGGCGGGCCTTCCACTTCCCCTGAAACACCCCTAGCCGGCCCCTTTCCGTCTTCGACCGACATTTCAGTCACATTCCAGCGCACACCCGGAGCCCCCCATGTGGAACCAGATCGCTTTGGCCTTCTCCTTTCTCACCCTCATTCAACTGCCCTTCTCTTCGAGAGAATCGGCACGGGACGAGGACCTGGCGTCCAGCTTCACCTTTTTTCCCGTGGTGGGGGCCTTCCTGGGAGGCTTTCTCACCCTGTGGGCCCTGGCTCTCCATTCCTTCCTGCCCCCCCTGGTGCTGGCCGCCCTTCTCACCTTTCTGCTGGCTCTCGCCACGCGGGGACTTCACCTGGACGGCCTCGCGGACCTGGCCGACGCCCTGGGCGGCGGCTACACGCCCGAACGCCGCCTCACCATCATGAAGGACAGCCACATCGGGGCCTTTGGAGCCATTGCACTCGTCCTCTTTCTCTTCATGAAAGTGGCCGCCCTTCACACACTCCTCGTTCATTCGGCCTGGGGAGCCATCCTTGTTTTTCCCGCCCTGAGCCGCCTGGCCATGGTGCTCACAGCGCACCGCGTGCCCTATGCGCGCCGGGAGGGAGGCCTTGGCAGGCCTTTCCTGCAATCCATGACCAACGCCCATGTGCTGGGAGCCACGCTCCTGTGCGCCGCCTGGTGCCTGATCATCTCCCCCCATTTCACATTATGGTTGACACCGGCCCTCCTCCTGTGTGTGATTCTCGTGCGGCAACTGGCCCTCAGGACCCTTCAGGGAGTCACGGGAGACGTTCTGGGCGCCACCAACGAAATCACGGAAACTTTTCTGCTCATGCTTGCGGCAGCCATCTGCTGAACCTTTGTCTTCCCTTTGAAAGAAGGAGTTGCACCGTCATGTCTCACGCCGATCCCAACCACTGGACCATCCTGAGATTGCTCAAGGCCAAACCGGGAGGCTACGTCTCGGGCACGTTCCTCGCCTCCCGGCTGGGCCTCTCCCGCACGGGCATCTGGAAGCACATACAAAACCTTCGTGCCCTGGGATATGAAATCACCAGCCACCCCAAGGAAGGCTACCGGCTGGAAGCCCTTCCCGACCTTCTCATACCCGAAGAGGTGATCCTCAACCTGAACACCTCGTGGCTGGGGCACAGCTACCATTATTTCAAGGAAATCGGCTCCACCAACGACCAGGCCCTCTCCCTCGCCTCCCAGGGCGCCCCCCACGGCACGGTGGTCGTGGCCGAACGGCAGACGGCGGGAAAGGGGCGCATGTCCAGGGTCTGGGAATCCCCTTCCCTCCATGGCATTTACTTTTCCACCCTTCTGAGAACGGCCATTCCCACTCAGGAGGCACCCCAGTGCAACCTCACGGCGGCCCTGGCCCTCACCAGGGTGCTCTCCCGGGATTATGGGCTCAAAGCCTCCATCAAGTGGCCCAACGACGTGCTCATGGAGGGGAGGAAAGTTTCGGGCATTCTCACGGAGATGCAGTCGGACCAGGACAGCACACGATTCCTGGTTCTGGGGATGGGCATCAACGTGAACCAGCAACCCCGGGACTTCGACTCTTCCTTTCCCTATCCCGCCACCTCCGTGGCCATGGAAGGGGGACAGCCCGTCATGCGCCAGATACTCCTCATCCGCCTTTTGAGGGAATTGGAAACGCTCATGGACCTGTTCCTCGCCCAGGGCTTTTCACAGCTGCTGGAAGAGCTGGAAAGCCGCTCCCACGTGCACGGAAGGGATGTGCGCGTGCACATGCCCCATGAAGAGGTGACGGGGACGGTGATGGGCTTCACACGGGAAGGAGCCCTGAGGATCAGAACGGGCAGGGGAGAGGAATCCATCATTTGGGCGGGAGACGTGACACGTGTGGAGGGAAGCTGAAACAAGGGCTCAAAGTTGAGATTCACCCGTTTTTTTGAACGTTGAGGAGGGCAGGGCAGTTCCCCGAAGGGGCTGCCTTTTTTTGTGAAGCAGGAAAGGGCAGGGGAGGCGCCCATTGGAAACAGGGGGGCGGGTGAAGGGGAATGGACTGGCAGCGCTATGCAGGGAGGAAGAGACGGAATCGCGAGGAGGGTGGGGGCTTGCTGTCAGAAAGAAAGGGATGGGAATGGACCCTTCCTGGCCATCCCGATCCCTTTCCGGTGTGTCCGCTTTTTTCCCACGGAAGCTGAGGGCAAAAGACCCTCAAGATCCCTTGGCCCGTTCCGCAGCCTCCTGCTTGCGCTTGCATTCGATGCACAGAGTGGTCACGGGCCGCGCCTCCAAGCGCTCCTTGCTGATGTCGTCCCCGCAGGCCTCGCAAAATCCAAAGGTTCCGTCTTCTATGCGTTGCAGCGCCTCGCGAATTTTACCGATGAGGCGCCTTTCCCGGTCTCTTATGCGCAGGGTGAAGTTCCGATCCGACTCCAGAGTGGCGCGGTCCGTGGGGTCAGGAAAACTCTCGTCCCCGTTGGTCATCCCCGCAACGGTTTTCTCCGCTTCTTCATACAGTTCGTCCAGCCGAGCCATCAAAATTTCTTTGAAATGTTCCTGAGTCTCTTTATCCATACCCATTCTCCCAAATATGGTTATTGAAATCGGAATTCGCTAACACAATCAAGGCAAAGAGTAAAGCAAAAACCATACTCACGGAGCCTCAAAAACACCGCTTCTGCCTCCCGATTTGCAGGTCACGCGCAGACCTTCAATTCGAAGATGCCGATCCATGGACTTGCACATGTCCACAAGGGTGAGAGCCGCATGGGCCGCCGCCACCAGGGCCTCCATCTCCACTCCCGTCCGGTCCCGGGCCTTCACCTCGGAGGTGACCCTGATTTCACGGGAGGAGGGGAGGGGCTCCAGGTCCACCCGAATCCCCGTGATGCGTATGGGATGGCACAGGGGAATGAGTTCCCACGTGCGCTTGGCCGCCATGATCCCTGCCAGCCGTGCCGCTTCCAGGACGTTGCCCTTGGAAGCTTCTCCCTGAAGGATACGGTCCAGGGTGCCAGGGGACGTGACCACCGTTGCCTGCGCACGAGCCACCCTTTCCGTCTCTTCCTTGCCACCCACGTCCACCATGCGGAAGCGCCCCTTGGCATCCATGTGCGTCAGTTTCCAGCCATCATTGGCCATGCCTCGTCTCCTCGTCCCCCATCAAAAGAACCTTGCCAAGCGTCACATGTCCACCACGTGCAGGACCACCACCAGGTCTCCCCTTCGGCCCGTTTCCCGAATCTCATCTCCTCCCCCCGCCACGCGCAGACGCGTGCCGTCTTCGCTTCCCTGAGGAATCCACACGCGCACGGTGCACACTTCGTCCTTTTCTCCCGAGCCTGCACACCCCGCGCAAGTAGTCCCCTTGAAAGAACGGTGGTTTCCACCGCATTTTTCACACAAAACCCGCCTTGAGTAGGATATTTCCTCGTGGCGGCCTTCCCGAAGGCTTCGGCGGGCCACCTGCAGGTCAAAGCGCAGATCATACACGGGGGAAGCCCTGGACCCCCGGGGATGAATGCCAAAGCACTCCCTGAGAATGTCGTCGAGGGAAACGGACCCGTCATGCTCCCCATAGAAAGACCCGGACCGGGTTTTTCCCTTTATTCTCTCGTACCCCATCACGCGGTCGTAACGGCCGCGCGCTGCGGGATCCACCAAGGTTTCATAGGCTTCCACCAGGGTGCGGAAATGCCCCCCCGCCTGCTGGTCCTGGGGATTCCTGTCGGGGTGCCATTTGAAAGCGAGGATTCTGAAAGCCTTTTTGATCTCGTCCTGGCCGGCCCGGTGGCTCAGCCCCAAAATTTTATAGTAACACCGTCTCATGAAATCTTTCGCAACACTTTTTTCGCCGTGAAAACAGCTACTTCCACTCTTTCGTTTGCCAGCACACGAAGCTCCCCCACCTCTTTCCACGTTTCCCTGAAGCCTTCATGTTTGCTGAAAATGCTCAAGAAAAATTCACATTTGCCGAATAGTGAATATTAAGGATCTCCACCTCCCATGACAAGCCGCTTTCACGGCCTGGGACGCATCGCCCCTTTTCTTCAACCATAAAGCATGAGCCCATGATCTCAAAAACCTACACGTGCAGTCTTCAGGGTGTGGACGCCATTCTCGTTGAAATCGAAGTGGATCTCTCTTCAGGCCTTCCCTGCTTCAACATGGTGGGGCTGCCCGATAACATTGTCAGGGAGAGCAAAGATCGGGTCAAGACAGCCATCCACAATTCGGGCTATCCCTTTCCCCGGGAACGCATCACCGTCAACCTGGCCCCCGCGCACATCAAAAAGGAAGGGGCGGGCTACGATCTGCCCATCGCCGTGGGCATTCTCGCAGCCCTGGGCCTCGTGAATCCCTCCCGTGCCCAGGAGGCCATCCTGGTGGGGGAGCTCGCCCTGGACGGCCGGGTGAAGCCCGTCACCGGATGCCTCTCCATGGCCATACAGGCGAGAAACAGCGGTTACGGGGAATTCCTTCTTCCCTCGGAAAACGCCCGGGAAGCGGCCGTCATCGAGCAGGTTTCCGTGCTTCCCGTCACACACCTGTCCCAGGTCCTGGAACATTTCAGCGCAAGAAACCCCATTCCTTCTATCAGCCCCCTGGAAACTCCCCCTTCACCGCCGGAAGTTTTCCATGACATGGATTTCGAAGAAGTCAAGGGACAGGAACAAACCAAAAGGGGAATGGAAGTGGCAGGGGCGGGAGGCCACAACCTGATCATGATCGGCCCTCCGGGGGCGGGCAAAACCATGCTGGCCCAGAGGATTTCCGGAATCCTTCCTCAACTGAGCTTTGAAGAGTCCCTGGAAACGAGCAAAATTTTCAGCGTGGCGGGGCTTCTCAAAAACCAGTCCCTCATGAGCAGGCGTCCTTTCCGGGCACCCCATCACACCATCTCGGAAGCGGGGCTCATCGGTGGCGGCTCCGTGCCGCGGCCGGGGGAGGTGAGCCTGGCCCACAACGGCGTGCTTTTCCTGGACGAACTGCCCGAGTTTCGGCGCAACGTTCTGGACCTTTTGCGGCAACCCCTGGAAGACGGACGGGTCACCATCGCCCGGGCCGCCATTTCCCTCACCTATCCCAGCCGGTTCATGCTCATCGCCGCCATGAATCCCTGCCCCTGCGGCTACGCCGGCGACCCGCACCGGCACTGCTCCTGCACGGCCCCCCAGCTGCAGCGCTACCGAAGCCGCATTTCAGGGCCCATTCTCGACCGCATCGACCTGCACATCGAGGTTCCCTCCGTGAAGTACGAAGACCTTCACTCGGACAGGCCGTCGGAAGCTTCCGTGGCCATTCGGGAACGCATCATGACCGCCCGGGAAATTCAGCTGGAAAGGTTCGCCGAGGACACCATCTATTGCAATGCCCAGATGAAGCCCCGCCACATCAGGAAGCACTGCCCCCTGGACGGTTCCTGCAAAAACCTCCTGGAAAGGGCCATCAACCAGCTCGGGCTGAGCGCCCGGGCCTACCACCGCATTCTGAAAGTGTCCCGAACCATCGCCGACCTGGACGGAGAAACGCCCATCGCCCCCCACCACCTCCTGGAAGCCATTCAGTACCGCAGCCTGGACCGCCGCCTGTTCTGAAAGGGCTTTGCTCCCCGCAGGACAGGAACTCACATTTTTTTAAGGGTTTTCTTCCTTCTGACGATTGTGTGAAAGGCCAAGAAAAGCTAAAAGATACCCCTTTGAATAGAGCCGGTGAAAAGATTTGTTCAGGGAGTTCACTGTTGCGCCCGGAAGGTCCTTACGAAAAACTTTCATGGAATTTGCGAGAGGTCCGGAAAGGGAACCCCGGGAAGCAATGGGAACACGAGGACTCTTTTGGACCGCACGCATAAAAGGACAGGCTGGTGAAAAAAGCACTCTCGGCATTTTTGGCAATGTTTTTTCTTTTGGTCACTCCCGCATCCTCTGCGCTCATAGGCGAATTCATTGCCCATCCCCAAATCACCATCCCTCAAAGGCCTGTGAACATGCATGTGGATTACGGGGAAAAAAGCCGGTTCGATATTTTCTTTGTGGACATTCGCTACGGCTATGACCTGCAAGACTTTCAGTCGTACCGGGGGTGGTGCCTCGACAGGAACCTTCCCATGGAAAAAGGATGGATCTATGAAGTCACCCTGCACAACAGCCTGGTTTCCGTGCACCCCGATCTGCAACACATTGACTTCCACAAGATCAACTACATGATCAACCACAAGGAGGGAGGCAGGGAAGATGTTCAGAACGCCATGTGGCACCTGATTCACGGGAGCGGAAAGCTCAGTGAAAAATCCAGGAAAATGGTGGAATCCGCCCGGGAACACGGCTCCGGGTTCATCCCTTCCCCTGGCCAGCTTCTGGCCATTGTGTGCCATCATGGCGGAGGCTTGCAGCCCACCTTCATCGAGTATGTGATACCGTTCAAGCCCGAGCCTGAAGAGGAAGTGGTCACAGCCTTCATGGAAGAACTGGACGAGCCGGAAAGCTGGGTGATTCCTGAATATCCATGGCCTCAAAAGCACCCTCACTCCATTCACCTTCCCCCAACGTGGGAACGGGGAACGGGATTCATTCCTGAACCTCCCCCCACAAGAGAGCCTGTGCCCGAACCGCTCACGCTTTTGCTCTTCATTCCCGCCCTGGCGGGAATTTACTTGATGCGAAACAAGATTTTCAAAGGGAGAGAAGGGGGGAGAAATTCCTTGTGACCTCCCATATGCTCTGCTAGATTGATTGAAAAAGATCTGCAACCGAAGTCGAAAAGGGCAAACCACGCCGAAAGGGTGGGGCGCAAAGCCACTGGCCTAAACCCTGAGTGATTCTCAGGACATGGCAGCAGGGTTGCCGGCGGGCGCAGCACTTCCTGAAAGGCTGAATCTTGCCAGGCTCCAGCAGCTGCTCATAGCAGGAGGTGGGTCATGATTCATGCCATTTGTGGAAAACGAGCACGATCATCTTCACGCCCAAGAATTTTTCAGTTCCCTATCTGGAGAGCGGGCAAAGCCTTCGCCCTTGGAACAGCCCTGTTCATGTTGTTCGGCTGCGCAGCCACCTCCATGCACCCTCAGGGGGATGCCTATCAACTCATGGCAAAAAGTTTTCAGTCCATGGCCCCCTGTCCGCACATCCAGGAAGTGGTCACTCTGGAAAACGTGACGGTGCACATCGTGGGAGACCGAAGCCTTTTTTCCCACCCCCTGGCGGCGGCACCCCATTCCCGCGTGGCGGGTTATGCCAACACCAACAACGAAATCCATGTGTTGGGAAGACGCCTGCACGGCAAGGTCGTTTTGAACCCCGCCGTTCTCGGGCATGAAATGATGCACCTGCTCAATTTTCAAAATCCCACGATCGCCGACCCGGACCACCTGGAAACCCTTTCATCTTCCAGGAAAGCCCAGGGTGATGGTTCCTTGCGATTTGCCCACTCCATGGACAGAGGCACCACCACCTCCTACCTGAGACAAGCCTTTATTCTCATGCAAAAGGATTTCCACTCTCTGCCCGCCTGCCCTCACATCCAGGAAGTGATCACGCTGGAACGGGTCACGGTGCACATTGGGACAGGCTTCAACTCCACCAGCCAGACAGAAGCCCCTGCACCCTTTTCACGTTCACCCATTGCCCGGAGTGGCAATGCCCACGATGAAATCCACGTGGCCGGAAGACGGTTCGGGGAAAACATCGTCCTCAACCAGGCGGTGCTCGGCCGCGAACTGATGCATCTGCTCCATGCCACAAATCCTCAAATCGCCAAACTGCCGCGCTGATGGGCTGACCTTCTTCAGGCGCCGGTGAGCACCGGTCCGATCCCCCCGGCCGTCCGGCAAAACGCCCAAAAAAGCAAAAATGCAGCGCGGGCGCACCTTCATCGTGCCAACCGCTTTTTTCTCCTGCCTTGAAGAAAGTGAAACTTTAGGATACTCGGATACATGGAAAGGCATTCCGTGGGCAGGATGAAACCCTGCCCACCCTACGAGGCTTCGGGTCCTGGCCATGGGGGGCCTTTCGGCGCAATGCTGTGGACTTGAGCTTTCCCACCCCCGACAGATCCCCGTCACGTCATTCCCGCGAAGGCGGGAATCCAGCCTTTGACCTAAACCTCCTCACTCATCCTTTCAAAGGAGACCGGTCAGGGGAGGAAAAGACCAAAGAGACCGCACCAGGGAAGGGGAGGGGGCTGGATTCGGAGCCTGGCCATGGGGGGGATATTTTGGCCCAATGCTGTGGACTTGAGCTTTGCCACCCCCAACAGATCCCCGTCACGTCATTCCCGCGAAAGCGGGAATCCAGCCTTTAACCTAAACCTCCTCACTCATCCTTTTAAAGGAGACCGGTCAGGGGAGGAAAGGACCAAAGAGACCGCACCAGGGAAGGGGGGGCTGGCTCCGCGGCCTGGCCATGGGGGACCTTTTGGTGACCTTTCCTTTTGGTGACCTTTATAGAATGCCGAGCCGGGGCTCGGCGGTCCCGGGGGGAAGGCGAACCACTTTCAAGAGCCTCTCCCTCTGGGGTGGGTTGCTCCCTTTTTGGCAAGCGATATACTGCTGTCATTCAATGCCGCAATTTACTGCTTGACACCTGGTACCGCATCTGGTACCAGTCCCTTCAGCTGCACTCATCATGGGAAATGACACGGCTTCACGATCCTTCAGGGAGACCTCATGGGCAAGGAAAACCAGGTGGCAAAAGCGGGGGAAGCAGGGGAGGGGGATGTCCTGGAGGGGGAACACCTTCCCGCCGTCTTCAAAAATGACCGGGACTTCAGCGGCCAGCTCCGGCTCCGCATTCCCAAATCCCTCCACGCCAAACTGGCTCTCATGGCGGAAAAGGAGGGAGTGTCCCTGAACATGCTGCTCGTTCATCTCCTGAGCGGCAACCAGCGTGAGCTGCAGCTGGTGCGCACCCAGGTTCTCGTGCAGCAGAACCGGCAGGTGCAGGTGAATGTCATGGCCAAGGAAACCAAGTACGTGGTGGTCAATCATCAGAGCGTGGATTACTTCGGCGCTCCTTCCCTCTATGAAATGCACCAGCCCCTTCAGAAAAAAGCAAGGCTCTCATGAAAGTCGTGACCTGTGCCCTGTGCAAGGAAGTGTTGTTCGACAAGTTCACCAACACCTTCTCCTTCATCCACATTCTCGAGCAGGTGAGGCCCCGGCAATATCCTTTCATTCTCAGCGACGTGAGCATAGGGCTTCTCATGGAATTTGAGGCGGCCACGCCTTCTCTTTCCCTCCAGGTCACATGCCAGGGGGCTGGAGGACCCGGAGCCCGGGTGGCCGGGTTCGGCCTGCGCAACCTGGAAGCGGGCATTCAAAAGCTCCACCTGCGCCTTCATGAGATCACCCTGGTGAAAGCGGGTCGCTACCACTTTCAGATCACCGCCCATGACGGCGTGCACCAGGGGCTCGTGGCTTCCCTGCCCCTATTAGCCCTGGACCCCACACCCCCCGAAGGAAAAAGGTCCCTGGAATAGGCGAAAACAGGCATTTTTCAGCTGTGAAACTCACAAAGGTTTGACGATTATGGACAAGTTTCTGCGACAATGGCGATCCTACTTCATTTACGGCGGGTTTTTCAGCTTCTTCGTGAGCATACTTCAGCTGACCTTCGCCGTGTACATGCTCCTCATCTTCGACCGAGTGCTCACCAGCTACAGCGTCCACACCCTGGTGGTCATCACCATCATGGCGGCCGTGGCCCTTTGCGTCATGGTGATGCTCGACGTGGTGCGCAACCGGCTCCTGGTGCGCCTGGGCATCCAGATGGAACAGGACATGGCTCCCACGGTTTTTGAGCGGACCGTGAAAGAGAGTTCCCAGATCCGCCAGGGAGCGCCCACAGCGGCCATGCGGGATGTGGCAGCCCTGAGAAATTTCGCTTCGGGATCAGCCATCATCGCATTTTTTGACTTTCCCCTCACCCCCATCTGCATTACCCTCATCTTCATTCTGCACCCCTTTCTGGGCTACATCGCCCTGGGTGGCGCCATTCTTTGCCTCTCCATGGGCATCCTGGCGGACCGGGTTTCCCGGGGGGCCCTGGACCAGGCCAACACAGTCAACAGTGGATCGCAGCACCTCGTGAGCCAGTCTCTTCGCAACGCCGAGGCCGTCACCAGCATGGGCATGCTGGATGGGGTCCGCAATCTCTGGGAAAAGAAAAACACGGTGGTCATGAACCTTCAGAGCATGGCCAGCCAGAAGGCGGGAATCCTTCAGGCCTCCATCAAAGGCCTTCGCCTCTTCCTGCAGGTGGCCATCTACGGCACGGGCGCCTACCTGGCCGTGCAGGGGCAGGCTTCCCCGGGCATCATGATCGCCGCGGCCATCACCATGGGCAAGGCCCTCTCTCCCATCGATGCGGGCATCGCCACCCTCAAGCAGTCCATAGAAGCCCTCGCGGCCTACAAGCGTCTCAACACCCTGTTTTCCACCCCTGAAGGCCCTGAAAGGCTCGATCTTCCCGCCCCTTCGGGAGCCATCAAGTGCGAATCGGTGAGCTTCGCCGCTCACAACCAGTTGCTCATCAAAGGGGTGACCTTTCAGCTGGAAGGGGGGGAATCCATGGGCCTGGTGGGTCCCAGCGCGGCGGGCAAATCCACCCTCTGCCGGCTGCTCACGGGCATCTGGCCCGCCACGGCGGGCCATGTGAGGCTGGACGGCGCGGACATTCAGTCCTGGGATCAGCAGAAACTGGGTGTCTACCTGGGCTATCTGCCCCAGGATGTGGAGCTTTTTTCCGGAAGCGTGGCTTCCAACATCGCACGCCTGGGGGAACTGGACTCGGAAAAAATCATCGAGGCGGCCAAGCTGGCGGGAGCCCACGACATGATACTGAAACTGCCCAAGGGTTATGACACGGAAGTGGGGGCCGGGGGCGCGGTCCTCTCCGCAGGCCAGCGCCAGAGGGTGGGCCTCGCCCGTGCCCTTTACGGCATGCCGCGCATCGTGGTCCTGGACGAACCCAGTTCCAACATGGACGAAGAAGGGGAGAAGGCTCTGCTCACCTGCCTTGCCCGCCTGAGGGAACTGAAAGTCACGGTGATCCTCGTCTCCCACAAGCCTTCCACCCTGGCCAATGTGGACAAGGTCCTCGTGCTCAAGGAAGGGCAGGTGGCCATGTTCGGCCCCAGGCAGCAGGTTTTCGGAGCCCTCATGGCTTCGGATGCCACCAAGCCCGCGGCGCGGCCCGCCGCTGTCAAAGGTTCTCCCGCCTAGGGACACACCAAGGAGATAAACCATGAAAAAAGACAAGACCATACACGTGCCCGAGACGTTGCAGGTGGAAAGCCGCAGGAAGATAGTCCTGGCCGGCATATTGATCCTCCTCCTTTTTGTGGGGGGATTCGGTGTCTGGTCCGTGACGGCCAGGACCAGCGGCGCCGTCATCGCCCACGGAAACGTGAGGGTGGATCTGAACCGCAAAACGGTTCAGCACCGGGACGGGGGCATCGTGCAGGAAATTCTGATCCGTGACGGGGATTTCGTGGAAGCGGACCAACCCCTGGTGATCCTCAAGGATACCAAAGTGGAGGCCAATGTGGACCTTCTGGAAAGCCAGCTCTTTCTGTGGAGAGCCAGGGCTTTTCGCCTCCAGGCACAGCAGGCTCAGAGTCCGGAACTGCAGTGGCCCGAACACCTGCGCTCCGCAACGGGCAATGAGGCGGCGGATATTCTCAAGTCGGAAGCGGACATCTTTTATTCGGAACACGAAACTCTGGAAGGGCAGGTGGCCCTTCTGAAAAACCAGATCGAACAGATCCAGCAGCAGATTCTCGGCCTTCAGGCCCAGGTGGCTGCGGAAGATCGCATCATCGCCGCCTACTCGGAGGAGTTGAAAGCGAAAGAGGCCCTGGAGAAAGCGCGCTATCTGGAAATGACGCCCATTTTTGAGCTTCGCCGCAACATTGCGGACCGGGAAGCGCGGAAGAGCACGGCCTGGCAAAACATCGCCCAGGCCCGGGAGCGCATCGCCGAACTGGAACTGCGCATGGTGGAGTTGCGGAAAGAATACGTTCAGCGCGCCACCACCCAGCATGCGGAAGCCCTGGCCAGGGTTTTTGAAACTCAGGAGAGGCTGAGGCCCATGAAGGACGCCCTCAATCTCCTGGTGGTGCGTGCCCCCGTTTCAGGCATCGTCATGGACCTTCAGGTTTTCACCATCGGGGCCGTGATTCGGCCCGGGGACAAGCTCATGGACGTGGTCCCCCGGGAAAGCCCTCTCATTGTGGAGGCAGAGGTTCAAACGAGGGACATTGCCAATGTCCACATAGGGCAGGAGGCGCGCATTCAGCTCTCGGCCTTCAGCCAGCGTGAAGTGAAGCCCGTGGGAGGCACGGTGGTCTATGTGTCCCCCGACAGCACCATGACGCGCACTCCCTATGGGGAAATGCCCATGTTCCTGGTGCACGCGGAAATCGAACACGAGGATCTTCACGAACAGGGACTCACCCTCTCGCCGGGAATGCCGGCCACGGTCTTCATCACCACCAAGGAACGCACCCTGTTCGAATACATCCTGGATCCCTTGACGGAAAATTTTCGAAAGGCCCTCCGTGAATCATGATGTTCACCAGGAAAAGGAGCATCCGGGTCTTGTGCTTCTCGCCTGGATGGAGAGCATTCCCACAGCCCAGAGGGCCGGACTGGCCCACCTTTATCTCATGTGCACCTCCAGGGACCTCACGCCCTTTTTCCTGGAGCCGGAAGAGGCCCTGGAGGCCTTTCGGACGCACGTGCTCAAGGCGGACATGCCCGTGAGGATGGCGTCAAGCCTCATCGCCACAGGGGCCGTCATGGACCTGGTGGTGACCTGCCTTGCGCAAAGGGGCCCTGAAGCGAGAGCCCTTTCCAAAATTTCCAAGGTGGTGGACATAGAAGGCCCCTTGTGGGAGAAAACCATGGACTCCTGGTTTTCTTTCCGCCGGGAAAGCTTCAGTGCGAACCGCATTGCCCAGTGGTTTGCAAACGAGGAAAAAGCAGAAAAGGGGGGTTGAGTCCCCGGGAGGTGGAGTTTTGAAGCGGATTTTTTTGTTGTGCGGCCTGTTTCTCTGGGCATGTTCCCTTCCTGCCGTGGCGGAGGAGCCTCCCCCGTGGACTCTTGAATCCATGCTGGACCGGGCCATGGAAAAGAACGCCCGCATCGCCTCCGAATCCCTTCGGCTGGAAGCGGCCAGAGACAGCGTCTCTTCCGCCAGGGGCGCTTTCCTGCCCAGGGTGGTGGCCTCGGGCAGCCTGAGCCGGATCGAAAATCCCGACAGTGTGGATGAATTGGACCCCGACTACATCAGCCAGACGGACCGCACGTGGAGGGTTGGAGTGCAGCAGAACCTCTTCGACGGCTTAGGGCGCTGGAACACCTACGCCCGTGCGGATCTCCTTCGAGAGCGCAGCCACCAGCAGCTTCGAAGGACCTTTCGGGAAGTGGTTCTGGAGGTTCGAACCGCTTATTTCCGCCTCCTGAGGACCCGGGCGGACATCAGCGCCTATGAGGCCTCCGTGGCCCGCCTGGAAAAGCAAAAAGAGGCTGCGGAGGCTTTTTTCGAGGCCCGTGTGGCCCCCCGACTCTTCATTCTTCAGACGGAAACGGCCCTGGCCGAAGCCCATCAGCGCCTTTCACGGGCCCAAAGCGATGAGCAGGTCCAGCTGGTCCTTCTGCGCTCTCTCATGGGCCTGGAGCCTGACCACCCCATACGCGTGGAGGGAGACTTCGAGGCCTTCGCTCCCGAAGATTACCCGGATTTGGAAAAATCCCTCTTTCTCGCCCGGGAAAACCTGCCCGAAATCTTCACCGCCCAACTGGACGTGGAAATTGCGGAACGGGACATGAAGACCTCCAGAAGCCGTTTCAGCCCCAGCGTGGACGTTTATGCCGATTATGTGAACCAGCACATCGAGTACGGTTCCACCAGGGCCACTGACCGGGATCGATCCTACTATTCCTTGGGGATAAACGTTACCTGGGAGCTGTTTTCGGGAGGAAGCACCTATTATGAAACCCGGAGCCACCGGCGAACCATGGAAAGTGCCAAAGCCATGCTCAAGGATGTCATGCTGGCCGTGGACGCCCGGGTTCGGGAAACTCATCTCAACGTGAAGGAATCGGAAAACCAGATTCGAATCGCCCACATTCGCATCGCCGATGCGGAGGAAGCCTACGAACAGGCGGACATGCGCATTCGAATGGGAACGGGAACCACCCTGGACCTTCTGGACGCCCAGGAACAGCTCACCGTGGCCCAGTCGAGCCTCAACCAGGCCATGGCCGACTATCACATCGCCCTGGCCAACCTGCGCCGCTTCACGGCCAAGAGCGAGATCAAGAGTGAAATCTAGAAGCAAACGTCAAAAAGCTCCGGGGTCATGACCGTCACTCCCGAAAGAGACACATCATCCACAATGGTCCGTTGCGCCGTCAGTTCATCGACACCCGGCGGGAAAGAAGCCCCTTGGGGATTGGTCAGAACCAGGGAGAAGGATTCATTCCCTTCCCTCAGGTTGTCGGCCAGGGTCTGCACCCATATTTTGGCCCACTGCTGCCCCGGTTCCAGGGTGAGCACACCTTCCGTGGGGATGTAGTCGTATCCGGCCAGGGCGGTGCCGTCACGGGTGAAGAACTCCACGGATGCCACCTCTTCTGCGGGCGCTCCCAGCTGCACCAGAAACCAGACTCCGTGGCCTTCATTCACGGTCAGCGGCACCTCATGGGCGGGCGGGGGAAGGGTGCTTCGGGCAAGGGGTTCCTGGACCATTCCCGTGACGGAGTCGATCCAGTCTGCGTAGGAACTGACACGGGTGGCAGCCCCCAGGGCCCCCAAAGCATCATGGGAGGAGGCGTTGGCGCCAAAGGAAAACCCCGTGATGTAGCTGTTGATCCCCGCCAGAAAGGGCTCTCCATCCTGGTGAATGAACATGCCGCCCCCCGAATCTCCCGGGGAGAGGAAGGCTTCCCGGCCACCCAGGCCGCGATGCGGCTCTCCCAGAAGGTTTCCCAAAGTGTCATGGCGGGAAAGGCCGCTGTCATAGTCAAAGAAGAGCTGGTCTTCCAGGGTTCCCTGCAACCCACTCCAGGGGAGAGAGGATCCGAGGGCGTCCACGGTGTTCAATCCCGAACGGCGCACATTGGCTTGTGAGGGGGAAGCCTCCGGGACGGTTCCATAACCGGCCAGGGTGACCACTTCCCCCACTTCTTCATTCCCCCGGTAAAGCGCGTATCGGTCCGCTGCCACGGGCGCCGCCTGATTCAGCACCATGACCCCCAAATCGTGCCAGATTCCGTGATCATTGGTGGCGGCACCGGGATAGGTCAAAAAGTCTGTGACCTGGCGGTGGTGAACCTGTCCATCCACGTGAAAAACCACTTCCGTTGCGGACATGTCCAGTTCATCCACCAGGTGAGCGGCTGTGAGCATGAAGATGCCCGATTCGTGGAGAACGGCCGACCCCAGGACGCGTCCATCACGGGCCTTGGCCACCCCCGTCCAGTCCCATCCTGCCTGCACGCCTTCTCCGTCATAGCGGAGCAGGGTGGGGGTGATGAAAGGGCTTTGAGAAAACATGTTGATTCCTCAACACAAACCTTGAAATGATCGGGTTGAAACAAGAACAGGGGGGACACCAAACGCCCCTCCCTACAGTGCAGCAGACACCTTTCACCTGGAAGGTGGGCACAAAAAAACCCTGTGGCCACCCTGCACCCTCACGCCGGAGCACGGTGTGGGAACACATCAACCCATTACAAGCGCAAACAGTGTGCCATCACATCGCAGGGTGGGCAAGGCATCATCCCGCCCACCAGTTTGAATCATAAAGGCAGACAAGTATGCCGGGCCGGGGCTCGGCGGTCCCAGGGGAGGGGCGTGAAGGTGTGGCCGAGGTGCCATCCAGACCTTCTGCGGCCCTCTTCAGTTCT
>Ga0207421_10003667_pt1 | contig 18172 bp, 14 predicted proteins | sample SodLakKL_010_SED_4_FD_187542 | JGI IMG/M metagenome (GOLD analysis project Ga0207421, IMG submission 187542) | Alkaline sediment microbial communities from Lake Tanatar, Kulunda Steppe, Russia - 8KL_010_SED (SPAdes) (version 2) | ecosystem: Environmental > Aquatic > Non-marine Saline and... | reverse complement strand
GATATGATCCTGACCCAGAACTTGATCAAAAGCCGCCGGACGGTACTTGCGGTAAAGAGTTTGGTGCTCACTGTTCATAGTTATGAATTATACTGCAAACAGCCGTTTGTTCCAAATAGGATTTATTCTATTGCACATTAGTGGTTAAAAAAAAAGAAAAAAAGCAGCTTGGTAAGTAAAGTAATTTACAAGCCAAACAGAGCCCTTCCGGAAGAGCTCGGTTTGGCACCCCCTTCCTCGCTCACTTTGTTCGCTGCGGAGAGGGCGGGATTCGAACCCGCGGAGGGCGTAAACCCTCGCACGCTTTCCAAGCGTGTGCCTTCGACCACTCAGCCACCTCTCCAGTTTTTGAAATATATCACATCTTTTTACCTATTCCAAGTGAACTACCCCCTTTGTTCGGCCAACAACAACAGAAACTTAATGGGTCATTACACGATGTGATAAATAAAGAGCGAACATATAACGAGAAGCTAATTTCCTCTTTTCTTCCTGACTTTTCTGCAAATTTACTAAATTATTTCTTAAATACTCTTTATGAGTATCTATATTCACCCTTACTTCTTCAGTATTACCATTATCGCTACAGTAATTCCATAATTCACGATCATCTTCGGTTAAATGATCCGGGTTGAATTCATAAACTTTATCTATACCAGGCATAATATCAGGTGATAATTGAAAATGTGCACTTTCTTCTTTGCCGAAAATCTCTTCCATTATATGTTTTAGATCCTCTAAGTTATCACATCGTCTAAGCCAAGTATAGACATTCTCTTCAATTTCACTTTCAGGATCATACATAGATCTAATAAATGTTATTAAACAGCTACAATTATCAAGATCTTATATTTAATTAATTATGAAACAAAATTTTCCACATAAAAACTATCCCTCCTTATTCAACAATGCCTTGATACGCTCCTCCACCGGTGGATGGGTCATAAAGAGTTTATTCATAAAACCTTTTTTGGCTTCAGGACCAAAAGGATTGGAAATGAAAAGATGAGCAGTGGCATGATTAGCTTTGGTCATCGGCTTTGAGTAACCGGAGATTTTGCGCAGGGCATTAGCCAATCCTTCCGGGTAACGGGTCATTAGAGCTCCACTGGCATCGGCCAAAAATTCTCTTTTTCGGGAAACCGCCATTTTGATGATCATCGCAACGACCGGCGAAAGAATGGCCAACGCTATCCCAACAGCCATCATTATCAATCTGGCCTGACCTCCGCGATCGCCCCCACCGCCGCCAAAAAATAGGCTGCGCAAAAAGAAATCAGAAAGCAGAGTGATAAAGCCCACCAAAACCACTACTATTGTCATCAGCAAGGTGTCCCGATTCTGGATATGAGCCAACTCGTGAGCTATCACCCCCTCCAGCTCGTCTCGCTCCAACATAGCAAGTAAACCGGAAGTAACTACGACGGCAGAATTTTCGGGATTGCGTCCGGTGGCAAAAGCGTTAGGCGCCGATTCCGGAATAATATAGAGCTTAGGCATCGGCAGACCAACGCTGATACACAGATTCTCGGTAACATTCCAAAGATCTGGATGATCATTACGTGTTATCGGGCGCGCTCCGGTAGCTTTAATAACTATCTTGTCAGAGTTCCAGTAACTAAAAATGTTCATCAACAAAGCAATACCGACCACCACATACAGGATAATTTGATCATCATAATACCAACTAAACCCCCACCCCAGCAGGATGACAAATATCAAGAACCCGGCCATTATCATCCAGGTTTTTCTAATATTAGAATCGCGATGAGTGTAAGCAGTGGACATAATTTCTAGGTTCTAGCTTTGAGCTGTTAGCTTTCAGCTTTTTTATTTAACTTGCTGATCATAGTAGAGAGTATTTTTCTTTCCTCAACGATCATTGACGAGATCTGGCTGATATCTAATTCATGTAATTCTTTAACTAAAATCAGCTGTGTCTCTAATTCCGCCAAAGAACCTTTGCAATCCGAAGAAACTGAACAAAATCTTTTCTGGTTCCTCGCTCTCTACCTTCTGCAATATTTGATGGTATCGAAACAGAACAACTATGCATTTGCTTGATCAGAACAAATGTTTCATTTTTTGGCAACTGTTTTGTGATTTGATAAGTAGTTTTTACTATCTCTACTCCCTTTTGCCAAGCCTTTAAATCCTTAAAAGACCTTATATCCTGTTCCCGACCCATAAATAACATTGTTAACTATAAGGTCACTATAACCCGCGATCATTATGCTCACAGCTAATAGCTGACAGCTTAAAGCTGACAGCTAAAAACTAACATTAACCGGTTCCCGTGCTTCCTCTTCTTCCAGTTCAAAGTAATCCCGTTTTTCAAAGTTGAACATTCCGGCAATTACATTGGTCGGAAAGCTCTCCATAGCCGTGTTGAGACTTCTAACATTTCCGTTATAAAAGCGGCGGGCGGCTTGGATCTTGTTCTCGGTATCGGAAAGCTCCCGTTGCAATTCTTTGAAATTCTCGTTGGCTTTGAGGTCGGGGTAATTCTCCGCTACGGCAAAAACCGACTTAAGAGCTCCGGTCAGAGCATTTTCGGCCTCGGCGGTTTTTACCGGGTCGCCGGTTTCCTCGGCCGAAATGGCGTTAGCTCGAGCTTGGGTAACACTCTCCAATGTTTCCCTTTCGTGAGTTACATAACCCTGCACTGTATTAATAAGGTTGGGGATCAGGTCATAACGGCGCCGAAGTTGAACGTCAATATCGGACCAGGCCTCTTGTGCTCGGTTTTTATACTTGATCAACCGGTTATAAGCAGTGATCACCCACAAAACCGAAAGCACCACTATACCGATGATTATATACAACCAGAGATTTTCCATAATAGATATTTTAATTAGTAATTAACTAACAGATGCACAATTAATATTTTACTATAGCAAGCATTTTTTGCCAAGGTAAACAAACAAAACCCCTCCGATATAACCGGAGGGGCTTTGTTAAAAGAATTAAAAGCACGGGATCTTACATCATACCGGGCATACCTCCCATTCCGCCCATTCCGGACATATCAGCACCTTCGCTTCCGCCCTTGTTTTGTTCCGGCTCATCGGCCACCGAAGCTTCAGTGGTCAACAAAATAGCGGCGGCTGAAGCGGCATTTTGAACACAGCTGCGGGTTACCTTGACCGGGTCAATAATGCCGGCATTTATCATGTCAGATTCTATTTCGTCGGTTTGCGCATTATATCCGCTTGAGGCCTTGCCTTGCTTCACCTGATTTACAATAACCGCTCCGTCTTCCTTGCCGCAGTTGGCTACAATATTGCGCAGCGGCGACTCCAGAGCCCTAAGCACGATCGCCATACCTACCTCGAACTCCTGACTGCTTTCCGCTTCTTTACTTAAAGTTTTTCTTACTTTATCAATAACCTTTACAAGGGAGGCGCCTCCGCCGGCTACCACACCTTCATCTATCGCCGCTTTGGTGGCATTAACTGCGTCCTCGATCTTCAGTTTGAGGTACTTCATTTCGGTTTCGGTAGCAGCTCCCACTCTAATAACCGCTACTCCTCCGGCCAAGCGAGCGATTCTTTCATCCAGTTTCTCGATATCAAACTTGGACTCGGTCTTCTCTCGTTGACTCTTGAGCTGACTAACCCGGGAATCAATATCGCTTTTGTTTCCTTTGCCGCCAACTATTATCGTGTTTTCCTTGGAGGATACCACCCGCTGAGCCTGACCCAGCATACTCACATCGGCATTTTCAAAAGTTAGCCCTACATCCTCGCTGATGACAGTGGCACCAATGGTGGTAGCAATATCTTCCAGCTGTTCTTTTTTGCGGTCACCAAAACCGGGAGCTTTTACTGCCAGTACATTGAAACTGCCGCGCAGTTTGTTGACCACAAAAGTAGCCAGTGCCTCTCCTTCCACGTCATCGGCAATGATAACCAGATCTTTTTTGCCACTTTGAGAAAGTTTCTCCAGGAACGGCAGAACCTCTTTTACTCCCGAGATCTTCTTGTCTGTCACCAAAATAGAAGGATTTTTGTACTCGGCCTCCATTCGTTCCGAATCGGTTACCATATAAGGGGAAATGTAGCCGTTGTCGAACTTCATACCTTCCACCACTTCGGACTCCACTCCAAAGGATTGCGACTCCTCCACGGTTACCACACCGTCCTTGCCTACCTTATCAATGGTATCAGCGATGATGTTACCGATCTCTTTTGACTCAGCTGAAATAGTGGCTACATGGCGGATCTCTTCTTGGCTTTTAATGGTCTTGGAAATGCCTTGCAAGGCCTTAACGGTCTCCTCGGCAGTTCGTTCGATCCCGTGACGAACTCCCATCGCATTTACCCCCATACTGGTTAATTTCATACCCTCATCAACAATTGACTGGGTCAAGACCACCGAGGTAGTAGTTCCATCACCGGCAACATCATTGGTTTTGCCGGAAACCTCTTTCACGATCTCAGCGCCCATATTCTCGAACTTATCAGGTAGTGAGATCTCTTTGGCTATAGTAACCCCGTCATTGGTAATAGTGGGCGAACCATATCCTTTATCAATGACCACGTTTCGTCCTTTAGGACCGAGAGTAACTTTTACCGCATCGGCCACTTTGTCCACGCCGCGTTTGAGATCGGTTCGAGCTTCTTCACGGAATTTGATTTGTTTTGCCATATAAATTCTACTTTTAGTTAACTATTAATAACAACTCTTCTAATCATTGATAACCGCCAGGATATTATCTTCTTTCAGCAGATAATACTCCTCGCCTTCTACGGTCACTTCATCATAACCGAACTTGGAAAAGATCACCTTGTCGCCTTTCTTAACTTGAGGCGCGCGTAACTCACCGTCCTGGTAACGACCTTCACCGACCGCAATCACCTCTCCCTGTTCCGGTTTTTCCTGCTTGACCGTATCCGGAATAATGATGCCGGAATCGGTTTTACTCTCCAACTCACTCTCTTCAAAAGGCCGTACCAGTACCCGGTCAGCCAGCGGAGTGATCTTTTGCACTTTGGAGTCGTTATTTTTTGCCATACTTTATTATTAAATTAAACTAATAATTACTTTCACATCCCAAACCTACCGGACTATGCCGGATAAATCTATTGTGACCCTATTATCCGAACCTATACCGGTCCAAATTGGAATGCGGGTTCATACCCCTACCGGATCCTCAACCACCTATTTACCCGATTTACCTACCTGTCAAAGACTTAAGTTATCCGGTTTACTAACACTTTACTTTTTAAAACCCGGATCTTATACCACTGAACAATAGCGCAGCATTTGATCATTTAAGCTCAAGTAAGCAATCTGGTAGTTTTGGGCGGTTAATACGAGCCGCTACTCATATAAACTCCTTAATTCGGAACCGTGAAAGCACTGTCTTTGCTTCACTTTTCCGTTTCTTTCGTAACGCTCGCTTACAAACCTTTAAGGTAATAACCATTATAAGAATAAGAGCGAGGGTAGTCAAATTTTGCAGCAAAATTATCATCAATCCGCCCAAAATCTTGCTCTCTAATAAAACCAAATGATATAAGTAAAATTTACTCAAACTCCACAGTAGCCGGCGGTTTGTCATTCATATCAAACCATACTCTGCTGATCTCGGAATGTTTGGTCAGAGCTTCCTCCAGAGCTATCCGAACTTGATCGGGAAAAATGTGACCTTTGGCGGTCATAAAATCAGAGGTCTCCACCGCCCGTACGATCACCGGGTATTCATAACCGCGGCCATCATCTTTGATCCCAACTATCTTGACACACGGCATAGCTATTACCAGCTGAGAAAAACCGGAGTGACCTTTCTCGGCTATCACTTCCCGCGCTCGGGCATCGGCCCAACGGAGTATATCCAGCTTTTTACCGGATACCGGCTGACCCATTATCCGAACAAAAAGCCCCGGTCCAGGGAAAGGATGACGGTTGACCACCGAATCCGGCAACTCCAGCGCACGCGCCAACTCACGAACCTCGTCCTTAAAAAAAGGTGCCAATGGATGAAGCTCTTGAGCTTCCAGATCCAAAGCTACATTATGATGAGTTTTTATCAAAGCGCCGCTTCCGGATTCGCCGGACTCTATCAGATCCGGCGCCAGTGTGCCTTGAATTATAAAATCGGCCTGCTTTTCACGGGTGTATTCTTCCAGCTCTTTTTTATAAACCCGGCGAAAGGCATCCCGTTTCTTCTCGGAATCCACTGTTTTGCCTACCGCCCGAATAAATTCCCTCTGCCGGTCGCGCAGCTCCCAGTTCATACCGGCCGCTTCGGCATGCCGCTCTACTTCTTCGGTCTCTTTCTCGCGAAAATGTCCACCGTCCAGAGTAAAACCGTATAGGTTATCCCTTAATACCGGCGCCAGCAAAGCGGCAATTACCGAGGAATCAACTCCCCCGCTATAACCCAGCACCGCTTTTTTATCTCCCACTGCTTCTTTGATTTGCTCGCGTATCTCCTCTATCACTTCCGTAACCGACCAATCGGTCCGGCAGTCACAGACCTTGAATAGAAAGTTATTGACGAGTTTTTCTCCCCATTCGGTTTGTTCCGCCCCCGGTTGAAAAGGTACACCCCAGATCAGTTTCTCGCTATGAGCTATTACCGGACCCACTCCTTCCACCTGTGCCGGTTCTATAAAACCCTCCACCGGCTCGAGCGTAAACTCCGGCTCGGCCGTTACCACCGAGGACTCTTCCGGCCAATCGAACAGTAACCGATCCGGAGTTTGGATCCTACAGAGCCGCTTTTGATAACCGCTCGCTTCTTTGCTTACCCGGCCGGCCATTTGGTAACAGGACATCAAAAGCCGTACTCCGGCGCCGGTTGCCAGATAAGGGATCGAATCACGGTCCGCTTGGTTGAGGATGGTCTCGGCAATTCCGTCCTCGGGCAATGAAGTACCGCCGGAGAAAATGATACCCTGAGGACGGGTTTGCTGTAAAAAGCTCTGAGCTTTCTCGGGAGATAATACCGCCGCCCGAACGCCGGCCCGACGCATTAGGCGAGCTGTTTGTAAAGCATAAGGAGAACCCAGATCCACTACCAATATCTGCGGAAAATTCATAACGATTAATTTAACATATTTTCTATACCGGCGCTACTTAAATTTCTGATCATTTAATTTTATCCAAAAACGCTTAATTATCTCATCAACTTATTATATCTGCCAGTTATAAGATAGCAAAAAGCCAAAAACAAAATACTGTGCTCAGAAAATGACCTCCTTTTTAAGACCCGCCCAACTGATCTACCGAGCAAGTCAAGTATTGTAACATGTAACATTATACAACTTTCCCAACCTGCTTTTGTTAACCCCTCACATGCATGCATGTGAGGGGTAACAAACATAAATATGAAATATAAGGTGAGTGATATTTAAACCGATACTTGCAATTATACCCACTCTTTTAACGCATTTTTATTTTGCAAGAAAGGTTGTTTCACGCTATACTTTTTTTATATGCAAGAAAAAAAAGACCTTTCCTGTCTCCGCCATTCGATCTCTCACTTATTGGCGGCGGCGGTAACAGAACTATACCCCGAAACCCGACCTACCCTGGGTCCGCCCACCGAAGCCGGTTTTTATTATGACTTTGACTTTGGCGAACACTCAGTGGGTGATGAAGATCTGGTGAAAATTGAAGCCCGAATGAAAGAGATCCTACCGAACTGGGAAACCTTTCAAGAGATCAAAGTAAGCGCCGAAGAAGCCAAACAAATATTTAAGAACAATTCATATAAACTGGAATTGATCAAAGAGTTTGAAGCCGAAGATAAAAATATCACCCTTTACTACTCCGGTCCCAAAGATCGCATTCCCACCAAAGATGAATTGCTAACACCTAACAGCTTACAGCTTACAGCTGGATTTATGGATCTGTGCCAAGGCGGCCACTTAGATGATCTAAGTCAGATCGATCCGCGGGCCTTTAAGCTAACCTCTATTGCTGGAGCTTACTGGCGCGGCGATGAAAACAATAAGATGTTAACCCGCATTTACGGCACCGCCTTTTTCGGTAAGGAGGAACTGGATAAATATCTGGAGCAGCTGGAAGAAGCCAAAAAACGCGATCATCGCAGGTTGGGTAAAGATCTTGATCTTTTCACTTTTTCAGAACATGTCGGAGCCGGCCTGCCCTTATTCACTCCGAAAGGTACCGCCATGCGTAACGCTATTGTAGATAAGATCTATGACATTCAGAAAAAGTTTGACTACCAACAGGTCTGGATCCCTCATATCACCAAACCGAATCTATACCGGATCAGCGGCCACTGGGAAAAGTTCGGCGACGAGTTACTAAAGGTTCAAGGTAAGGACTCAGAGTTCGTGATGAAGCCGATGAACTGCCCACATCACACCCAGATCTACGCCAGTCAAGCCAAAAGCTACCGCGATCTACCTATTAGGTTGGTTGAAGCAACCACCAATTACCGTGATGAACAAACCGGAGAGTTGCTGGGGTTATCCCGAGTGCGTTCCTTAACTCAAGACGACGGACACGTTTTCTGTACCCCGGAACAGGTCAAAACCGAGATCGAGAATATCTCTGAAGTGGTCAAAGAGTTCTACACCTCGCTTGATATGTACGGCCAAGACAGTTTTCGGGTCTTTCTGTCGGTTCGGGATCCGGAAAAACCTGACGATTATTTAGGCGACCCGAAACGCTGGCAAGAAGCCGAAGACATCCTTAAAACCGTTGCCGAGGGCAGAGGTCTGTCTTATCTGGTAGAAGAGGGTGAGGCCGCCTTTTACGGACCGAAACTCGACTTCATGTTCAGTGATGCTTTGGGACGAGAATGGCAACTGGCAACAATTCAACTTGACTTTGTAATGCCGGAACGATTTGGCTTGGAGTATGTTGATCAAGACGGTCAAAAGAAAACCCCGGTTATGATCCACCGCGCTATTGCCGGATCCCTGGAGAGATTTCTTTCGGTCATCATTGAACATTTCGCCGGCGCTTTCCCGTTCTGGTTGAGCCCGGTTCAGGTAAAAATCCTGCCTATTAACGAAAATCACCGCCGATATGCTCGGGAGGTCTACCGGCAACTGAGAGAGAGCGACTTTCGAGCAGAGATAGATGAATCCGACGAGAGCTTGGGCAAGAAAATTCGCCAGGTCAAGCTGGAAAAGATCCCCTACTTCCTGGTGATCGGCGATAATGAGGTCAAAAAACAAACCGTTACTCTGGAAGGCCGCGAGGGCAAGGTGGGAGAAAAGAGCCTTGAAACTCTTTTGCATTATTTTGAGGATAACAGTTAATATATAAATTCGGATGAGAATATGAAGTTTGTTGCTTTAGTAACTTTTTGTCTCTTGTTGCTCGCCCCCACCTATCCAAGTAGTGCCAATGACGGCGGCAGTGATCCCACCTTTTTAATGCGGAGCGGAACAGAGATCTGTTTAACAGTTCCCGACCAAAATATGGAGAAAGATCCTTACTTTTGGGTTTTTGACTACTCCCATAGTATGGGTGAGAAATTGGGACGACCATGGAGCGTGATCGAACCTAACGAATGTTATCAGTTCGATAAAAATGGCGGTAGGATCTTCAGGATCAAAGAAACAAACGAATTATCTCCGGGATCATTCCGTGATCACTCATCTTTTAAGTCGAACGATTCGATCCCAAGTAATTTTTGCGAATCGACAGGTTGTTATGAAGACCGATCAATAAGTGAATTTACTAATATTTTCTCCGCCTGGCCCGATCTGGGGTTGAGAGAGACAGATATTATATTTAATACCGGTATTACAGCTGATTCGGTCTTTCCTACCAACTATAATCTGGGCATTTTGACCACCCAATTCGTAGCCTTGCATCCCGATGCCTTCCCCCAGCTTACCAGAGAAAGTCCTTTTACAGATATGCAAGAAAAATATACTGAACTAGCTGAAAAATTTCAAAAAGAAATAAGAGAATGCGATGACCGCCAAAGAGTGGAGTATCGGGCAGAAGTTGACAAGGAATCATCCAGGTTAGAACTTAAGGGTCAACTGTGGACCTGGCCGGATCAAGACCCTGTCCTGATAGATATCCACCCTTCCGATTTAACTTACCGAACTGATTCTTTAGAGATCTTGGAATTGATCGGATGTAGACAAGTCTATGCCGAATTTCTGGAAACACACCAAAAAGATATTGACCAGATCAATAAATGGCTTGATGAGTTAGAAAAAGAACATGGCAACTTGGAAGAAGAGTTTCATGATCCTATATTTATAGAGAGATCTGACGAGGCAATTGAAGAGATGTGGTCATTTGCCGACGGTTCCCTGGAAGTAACACCTGATGAGGAGATCTTCTTGTCACCCTCGGATGTAGAAGTAAAGGAGGAGACTGAACCGGAACCGGAGATCTCCTCTTATCAAAACGACAGCCCTTCAGAAACCGAGAAAGAAACCTCAACCGAACCAAGATCTCCCGCACCACCCGATCAAGAGGAGTTTGCGGAAACACCCGCATCAGAACCTACTAAGGAGAAAAAGAGAGAGACGGTACTTCTCTCCGAAGACCCGTTTGTACGCCTTTATCTGGTTTTGCCAATTTTAGCTTTTCTCGGCTTACTAAGTATTTTGCTTTATCGACGTTACCGTAATAAATGATGTATTTTGAAGATGTGATCCTGTGGGCTTTTGTTATTACCGTTTTTACAGAAACCTTCGTCATCCTGATCATTCAGCGGCCCAAAGAATGGGTTCAGTGGCTTATCACAATAGTTTGCCTTAACGCTCTGACTCACCCGCCCACTTTATATTTACTACACATTGAAAATGCACCTTATATAGCGGTTGAAGGAGCTGTGTGGTTGCTGGAAGCTGCCGGGCTTAAATACCTGTTCGACCTCACCTGGAGAAGAAGCTTGATCCTGTCCGGAGTCGCCAATTTAGCCTCTATTTTGGCCGGTATGGCGGTCCGTTTGTTCATATAAAGATCAAATTATTAATTAAAGTCATCGTAATTTTTTGTGGACGTTTAACTTCCACAAGGTACTAAATAAATTTTTGTGAATGTTTAACTTCCACAAATTGGTTGAGAATGCGTCGGGATGAGTTAACAGAGAGGGAGTACTCCGGGTTTGATAAATTTTATTTCGTCCTTTTGGACTCATCAGATCGGACACACATCCGATTATAAAAGAGAAGGCGAAGTGTGTAAAACCTCCTCGCGATGTCAGGACACATACTCCTGACCAGAGTTGTGCTTGGTGATCCGTGAGGATCAAGACCTTTAAATACCGGAAGTCAAGCACAACTTCCGGAGGTCACCTAGAAAATGCTGTAAACAATTCCTATTTACTGACGACGCTTTTTGCTTTTATCAGGCCTTGAGTGAAACGGCCGACGACTCTGGTTAATAATCCGAGAACCATCGTAATCCTGCTTTCCTCTTCCTTGCCTGATGACATCTATTTCGTCGTCAGATAACCCCGGGTTTATGACAACGTGGCCACCGACTTGTTCTTCAAGCTGACGCTCGAAAGTGAACAATTCGGCAAAAAGTTTGAGCATCTCCGGGTTGCTAGTTTTGGATTCTCGCGCTTTTGTCGCAATCATCCTAACAGCATCCAGAACTGTGGTCAGCTGATGATATGCCCGCGAATTTTTGGAAATACCGGGCTTACCAATCAAATCAAACCTCAAACTTTTTATATATTCGTCATCAACCTCTTCCAGAATTACTTGTTGTGCCAATTTTACCGCCTCACTCTGCCGAAGTACAACGACGATATCCTCAACTATCAAGTCAAACCTGAGGTAACGTCGCCTAAATTTCTCAGTAGAAATCTTGTCATCCGAACAATCAAGTTCCGGCGACACTTCTTCGGGTAGCAAGTCCTTAAAGCCCTTAAGTTCCAAGAACTCCAGAAAGAGGTAAAGGTGAAGCCTTGATACGCGAATCACAGCCTCGTACTCTTCCTCTGTCCTTGTTTCTCCATCACAGAATTCCCCATCTTGGTCATAATAGGGAGCACTTAGGATGGCTACCGGGTTATCCGAGTATACCATCAACAGTCTTTCCAGTGTCTGTTCCTTGTTCATTTCACCTCTCCTCTGGTTCTTCATGGCTCCTGGCCAATCCAGAAGCCACAGTTTCACCAGAGGAGAACACACTTTTTAAAGAACAATTTAATTATCATTGACAGTGATAATTAAGTACTTAAGATTATACACCTAATAAGAAAATATGTCAAGGTTTTTGTTATTTTGGTCCTCGCTATCCAGTATTTAAGTTGTTCACCCAGCACTTATTTTACTGGTGAAATTAAGTGGTTGTTGGGGGGAGTATTGCAGTAAATACCTAGCAGCTACTGGATAGTGACAAGTGTAAAATAAGTGCTGGGTTAAGAAAAATATAGTCGCTCACTTCGTTCGCTCCTTTGTCTTCTAAACCCCGCCCCGTTTTTGCGAAACCAAGTAGGAGCTTGTGGTTTACTTAACTGCCAGAATAGACAACCAAAGGAACAACGCTGCGCCCGTCGAGGGATGGCCTATTCGGCCACGCGTTGTTTAGGTAACCTTGGGGCAAAAATGGAGCGGGGTTAAGAACTTACAACAAAATATGCTTCGCAAAGCTTGCATATTTTGGTCAAGTTCTAAATATCAACTGTAGCTTTGTCGGCATTGCTTTGAATAAAGGCCTTGCGGGAAGAGACGTCGGTTCCCATTAAGACATCAAATATTTTATCGGCTTCGGCGGCATCTTCAATGGTTATTTGCTTCACCACCCGATTCTCGGGGTTCATGGTGGTTTCCCACAATTCTTCGGAGTTCATTTCGCCCAAACCTTTATAGCGTTGAAAACTTATTTTGCCCTTGCCTTTTTGTTCAGTTGCTTCGGCTTCAGCTTCAGCTTCTTCACCCTCGCCTTCCCCTTCTTCTTCGGAATCTATCTGATCGGTCGGTTGAGCATTTTCTCCCAAGAATTGCTCTTTTTCCTTTTCGGTATAGACGTAGTACACTTTCTTGCCTTGCTTGATCTTATAAAGCGGAGGTAGGGCGATATAAACATATCCACCTTCGATCATTGGTCGGAAATAGCGATAGAACAGCGTCAGTAGCAGGGTTCTAATATGAGCGCCGTCCACATCGGCATCGGTAGCAATTATCACTTTATGATAACGTAGTTTGTCCAAATTAAAGGTATCACCGATAGCGGTACCCAAAGCAATAACCAAGTTCTTGATCTGCTCCGAGGACATCGCCCGGTCAATTCGAGCCCGTTCAATATTCAATATTTTACCCCGTAGCGGCAAAACCGCCTGGATCTTGCGGTCCCGGCCGGTTTTGGCGGTTCCGCCGGCCGAGTCTCCCTCAACAATGAACAGCTCGGCATCAATAGGCGGCGTCCCGTTTTGACAATCGGCCAACTTGCCGGGCAAGGTCATCCCCTCGAGAGCTCCTTTGCGCAATACACTATCTTTGGCCGCTTTAGCGGCTTTGCGGGCCCGCAGGGCCAGATTGACCTTTTGAACAATAGCTTTGGCATCATCCGGGTTTTCCTCCAGAAAGGCCTCAAAAGCTTCGCTGAAAACCGAGTCCACCAGACTGCGCGCCTTTACCGAACCCAATTTACCTTTAGTCTGACCTTCAAACTGAACCTCGCCCAGCTTAACAGTTATCACCGCGGTCAAACCTTCCAGTACATCATCACCGGTAAAGCTTTCATCTTTCTCTTTTAGCAGATTGTTCTTGCGGGCATAGTTATTCAAAGTCCTGGTTAGTGCGGTTTTAAAACCGGTAACATGAGTTCCTCCTTCGGCATTGTAAATATTGTTGGCAAACGGCAAGATTCGGGCCGATACATCATCAATATACTGCAGGGCGATCTCTACCGTCTCATAAGCATCCTCATCTCCCACTTGCTTGGAAACACTAAAGATGCTTTTATGGATCGGTTTTTGACCCATATTGGTAAATTTGACCAGCGAAACCAAACCGCCCTCAAAATAATAAGTAAGTGAAGGCAGATCAGCCCATAACTCTTTGAAAAAGAACGGATTCTGTTTTTGGTATCCGCCACCGTCGTATTCGCGCGCATCAAGCACCGTCACCCGCAGGCCGGGAACCAGATAGGCCTGCTCCCGAGCATAGTTAACCACCCACTTCCAGTCATAGGCGATCTCTGGGAAAATTTCCGGATCCGGTTCGAACTCGATAATAGTGCCGTGCTTTTTGGTAGAGCCGCTTTTCTTTACTTTGCTTTTGCGCTGACCGCGGTTATATTCCTGAGTATAGATCTCACCGTCGCGATGCACTTCAGCTCGAGCATAAGTTGATAATGCATTAACCACCGATACTCCCACCCCGTGCAGTCCGCCGGATATTTTATAACCTTCACCGCCGAATTTTCCACCGGCGTGCAGAGTTGTCATAACAGTTTCCAGAGTAGATACCTTGGTTTTTTCGTGAGTATCAACCGGTATACCACGACCGTTATCCGCCACCCGTACCCGGTTACCCGGCAGCAAAGTGACCTCAATATGGTCGGCATAACCTCCCATGGCCTCATCCCGCGAGTTGTCAAAAACCTCCCGGATCAGGTGATTCAACCCTTCTTTACCGGTGGTCCCGATATACATACCCGGCCGGCGTCGCACCGGCTCCAGCCCTTCCAGTACTGTAATATCCTTACCGGTATACTGTTGAGTATCTTTTTTGTTAGCCATTTGTTATATCTTAATATCCGGTTAAATTTTCACTTCTTTTTTAAAAACCTCCTCTCCATTCGCCAGAGACGAACTTCACATTGGCAGATAAAATTGTTGTTATTGGATAGATACTTACCGCACAATCCAAATTTTCACTACTATTTTAGCATATTTCAACACCGCCTACAACTAAAAACGCCTTTGTTACGGCTTTTTTTGCCGATTCTAGCTCCCGAAACAACACCAATGGTCGGATAACAGAAATACAAGGACAGTTATCATTAACGAGTTTGCCAACCCGCCCGATCATCCAGAGCGGAATATACCCGATCCATGATCTCGTTCACTTCCTCATCCCTAAGGGTGCGTTCATGAGACTGAAAAACCAACCGAAAACAGTAGGAAATGCTCTTTTCTTTTTGGAAGGTATCGGTCAAGTAACAGTTAACCAGCAGTTCGCCGCTATTGTCTCTAATCACCCGCTCCACCTCATCGGGGAGCTCCTTTTCCGGTACCCATACCGCCACATCACGCAAACAATAAGGGTATGGCGAGATGCTGTGGTAAGTTATGTTCTCGGAAAGATCTTTCAGGTCGGAATGATCCTCGGGTGTCGGGAGGTCTTTGATAAGTTCCTCCAGATCGGTTTCCCAAACGGCATTTTTCTGCTCCTGCTTTCTTTTTATTTTGAGTCGCAATTGAATAGCGAGCATATCAAGACCCTTCTGCAGCTCTTCCGTATCCGGTCCGTTCTTGTTCCGGGCGCCCAAAGCCAATTTCAATACTTCCCGACCGCCCTGATACACCTTGCCGATCTCAAACACCCGAACCGTTTTACTACCCCAGAGATCCAAATATCTACTATTCTTCTCCAGCGCACCTTCTAATCCCTCGCTCAGCTCGGATCGGAAATAGGCCTTGTCACGAGCCAAGGGGTTAGCTATCTCCAACTCGCCCTTTTCCCGCAAAGTATAGGTCATAACTTCACTCCAGCCGGCATCGGTCAAAATATCTCGTATCTTATTCGCCCAATAAAATTCCGGGTTGACCCGCGGAGCTTGAGACGGTTCCGGCAGTTCCTGTTCGGCTATTTTATTATAACCATAAAGACGCCCCACTTCCTCTATTACATCAACGGTACGGGTAATGTCGGTCCGGTCGGCCGGCGGGCGAACCGTCAACTCATTTCCACCTCCGGACACCTCAAACCGCAGCCGTTTCATAATATCTTGGATCTCCGCAACAGAAACACTGGAGCCCAACAGATCGTTAACATCGGAAGGAGTTATTTTTATCGGCTCTGCTTTTTGGACCGGTCGCGGATATTCGTCGGCCTGATCCAAAACAGTAAATTCCGAGCCCCCGGCAATATCTTTCAGTAGTTCGATCAGAGCCGGCATCGCCAATTCCGCTAAAACCGGACTGACTCGGTTTTCGAAGCGTTTGCTGGCATCAGTGACATTCTTTAAGCGGCGCGCGGTGGATCTGGTCAGGGCCGGATCAAATACCGCAGCTTCCAGTATCAGCTCGGTGGTTTCGGAAGTTACTCCGCTATCTTTCCCGCCCATAACTCCGGCAACCGCCATAGGTCGGCTGTCATTCAATTCATCGGTAATAACAGTAGCTTCCTCGGGAAGGGGGTGCTCTACATCATCTAAAGTTATTATAGTCTCATCTTTTTCGGCCGGCCTTACCCCCACCCGATAACCGTTTTGAGGATCAGTGGTGAATTTTCCGGCATCAAAAGCATGCAACGGCTGACCGGTGGCATACATAATATAGTTGGTAGCATCAACTATGTTATTTATCGGGCGCAAACCCACGGCCCGCAATCTGCCCTTCAGCCACTCCGGCGACTCTTTTACCTTAACACCGGTGACCATTGCTCCGATATACCGCCGGCAACGTTCCGAATTACGAATATCTACGGTTAGTTGTTCGCTGTATTTTTCCGAATTTGTGGGTATATGATAATCAATAAAAGTAAGACCCAGAACGGCCGCCGCTTCGCGAGCCACTCCGCGATGAGAAAGACAGTCCGAAGCCCGATTAGGCAGCACATCAACATCCAGAACGGTATCAACTCCGGTTTCCTGCACTTCGTCATAAAGCTGCCCCGGCCTTAACCCCCCTTCCAGTACCTTTATATCCCGCCCGCTGTCAGATTCCTCGCCCAACTCAGCAGCCGAGCAGATCATACCCCGGGACTCCACCCCTCTGATCTCGGCCGCTTCGATCTTAACTCCGTTAGGCAGCACGCTGCCCACCGTAGCCACCGGCACCCATTGACCGGTCGCCACATTGGCTCCGCCGCAGACTATCTCCACCGGCTTTTCTTCTCCGATATCGACCCGGCACAAACTTAAACGGTCAGCGTTGGGGTGTTTCTTTGCTTCTTGCACATAACCTACTACCACCCCCGGATATTGATTTCCGACCGGGTAGATATCTTCCACCTCCCAACTGTGCATTAACAGTTTATCGGCCAGCTCCTCGGGAGCCGGCAAAGGTTCTTTTATAAAGTCCTGAAGCCAAGAATATGAGATCAACATAATTAATTAAATATTTATTAAACAGCAGTTGGTAATTAGCAAGCGGCAACTATGGATAATGCCGATTAATAGTATCAGAACTGATTAACAACCCTGAGATCGCCATTGTAAAGTAAACGGATATCATCCAGTCCGTATTTGAACATTGCCAACCGATCGGTACCGGCGCCGAAAGCAAAACCCTGCCATTTCTCGGGATCCAGCCCTACGTTATTTAAAACTTCCGGATGAACCATTCCGGCTCCCAACATCTCGATCCAACCGGTTCTTTTACACATACCGCATCCCGACCCTTGGCAAGCAAAACAGGAAAGATCCATTTCCACCGACGGTTCAGTAAAGGGAAAATACGAGGGACGAAATCGAAATTTGAGTTGCGAGTGGAAAAGTTCCTTCATAGCCCGGGTCAGAACCGTACGGAGATGAGCTAAGGTTATCCCTTTGTCTATCACTAACCCCTCTATTTGAAACGGCTGAGCTTCATGGGTGGCATCAGTGGCTTCGTTGCGAAATATTTTACCGGGCGCAATGATCCGAACCGGAGCTTCATGTTCTTCCATATATCTAACCTGAACCGGTGAAGTGTGAGTACGCAACAGCGAAGCAGTACGATCGGGGTCTTTGAGCCAAAAGGTGTCCCACATATCACGCGCCGGATGATCGGCCGGAATATTGAGAGCGTCGAAGTTATACCATTCATTCTCGATCTCCGGCCCGTCGGCCACCTCAAAACCCATTTGCTGAAAAATATGGTTGAACTGACGATTAATGCGAGTAATCGGATGATAATGCCCCGCAGATGAAGGGTCCTGCTTTAGTCTGTTGTGAAAATTTTCCATAATACTAAACATTATTACATAAATATCAACAACGAACAACGAACCAAGCGATCAAAGATCGCTATAAGATCACTATTTAATTCTTGTTGAACAACCATCAACGGCGACGAGGTCGCAAACCGCTGAATATTACCCCCAAACCC
>Ga0207421_10003666_pt1 | contig 18175 bp, 15 predicted proteins | sample SodLakKL_010_SED_4_FD_187542 | JGI IMG/M metagenome (GOLD analysis project Ga0207421, IMG submission 187542) | Alkaline sediment microbial communities from Lake Tanatar, Kulunda Steppe, Russia - 8KL_010_SED (SPAdes) (version 2) | ecosystem: Environmental > Aquatic > Non-marine Saline and... | reverse complement strand
AAAGTGTTGCCGCTTAAAGATACCATTCAACATTACGTTAATCATCAGATCGATGTCTTGACCCGTCGTAGTGAATATGATTTAGAAAAGGCTAAAGCGCGCGCTCATATTTTAGAAGGACTGCTTAAAGCGCTTGGTGATATCGATGCGGTTATTGAAGTAATCAAAAATGCTTATGATGATGCCGAAGCACAGCTTATCGAAGCGTTTGACCTTTCTGAAGCACAAGCCAAGGCCATCCTTGAGATGCGCCTACGTCGTCTTAGTGGTCTTGAACGTGAGAAGATCAACGATGAGCTTGATGGGTTGAAAGCTAAAATTGATGAACTAGAGACTATTCTTGCATCGGATGAGAAGAAACTTGAAGTCATTAAAGAACAACTCATCACCATTAAAGATACTTACGGCGATGCACGACAAACTGAAATATCACTTTCCAATGATTTAGATTTGGAAGATGAAGACTTAATCCCTCGTGAAGATGTCATCATTACCATTACAAAAGATGGCTATACTAAGCGTATGAACGCTGAAGCTTACAAAACCCAAAATCGCGGTGGTAAAGGCATGACAGGGATGAAGATGAACGAAGAAGACAGTGTGGAACATATCATTTATACATCCACGCATGATTACTTACTCTTTTTCACTAATGAAGGCAGGGTTTATAAAACCAAAGCTTACCGTGTTCCTGAATTTTCTCGCACGTCAAAAGGGTTGCCTTTGGTGAATTTCCTTGAAATGTCTGAAGGAGAAAAACTCCAAACCGTCTCCCATATCGACGAATTTGAAAGTGAAAAGTATTTCATCTTCATAACCACCAACGGTATTGTTAAACGCACACCGGTGAATGCTTATCAAAACATCCGCACATCCGGCATTCGCGCAATTACTTTACGTGAGGACGATGAACTTCACGATGTTAAACTAACCAACGGCAACAATGATATCATCATCGGTACGACCAACGGGAAAGCCCTTCGTTTCAATGAAAATGATGTGCGCGCCATGGGGCGTACTGCCAGCGGTGTCAAAGGCATTGAACTTGGGTCATCCCATAAAGTCATTGGAACGGCTGTGGTTGATGATGTTCATGATGAAATCTTAATCGTAACCAACAAAGGTTATGGTAAACGAACCAATGCTGATGAATACCGACTACAAAATCGTGGCGGTAAAGGGGTTAAAACGGTCAATATAACCGATAAAAACGGTGAATTGGTACGCTTGTCTAGTGTTAGTGGTGATGAGGATCTGATCATTCTTTCCAATAAAGGTACCATGATTCGCATTCCAATCGATCAAGTTGCCTTGCTCTCGCGCGTCACTCAGGGCGTGCGTCTCATGCGTCTGAATAATGATCATCAGGTTGCCGCAACAGCGCTTGTGCCCGCAAGTGATGTTGAGGATGAGGAAACCCGAGATGATCCGCCTCAAAACGAAGAAAATGAAGTAACGCAAGATTCACAGGCCAATGACATTAAAGAAACAGAAGATGGTGAGACGCTAGAACCTGAGGGCTCTAAAGAAGCCAGTGAATCACTCAGTGAAAGTGAAACATCACCCAAAAATGAATCAAACGATACTGAGCCTGAAGATGATAACGCTACTCAAGAAACAGATAATGAAGAAGATGAGGAAGCGCCGCAGCTAAAGTTATTTGACGATGAATAGAGAATTGACAAACCCTGAAGCGTTTGCTACACTCTAAGTACATTAATACGATGATGAGGCGAAGTAGTTGGATTGTAATTTTAAGAGAGCCAGTGGTGCTGTGAACTGGTAATTACACCCAATGAAATCCACCTCTGAGTGGAGGCTAATCCCTCCCGGTTCTCAGCCGTTACTTGCCAAAGTGAGTGCGTTTACGCACTAACTAGGGTGGCAACACGGGTCATTAATCCCGTCCCTTTATGGGGACGGGTTTTTTTAATCTAATGCAAAAGGAGGCAACAACTATGCTCGATCTAAAAACCATTCGAGACAATGTAGAAGATGTTATTAAGCGCTTAAAAGTGCGCGGCGGTGACTTCAATTATCTTTATGATGTTTTAAAAGATGATGAGCGACGCCGTGAACTGATCAGCAAAATTGAACAAACCAAGGCCAACCGCAACAAAATAAGCAAAAAAATTGGTGAGTACAAGCGACAAGGCAAAGACGTCACTGATATCCTAAATTCCATTGAAAACGATAAAGCAAAAATCAATGAGATGAATGAGACACTCAAAGCCCTTGAATCAAAAATTAACGATGCATTATTAAATACCCCAAATCTTCCACATAAAGACATTCCGGTAGGAAAAGATGATACTGAAAATGTTGTACTTAGACATAACGGTGACGTGCCAACCTTTGATTTTGAAGTCAAGGCGCACTGGGATTTGGCAGAATCACTAGATATATTGGACTTTGATCGTGCAGCAAAAATCGCAAGCAGCCGCTTTGTGGTCTATAAAGGGTTGGGCGCGCGTTTAGAGCGTGCACTCATTAACTATATGATCGATACCCACATAGAAAAGCACGGTTATGAAGAAGTGATGCTTCCATACATTGTCAATGGCCAAAGCATGCTTGCGAGCGGGCAATTTCCGAAATTTAAAGAAGATGCGTTCGCATTAAAAGATGACCGTGACCTTTATTTAAACCCAACGGCGGAAGTGCCAACCATCAATTTACATCGAGATGAAATACTGGATGTGCGCAATATGCCCAAACACTATGTGGCGTTTACCACAGCCTTCCGTCAGGAAGCCGGAAGTGCTGGTCGCGACACGAGAGGCATTTTACGCCAGCATCAGTTTAATAAAGTTGAACTCATCAAATTCACCAAACCTGAAGACTCTTATAAAGAACTTGAAAAAATGGTTTCCAACAGTGAACAAATTCTTAAGGATCTCGAAATTCCATACCGCGTTGTAGAGATTTGTAGTGGCGACTTGGGATTTTCTATGGCAAAAACCTATGACATAGAAGTATATTTGCCAGCCTATGAAACATACCGAGAAATAGGAAGTCTATCCAATGCAGAGGACTACCAGGCGCGTCGAGGGAATATCCGCTTTAAGCGTGATAAGGATTCTAAAGCGGAGTTTGTCCATACGCTTAACGGTTCAGGCCTAGCAGTAGGGCGTACGGTCGTTGCCATACTGGAAAATTACCAACAAGCTGATGGTTCTGTGAAAGTGCCAACCGTGTTAAAACCGTATTTAAAAACCGATGTAATCAAATAAAGGAGAGTGTATTATGTTTAAGAAACAATCATCATTTACCTTGAACGATGAAACGAAAACCCTGATTATTGGAACTGCCATTCAAAACAATATTGTAGGTAAAGTATTTGAAGGACTGAACATTGACGCAAGTGCACTAGAAGGTAACTATACAAAAACCTTGCATACCCTAGGGAAACTGCCAAGTAAAAAAGTGGTATTGATTGATGAAGAGGCACTCAATGACCATAAAAAACGTCCTGAGCTCATTAATGGTTTAGGGGTTTTCAAAGAGGATGCCATTGTATTGCTTGATGCCTTTGACGAAGCAAACATGGAATTATTCGGTGAAGCGATTGGTCTTAGTCAATATACGTTTGATGAATTTAAAACCAAAAAGACGGAAAAAGGCACTGTCCACTATCACACCGCATCGGACGCGACCGCCTTTGAAAATGGCCTCGTGATGGCTGATGCAACCAACTTTACCAAAGATCTTGTCAATCGTCCGTATAATGCATTAAATGCAGAAAAATTAGGAGATATCGCCAAGGAATTAGAATCAATTGATAACGTTAGTGTTAAAGTTCTAGGCAAAAAGGATATCGAGAAAATGAAAATGGGTGCCTTTTTGGGAGTCAATAAAGGGTCCACCGATGAACCAAAACTTATTCATGTCACGTATGAAGGTGATACATCCAAGCAAGAAAAAACCGCATTGGTTGGTAAAGGCATCATGTTTGATACCGGCGGATATTCGTTAAAAGGTGTGCAGTCCATGCCAAGCATGAAAATGGATATGGGTGGTGCGGCCAGTGTACTCGGGGCCATCAAAGCCGCTGCTACATTAGGATATAAAGCGAATATTTCAGCCATTATTGCGGCGACGGACAACCGTATTGGTGATGACGCAATCTTACCAGATGATGTCTTGACATCTGCCAACGGCAAAACGATTGAAATCATATCAACTGACGCAGAAGGCCGGCTCACACTAGCAGATGCACTATGGTATGCGCAAAAAGAAGGCGCAACCCGTATCATTGATATCGCTACCTTGACCGGTTCCGTGATTGGTGCACTTGGCGATACAATCACAGGGGCATTTTCTAATCATTCGGAGTTTTATCAAACATTTGAAAAAACTGCAAATGAAGCGGGTGAACTTGTCTGGCGGCTCCCGATTGGAGACGAACATAAAAAGTCTATAGAAACCCCGTTTGCGGACATTAAAAACTCAGGGGGCCGTAAAGGTGGCGCATCGATTGCAGCGGCATTCTTAGAGCACTTTGTGGATGAAAACACTCCATGGATTCATCTTGATATTGCTGGAACAGCGTTTGATTCAACCAAAGGAGCCAAAGGTCCTATGGTTAAAACAATGGCTAAATTATTTGAATAAATAGAAAAACACCCACAATTCATATTTTGAATTGTGGGTGTTTTATTTTTAGAGGGCTTGCTTTATAGCATCTTGGATGTTTTGATAGTCTTCTTGTTCAAGGTCATCTTGCAAATTCAAGGTTCTAAGCACCATGCCATCGTTTTCATAGCGTGGCAACAGATGCACATGAAAGTGAAAAACACTTTGAAGTGGTTTATCGTTGTTTTGCACAACATTGAGGCCTATTGGTTTAAATGCGTCTTTAAGGGCCTTAGCAACCTTTGGAACCGCAGTGAAAACCTGTGTGGCAGTGCTTTGATCAAGTTCATAAATATTTTTTACGTGATGTTTAGGGATGACCAACGTGTGCCCTTTGGTTCCCTGGGTTAAATCCAAGAATGCCAGGACATGGTCATCTTCATACACCTTGTATGAAGGGATGTCGCCTGAGACAATTTTACAAAATACACAATCTTCCATGATTCATTCATCCTCTCCTTGTGACACTTTTTCGATTATTTTAAAGATATCGTTTGGATGTTGCAACATGTAATCAGGGTTGGCTTTTAATAGTGTTTCTTCGCCTTTAATGCTCCATGCAACACCGGCACTGAGAATACCGGCATTATTTCCAGCCATAATGTCCCATGTGTTATCACCAATCATGATGGATTTTTCAACATGCTTGAATTGTTTCAGAGCATGTAAAACAGGTGCTTTATCTGGTTTCGCATGTTCAGTATCTTCAAGTGTTACAATGACGTCGAAAAAGCGTTTAAGTTCAAAATGCTCAATGCTTGGCTGTGCACTTGATAAATACTTCGTGGTCACAATCGCAAGGTTATATCCTTGTTGCTTTAAGGTTTGAAGCATGGCTTCTATGCCTTCATAAAAATAAAAATACTCATGTTCATGCGTTTCATAAAAAGAAAGATATGTTTCAATCATGGTGTTCACTTCGCTCTCGTTAGATGCGTAGCGGGCAAATACGTCTTTAAGTGGTGCGCCTATTAAATTGAATATTTCATTTTCATCTGGCATGGATGTGGGCATGTGGGTTTGAAAACTGTGCTTGTAACTTTCTAAAATAATTTGGTTGGTATCAATGAGGGTTCCATCCAAGTCAAAAAGTATTGTATTTAATTTCTTCATAATATCACCAAATGTATTGTAACACTTTTAACATGAGGCGTCATCTCAAAATAATTGTAGTTTTTAGCCAAATTTACTATAATGTGTGTTGATAGGAGTGATTACATGTCAGACATAATGACAAACTTAAAAACTAAAATTAAAGGAAAAGAAAAACGCATTGTATTTCCTGAATCAGAAGACCAGCGTATTTTGGAAGCTGCACAGAGACTTGGGAAAGAAGGATTGATCAAACCCGTGTTGATTGGAAACCCCGATAAGATTCAAGCGGATGTTTCCATGTGTGAAGTGATCAACCCAGAAACCTCACCACACTTTAATGAATATGTTCAAGCGTTTGTAGAACGCCGTAATGGCAAAGCAACCTATGAACAAGCACAAGAACTTTTAAAGACACCAAACTATTTTGGGACGATGATGGTCTATATGAATGCTGCGGATGGTCTTGTCAGTGGGGCTGCCCATTCAACTGGGGATACGGTGCGTCCTGCCCTTCAGATCATTAAGACAAAACCGGGCATCAGCCGCACATTTGGATTCTTTTTAATGGTGCGTGGTGAAGAAAAATACATTATGGGAGATTGTGCGATCAACCCGAATCCTGACAGCGAAGCTTTGGCAGAGTTTGCGGTTGAAAGCGCAAATGCCGCTAAGATGTTTGATATTGATCCGAAGGTCGCTATGTTAAGTTTTTCAACCAATGGCTCAGCCGATACTGACGAAAGCAAAAAAGTGCGTGATGCCGTAGCCCTTGCAAAGAAAAAAGCACCTGAGCTTGCGATTGATGGTGAAATGCAATTCGACGCAGCAGTTGTCAAGCATGTTGGGGAAAAGAAATTCCCCGGCAGTGAGGTTGCAGGACAAGCCAACACCTTCATTTTCCCTGATTTGAACAGTGGAAATATTGGGTATAAGATGGTACAGCGCTTAGGCAATTTTGAAGCCATGGGTCCTGTACTTGCCGGTTTGAATAAACCTGTTAATGACCTATCGCGTGGTTGTAGCAGTGACGATGCATACAACACAGCCATTATTACCGCTGCGCAAAGTTTAGAAAACAAATAAATTTAAACGACCAGATGTTGATACGCCAGATGATGCGTATCAACATCTTTTTTTAGTCTTCCCATCCCTTTAACCGCTAAAACATGCTACAATGGATTTATCAAAGTTGGTGGGGGAAGGTTTATGGCGACATGCGCAGTTTTATACAATCCAGCAAGCGGAAAAAAAACCTTTAAAAATCACCTACCGGAGGTAGAAAAGCGACTGACCGCATTAGGTTACACGTGTAACGTGTATGAGACGGCTTATGCAGGGCATGCAGAAACCTTGGTTAAAGAAATTCTTAAGTCACCTGTAGACATGCTTGTTGTTTCTGGGGGTGATGGTACCTTTAATGAAGTGCTTAATGGGTTAATGTCGTTTGATACATTACCTTCTGTAGCTTATATTCCTACTGGTACAAGTTGTGACATTGGGAAATCACTTGGTATTTCTAAAAATATTGATAAAGCCTTAAGTGTTATTGAAGCCAATCACTTGGTCCATATGGATGTTGTATGGTCCAATCAAGGGTATTTTACTTATGTTTCTGCTATAGGAAGCTATATAGATATCTCATATAAAACCCCAAGCAAACTTAAACGCTTTTTAGGGTTTTTTGCCTATATAATCATCGGGGTTAAATCATTCTTTACCATTCCGAAAATTCCAATGCAAATTAAGACAGAAACATCAGAAATTAGTGGGACGTTTTCGTTGGCATTGATTTTGAACACAAAGCGTGTCGCCAGTTTTACCATGATGAAGCGGCCCATTTTGGATGATGGGTATTTAGATGTACTCTTGTATCGTTACACACCATTTTTAAACAATATTCTCTTTTTGTTTTCCTTTATTTTCGGCAAAAAGATACTCCCGAGGACACACTGGTTTAAAATGCACTCAGGGCGTTTTATCCCACAAACGCGCATTCCGTGGAATCAAGACGGTGAAAAGGCGCAGGTGGGGGAATTGCAAATCAAAGTCATTCCCAAGCGCCTACCAATCATCGTCGCAAAAGACCGTTTAAAATATTTTCCTAATCAGTAAGAAGGTTAAGCATGAAACCAAATCAAAACAAAGTGATTGTTGTTGAAGGCAATCACGATAAAGCACGCATACAATCTATATTTCCTGATGTTGATATCGTCATTACCAATGGCCGAGAAATTTCTGTTGACACCCTTCAAGATTTATTGCATTTAAACCGTACCCGCGGGTTGGTTTTAATGCTTGATCCTGATGTTCCAGGGGAAAAAATCCGAAAAACCGTAAACGACTGGGTCGGACCAACTGAACATGTGTTTTTACCTAAATCAATGTGCACTGACCGGCAAAAAGGCAAAGTCGGCATTGAACATGCGCCCTTAAGTGAAATTAAAAAAGCGCTCAGCGTCCACGTTTTAAATCAAACCAATCAAGGCTCTATCACAAATGCGGACTTACATACTCGAGGGCTGATCGGTCAAAGAGATTCAAGCGCACGCCGACAAAAAGTTTGTGACGCACTTGGCATAGGCCTAGCAAACGGAAAAACATTGTTAAACAAACTCAATATGTTTAATATAGACTTAACAACCATTGACAGGGTGATTGAATGAAAGAATCATTACAAAAACGGACACACCGTTTACTCAGTTCCAATCATTTACAGGCTAAAAAGAAATATGGTCAAAATTATTTGACCGATGCCAACGTTATTGAACGAATTGTCGATACCAGTCAAGTGGATCAAAGCACAACGGTCATAGAGATTGGTCCGGGTCTTGGCGCACTGACTCAGAAACTACTTGAAAAAAGCAAACAAGTTATTGCGTATGAAATTGATGCAACGTTGATTCCAGTGTTAAACCGTGAATTCTCTGAGTCACCGCACTTTATTCTTAAACATCAGGATATCTTGAAAACATCGATTGATGAAGACTTAAAGGCGCTTGGTCTAACAAAGCAAGACCCGATTGTTGTCGTGGCCAATTTGCCTTATTACATTACCACGCCGATTCTGACAAAGCTATTGGAAGAATCCACGATGATCAATCGCTATACCCTGATGGCCCAGTATGAAGTGGCTCGACGTCTAACTGCTGATACCAACACAAAAGACTATAATGCGCTCAGTGTACGCATGCATTATAAAACAACGCCCTCATTTGCGTTTAAAGTATCTAAAAACGTCTTTATGCCACCACCCAATGTGGACAGTGCAATTATTACCCTGACAACTAAAAAACCGCCCAAAATCGAAAATGAAGCATTTTTTCTGGATTTTGTCCAACGTGCATTTAAACAAAAACGGAAAACATTGGCCAATAATATTTCGGCCGGATATAACGTTGATAAAGCACGTGTCAATGCTTTATTGGAAGCAGAGGGTTTTGCGACCAATATTCGTGCAGAAGGCATAGATGTCAAAGGGTTTATAAAATTATCAGAAGCATTCTACAAAACACTATATGTTACACATGAAACATAGGAGGGGAACATGAAAGAAAAAGCGTGGGCAAAAGTGAATTTTCATTTAGATGTCTTAAAACGACGGGTGGACAACTACCATGATTTGGAAATGGTGATGGCGCCCCTTGCACTTCATGATGTACTGACGTTTAAAAAACTAAATGAAGATACGATTAAAATCACTGAGTCAGTGCAAACATGTGATACGCCGGAGGATAATATTGCCTATAAGGTCGCAAACTATCTTAAAGAGACGTTTAACATTAAAAAAGGCATACACATCCATATTGAAAAACATATCCCCATAGCTGCTGGTTTGGCGGGGGGAAGTGCTGATGCGGCCGCTACTCTCCGAGGGATGAACAAGTTGTTTAAACTTAAAATGACCTTAGAACAACTTGCTGATATTGGTGAAAAATTCGGCGCCGATATTCCTTTTTGTGTGCATTCACGCTTATGCATTGCAAGAGGTAAAGGTGAACAACTCTTTTTCTTAAAAGGAAAGCTCAATATTCCTTTGTTGTTAGTGACGCCTAACTTGCGTGTATCCACGAAAGAGATTTTTTCTCTTGTGGATATGAAGGACATAAAGAACGTTAAGATTACAACCATGACCAATGCCATTTATAATAAGAATTACGATCTGATTGCGCAGGCTCTTTATAATGCGCTTGAACCGTTTGCGTTTCAAAAATATCCTGAAATTGAGAGCCTTAAACGCCATTTGGAATCTGAACAACTGGACGGTGTCGTCATGAGTGGGAGCGGACCAACTGTTGTAGCGATTGATAAAGACAAGAAAAAATTAAGGGATGTTTCTTTAAAATATCAGGAAGATTTCCAAGTCCACTTAAGCAAAATCACGTAATAAAGGGCTATATTTGCCTTTAATTATTTGAAAACGTTTTAGCATTATGATAAAATACAGAATATGAAATATGAGACAGAATATAATGCGGGGTGGAAAAATGGAAATTACTGATGTTCGGGTTAAAAAACTTAATAGTGATAACCGTTTAAAAGCAATTGCGGCGATTACTATTGATGAATGTTTTGTGGTTCACGAACTTCGAATTATTGATGGAAAAGACGGATTATTCGTTGCGATGCCATCACGAAAAATGCCAAATGGTGAATTCAAAGATGTTGCACACCCAATCAACCAAGAAACACGCAACATGATTGAATCTGTTGTAATTGAGGCATATAATAATTTGGAAGAAGAACCAACAGACCAACCGAGCAGTGCTTCAGATGCGTCTGAGGATGAAGAATCTGAAGAACAAGAATAATTTTGATTTAAAATGCAACTTATAAAAGTTGCATTTTATTTTGTATGGATTTTGTTATAATATGATTTGGAATAAGACCAATAAATTAATCGGGAGGGTCATATGGCAACATTAGATAATCAAAAAGTTAAACTTTTGTCATTAAGCGCCAACAAACAGTTGGCCCAGGAAATCTCTGATTTCACAAATATTCCCCTCAGTAAATGTGAGGTGAAGCGTTTTGCGGATGGTGAAATAGGTGTCAACATTGAAGAAACGGTTCGCGGCCATCACGTATTTATAATTCAACCAACCCATGCACCGGTGAATGAGCATTACATGGAGCTTTTAATCATGATTGACGCAGTGAAAAGGGCCTCAAGTAAAAGCGTAAATGTGGTAATGCCATATTATGGCTACTCACGTCAGGACCGCAAAAGTGCATCGCGCCAACCAATCTCGGCAAAACTTGTCGCCAATTTGTTAGAAACTGCCGGTGCCGACCGTGTCATCAGCATGGACTTACATGCCGGTCAGATCCAAGGCTTTTTCGACATCCCGATTGATAACTTGCTTGCTATGCCGCTGATTGTTGATCACTTTAAGGACAAGTTTCCAAATGAAGACTTGGTCATCGTCTCTCCTGATCATGGTGGTGCAGTCCGTGCACGCACGATGGGAAATGCCATGGGCGCGCCGATAGCGATTATTGATAAGAGCCGTCCAGAGGCCAATGCGGTTGAAATGATGGGTATTGTCGGTGATGTTAGCGACCGAATCGCAATTATTATTGATGACTTGATTGACACTGCCGGCACAATCAGTAGTGCGTCACACGCACTTAAGGATGCAGGTGCCAAAGCCGTTTATGCTGCGTGTACACACGCGATTTTTTCACCGCCTGCCAAAGAACGCATTGATGAAAGTGCAATAGAAGAAATTGTTACGACAAATACGATTGAACTGAGTCCAGAACAAAAATCAGACAAGGTCAAACAGTTGAGCGTTGCCAATCTTATTGGACAAAGCATTTTAAACATCATTATGGATAAACCATTAAGTCAATTGTTTGAAGCATCTACGAAACAAAAGCCTTATCGACAGTAAAAAAAAGCCTGCATGCAGGCTTTTTTTATGCTTCATAGTTTTTTAATCGACCCTTTATGTGCGTATCAACGCGTGCTTTAATCTTGACTGAGTCGTTTTCATAATCAGTCGTAATGATTTCAGACGCTTCATTGAGGAGATTGATAATGTCCCCTTCAGAATGCGGAATCTTGTAAACAACGGTGGTATCATGCTTGAATAGAAGTTTGGGAATCATATCTACAAGGCTTTTAACATTGGTTCCTTCTTTCAAGGACACTTTTACCGATGGATTTAATTTGTGTGGGACAATGTCACTGGTTAGATCACTTTTGTTAAAAACATAAAGCGTCTCTATTTCATCTGCGCCCAACTCTTTTAATACTTTATCGGTTGTATTAATCTGATCGAGATAGTAAGGATGAGAAAAATCAATGACATGGACGATCAGGTCCGCTTCCCTGATTTCTTCTAAAGTTGATTTGAAGGATTCAACCAAGTCATGCGGTAAGTTCGCTATGAAGCCGATTGTATCCGTAATGGTAAAGGGGCGTTTATCCTTTAATTGAATGCGCCGAGTGGTTGTTTCAAGGGTGGAAAACACTTGGTCTTTTGTGAGTGTGGTTTGGTGGGTTTCACTTTGGTCATATTCAAGCAATGTGTTGAGTAACGTACTTTTGCCTGCATTGGTATATCCCACAATTGCGACATTCTTAATATGGCCATCACGGCGCTGCTTGCGGTTCGTTTGTCTTACGGTAACAATGTTTTTAAGCTGACGTTCAAGTGTAGAAATTTCTTTTTCAATCTTCCGTCGGTCCAGTTCAAGTTTCTTTTCACCCGGGCCTTTTTGACCGATCCCCCCTTGTTGCTGTTCGAAGGAATTGCGCATGGCACTGAGTCGAGGTTTAAGATATTTGAGTTGTGCAATTTCAACTTGAAGCATGGCTTCTTTCGTTTTCGCTTTTTTCGCAAAAATTTCAAGTATGAGTAAGGTGCGGTCAATAACCGCTGTATCAAATACATCTTCAAGATTGCGCAGTTGTGTATTGGTTAACTCTTCGTTAAAAATGACATAGTCAATATCATAGAGGGTTACATAATCTTTCACTTCATCAAGTTTACCTTTTCCAATCTTATGGGAAGATGTTGTGGCATCACTTTTTTGTTTAAACCGTTTTACCACATTGATATGCAATGAATCGGCCAAATTATCAAGTTCATCCATATAATAATCAAGCATGCCCTTTTTAAAGTAGTCGATGCCAATCAGTATCGCTTTTTTCATGAGTATCCCTCCTACTTTTATTTTATCATGAAATGCTTGCAAGATTAAAAAAAGAAGGTGATTGATCGTCAATCACCTTCAATTATTTACAGTCCACATTTAACTTGTGCGTTACAGTTGGTGCATGTGTGGCAGCCACCCATGTTTTCGATGGTACCTTCCATGCATACTGGACATAAATCGCCAGCATCCGTACCAATATTTCGGTCCTGACGGTCTTTTCTTAGTTGCTTGACGTTGGGTTCCTTTTTCGGCTCAACGCTCTCTTCATGAACATGAATGCCGAAGTCTTTAATGTCCACTTGTTTTTTATCTTTGTCGTCTTTGGATAGTGATAGGACTTGTGCATCACGAGAACCATCCACATAGACAGTACCACCTTTGGCGCCACCGGCATAGAGGCGACGGTAGATTGATTCGACTTCTTCTACAGTGTATCCTTCAGGCGCGTTCACGGTTTTTGAAATACTTGAATCAACCCACGTTTGAATGGTTGTTTGCATATCAACATGTGCTTCTGGTGAGAGGTCCATGGCACTCACAAACGTATCTGGGAGATTGTTCGCATCGTACTCAGGATGGGCGTTCACATAGTTTTCCACAATGCTTGCATTGACTTCGATGAATTTACCTAAGCGTCCACTGCGGAAATATGTAAAGGCAAAGTATGGCTCAAGCCCGGTGGATACGCCAACCATGGTTCCTGTGGAACCTGTCGGTGCAATGGTTAGTAAGTGGGAGTTGCGAATGCCGTGTTTTTCAATGCCGTTGCGTATATGCTCTGGGAGTTTCTGAAGGTAACCGCTACTGAGCATTTTCTCACGATTTTCTTTTGTTTCAAGATATGCAAATGAGCCTTTTTCTTTAGCAAGTTCGATGCTTGTTTCATACGATTTAGTCGCAATGAATTTAAATAGTTCATCGATAAAGGGCAAGTCTTCTTTGGCGCCGTATTTACGGTGTGTCCAAATCAAGAGGTCGTGCAGTCCCATGACCCCTAGACCAATGCGGCGTTCACCAAGTGCTTGTTTACGGTTTTCTTCTAGGAAATAATGGGTCTTATCTATGACATTATCCAGTAAGCGTACTGAACGATGGATGGTTTGTTCAAGTTTTTTCCAGTCAACATCTTCTTGTTCATGGTCAACCATGTTAGCGAGATTGATGGCAGCTAAATTACAAACACTGTAGGGTGCAAGCGGCTGTTCCCCACAGGGATTGGTTGAAACCACTTTATTATCATAAGCGACCGCGTTGGTATCGTTGTTCGCGTTGTCGATGAAGAAGATACCGGGTTCTGCTGAATAGGTGGCACAAACATTGATAAGATTCCATAAGTCTTTTGCTTTGACTGTATGGTGGACTTTGCTTACATATCCCATGTTTTCCCAGGTTCTCACATCGCCAATATCACCCCAAAGACGATCATAATCAGCTTTATCTTTTTCATCATAAGCGTCGATGTCTGGGAATTTGAGTTCATGCATTCCATCACTTTCGACAGCTTGCATGAAATCGTTGGTGATGGCAACAGAGATATTGGCGCCACTTAAATATTCTGGATCGTTAACTTCATAGTGACCGCCTTTATTTAAGCGTTCCCACGCCTTATCAATGATTTTCTTAGAAAATAACGACGCGTCTTTTTGACTTTGTTCAACGATGTACTCATTGATTTCCTGTTCCTCTTCAGTTAGGGGAACGAATTTGAGTTTATTCTCAGCAGCGCGTTTTATGAGGGGTTCATCAAAGGTTTCTTTGATGAATTGTAAAATTCGTGGATTTTGCATTTTGGAGATGATAAACTCAATGACATCTGGATGCCAATCTGCCAGCATGATCATTTGCGCGCCCCGCCGTGAACCGCCCTGTTCAACGAGATGCGTCAATTGTGAAAGGTCATTGAGCCATGAAACAGACCCGCTTGACTTTCCGTTCACCCCTTTTGCGAGGGCATTCTTTGGACGCAAGGTACTACCGTTGGTGCCGACACCGCCACCACGGGACATAATTTCCATGACTTGTTTACGGTGCTCACTGATGCCTTCACGTGAGTCATGAATAAAAGGCATGACAAAACAATTGAAATAGGTTACTTCAGTTTGTGAGCCTGCGCCAAACAAAATACGTCCGGCTGGGACCAGGTTCATCTCACTCACCTCTTCAAAGAAAGCATCTTTGATGGCTTCGCTTTCTTCTTCACCTAGATGTGCGGACACCCTTTTAGCAATCTGCTCAAAGAACAGCTCCAAAGGCTTATCGACTTGCCTAATAGGTCGTGTAATGCGTCCGAATTCATCCGCATCTTCGGTTTGTGAAATATAGTCGTCTTCTACTTTTATACTGACCGTATCATTATTGATTGCATCTACAATTCCCACACCGCGTGCTGGAAACTTTGGGTCGTCTCTAACGACAGTGAGCACCAAGTCTCCTTCTTTTAGTGTTTTTAAGTTGAGGTCTTTTTGTGTATAGCGGTCAAGCATGACCAACCTACTAACTCCCTCCAATGACTTTTCCATATCGTCTGTGATAGGATAAAGGTGGGTGAAGCGCTTGTTGATCTCTTCATTGATGGATTGGATCATTGCTTGTGAATATTTGGGCATAATTTTCCCTCCATAGTTCAAGTGTAGACCATATTATATAGCATTAGACTTTTTGATACTAGCCCTTGACATACGCTTTCTTAAAAATTGATTTGTCAGAAGGCTTTAATGACGCTTTTAGATAAGAATTGTAAAAATTTTGAACACTGCAAAAAAGGGGCAATGACTTATTATTATTCTATGGTATAATCAACCATGATACAATGCAATTGCGTTATTTTATAATGTAGCAAAGGCGGTGAGCGCATGCATGAATTCGATATTCTCCTCATAAATACGTACTTATTGGCGGTTTTTTCAATGGTTGTGCGGAATAAAATAAATGCCATTACCATGCGCACACTCAAGGTGCTGACATTTCTGATGGCCGTGCTTTTTTATTGGACACTGTTCACAAATCTTGATGTGATTGACACATGGACATTAACACTCAGTAGAGCCGTTCCCCTGTTGATGGTAATAGTGGTTATTATCCACTATGAGTTTAGACTTTTAATGGAAGCGGTTGGGGTTAAGCGTGGTCGTTTGATCTCCAATGCCATCAAGGATGATGTGAAAAACGAATTGATTCACGGCATTGATTATTTATCACGCCATAATATCGGTGCGATTATTACCTTTGAGCGTAATGATTCATTACAAGAGTATATTGATCATGCCTTTGGCATCGAAGCGCCGCTTTCAAGCGAACTCATTGGTAGTATGTTTATGCCCAACACACCACTGCACGACGGTGCGGTTATCGTCAAAGACAATATTATTAAATGTGCAGGCGCGTATTTCCCACCGTCTGAGAGCGAAAAAATTCCTAAGAACATGGGCTCACGCCACCGGGCTGCGATAGGGATCTCTGAGCGCAATGATTCGTTCACGGTTGTCGTGAGTGAAGAAAGTGGCGCAATCAGTGTTACGATAGATGGATACCTTGATGAAGACATTTCCCGCGAATCATTGATTCTATATCTCGAAAAATATCTTCAAAATTAATGTAATAAAAGGGGGACGACCATGCCGGTTTGGTTGAATGTGACAGTCATGATTTTTATTGTCTGGGCGCTATTGATTGCGTTTAAAAAAGTTCGAACCAAAAAGGGTGATTTGGACTCCCTCGTTTTTGTGGCCGCCCTGGGCGCTTATTTACTGTTTGATGTGTATGCCCTTACGGAGGTCCCCGGGTTTATTTTGGATATTCTCATTTATGGTGGGTTCTTCTTAACGGTATTTTTATTTAATATTCGTGAAGTGTTTGCCAAGGATGTCACAAAAGAAAAACTCAACGCCCTCAACAAGGAATACCGCAAACTCAGTGACCGAAGTGAGATGCTCAGGATGCGGTTTGTCCATTTGCTAGATATGGTTGACTCAGGCATCATGTTCCGTAGTGAAGATGGCAGTGTGTTTGGGACGGATCAGTTACTTGAAATTGTTAACTTTGAAAACAATGAATTTTCGTTTGATGAGCTTTTACATATCATGCATCCTGATGACAAACGAACGTATATGGAAGTCCTTGAACGTCTTGGAAAAAAACGCTCAACGTATACAGTTCATTACCGTTTAAACAAAGAAACTGGATATACCTGGTTTAAAGAACGTGGGACCTATTTGAAACATAAAGGGAAACCGATGTATATTGCATTGGTTGATGCACTTGATATTAAGGCGTATCCCAAAAGCAATATCGAGGTATTAAATAACTTGACCATTGGTGAATCGTATTTTGAGCATCTACAAAAACTAAGCCGCAAAGGGTCCCCCTACACCATTGTGACGTTTGAGATTAGCAACATTCCACAAATCAACAACCGTTACGGCCGCGACATTGGAGATTTAATGATGGGCGAATATTTGAGTAAACTCAGTTATCAGTTTTTAAAGGACATTCATGCTGTGTTTCGTCTGGGTGGCATTCGTTTCGCCATGGTCATTGAGGATCAGCGTAAAGCACAGATGCTTAAACGCGCCCTTGAAGAAGGCGGGGATCTTATCAATTATACAATGCAATTTGGTGCAGCTAAAGAGAGTGTTTTCCCAGCATTTGGGTTGCTTGAGGTCAAGCATTTTGATGAACCGATTGATGAGATTGCCGCGCGTGCTGAGAAAGCATTGGAAATCGCACTGGATGAAAAAACACAAGACATATATTTCGTAATAAGTTAGGTGATTTAACATGGATAAACCAACCCTGCGCAAAATTTTTATCAACGAACGTAACAAAATGGAACCGAAAATGCACAAGATGCTTAACCATATGCTCATGGCAAGCTTACAAGAAGAATTGCAAGCCCACCCTTTAAAAACCATTGGCATTTTTTATCCGATGGGCAATGAAGTTGACGTGAGGGCGCTTGATAAAACCTATGAAGTGGTCTACCCGAAAATTGAAAATAATCAGATTGTATTTTATAAAGATTCAGGAGAGTGGGAGACGTCTCGTTTTGGTGTTAAGGAGCCTGCACGCAGTGAAGCAGTTGACAAAGCGGATATTGACGCTGTGATTGTACCAGGGATTGTGTATGATGATGCGCTTTATCGTTTGGGATACGGAAAAGGCTACTACGACGCATTTTTATCAGAATTTAAAGGACTAAGCATCGGGGTTGTTTTTGAAAAGTTCCGCGTGGAGGCACTGCCCAATAAACCGCATGATATCCCAGTAGACATGCTCGTAACCG
>Ga0207421_10003665_pt1 | contig 18176 bp, 20 predicted proteins | sample SodLakKL_010_SED_4_FD_187542 | JGI IMG/M metagenome (GOLD analysis project Ga0207421, IMG submission 187542) | Alkaline sediment microbial communities from Lake Tanatar, Kulunda Steppe, Russia - 8KL_010_SED (SPAdes) (version 2) | ecosystem: Environmental > Aquatic > Non-marine Saline and... | reverse complement strand
AAGGTAGGTTCTTGAGCAGCTCTCAAGCCAGGAGTCATCTCCAATATCTCTTGACGTGTACGTTGTTGGAGGAAGTGTTGAACCACTACGGCTATGGTAGAGGAGATTACCCCAAAGACTCCAGTGATTACCGCTGTTAATATTGCTGTCCTATCTGTTTTCATTTCTTCCTCCCTCTGTTTAGGATACCATCATTCAATGCAGCATCCCCTAATGCGGTCAACATAAAGAACAGAGAATTATAAAAATAGGGAAGAGGGTCGACATCCACAGGAATCACCCCGAAGGCTTGTCTTAGAAAGACTCCAATAGATGCAACAGAAAAAGATGCAGCGATAACAATACAAACAGCACGGAACACCAAATGAAGGTCTTTTTGTCCATGTTCATTACGGAAGAACCCATCAGCGTCTCTATATACAAAGCGCTCTTTCTGGGCCACTCCTCCTTCTGGTTCTTTGATTATGGTTGTATCTTGTTTTGTGGGACTCATAAAAATCCTCCCTTTCCCGCGCGGCTTCTTGTATCCATACAACATGGTATGAATTAGTGCGCGCGAAGAAAGGGGAGGCGCTGTGTGGGTTATTTAGTGTAGATTAGGGTAGCTTGGGGCCGGAACCAAAAGCACCTTTGGTCTTTCGCGTCTCGGGTTCTTGCCTATTCATCAGAGCACGGGCGCGACGTTTCTCATGACGATTCATAGCCCCAGGAGCGGTGACACGTAACTTGGTACCACGTTTACTACGTGTCACGTACTTCATCTCCTTCTCTTCCTTTTTCTTCCCGCCTTTCTTTTCTTCCTGTACGCTCTCGACTTCTTTTTCTTTCTCATGAGAGTCTTTCTTAGGTTTCTGCCCCAAGCCAGGTTGGCCCAGTTCTACATCGGGTGTTTGGATTTTTTCCATGCTTAGCCTCCTTGCGCAATGTCCCAGAGTTTGTCTTCGAGATCCTTGTTTGCGGTTTCAAGGTCTTCCAACATACCCAGCTTGATTAAAACCTCCATTTGTTTTATGGATGGTTGCGAGATACCTTTCTGGTCAGGAAATAGCTGTTTCTGACTGAAGGGGCCTATCGCAGGTAGCTCCACCTCTGTCTTTAGCAACCGATTGACTTTGTTGTCAACCTGTTCATCTTTGTTCTCGTACAGCTTTGCAACGACTTTGTCAAAGCTCTCCACCACGTTCACAGCTTCACGATACCATTTGAAAAGGTCGCTCAGCTGTTTCTGTAGCGCAGGACTCGTGTTGTCCATAATAAGAGATAGTGCTCCCACACGCTGGGCCACAACTACATCAACGAGTAGGTGTTTCCGTGTTTCATTATCTGCCATCAAACTTCTCCTTCTGTTTGTTTGTTATAAAATCACCAAGCCTTCTCTGTCAATACATCATCAGGCTTCTTTCTTTGTTTTACAGGTTTCCCGTATGAATAAGTAGTGGTGCTGAATGTAAGGTCTTTCCTTTCCGGAAGGTCACCACCATGCAATACTTCTGAAGTGGGGCAAAAAGGTGTTGCCTGGTAAGGACAAAAGTTACACATGTGAGATGCATGGGCATCATCCTCGGTGAAAGGAGCATCCTTCTCAATCTGGTATACCTTATTCTTTAGGTCTTCCTCAAATTCGCTCCTATGCTCAACCAATTCCTCCCCAGATACCTTACGAACCCAGTTCTGTTTCTCATTAGGAAACACCAACCAGATTTCAATGTTATTCATGGTGATTCGATGTTTCTGGGAATAGAAGATAGCGTAGAACAAAAGCTGAAACATGTGTGAGGCCACTTGAGCTTGGCCCTTCTTGAAGTCAACAATGATGACGCGACCTTCCTGGGTTTGTATCAATCTGTCAATCTTCATGTTCAAAGGCATGACACGTGTTGTGCCACCGGGTCCTGGAATAACCACATCTCCTTTGACGTTTGCCTCTGTCACCTCTTTTACAATAGAGAACGGGTCTTCAGGGTCTTTTCCCTGTAGCATAGGCCAGATGTGTTTCACGAGGTTGTCAACCATAAACTCGAGTTCTTTTATCTGGCTGTCTTCTAATACGAAATTCTTCTTCGCTCTATGCAATAGAAGATCGATTGACCTTTGATCACCTGAACCATTATAGTGCTCAGCGAAGTAATGCATCGCACTCCCTAATTGGGAATGAGGTTCTATGATGGGCTGATCAGGATAGAGCTTCTTGTGGTACTTGAGTTCATACTGCCAAGCGCATGATTCAAGTGTCTTCCAACGAGAGGGTGAGAACATACCAGGAGTCAACTTCTGTCTACCCTTGGTATCCAGTTTAGTGTATTTAGCTTCCATAGATAATAGAATCAGGTGCTAGAAAAAATAGTTGAACAGGGTTCTGCCCAAATCTATGATAAATGCTGTAACCCCTATCATGAACCCTGCATGGCTGACACCGGTCCAAAACTTCCCAGCTGCTGCCATAGTGTGGTCAAAAACCTCTCCGGCTTCTTTGTTGGAGTTTACGGGAACCCCACATACGGGGAATATCTTCTTCATTATCCCACGAATTTTCTTATACTGCTCAGGGGCATACTTTCTTACCCTACCTTGAATGATGTACGCCATGTTGGCCATGTAGGTACCAAGAATAGAGATAGAGAAAAACAAAGCCACCAACCAGATAGATGTGGGTTGTGAATTCAGTGCCAGTATGGCGAATACAAAACCACCCGCTAGGATAGTTCTAAGGTACAATTGAAAGTGTACTAGTGAATACAGCCTTTCATCTTCTCTTTCTGTTTGTCGTTGTTCGGGGGTAAGTTGCTCCATGGTAATTAGTATACCATGGAGCTTTGTTTATACTTCGGCGAAGTCTACCAAATATCTGTGGTAAAGGTTTGATTCTCGATTCCGAAAAACGCTCGCCACTGGCTGGTAGGTACCAGGTAATGGGACCATTCGGTTATCGTTTCTGGTTACTTCCCATTCGCACAACGCAGGGTCATAAGGGAAAGCGTCAGGGTTCTGGTTACACCCCACCTTACGGAATTCCGCCAATGACTCTAACGTGTGCTCCCTGTCTGGCCGGTCAGGCCCGCCATGCCAAGGCTCGTTGGAGAACAACCATCGAGAGGTAACAACCGCTCTGACTGTTTCCATATAGTTGTGCTTCAGGGTGTCCTTATCAAAGAGTAGGTGAAACCCGCCAGTGGTGAGAACGACCCACGCCTTTACCGGTTTACCTTCTTGAGCGTTACGCACCTCTTCCATGAAGGTCTCGACCAAGACGAACCGCTCTTCCATGGTAAGGAAAGGCACATCAGCATCAACGTCCACAAGCTTCCGTACTGCTTTGCTTCGCTGCAATTCAGTACGGAACACCCCCTCAGGATTAGGCACATGGACATCGCGCCCTAATGCCAAGTTCATGAAAGTGGTGTTCATTGTAGCGGCCGCGGCATTCCACGCCTCAAGAGTATTGGCCAAGTCTAGGTTGGCATACAACGTAAGCACGTGGGGGTTGTCAGGAAGGGGCTCACCACTTGCGCGGCCATAATAAGACCCTACGGGTGTTTCCATGTTTCGTACTGCACGTAGTACCGCCTCACCTCTCTCCATCTTATTAGCAAAGACAGAGGTACGATTGAACATCTCTGAACGACCAACCCCTATTTCCTCTCGTTCTTTCGTTGAGAGGTATTTGTTACGCGCAGCCATTGAGAGAAAGTAAACCATGTAGTCTTCTTTCCCCTCAGGTGGCTCAGGCATCACCTCTCGCACGAATCTCTTGAGAGTCTCTGCATTACCTACTAGTTGGTAGTGCGTTGTCTCGTTGTCCATACAGCCTCCTCCTCTTATAATATAATTGAGTTATGTAGAGAAGGGGCTTATTGGAATTGGTTCCAATCGTCTTCTACGGCTGCTTCCTCATCATCAGGGTCGACATCACTGGCGAGGTTTTCTTTGAATCTCTCTATGATCTCGAACTTACACTTTTCTAGGGTATCAGGATTGGTCTCAAGAAACTCACGTAGTTTCTGACGGCCTTGAAACTTCTGACCTTCAAGGAACCCACCATCAACACCATAAATCCAAGCACCTCGAACAGTGGCCAAGCCAAACTCTTCATTGGCGATGAAGCTAACGTATTCGTCCATAGTATCGAAACCGCGGTCATAATACAAGACCATTTCAGACACGCGCTTGGGAGGTCCAATCTTACTCTTGACGTTTTTGATTTTAATTCCGTTCCCTATTACAACACCCTTCTCAGTGATGTCTTTACCACTACGTTGAACACGAGCTCTCCATGAAGAATAGAACTTAGGTGCTCGACCACCTGTAGTCTTAGTGGGCGTCATACCTGGTACAGGAGAGAAGCCACCAATGTCATCACGTTCTTGATTGACCATGATGAGGGATGTGTTATGCTTAGATAGGTACGGATTGAGTTTGCGAAGCCCTGCGCTCAATAGAGCAGCTTCACTACCAAATGTCGCTTTACCATAATCAGCATCAGCGGTACGGGAGCTAGGCATAGCAGCAATACTGTCAAAGATAATCAAACCAATTTCACCAGTAGCCACAAGCTCGTGAGCCATCTCAAACATCTGCTCGCCATCCATAGGACGTAAGAACAACAGTTTCTCTGGTGATAAGTCTAGTCCAACAGTACGCGCGTAATTCTTATCGAAGGTACGCTCCATGTCAAAGAACGCCACCGTATTGCGTTCTTCTCTTCGTTGGATGTGTTGTGCGATGTACCAAGCAACGATGGACTTACCACCTGACTCTGGCCCGAACAATTCGATGATACGTCCTTCAGGGAACCCACCACCGAAGTTATAGTTTAGGTTGGGTGAGTCCAGAATTACGCGGTCAATAGTACCTGCTTCTTCCGCATCCGCCACAACCTCCTTGTACTTTTTCAATGCTGACTGAATACCTTTAGTCATTAAACAACCCCTTATAGAATTCTTCGTCTGATAGTGTTTCTCTGAATTTCTTAGCATCATCCCAATCGCATCTCACGCAACTGGTAGGTGTCTCAAATACTTCCAAATGGTCCAATTCAATGTTATGTGCATGTAGAACAGGGTCCAGGATAAGAAACCAATGTGCCGCAAGATTCTCAGCTGTAGGCACATACGGTACCAGATGAAACTTGCTTGCGTCATTATGCCATGAAGTATGGGCTTCCTCTATCAAAGATGCTCGCGGGTCATTCTCCCACAAAACAAAAGCATGGTCGAAAGGCGCATCAATAACATCCATCAATGCTTTCTTGAGGTCAGAGAAATCAATCACCATCCCATACGAGCTTTCTTTTTCTGATTCAGGGGTTTGAATGACTTCCCCATTCACCCACGCGCGTACAAGATACCTGTGTCCGTGTAGGTGTTTGCATTTGGAATTATGATGGGTCACAGCGTGACCCATGTCTATCTCAATCTCTTTGCTGATCAACATGAAATGGTTCCTCTTGTACGAAGTAGTCTATTGATGTAGGGAAGTTTATGGTTCCTGTATCCTCTACATGAACAATAGAATCACCTTCGTCATAGTATTTCAGGAGCTCCCATGCTTCCTCATACGGTACATTCAAAATAGCTCCCGCTACCTTGATAAGCCAATCCAGAAGCTCGTTGAAAGCTTTCTTAACCTCTTCATCTTTCGTTCTGTCAAAGACATCTGATTCCCCTATCAGAATCTCTTCTTTGGTAAGAGGCATAATCAATTGATACTCATACACAGAGTTATGAGTGACTCGACTGGGTTCTGCTTCCCATCCTCCCTTTCCATCTGGCTCGCGAAAACCCCGAGTCTCGAAATCCTTTCTTGTAATCTTAATCATGCCACTCTCTCCTCATCATCTTAATGTTATCATAGAACTCTTCACGGAGCTTACCTTTCTCCATAAAGAGACCTCTCATCTCTGCGGTGGAGGTATTACTATTATGTACACGTATGCCTCTGTTCTCACAACACCCATGACGCGCAAACACTACAACACCTACATCATGGCTATGTGTTGCATGACAAACGCTATCAGCAATCTCCACTGTCAGCTCTTCCTGTAATGTACCACGTGCTGCCAAGTGTTGAACAATACGCGTGTACTTACTGAGACCTATCACCCTATCACCGGGAATCACACCAACGTAGGCAACACCATTGACTGGTTGCCAATGATGAGAACACACAGAGGTGAAGGGGCACTGTGCCACCAAGAGGTTATTGAAATGATAGATACCACTTGCTTCAGGCTTACTTTCACTCTCTTCATTCCCATTTTGCTTCTCGTTAGGGAAAGATGTAACAGCAGGTGGTTGTGTGTATCTACCTTGCATAAGCTCTGTCATGTACATCTTGGCTAATCTACGGGCTGTATCTTTAGAGTTAGGGTCGCGCGAGGTATCTATCAACATGGTATAGAGTACGTCTTCAAACGCCATCTCTATTTCTGCCAACAACGCACCCCTTACCTTCCCCTCTTTTTTCTCATCCTCCTTTGCCATAGCACGAATAGCACCTAACACGGAGTCCTTAGCAAAGTAAGGTGTTCCTGTTGTTTCTAACATGTCCCTCAATACCGTAGCTGTTGGGTATTTATCTTTTCGTCGCTGGTCTGCCATTTCTCCCCTCTTTAGTATAGAAACTTATGAGTCACCTTTGCATCAGGGTCATCCATTATAGCTTCCGCTTTTTCCAATAGTTGATTGTATTTACGCGTTACTTTCGTAGGCACGGTTAGGTCGTTCTCTTCCACATAATCCATTATACACGTGAGGTAATTCCATAAACCTTGATGAATGTAATTCCCCTTTGCCCACTTCAACCCCATGTCAAGGTTCTGGTCCAGGTTATCAAACAAGAGGTCGAAGTCGAAACGCGTACCAATGAGCGTTGTATAGAGGTCAGAGTCTCTATAACCTTCTTCCAAGAATTTCAGAATACCTTCACACGTGAAAGATTCATCTGGTTCTTTCTCTTGCTTACTTTCCCGTCTCTCAAAGGCTTTTTTCATCAACTCAATAGACTCTTCTACTATCTCTCGTCGACCATCTCTGGGAATAGCAATAGCTAACCCCTCTGCCCAGTTGATTACATTATACGCTAATTCAGCTGAGCGCTTACCCTGAAAGTAGGAGAAAATACCATACGCCACGCCCATCTTGGTTTCCATTTCTTCCGTTGTCTTAGCTGGGAGCCGCTTCTTGAGCATAGTCTTGTATAGCTGCCATTCAAGGTCAAACTTACGTGTCTTCATCTTTTCTTCCTGTCAAATGACTAATAAGATTCGAAATGTCTTGCGTCCTCGCACTGATGTCTTTGTGAGGGTCTGGGTGTCTATCTTGAGGGTCTCTCGTCTCTAATAGAATCATACTTTCGCTTCCCGTGTGCCCTGCTGTAGATGTAGGTCTGAAGACACCAAACTCTTTACCAAAGTGATTGAAAGACATAGTAGGAAATTGTGCCCCTGCCGACTTTACACTTGAAAACAATAATGACTGGTCGTATGTCGACAACCCCTCTTGGAAAGATTCCAAGACATTGCGCATTATGATTTCTAATGTATTCCGTACACTCACATCTGTTACTCGAACACCATCTTCCTCTACTTCTTCTACATGAGGGTTATGTGTAAGAATAACATAAATACCAGGTGTCTCAAACATCAGCTTTACATACTGAGTAAGAATGTAAGCCACTCGTCTACATGCATCCCCCTTGAAATGGTCTTCCGAGTACCATTGAGCATACTCTTCTTTCTCCTCACTCAGGTGATCTTGAAAAGATTTCTGTGACTCAGAGCCCTTCAGTATTTCATATACATTATCTACCACAGCTTCAAATGAACTTGAGCCTTTTCCAGCCCCTGACATAACATGCATACAAGTGGTAGCCATAAGATGTCGTGCCATCTCTTCAACGCGATGAGTTACCAAATCCATCAAAGCTTCATTCCCGCCAGGGTCCACTTCTGTCCACGGGTTAGACCACTTGATAATGTCATAGATAAAGTAGACCAACGAATCTAAAGCAGAGCGGTCAATAATCATGGCCTCTCCCACCTTGGGACGTATACTCATGTTGTATGTATGCAAGTTACTTAGAATAAGCTGCCAATCAATCAACTCTCTAAGAAAGGCCTGTTTCCCGTAAGATGTAGTTTCCTTGGGCCAATACGTTTCCCCATCAGCTACCATTGAAGGTGGTCTGAATCCTTTGTTTTTGATCAGCGTACGAATAGCTTCTTTGTTTGTAGTAACTACGTATCCCTTTCCTTCCAAAGTAGACTTTAGTCTATCCGAGAACGTAGTCTTCCCGCATCCTGCGATGCCCGTCAACATCACTTTCATTGGTTTACTTAGCATACAACCTGCCTTTCTGTATTATAATCAATGTAGAATCTAAACAGCCAATCCGTAAGGATCGTACCTATTATCAAAATAAGCAACCGGTTCAGCTTTGAAGACCGGTTCTTCCCCTTCTTCCCCTGCTCTATGAAGGCTTACTTGGTATGCGGTGTTTGCGGGTAGGGGTTTTACTTTACCAGGTGCTTGGTCGCCCGTTAGCGGCACAGAGGAAAAGTATGTAGAGTTATCCATGAAAATGGTGTCCATCTTTTCCACTGGGGACATAGGTGAGCGCACAACCAATGGAGCTGAATTGTTCCGAAATAGAAACAACTTACTCTCACTGATTACTTCAGGGTTATGGGCTTCATTCCTATACTTTATATGGCAAAAGTCCATCATCAACACACAACTAAACGTTCCTTCAAGTTGATTCAGCGCATTCCAATCAATGAAGTGATGAAGAGATAGGTTGTTATCCCAGATGGCGGGTTCATCTACTAGTACATCTAAGATGTGTTGCGTGTCCCATCCTTCAAAACCTTTTGTGAGTTGTCCATTGTGCCACAGAGCTGCAGTTACATTGTAACCATAGTTCATAGCTTTGATAGACTTTATTACAGGATGTTCTCCAGAGGCTTGTCCGGTAGGTGCGTGATAATGCAGTATGAAAAGCCGCTTGTCCCCTATAATGCTTTCAGGGTCTCTGTACTCATCAACATCTAAATTAGTTAGCGGGATAATTAGGTCATCCTTCTTTCCGAAGTCCATTCCCCAGATTGTGTGAGTGTTCCCTCTCGCCGTGAAAGAAGGGCACATGTGAGCATTGAAAACATGGTCAGGGTTAGCAGTCACCAAAATGGTACACACTACACTTTCTCCTTTAGGTCCTCTTCTAATCGACGATACCAAGACTCAATCATGGTATCATCCCCCTCTTGAATAGCCCGCTTCACGTTTACCATCTCATTCAATGTAATGGAGTGTTTGTCCCATTCAATCAATAGATGGTCTCCCTTCATATGCAATTCACCGATGTAAGGAAGCGTCATGGTTCTTTCAACCGTTTTGTTTTGCTCCTCTTCATTGAGTATGTCTGCGTATTGCAAAGCGACCGCGGTTCCTAACCCCTTCAGCACCTCTTGAATAGTACTCAAAGGTACATGGGTTAGTGTACGAATCATCTCCATTACTTCTGTTTCTTTCTTAGAGGCAGTTTTCTTGCCCATCTTCTTTTTCCTATTTCCTTCCATGTACACCTAGCTCCTCTTTAGTATGTACCTATAGAATCACGGCATTACTGAGACTTAGGTGTGCGTGCCCAAGAACTCTTATCCAATCTTTTACTCAACACACTGATGATTAGCTCTGAAGTGTAGTTAGGGATGTACACGTCTTTATCTTCATGCTTGGCCACCAATAGATAACCAGTAGGGCCTTTTGTAGTGACTAACACATCCCATAGCTTACGTAAAAAAGCTTTGTAATCTTCTTGATTCAAAGATAGTCCTAGGTTTTCCAAGTAACTGAAACGGCGTTTCATCATCTCGTTCTCTACTTGCTCCATAGGCTTGAGATACGTATGGTCTCCATTGTCAAAGAGCTTGTGGACAAAGTCACTCATGATGTGTTTCAATCCATCAAGGTATGTCACCTCTTGGGAGGGTTTCTTTTCAGGTTCCGGAGCTTTAGGCTTAGGCTTAGGGTGGTAAAGCTTAGAGTCTTCCGTCTTCTCTTCTTTCTTGGGGCGAGAAGGGATGTCTTTCTTCTCTTCTTTTACTGGTTCTGGTTCAGGAGGAGGCGTTTCTGTTTTCTCCTCTTTCTCGGGTTTAGGTATAGGTGCTACCTCAACTTCTTCATGCTTCTCCGTTTCTTTGGCGAACAAGTCTTTCAATTTTGGAGATAGCCCTTTATAAGGAGGCGCGCGGTCTGGGTGGTCTACTGAAGGGGATGTGAACACAATGCATAACTCTATTGCGAAGGCTAATACGATAAGGAGGATGAACATCACCATTTCACCTTCCATGCCTATACTACGACCAATGAGAATGAAGGCGTTAGATGCTAAGTCGAAATCGGGCTCTTCTATTTCATACAAGTCATCATAAAGACTTGTTCTTCTTTCTACCAATTGGTCAATAGATTCTTGAAGACGTTGAGCTGCTGTTACCCATCCTTCAGGTAGGTCTGCTTGCTGCCGTTGGAAGTTTGAAATCTGTCCATCAATCTCATCTATTTGCCGTTCGATTGCTTCAGCTTGATGTACAGCACGAGATGCTCCTGGGTCTAATTCTGCTCGCTGCAAAGCTCCCAGAGAGAACCCGTAACTGGCAATCACACTGAGAGCGGCTAGCATGACATACATAGTCAATTTGGTAAGAGCAGGAATGAATTTCTTTTCCACCCATTCTTTGTGCCCATCAACTAATGCATACAGTTTTGAACCTTCGAAAGCAACGGCTAAGGCGCCAAACAGAATACGCTCAACAGGGTGTGTTGAGAATTGAAGGAAAAGATACACACTCAGTGAGATACTGATTGCACTGAGTACTATAAAGGAAATAACTTTGATAATAGAAAGGAGAGGTGTCTTACCCTCTCCCCTTAATGCTACGTCGGACATAGGCGACCTCTTTTATCGTGAATCTCCTGATCCACCTAATTTCCCTCTCTCCTTTCTGCTGCGGAGTTTTTCCACATTGGCTTTTGCCACCTCATCCATACTATAACCTAGTTCGTGACAACTGGCACCGATGTACCAAAGGACGTCGGAAATCTCATACATCAGATCTTCTCTGTCTTGATCTGACACTTCACCGTTCTTGTCACGAATGATTTTCTTTACTTTTTCTGCGGTTTCTCCCGCCTCACCACACAAGCCCATTATTACATAGGACAAGCCCATGATAGTACCTGAGCCAGGATAGATTAGCGTTTGAATAGCCTCATCTTGATAGTCTTGAAATGTCATTGAATCTCCTTTGAAATAAAATAGGGGGCAATGAGCCCCCTTGATTAGAATTCAGTGTAGCAATTAGGGCATCGCGAAAAGGTACCTGGTGATGGCACTCCACATTCATTACAACGAAGCAATTGAGATGTGGGTACTGAATAGCTGAATGGGTTGTCTTTATCGTTAGGATCGTGGTCCGTGATAAGCTCAACCTCTTCTTCCAGCAACCCGTTTTCTCGCAAGGTGTCCTTTATCTCTTCGAGAGGATTCATAGCGGCTTCTTGTGAAACAACAACCTTCTTAGTCTCGCGGGTCGGTACTTCTTCTTTCGGTGCTCGTGTGCGTACTTGTACCTCTTCTTGTTCTTCTTCCTGCCCAGGTGTTTCCTCTTCCGCAGATTCTTCTTCTGAAGAGGTAGAGGCTACATCATCCTCTTCTCCGCCACCCTCTTCTACTTCTTCTTGGGCAACCAGTTCCTGGAGTTCATCAAAGAACGTAGTGCCAAGATGGTTGTCAAGCTCAATGACCAATTGACCAAAGCGCTCGAAGAAACGTGAATAAGGTGTAACGCGAGTGAGTCGTCGCAGATCGTAGAGATCCCAACTCAGCTCTTCATCAGTTAGAGGACCTTCAGGATAGACAAGATCCTTGAGGTAATCAGGTACTTCCGGTTGGTATCGCGAGGCATTGATTACCCTGTACGGCATTTGCTTCTGCCCAAGGCGGAAGATACCTACATCGTAGTTCTCCCAATTCTTGTAAGGCTTGAATAGCGATTGCACAAGCTGCTGAACGAAACCATAAGCAGGAACACCATCATCATAAAATACGATGTCAGGATTGTTCTTACTAGCGCGAGCATCCTTACACAGGATCATGGTATGCTTTTCTTTTCGATGAACATCCATCTGCTCACGGTCAATAACGTTCGCCACCAGCCATTCGCGGCCTTTCCAACCGCGGTCATACTTGAATTGGTTTGCAGTAGGTTTGGCACTACCATACCTAACACGATTGAAGATGTCAGGCATACGGTCTTTGTGAACAAACTTTTTCTTTTCGCCTTTACCTTCTGTTTCAAGAACCGTATTGATAATACGCCAATACAGGTGTTTGGAATCAGAGACAGGAAGACGGAGCTTGGTGAGCTTGTCATTATCGTCCCTGACCAGTGAAGAGATAGCTCTTCGTGCGGTGAAGGCAGTGCGGTCCGAATCAGGTGGGCCACCTCTGAAGCGCACGAGCTTCATTACATTGGTATCCCTTCCAGCTGGAGGGATAGAGGTGTACATAATGTCGGTGAAGTTCCGACCTTGTCCAGCTTGCTGTTGATTTACTTCTTGTTGGTTTTGATTGACGAACGCATCAAATTCGTCGTCAGAAATGTGAGCGTCTCCGCCCTTTACGTCGAGATCAGACATTGTAAACTCCTGTTACTTGTTTTTCGGGCACGGCTAACAGCTAACCCATTGTTACGTAACTCTAATTAGTGTATCTATTGCGTAGCACCTCCTACCCATGCTGTGGTTATATTCCCGTCTTCTACATGGAATACTTTCGACGATTCGCCGTATTCTTGTATAAGCTGGGCCACAACATCTTTCTTGTGTGACACTAACCAGATCTGGTGAATCTGGTAAGCCCGTTTGAATTGAATAATAGAATCAAACACACGATAGCTGTTTTCATCCACAGCAGCCGCATCTACTTCATCCAGTATCATTAGCGGCAACCCGTAATAGGCAGTCAGCGTCATCTTGAATGCGATGTTGCATAGAGAGTTTTCAAACCCACTAGCCATTGAAATGGGTGAGTATTCATCCTCGCCACTTTCTCTGTATTCAAAGTAAACGCCATCACGTGAAGGGGCTAATCGAATGTCCCAAGAAGGTATAACGGGTTTGATAATGTTCAGCATTCCTTGCACAACTTTTTCACCAGCTGTGAGTACCCCAAAGGTGGGTAGGTACTTGTCTACTAATTTCTCCGCAACCTCATACACTTCTAAATTACGATGTACACCCACTTCTTCTTCTTGGAAATCTTTCAAGGCTTTCTCTACTTGTTCTTTACGCTCATGATTGTCTTTCAAGATTTCTGCTTTAGCCTCATACGTGCGTTTGTCATTTTCCAGTTTATTCAGTTCTTGTGTGAGTTGTTCTTGCTGTTCAATCAATTGGGTCTCGCGCGTTAGGTAATCAGATAACTCACTGCGCCTTGTATCGATGGTGGAGACTAATTCACCATACTTGGTGTTCAGGTCTTCCAATTCCTTGTTCACTTGCCCCCATTGATTGTCGTTGGTAATCTTTTCCAATTCATCTTGAATCTGTTTCAGGAAGACTTTCTGAGTCTCTAAGTCTCTCTCAGCATCTCTTTTCTTGTTCTCCAGATTGGTTCTTTCCATGTTTGAGGTACGTTGTTTCCGTAACTCAGCATCAGATTCTTTCAATCGTTGAGACAGCTTTTCTAATTCCTGTTTGAACTCGTTATAGTTGGATACCCAATCAGATGGGAGTGGTTGTCGACAAGTGGGGCAATCACCTTTATCAATCAGTTGTAGCTTATGTTCTATACCTTGCTTCTCAGACTTATAAGAGGCAATGTCATCTGTGAGTCGTTCTATGGCTTGGGTAAGTTCATCAGCTTCTGAAAACTTAGATAGTTCTTGCTCTATTTCATTGAGATGTTTGTGACCTACTTTAATCGATTGCTCTGTGACCTGTACCTTCTTTTTGGTATGGTCAATACGTTGTTGAATGTTGTCCAACAATCTCTTCTTTTCATTACGTTGTTGGTCAACAATGTTGATGTCTTTTTCTATGGTGTCTAACTCCGCTGTGTATGTTTGCAGGTCATTCAGTTCTTTCTTGACATTATCTAACTGAGTCCTCTTCTCATCTATCTTTACTTGAGAAGGGGGTCTATACAAAATAGGCTCATCTCGTTTGAGAATCTCAAGTGATTCCTTGTAAGAGCTAATCTTCTCAATAAGGCTACGTTCTTTCTCCCTGTAATGAGAAGCCACCTCTCTTGTTTTTTCTTGTTCCTTCTCAAAAGAGATTTTGAACACAGATTTCAATAAGTCCCTCAATTGAGAGGGTTTGAAGTGCGCAAGGTTGTTATCTCCCTGCATTGTCATCGTGATGTTGGAAATCAGGTCAGCGTCAAAATGCGATGAGATAAAGGTTTCGTATTCTGAGTTCTTGTATATATTACCTTTATGTGTAACTGTCTTATTCATTGGAGGCATTGAAGTGTGGGAGCAAACCATCTCCACTTCATACGGCTCTCCCCCAAGAGTCTTATACATCGTTGCCTTGATGTGGAATTTCTTTTGCCCTCTACGAATGTAATGCTTGAAAGAAGATCCTTTACGATGTCCTGTTAGAATAAGAGCCATAGCTTCAAACACAGCACTCTTGCCTTGACCGTTTGCGCCTTGCAAGATAACCATACTATCAGCATCCAAATCAAACTTTGCATGCTTGATCTTCATAAAGTCAGTTAGCTCTAAATGTGTGAAAATCAAAGAAACTCCTTCATCGGCGAGCCTTCTTCCCAGATCTCCCCTTTACCATAATAATCACTAACAACGCCACTCACAGTAGGTATGACTCCTTCATACTCAGGACGTTGCTCTTCCGCAAACTCTTTCAGTTTAGATAGTACCTCACTCGCCTCATCTTTGTGTAGGTAAAGGTCGATACTATCGTGTACAAAGTTGAAGATGAAAGTCTTCATGTCATTCTCTAATAACCACTCCCAAAGCCTAACCCCTGAGTAATAGGAAACGATGACATTCTCAAAGTTTTGTACAGGTGAGTTGATTGCAATACTGAACAAGGTATACAATTCCTTGTCGCCCTTGTTGTGCTTTCCCTGTAACTTCATTTCAGGTAAGCGTCTGACAGCCCCATGCACGCACCTAACGTACCCATTCTTATATGCTTCCTCTCTTCGCTTATCCGCAAGAGTTACCAGCCCTTTGTATGCTTTCCTGAACTCTTCTCGAATGAATGAGGCTAGAGTCATTCTGTCCAGGAAGTAAGCGTCTTTCATTTCTTCACCAGACACTTTCTCGTTGGAAATCAATTGTTTCTGGAGTGCGCGAAGACCTAACTGCTCCACCATATTCTTGGCTTCTTCAGGCTTCAACTGATTGAGTGAGCTGTTGGCAAATGTTCTAGCCCCCGCAGAGAACAACAAAGAAAAGTTTGCTGTCTTACCAAGAAAGCGCAGACTCTCAAAAGGGTCTATTTGTATCTTCTTAGCTAATGCAGTAAATTCTTCTACAGTCAGTTTACGCGAATGCTTCTTTTTCCTGACAGCTTTGACAGAGATAGTTTTAGACATGTATGAATAATCATGCGCGATTACAGGGCATGTAACCACGCATGAGGAGAAGCAGGGTCAATACCTGTCTTCACGGACTCACCACGTGACTTGAAGTGCTGACGAAGTAATTGCTTAGCCATACTCATGTTCTTCACGCGAGGAGTGCGGTGATTTGAAATAAGCAAGTCCACATGGTTTGCATATTCCAAATTAGGTCGCTGAGTTCGCGGAGGGGGCGGAAGCCTAAAGTAAAGCGTGTAGGTTGCTTTGCGATTAGGTAATGTCGTTTCCACAATCAGGTAAGCAGGTGAAACGTGATGGGTGATCATGTCACTGATCTTTCTTTTACGGAACCTGAGTGCTTCATTTATCGATAGGTCTGAGAGAGGTTTCCAATCAGGTACTATAGTATGGCCTGTCTCATTGACTTGTTCCTTTTCAAATAGACCTGTTCTCTCCAGATGCCTCATACCCTTTCGGCTCTCGAAGATACCGTAATTGCGCATCTCGTTTTTCAGGTCGCGTAAGTACTTTCGAATGTTCCATTGAGAGGTGCCTAGTTCAGTGGCTATGTCACCAATATCCATTCCTTCCATTCTCATAGTGAGGATGTCGTAGAAAACGCGTTTACGTTTGTCTCGGTCAATGTCAGCTTCCAAGTCTTTGATAAAACTCTCGAGCGCATCTTCCAATTCAAGTTCTCTTTCACGCCCAGGTTGGCTCAAGCTAACTGTATCAATCTCTCTACCTTCATCATCTTCCGGCATGCCCGAAACGTGAAGCCCTGATGAATCTCCTACGCCCGTAAAGCCATGGCGGTCGATTTCTTTGTTCAAACGGATGGCTTCTGCTTTGAGATACTGCATGAACCACCAATGCCATTTACCCAACACGTTTGTTGTAGTGGCGGGATCGTATTTATCGATGTCAAAAGAATCCAAAGCACGAACCATTGTTTGCCAAGCTTCCGCAGCAAACAGGTCATCATCGCCCCTGTCTAATCGACGACCAACAAACCGTTTATTAGGTCCAATGAAGTTCTTCCAAAAGGCATAACTGATAGCTTCACGGCTCTTTCTATACAGAACCAATTGCGCATCTTTGTTGCCATCTTGTGCCATACGAATCAAGTCGTAGGCATTTTCATCCATTCCAATGGCATCTGGCGAGACACCAATTTCATCTGCCACAACACGTGCAGCTCGTTTATACTGAGTAGGAGGTACGAAACTATTGAAAGCTTCTGTACCGCGCGCTTCATTGATTGTAGTTCGGTGCATTTGAACACTCTCTTTATCTTGGTTTATTACTGGTAATTAGTGAGATCGACGCATAGATGTCTTCTGTTGAATGTACTCCATGTAACTATCTTCATCATGTAACACGGCGTCGATGAATTGGAGTTCTTGGAAGTCGTGATGGTCGTATAGAGGATATTCCATTCCTCTTATCAATTCCGCAGCTGCGGCCATAGAGTCTGTGACATCCTTAGCATGCAAGCCAATCAATGAAGTTTCCCATTCATTATCACCATGGACGTCTGGCATGTCACCTAAGGTGTGGTCTATTTTATATGATTCAGATTTCTTTCTCTTAGTGATAATCAAAGACTTCAGGTTATTCTTGATGAAAATGTTGCGACCCACTTTGACACGCCCAGCCTTCACATCTGAGATGAAGTTACGGTAAGGGTCCATTGTTCTGTCCACACTTATACGTCTAACTGGTATACCTAACTCTCTTTCAATGTATTGTCGCGCAGGGCCTGACTCATACCTATCGAAAGTGCCCTCCACAATGTTCATGTTGCCTTCTCTGACAAGGTCTTCTATAAAGTGGCGTATAGCATCAAAGTTGATGTCTGACTTCTCTGGGTGTAGTACGATAGTCATGTCATACACAATCAGGATAGAATCATCTTGTAATCGTTCCGGGTGCGCTATGGAAATAGATGTGACGTCTTTGTTCTCTGATTGGTCGATAGCGAATACACGTGGTATTTCTGGTCTATAATAGAAGCGCATTTGTTGGCCCACCAATCGAAAGAAGTCAGGGTGAATCATGTCCCAGATGGCTTTCTTAGGAGGTAAAGTAGATGGTACATGCAAATACAAATACACATTGTTCAGTCGCGGTTCGAACATGTTTTCAATAAGCGTACTATCGTAAAGCAGCTTATGCATGTTACCTGAAGGCCTACCTCCTATGTCCTTGATAGCTTTTTGCAAGTCATTCTCAAAGAACGTTCTCAGCCGTTCAGGCACCCACAATAAGTCAGAAGGGTCATAGTCTTCGTGTGAATGAAGTATGGCGGGAGGTTTACCAGGTCCTCCTAAGTATACAGGAAAAGATGTATCACCTTCAAACTCTTGAGGCTCCCACTCCCAACGCGCGCCAGTAACCACTAAGTTGGTTTTATCATGCCGCGCCTCTCCCCATACATACTTGTCAATAGGGTTATCGAAGGAGTTGGGGGATGAGTCCAGTATGGTACGCCCAAAGTAGTTGCCCTTCATACGCGATTCAATACGGGCTCGAGTGTCGTTATAGAAGCGCAGGATGTA
>Ga0207421_10003664_pt1 | contig 18179 bp, 15 predicted proteins | sample SodLakKL_010_SED_4_FD_187542 | JGI IMG/M metagenome (GOLD analysis project Ga0207421, IMG submission 187542) | Alkaline sediment microbial communities from Lake Tanatar, Kulunda Steppe, Russia - 8KL_010_SED (SPAdes) (version 2) | ecosystem: Environmental > Aquatic > Non-marine Saline and... | reverse complement strand
GGGGGGGGGGGGGGGGGAGGTTGACATCGGGTTTCCGATAGCTGAGTATAACCGTGGTAGCAGGCAACTAGGCCAAACGTGCCGCGGAATGTGCGTTCGGACGTAGGCGTTGCGGAGGGCGGAGGCGCTGTCCCGGCCTTCGGCGGGGCGTGGAGAGAAAACGCGCCTTATCTCACAATCGTTCTTGGTATTGCTAGGCCGAGCGCGTATCCCGGGAGAGTATTGAAAAAGGTCCGGAACTCGAGCGCCGGATTGCCGCAAACCATGCAACGGCGCGGCGCTCGTCATTGTCACGGCGTTCCATGATCCGAAGAGCGTCGTCAAGGCCGTCTATCGTGGCGGCGCTGCCTCGTCTCTCGGCAAGCGAGCGCCCGCAATGCACCGATCGGTGGATTCGGCAGAGTAGGGCTGGTGTCAGAGTCCCAAGTGGAGCGGGGCGTCTCAGCTTTCTACCCGATTGCAGGTGCTATTGGAGTAACCAGACGGATGAGTGCATCAGGCGATTCCTCCGAACCAACCCGCATTATGATCGTCGAAGACGAGCGAATCGTCGCTCTGGACATCGAGCGGCACGTAGAGCGCTTCGGGTACCGCGTTCCCGCTACGTTTGCCAGTGCTGAAGAGGCTCTTGGCCGGCTCCAGGAGATTGCTCCGGATCTGGTCCTGATGGACATTCAGCTTCAAGGCGAGTTAGACGGTGTGGAAGCGGGACGGATATTCCAGGAAGAGCATGGCATTCCGGTCATTCTCATCACCGCCTACGCTGACGAAGCGACGCTCGAACGGGCGAAGCTCACCAAACCTCTTGCGTACATCGTGAAGCCGTTTGAAGCTCACGAGCTAAAGACGGCAATCGTCATGTCACTGCATCGGCATGAGATCGAGCGAAAACTGGCATATCGAGAGCAATTGCTGTTCACGTCGCTCCGGAGCATCGACGACGCGGTTGTCGTGACAGATCTGGACGACCGAGTGGAGTTCATCAACCGGGCGGCGGAGAGGCTAGTGGAAATAACGGCCGCGGAGACTATCAGGCGCTCCTTCGAGGAGGTATTCCCAGTGGCGCCGGGTACTGAAGATGTTCCGGAGGCTCTTCGCCGCCGTCATGACGTAGGTCTCTTAGATGTAGGAGAACACCAAGCCATTCCGGTGGAGCATCGTTCGGTACCATTACGTGACGAGCGAGAGGAACGGACTGGAACTGTCCACGTACTGCGGGATTTGGGGGAGCAGATCGAAGCCGAGCGGCGGATTGAGGAGCAGGAACAGCAGTTGCGCTATGCGCAAAAGATGGAAGCCGTTGGCCGGTTCTCGGGAGGTTTGGCTCACGACTTCAACAACCTGCTTACTATCATCATGGGGTATACTAAGCTGCTCGAGCAGATGCTGGAGAATTACGGTGGCCATGTAGACCTTGAAGAGTTCCGCGCAAATGTCGAAGGAATCAACAAGGCTGCCAAACGGTCTGCGTCGTTGACGAGGCGCTTGCTGGCTTTCAGCAGGCGACAAGTGCTTCACCCGGACGTAGTTGACTTGAACGATATCGTATCTGAGTCAGAAGGAATGCTCCGGCGTCTCCTGGGCGAGCGGATCACTATGCATCTCTCTCTCGCTCAGGAGCCGCTGCGGGCGTATGTGGACGCGGGACAGATCGAGCATGTGCTGATGAATCTGGTGGTCAACGCGCGCGACGCGATGCCGGAAGGCGGGACCGTGATGATCGACACCACCCTGGTGCAGTCATCGGACTCGATTGTCTCGGCTACCGGCCGGCTTCCACCGGGAGAGTACGGCTGTATACGGGTCAAAGACACCGGCCACGGGATACCGGACGGTCACATCGGGCGCGTATTCGAGCCGTTTTTTACCACTAAGGAGAAGGTGCAGGGGACGGGTCTGGGGCTGGCCTCTGCCTACGGAATCGTCAAACAATCGGGCGGTCTTATCCGTGTCGGAAGTGTGGACGGCCAAGGCTCAACGTTTGAAATGCTTCTTCCAAAGACCGCCGAGAGTGAGCCAAGGCGCCGGCATGAAGTTCAACGGCACGAGTCTCTGCGCGGAGCGGAGCGTGTCCTGGTAGCCGGAGAGGACCAGGCGATGCGCGGGTTCTTGACGAAGGCTCTGCTTCAACACGGCTATCGCGTTCTGGAAGTCCAGAATGTCGCAGAGGCCGTTGTTGTGGCTGAAGAGAGTGCTACACCGATCGACGCGATCGTAACGGATATGACTCTCCCATATGTTGAGCCGCGAAGAGTGACAGCGCGCCTGGTAGATGCTCGCCCCGGCATCAAGGTACTATTGCTGTGTGGAGAGCAGACGGACTCCGCCAAGGATTCTTGTGGCCCGGACAGTGCCATCAGACTCCTGAGAAAACCGTTCGATGCTGAGGACTTCCTCCGAGAGCTGCGGGGCCTGTGTAGCACATAGGGGCATGCCGCCGGACGGCTCTGCTACCAACGGGCTCAGGGGCGGTGGCGGCTCAATGCGCTCACGGTTCTCGCTCCTGTTCTCTGGTAAGGTCAGGGGTCGACGAGGGCACCGCGAGGCGAAGGCGCCGCTCGGCCTGGGCGGCGTTCAGCCCGGCCGCCGCTCGACGAGGGCACGGTTTGCGGAGGATGCTGTTTGCGAAAACTGCGTTCATTGACGATCAGCACGAAATGCGAACGATCGCTGAGACTGCCGAGCACCGTGCGGCTTTGTTGCAACTATATTCGGACACGACAATAGGTAGCTTATGGAGCGAGAGAACATCAGGAACTTCTGCATCATCGCGCACATCGACCATGGGAAATCCACGCTTGCCGACCGCTTCATCCAGCGGGCACGGATGGTCGAAGAGCGCGATTGGCACGATCAGGTACTGGACAATCTTGACATCGAGCGGGAACGGGGCATCACCATAAAGAGCCAGGCCGTAACGCTTCCGTTCGAAGCCGCCGACGGCAGACAGTACGAGCTGAATTTAGTCGATACGCCGGGACATGTCGATTTCAGTTACGAGGTGAGCCGCGCGATCGCTTCCAGCGAAGGCGCCCTTCTGTTGATCGACGCCACACAGGGGGTAGAGGCCCAGACGCTGTCGAACATGTACATGGCAGTCGACCACGACCTGGAGATCATCCCGGTGATCAATAAGATCGATCTGCCGGCCGCCAATCTGGAGATGTGCTACGAGCAGATCGAGGAGGACCTCGGCCTGGAGGCGGAGAACGCAGTGCACGTCTCAGCAAAACAGGGTACGGGTGTCGAGGAGCTCTTGGAAGCGATCGTCGAACGTGTTCCGCCCCCTCGGGGGGATCTCTTGGCCCCGCTCAAGGCCAATATCTTCGACAGTAATTACGATCCATACCGCGGCGTTTTGGTCCACATCCGTGTCTTCGACGGCCGGCTGCGGGTGGGCGATCGGATTCGCGTGTGGTCGAACGGAGCGACGTACGATGTAGAAGAGGTGGGACGGTTTCGGATTCTCTTGGATCGTGCCGACGAGCTTGTGGCCGGCGACGTCGGGTATCTTATGGCAGGGATCAAGAACATATCGGATATCCGGGTCGGGGACACGATCACCAACAACAGCCGGCCGACCGATGCCCCGCTGCCCGGGTTCCGACCGATCAAACCGGTCGTCTTCTCGTCGATTTTTCCGCTGGAGTCGGACGATTACTACGAGCTGTCCCGCGCAATGGAGAAGCTGACATTGAACGATGCCAGTTTGGTTTACGAGAAGGACAGCTCCGGAGCGCTGGGATTCGGCTTTAAGTGCGGTTTTTTGGGGTTGTTGCACATGGAAGTCGTACAGGAACGACTCGAGCGTGAATTTGACTTGAGCATCGTGGTGACGGCTCCGTCGGTCGCTTACGAGCTGGACTTGACTGATGGGGAAACGATCCTTGTCGATTCACCACACGACTTCCCGGACCATGGGAGTATCAAGAGCGCTCGCGAGCCGTTCATACGGGCTTCGATCATGACGCCTACGGAGCATTTGGGAAACGTGATCGCGCTGTGTGAGGAGAAGCGCGGGACCCAGACAACCATGCACTATCTAGATCGGAAACGGGTAGAGGTTGTTTACGACATGCCGCTGGCTGAGATTCTCTACGAGTTCTACGATCGTCTGAAGTCGGTGAGCCGCGGCTATGCGTCGTTTGATTACGAGCTGACCGACTATCGAGAGACCGAGGTGGTCAAGCTTGACATTCTGGTCAACGGCAGGCCCGTCGACGCTTTGAGTCAGATTGTCTTCGCCGGACACGCTGATGCTCGCGCGCGGGTCATCTGTCGTAAGCTCAAAGAGGAGATTCCCCGTCACCAGTTCAAGATTCCGGTTCAAGGTGCTGTGGGTAGCCGTATTGTCGCTCGTGAAACAGTGAACGCGCTCCGCAAGGATGTTACGGCCAAGTGCTACGGAGGTGACGTTACGCGAAAGCGGAAGCTTCTGGAGAAGCAGCGAGAGGGCAAGCGCCGCATGAGACAGGTTGGAAACGTTGAGCTGCCGCAGAGTGCGTTCCTGTCCGTGCTCAAGGGAGGAGAGGAGTAGATCCCACCGGCTTCTTCGTAGTCGTTGTCCCTCTGATTCGTGTACCCGACTTCTGCGGCCGACGGCGTTCACAGTTGAACGGTTGTCGCCCGTTGGCGGTAAGAGTTGATGGGGCGGCGTTTGACCGGCTGGAACGGCTGCGCTAGGCATAGGCCACGCTAGGCGATCACAAGACGACAGGTCCGGAAGGCTCTGGACCGATCACCAGTCCAGGAGGCCCGTTGCCCGCCGCTCAGCGACGCGAAGTGCACGTGTCAAACGTCGCCGGTAGTCCTGAGCGCTCTCTAGAAGCCTCGCGAGAAGTGCCGGTGAGGGCTCCGTAACACGCTCGCGGTCCGGGAAGTCGACAGCAATATAGTCGCAGACGTGGAAGCTTTCCGGTAGCTCCCGGTTGCCTGTGGGTGTTTCTGTGCTTCCCCCGTGAACGGCTTCTACCCTACCCAGTTCGCCTCGCGTGCCGGCGGCCGCTCCGCCGGCGAAATATGCGCTTCGGAGCTCTCGAATACATGTTTCGAGAAGGTGCAGCTCGTGATTCAGAAAGCGAACCGTGTCCGTAGCGGGGGAAGAAGGACCGTTCCGTCGGATCAGCGTGCATGGGTCCGGTAGGATCCCGGGCTCCTTTCCGGAACGTCCGCGGTTGCGTGGGAAGCCGTTTCCGCTCAAGTCGTCACTTTCCTGCCGCGATAGTTCCAGAAGGTGTTCGACCGGACTTCTGGGAAGGTGAGGAAGCGCCGGTGTATACTCTCCCAGGACCGTACAGCGCTCCGGCGTGCAGAGAGAGCGGGCTTGCGCCTCGTATCCTCTGAGGGCGGCGTCCGTGAGTAGGGTCGGTTTGCCTACGCCATCAGATTGTCCTCCGAAGCTCGCGGGAGTCGCATTCCGAACCACTGCTTGGGAGTAGAGCAGTGGAGGCGAGGTGCGCCGAAGACGCTCGAGCTCATAGAGTGAGCTCAGAGCGCCTCGAGCGTGTGGTTTCCCGCGAAGATAAGCGAAGTCCAGCCCCAGGAGAAAGAGAGGCCCCTTCGTGAACTGAAGCGCCACGTACGCCGCCATCACGCCCACCGAGCCGAGGGCGGGAATCGCAGAGCCGAGAAGTCCCTTTTGCCGAAGTCGCGCCACGACGGCAGTCGAAGTGATCTGCGCGTCCAGGAATGTACGTCGGTCCGGTGGGCAGGCAGCCACGGCGGACGGGTGAGCGCTCCGCTCGAAGAAGAATATCGGACGCAGACCGATACCGCGCCGCAGATCCGCGACGTTCGTGAATTGGGCATCGGCGACGAGAACGAAGTCCGGCTCCACGCCGTAGTCCAACAAGGGGGGAAGCGCAGTGTCGACGGCGAGGATCAGCGCCTCCGGCCGTCTTGCGCGAAGCTTGGGAAGAGCGTGCTCGAGTGAAGGGCCCGCTCCAACTACCAGGACCGGGATATCCCCGAATACGGCGCCGGACGGCATGGGGAGCGCGGGAGCGCTGGCGTTTATGAGCAGATTCGTGTGCCACAGCCGGCTCATGTGCATCTCGGTGGCTCGGTTGGTCCATCTTCGGGCAATGGCTTCAGCAGCAAGCTGTTCAAGGTGTCGATATGCTTCGGAATGTAGTCGGTATCCGCCGGACAGGGAAATGAGCTGCACTCGCCTGAACCCGTGCTGCTGAATGAGGGGATACAGGAGACCCATCGCATCCTCCACGGAAGCAGCGTTGCAGAGATAGACCGGCCTCAACGATCCGCATGACGCAGGGGGAGGGCGGCCGGCGGAGTACCCGGCCAGAGATTGACCGGCTGAAGATGTTGCATCCGGAGACGTATACGGTAGCGGGAGTGCGTGCTCCGATCGAGCGAGATTCCACAGGCGCGCATCAACCTCGCACGCTACAACAAGCGAATCAGCGGGAAGGCGTGAGAGCACCGTGTCCAGCCCATAGCCGAGAAGGGGAGACGCAACCAAGACCAGCGTTTCCGGTTGGACATGTGCAGCTTCAGCCCGGCGTGACGCATAAGCCCTCGGGTGTTCCCGATGGTACAGGTGCCGGCCCGAGATTCGTACCGCCATGCCGTCTCGAGCCGGGACGAGTTCGGGCAAGCTCTCTTCCATGGCCTGTGTCACCTTGACTTAGCTCCTAAGCCGCATCCCCACCTGTGGATTTGCACGATATGTCGCTGATCAAGCCGCCTTCGCGTCTCGCGACACGCGTGTGCCTTACCGGCCCGGCCACGTCGGCCGGACAGGGCCGGCTATCGTCAATAACCGCCACGTATCAGGTACGGCTCACGTTCTTGGTCACCGGCGGAGCTAGAACATCGGCGTCTGGGGTGCCTGCTCCTGAGGAGGCTGCTGAGGCCGTCGCCGCAGCTGGGCAAATGCTTGACTGAAGTTGTCCTCCACGAACTGCGGGTCCAAGAGCCTCCGTTCTATGTCCTGAGAGAGGAACTGACTATAGGTCATAGGAAACGCCCGCTGTGCCATTTCCTGGCGGTCCTCCGGCGGGTCACGTTCCTCGAGCGGTTCGACCACGATGACCGAATCCCGGAGAAGCACTGGTTCCGATATGGTTCCGATGTTAATCCGGAAGGCAGTTTCGAAGAAGCGTTCGCTCTGCGCCAGTTGATCGAGTGGACGGCCTTCTTCGTCCTGGACTCCGGGCAGAAACTGTTGGTTCCCGATGTTGATCGGGAAGAAATCCGTGAGCACCGATTCCAGCTCCCACTCTTCCAGGTTCAGCGCCTCCTCGAGTCCCTCGGAGACGGCCAATTCGCGGAATCGCTCGGCCTGTTCAAGCATGTACTCCTCGATTCGACCCGACTCGAACTGAACGATGTAATTTCGAACGGCGTCAAGCGCCTCGGGCTCTTCGTCGAAATCCGGCAGCGCGGGAGCTTCATCTATACGGAAGAACGCATATCCTTCAGTTGTTTCCATTACACGCGTGATGTCACCTTCGTCTTGGTCGAATAGGTCGTCCAGATCGTCGAGGTCCAGGAACTCCTGTTCCATGCCGAAGTAGAACTGTGGATCCCGCATGCCTCCTCCGTCCGCCCATCGGTCGATAGATGCGGTTCTGGCAACCTCTTCGAAGCTCCGTCCGTCGTCCACGTGTTCACCGAGCGCTGAAAGGGCCTCTTCTTCCGTCTCCGCGGTAACGCTCGAGACGGTAATGCGCCGCATCCGATGCTCGTTGTCCTCGGCAAATGCCCGAACTTCTTGCTCGGGATAGTCGTTGAAGGAAAACCGCGCTATGTGAAACCGTCGTTCCGGGCCGGCGAGCTGGGCAAAGAATGTCTCTTCCGCCTCGGAATACTTGAAGCCCTCCAGAATGTCCGTAACATAGGCTTCACGGATAAGACTCTCTTTGGTGAGATTCCGGATGTTCATACGTTGCTCCGCCGGCATGTTCTGGAATCGATCTTGAGAGAACTGGCCTCGCTCCTGAAACTGCGGGTGCTGGACGAGCTCTCGTGTGAGGCGACTGTCCGATACTGTCATCCCGCTCTGCTCGGCCTCGTAGAGAATGGCTTCGTGGAGAAGGGCCTGTTGAAAGGCACCTCGCCACACCTGAAACGCAGCGAATTCCGGGTTCTCCCGCCTCATCTGATCATCCATTTGCTGAGCGATCATCTCACGCTGTTGCGCCATGAAACCACCCGGTTCCAACTCGATCGGGCGGCCGCGATACCGGCCGAACTCAACGTCCCCGCCCACACCTGCGAACTGACCGATCGTCGGACCTGCGACGAACGTGATGATGATAACGCCGAGAACTACCAGACTGAAAACGTAGAGCCCCGGCCTGCTCGTCCATTGGGAGGCGGGACGCCGACCAGTTCTTCCGCTTTGCGACTTCTTTGCTGCCATGGACTTTCCTTGTTGCTCGGAGACAGATGTCTCGAAAGCTAAGAGTAGCACCTCTCGAAGATTTGTTCGAACTCTACTACGCTGCGATGATCAATGTCAATTTTGACTTGCTATCGCCGTGGCGGTTTTGCGAAGCCCCTTCGAAGAAGGGGCAAACACGATCGGGCTATTCGATTCTGCTCTTCGTCTTCCTATTGAGCGTGAATGGATGGCCCCAGGGCGGGTAGCCCAGAGCGAAAAGCTAATGGGCTGTGACGTATTGACACGTAGCAGCCGTTCGATTAAGGTACGATTCAGTTCAGCCGGGGGCGTGGTGGAGCTGGTTACCACGCCGGCCTGTCAAGCCGGAGGTCGCGGGTTCAAATCCCGTCGCTCCCGCATACGCATCGCCGCATGACCGGATAGAGGCCGTGCGGCGATTGTTAAATAGTCTCCTCAACGGCAATATCACGGGCTGTAGCGCAGGGGCTAGCGCGCTCGGTTCGGGACCGAGAGGTCGGCGGTTCAAATCCGCCCAGCCCGACTTCCCTTCCTGTTGCAGCATTCAAGCCTGTCTCTTGGCATCGAACGAGATCCGAGACTCATCCGACGTTGCGGACGCCCGTGGTTCGTTCACAAGAGGGTGTGAGGTGAAGATTGTTGTTCATCGCATCCGGCCGTCTCGATGTCCGAGTCCCACCGCCGGAGCATGGACCGGGGTTCCGGCAACAATCCTTGCCTCACGGAGTGAATCCCGCCCTTCCGGCGATTTAGTTCCTGCCCACATTCGCCGAACATATCAATGTCTGAGCTTACTATGTATCGGCGGAGATGTGCATCGTTCACAGCCGGGATCCTCTTAGTGTTGGTTGCGTTGACGGCCGGAGAACTGTCTGCCGAATGGATTCACCACGAGGTCGAGCGGGGCGATACCCTGTATAGTCTGGCAAACCGCTACGAGATTCCCTTGGGGCTCCTTGAGGAGGTGAACGAGCTTGATGATGTCGAGGCACTGCCCGTTGGATACGAGCTCAAGCTACCCGGACTGATCCGGGTAGAACGAGGCGAAACCTGGTACGGGATTGCTAGGGAGTTCGGTATCACAACCGCTGAGCTTCTCGAGCTCAATGATAAGGAAGAGGGAGCAGTGCTGCGCTCTGGTGAAGTGATCCGTGTGCCTCTGGAAGGACGCGCGGAAGCGGTGGTTTCTCAGGATTCGGTGTCTTCTCGCGCGACGGACGGGAATGATCTGTCCGGCCGTGCAGACGCCCTGAGGTACTTGATGGAAGCCGAGGACTCAGAATCGGCCTCCCGTCCGGATGTCGATGACGAGGGAGAGAAACCCGAGGGCCACGTCGGTGAAGCAGATGCGCCACCCGAAGGGGAAACAGTCTCCGGTGCGACTACAGAGGACACGGATGACCGGCTGTGGCCACACCCGGGTGAGCGGTCCGCATGGGGTGATAAGTTCCCCGGCATAAGCATCGAAGCTGGGCGAGGGGAGAAGGTCCGAGCGGTTGCTCCGGGCCGAGTGACGTACGTCGGACCGTACGCTTCCTTCGGGCGAGTGGTGATTATCGAGTCGCCCGAAGGGTACAGCTACATCTACGGTGGAAATGAAGAAGTTGTAGTTGCAATCGGCGACGAAATCGGAGAGGGAACAGTCGTGGGAACGGTGGGACCGACTCATGCCAGGGACGAGACGTTCGTCTATTTCAGCGTGTGGCGTGGAAACGAGCCGATCGATCCGGAACGATGGCCTCACGGCTAGATGACGGACACAGGGGGGTAATATGCTTCCACAGGACAACGGGAATGGCACGCACAGCGGCGATGGACAGTCTCAAGCAGTTTCGGAAGGCGCCCTTCCGAATGTTGACGACACGGACCCGTTGGCGATCTATCTGAAGCAGATTTCGGAGTATCCGCTTCTGGATGCCGAGGAAGAGCGCCGGATTGGCGAGCAAATCGTTGATCTGCGCAACAGGATATCTGAGCTCAAGCGAGAGGACAGCGTGGACGAGGCCACGTTCGCTCAATACGAGGAGAAACTACGTTGGGCGAAAAACCGGATGATCAATGCCAATCTCCGCCTGGTTGTGTCGATAGCTAAGCGCTATCAGAATCGCGGGCTGTCGCTGCTGGATCTGATAGACGAAGGCAACATTGGCCTTATCGAGGCGGTAGAACGGTTTGATTACCGCAGAGGATGCCGCTTTTCGACATATGGTACTTGGTGGATTCGTCAGGCCATCATCAAGGCCCTTGCCGACAAGGGACGGGTCATCCGTATCCCAGTGCACATGTTGAACACGATCAGGAAGTGCTACTTCGTTGCCAAGACGTTGACTCAGGAACTCGGTCGCGACCCAAGCACGGAGGAACTGTCGGACTACCTCAATATGCCTCCTGAGAAAGTCACAGAGCTATTTAACCTCTCCCAGGAAGCGACGAGCCTGGATGCACCGGTCGACGACGAACAGGTGACGCGGCTCTCCGACCTTATCGAGGACGAGCGACGCTCGGAACCGTTTGAGTTGGCGTTTCATATGGCGCTACAGGATACCTTGTCTGAAGTTCTCCAAAACCTGAGCGAACGGGAGATGCGTATCATCCAGTTGCGTTTCGGTCTGGCAGGAGAAGGTCCTTTTACGCTGGAAGAGACCGGGAGATTTCTAGGAATCACGCGAGAACGGGTGCGTCAAATCCAGGAGAAAGCGTTAGCGAAGCTTCGGGGGCATGGAGCGATACGGAGCTTCCATGAAGAGTTGTAGCTTGTCCGGGCTTGTGGTGTCTGAACCTAAGCCTGCACTATACAGGCGCGTCCGGAATGCCCGGAGCCGGTTAAGGTGAAGCGGATTCAGCCGAGGGGTAATCCGGAGGCGGCATCTTCCACTTGGGGTGCTTCTCCCAATGGATCCGGAAGGGGCGCTACCGACGGCGCGCACTGTTGGCTACAGTATGCTCGGTGACCAGGCTTTCACGTGCCGGCTAAGCATCCAATCGCCATCGAACACGAAGTAAGCATCGACATACTTGCCCCCCAACACGTGTGGGAGCCAATGGCGGTCATCTGCCCACATTCGATGGTACGGAATCTCCGTGACCGGACACCAGAAGGGCCTCGCCTCTTCCGTTTCGATGAGATCACCATGTGTCTCGTGAGCAACGAATACTTCACAGCTGAGACTGTACCCATCGGTGAACTGGAACCGGAGGCGAGCGTAGCCGATCGGATCTACCGGGGTTATCCCCACCTCCTCGCGGGTCTCCCGGATAGCGGCGTTCTTGGCACTCTCGCCGGGCTCTATCCGGCCGCCGGGACCGTTGATCTTGCCACGACCGAGGCCGCGCTTCTTATGTATGAGCAGGATGCAGTTGCCTCGGCGAACAAAACAGAGGACTGCTTGGTCCACCGGGGTCCATGTCTCCCAGCCGACCGGCGGAGCAGTATCGCCTGCTGCCTCGACTCGACAGGCCGAGGCATTCGGTACTGTGCGATATGATGGTAAGCTCTCCATAGGCCTCTCGGGTAGCAACCTACTATGCGGTATCTTTCGGTTCTTGGCAAGGGACGGGCTTCTGCGGTAGGAAAAGACACCCGGATTCGGAAGAGTGGTTAAGGGGGCTTCGGAATTACCTGACGTCCCGGACCGTCCGAACGAAAGGGGTGGGAGTGTGTGGAGGTGGAGCGGCACAGGCCGCCACCACGCGTTGTTCCGTACGTAGGGAGGGTGCAATAGATGGCGACGTCGAGCTCAACGCGCCCGGAACAGATTATCGCCTCGGTCTATGCGCGGGCTCGAGAATTGCGATCCAGCGGGATAGAGCCCAAGCGTGTTGTTATGCCCCGGAGGTACTACCAGGCAGTTCAAGCGTATCGGGCAACGTTGGGCGAGCTTGCGAACCCTGAGCTGGACTACCTTGGCAAATACGAGCTGTTCGGTTTGCCGATTTTCGTTGATGAAGGAGACGCGTTCTACGTTGAATAATGGTCGTCTTCCCCAAGGCGTTCGCGTTCTGATCGCTTGCGGAAGCGGCTGTACCCTTTGGCGATCTCTCGAGCGGAGAACCGGTCAGGCGGAGGATCGTAGCCGCCAGTGAAGAACAGGCTGGTACACCGCGTGATTCGGCCGAGGGCAAGGAGTAGCCCACGCAGAACGCCGTGCTTCATGATCACCTGTTGCGCGTAGTCCGAACAGGTGGGAAGGTAGATGCAGCGCCGGGGGAGCCATGGGCTGATCACGGCCTGATAGATCAAAATCGGGACAGTCATAGCGCTTCGGAGAACACGTCGGGGGTGCATAACTTGACTATTTCATATTATTTTGCACCATACCAGCACTAGTAGAAGGAGTGCTATGGGTAAACGCCTCGTTATCGTCGAATCTCCTACCAAAGCCCGGACCATCCGTCGCTTTCTCCCTGCGGATTTCCACGTGGAGGCCAGCATCGGTCATGTGCGCGACCTGCCGCAGAGCGCGTCCGATGTGCCCAAGAAGTTCAAAGGAGAATCATGGGCTCGTTTGGGGATCGATGTGGAGAACGACTTTCAGCCATTGTACGTTACCCCCCGGGGCAAAGGGAAAGTGGTACAGGAGCTCAAGCGTCAATTGAAGGAAGCCGACGAGCTCTACCTTGCGACTGATGAAGACCGCGAGGGCGAAAGCATATCGTGGCACCTTGTAGAAGTGCTCGCTCCCAGTGTTCCGGTCAAGCGAATGGTATTCCATGAAATCACGGCGAGTGCTATTGAGCACGCGCTCGAGCATCCGCGAGGGCTGGACATGAACTTGGTTCGTGCTCAGGAGGCTCGGCGGATTCTCGATCGTCTCTACGGGTTCACCCTATCGCCACTGATTTGGAAGAAGATTGCGTACGGGCTAAGCGCCGGCCGTGTGCAGAGTCCTGGATTGCGAATGCTGGTTCATCGTGAGCTGGAGCGGCTTCGCTTCCAGAAGGCGTATTACTGGGATCTAAAGGCCTTTCTCGGAAGGCGCGGTCGCCACGATGAGCAGGGCTTTGAAGCCACGTTGACCGCCTACCAAGGGACGAAGCTGGCGGAGGGTAAGGACTTTGACCCGGAGACGGGAGATGTGACGGCGGGGCGCTCTGTACTCGCACTCGATCAGGAGCGTGCCGAAGCCCTCAAGCGCGACATCGAGGAGAAGCCGTGGACCGTACGCGATGTCTCGGAGAAGAAGACGAAGACCAGGCCGGCTGCTCCTTTTATCACGTCCACGCTGCAGCAGGAAGGAAACCGGAAGCTCCGGCTGTCGGCCCGTGACACTATGCGGATTGCGCAGCGGCTTTACGAAGAAGGCTTCATCACGTACATGCGTACGGACAGTCCGGCGCTGAGCCAGGAGGCAATAGCCGGGGCTCGAGACCAGGTGAAAGAGCTTTACGGGGAGGACTATCTCTCGGAGCAGCCACGGCAGTATGGCTCCAAATCACGTACGGCCCAAGAGGCCCACGAAGCGATTCGACCGGTAGGGACTCGCTTCAAGCACCCCAGTGAGACCGGCCTGGAGGGCAGAGATCGGTCACTCTACGAGCTCATATGGAAACGAACCCTCGCCAGTCAGATGGCGGAGGCTCAGAAGAGCTCGGTTTCGGTGAAGATTCAGGCGGGAGACGCTGAGTTCTCGGCTGCCGGAGTCCGAATCCTCTTTCCCGGTTTTCTGCGGGTATACGTCGAGGGCAAGGACGACCCCGAGGCGGCCTTGGATGACAAGGAGGTGTACTTGCCACCTCTGTCTACCGGCGACGAACTAGACGTGCGATCACTGGATGCTGTACAGCACGAGACTAAGCCCCCCGCCCGCTACACCGAAGCCGGCCTCGTGCAACGGTTGGAGAAGGAAGGAATCGGAAGGCCAAGTACGTACGCATCCATCATCGCGACGCTCTTCGAGCGGGACTATGTCCGACGACAGAACAGCGCGCTCGTCCCGACGTTTACCGGCATGGCAGTCACGCAGCTGCTTGAGCAACACTTCGCGTATTTGATCGACTACAGCTTCACCTCGGAGATGGAGCAAGCACTTGACGAGATAGCCGTGGGCGACCGAGAGAGCCTGGAATACCTCAGGGCGTTCTATCTAGGTGAGGACGGTCTGAAGGAACAGGTGAAACGCCGAGAGGAGGAGATTGACGCAGACGAGTCGCGCAGAGTCGATCTGCCGCACGTTGAGGGGAATACGGAGGTTCGCGTTGGAAGGTACGGACCTTATCTTGTTCACCGGGACGCCGACGGAGAAGATATCCACGCATCGATACCCGAGGAGACGGCGCCGGCGGAGCTGGACGGCGAGACGATCAGTGAGCTTGTGGAGGCGCAGAAGCGGGGGCCGGAGCCGTTAGGCACGGACCCGGAGACCGGTGAGAATGTCTATGTGCTGGTTGGGCGCTATGGGCCGTACGTGCAACTGGGAGAGCGGGGTGAGGAGAAGCCTAAACCCAAGCGTGCGAGCTTGCCGAAGGGGATGTCACACAAGGAGCTCACCCTTGATAGCGCGCTCAAGCTTCTCAGCCTTCCAAGACGCCTCGGTGTTCATCCGGAGACTGGAAATGAGGTATTGGCCGGAAACGGACGCTTCGGCCCGTACGTTTACCATGATGGCGAGTATCGGAGCCTCAAGAAGGACGACGATCTGTTCTCGATAGAGCTGGATCGCGCGCTCGAGTTGCTCGCTGAGAAGAAAAAGGGCGGTCGAGGCTCCAAGCTGCTGAAGGAGCTGGGAAAGCATCCGCGTACGGATAAATCGGTAGCGCTGTACGAGGGCAGATATGGCCCATATCTGAAAGTCGGCACCAAGAACGTAGGCTTGCCAAAAGAGAAGCGAGATAAAGAGACGGTCGAGCACATGACGCTCGAGGATGCCCTCGAGCTCCTTGAGAACGTCGATGGGAGCTCCGGCAACCGTACGAAGCGTCGGAATAGCCAATCCCGGGGCGGCGGCGGAACGAGCAAAAGCTCAACAAGCAAGAGCTCAACAAGCAAAGGCTAAGAACGCTCAGCGATCAACTGCTGGTTTTACGTTGATCGGCTACGATGACGTCCTCAATGATATTGAGTGCACGGTCCATCTGTTCCTTGGTGAGCTGTGACGATACGGAGATCCGAAAGCGGCGTGCGTGGGCCGGGACCGCCGGATAATCCACGGGCTGTAAGAAGAGTCCGCGTTGCTGCATCTCCGCAGCGTAACGGAGCAGTTTCTCCCCGGAGGGCCCAATGATGATTGGGATGACTTGGCTCTCGCACTTGCCCATGTCCAGATTGAGGGCATCGAGGTTCTTCTTGAGATAGTGCACATTCGCCCAAAGACGGTCTCGTAGAGAGGAGTCGCGCGTGGCAACCTCCAATGACTTCATCAACCCCGCCACTACCGGCGGGCTTGGTGAGCAAGAGAAGTTCCAGGCCGATGCATACCCCTTGAGGTATTGAATAAGCGCGGCGTTTGTGCAGATGAAGCCGCCGACGCCGCCGAAACTTTTGCTGAGCGTGCCGTAGCTGACGCCGATCTCATCCTCCAGACCGAAGTGTTCAGCGACACCGCGACCGTTCTCTCCGAATATCAGGGTGGAATGGGCTTCATCTATGTAGATGCCTGCACCATGCTGTTGCGCTACCGAGACGATTTCGGGAAGATTGACGAGATCCCCGTCCATGGAATAGACGCCTTCCACCACGATCAGGTTGCGGTCGCGCGCATGGCGTTCCATTCGCATGGCGAGATTTTGTGGGTCGTTGTGCCGGAAGAACACCATCTTTGCCCCACTCAGCATGGCGCCGTCGATAAGGCTCTTGTGACTCTTTTCATCGAGGAAGACCGCGTCCTTCCGGCGCATCATGCCTTGAAGAGCACCGAGATTGCCTCCGTAACCGCTGGAGAACACGAGGCACCCCTCTTTGCGCTTGAACTCCGCAAGTTTCTCGGCAAATCGAAGATGGAGGTCGAACGTCCCGGAGATAAGCGGCGCTCCGGATGAACTCATGCCGTATTGGTCAAGCCCTTCCTTTGCGGCCTGAATCACCTCCGGATGTGTACTGAGGCCTAGGTAATTGTAAGAGGTGAGATTCAGAATGTCGCGCTCTTCCCCATCCACGTTGCTACGGATGCGCGAGCGCGCTGTGGGAGCGCTGAGAAGCGGCTGCTCGAAAAAGCTGAAGCCTCTCCTAATCTCCGGGTGCGAAACCCACTCTAGGTAGTTCTCCGGTGGCGACAGCACGTCCGGGTTCTCATTGGAGTGGAAGTCCGCAAGACTGTAATCAGTGATATCAGGCATAGCTAAACGATCCGTCCGCTCTAAGTAGTCTATCCCGCGGGACCAACGTCCCGGAGCGCTGCGCCGAACAAAGCGCCCGTCAGCCCAAGCAAGTGCCGCACCTCCCGCCTAGAGCCGAATGGACCCACACAGTCGGCTGATATGCCGACGCACCAACCGTGTGCATCCGTTCCTCAGGCCTCAGGCAGTGTCCGGCATCCATCTGATTTGCCACACGCCTTTACCCGGCAAACGCCCCCAGGCGCCGGCGCATGTCGGAAGCCACCGTCACCGCCTGTGTGGCCCGCGTTCCAGAAGGACGGCACGATTCTACGTTCTTCTTGAGCATCTGTAAAGCGACCTGTCGCGTGGGCTCGTCCCGCGTGCGGTTCGTGTTGAGTTGTTCTGTACTGTCCGCATGTTCTGCCTCCCTCGTTGGCGGTGCATCGGCATCACCACCTCGGAAGCATTGAGATTACCGAGCCGGCGAAATACGCGGTCATACGTCATTTGTGGCTCTGTTGAACGGCTTTCTGGATGTTCTCGAGAGTTCCTACCGGCGAACAACGCGGTTGTTTTCTGAAGGCACGCCACAGCCCGGTGAGCACCTTGCCCGGGCCGGCTTCCAACGGGCGGTCATAACCGTCTTGCAGGAGGCGGTTCTCTTCCCGGACCCACTCAACCGTCTTCACGATCTGTTCTCCGCAGAGAGTGCGTGCTTCTTCGCCCGAGCTAACGGATGCACCCGTGACGTTCGCATACAGCGGAATCTCGGGGTCGCGGAACTCGAAGCGCTCGAGCTCCTCGACGAACGCCTGCCGCGCTCGCTCGAGAAGTGGTGAGTGGAACGGTCCGGACACGTTGAGGCGTACGATGCGCATAGCGCCCGCTTGATCGAAGCGCCGCTCGGCGGCGGCTAGGCCACGGCCGGATCCGGAGATCACCAGTTGGGAAGGGCTCGAATGATTTGCCAGATAGGCCCCGTCGTTCGCCAGCTCCGAAAGCATCGGCTCTGCATCTTCCCGCGTAAGGCCGATTACTGCGAGCATACCGGCGCTTCCTTCCTCGTCGTCATGAGGACGACTCTCCCGCTCCATGAGCTCGCCGCGAACCCGTACGAGCCTGAAAAGCGCTTCGAGATCGATGACGCGAGCCACATATAGGGCCGGGTATTCTCCGAGGCTGAACCCGGCTACGGCCGCCGGATGCAGGCCGTATTCTCGGGCCACCTGTGCAGCCGAGATATCCGCAAGCGTCAAGGCTATCTGAGTGTTGTCGGTCTTTGCCAACTCCTCCTCGGTCGAGTCGAATAGTAGCTGCCGCATGTCCTTGCCGGTGACTCGACCCGCTTCCTTGAACAGGTTGCGAACTTCTGAGCTCGCCTCGTAGAGATCTTGCGCCATTCCCGGGTACTGCGCTCCCTGCCCGGGAAACAGAAAACACGTCTTCATGGGTCCTCCTCAATCGTGCTGTGCCCACGGCGCACCGTGTGTACGACTTCTCCCATGCTATCTGGAAAGCGAGCGGCCGTAGATGCGGTACG
>Ga0207421_10003663_pt1 | contig 18182 bp, 33 predicted proteins | sample SodLakKL_010_SED_4_FD_187542 | JGI IMG/M metagenome (GOLD analysis project Ga0207421, IMG submission 187542) | Alkaline sediment microbial communities from Lake Tanatar, Kulunda Steppe, Russia - 8KL_010_SED (SPAdes) (version 2) | ecosystem: Environmental > Aquatic > Non-marine Saline and... | reverse complement strand
TAAAGATACTTCTATAGCCCGATAGGGGAATAACCGAGGAACATGAGGTGTTATATTATTTATATGTGTGAAAAAGAGTGGAATGAATTTGAATCGAAGGGGGATATAATGGAAGACCCGATAGAGTTAATACAACACTATTTTGAAGCAATTATTGAACAACCTATATTCAAATCTGCGATAGCAGGAGGTATAATCACATTCGAGTATTTATTTGGCACGTTTGGCAGCCCATTACAACTCCTTTTGCTAGTGGTATTAATAGACATGATTACAGGAGTAGCTAAAGTAACTGATGATAAAATAGAGATTAATGGTCACAGTTATTTACATTTTATTATGAAATTTACATCTACATTAACTTCAAAAGGTATGCGTAATGGTATGTGGAAGGTAATCGAGTATATGGCAGCAGTATTTTTAGCTAATGCACTAGCTATTAGTTTAAATACACCCCCTATAAGGACTTATATAATCACAATTTTAGTTGTTACTGAAATGATTAGTATAGTTGAGAATTTAAAATGTATGGGGTATGAAATACCATATTTTACCCCAGAGAAACTAAAAAAGATAAAGAAAAAAGTTGATATCATAAATTATATAAATGGGGGTGATAATGATGAATAATGAAGAGGAAGAACTAAGTATTAGAATCACTCTCAAAGAAATGTATGACATATTAAAAGATACTCAATCAAGAGTTCAAAGTTTAGAAAGTAACATAGAAAACAAAATGCAAAAAGATGGTATACCTGATGATATAAATAAATTATTTGAAGATTTAAAACAAACATCATCTAGAATTAATGATATAGAGAAAAAACTTGATGAACACATAGAAAGAATTGCTGCTAGAGAAGAAGGAAAGGAATCTACAAATGAACTTTGGATTAAGATATTATCTGGAGTAGTTGCTCTTCTTTCTATTCTACAGGTATTTAATACATTCTTATGGCATTAAGGGGGTGGTAATAATTAGTAAACCTAATAATTTTAAAATAGCAGAGGATTTTAACTTAAGAGAATTTATATGTACTCACCCAGAACATGACCATGTTATTGTTTATCCAGAATTGGTAGAAAAATTGCAGAAACTTAGAAATTTACTAGATAATCCTATTTATATAAATTCTGCTTATAGGTGCCCAGAAAGGAATAGACAAGTTGGTGGAGCAGAAAATAGTCAACACTTACATGGAACAGCAGTAGACTTTTTACTCAGAAATCACTTTTATGATATTGAAGAAATTGGCTCTATGGCTATTAATATTGGTTTTACTGGTATTGGTTACTATAATACACACATTCATGTTGATATTAGAGAATTACCAGAAGGTAGAACAAACCCAATAATTTGGGACAATAGGAGGTAATAAAAATGGAAGTTATTCTTGAAGTTCTTCTTGAATCTGGAATACTTGTAAATGCTATTGTTCTTGGTATCGGTCTTTTTCTTGGTGCTTATGTTAAAGACACTAAGCATGAAGAAGTATATCAACACACAATTGCTTTAATTAGAAAAATACTTAAAACTTATGATGTGCCAGTACCTCAACTATTAGAGGAATTAGTAGAAAGACTACATGATGAAGATATTGAAAGTATAAAAGAAGAAAGCGTTCTTTTAGATGAAATCAATAAAGAAAAGAAGGAAGAAGTGGGAAACTAGTAGCACTCTTCAATAAAATATTTAATGAAATGCCTGATGAAATACCTCTTCCTCTGTTTGTGAAGAAACTACATGAAGACCCAAATATAGAGTTTAGATTAACCAAATCTGGTAAATATTATTTTGGTGGAATATCCATTAATGTAACTGGCGAAAATGATATAGAATTAGATATAGATTGGAATGAGTTTGGTAAAGAATACAAACAAACAGAGGAAGAGATTGACAATCTTATAGAAGATGAATTTGGTAGTAAACCTGACTTTAATGAAAAATTAAAGGAAGCGGAAAAAGAAATTGGGATAGGGAGTGATTAGATGAGAAAAGATTTTAATTTGTGGAGATGTAGATTTTGTGACCATGAGCTAACTGAATATGGTATCTGCCCTTTCTGTAATGCCCCTACAGAGGCTATTATACACCCCTCAGAATGGTTTGAGTGGCAAATAGAAGAGCTAGATAGCACAGCACTAGAACATCTTGTTAAAACTTTGAGATTAGAACAGAAGAATTTAATTTTTTATCAAGAACTAGAAGAAAGAGCACCAACTAATGAAATGAAGGCTTATTTTAGACATCTCAGAAGAGTAGAGGAATATCACAGAGATGAAGTTGCTGGATTATTAGAAATAGACTATGAAGAATTAGAAATAGAGGAATTAAAAATACCAGACGATTTTATAGAAGTATTAAAAAAGTCAAAAGAAGTTGAAAAAAAGGCTATTGAGCACTATGAAATAGCTTTATCTCATGCAAAAGAAATAGAAGAAGAAGACTTAGTATTCTTTTATGAGTGTTTAATATTTGCTGAAAATAAGCATATTGATATTTTTAACTGGCTTAAACCTTTAGTTGAATATGGTGAGAGAAATATTTAAGGAGGGGGTGACGAAATGTCACCTGTAATTCATTTAATAAATAAGGATGGTGAAGCCAGAAAAGCTAAACTAATAAAAAACAAAGCAAATGAAAAAGAAGCATTAGTTGTAGAAACTCAAGCTATAGAAAGCTTTTATAGTGTAGAGCTCGAAGAAAGCGTTTCAGAACAAACTATGATAGAGCCAGATGATGGCAATAAATTAATGATTACAGATATTAGTATCCACACAAAAGCTAATAGTGGTGAGGTTCAATTAGATATAGGTGATATAAAACTAGCTAGATTATATTCTAGTGCTAACAATAGATTTGCTCCTAAAGTAAGTTTAGCAGAAGGAGAAGTAAATGAACCTTTAGAAATAACAACAACTACAGAGGATAATAAAGTTTTTGTTTCGGTTAATTATATAGAAGTAGAAGCATAAAATTAACCCCCACCTTAATTGGCGGGGGATTTTTATTTAATTATAATCATTGTAATAATCTTTATATTGCTGTTTTAACTCATTCCTTTTACTTTGAATAACTGCTTCAATATTGTATACAGCACTCTTTAGGTGATTTCTGTTAGGAAGGGATTCTTCATTTTTTATTTTTTCTTCAAGATTTCTTTTAATAGAGTTTAATTCTACTATTTCGTTTCTGTTCTGCATCTTATCCCCCCTCTTTAGTAATAAACTCACTATAAGGCATTCTTTCTAAATAATCACAAAATACCTCAGACCACTCATCAAGAAAATGATTTTTTCTATCATGATATATATTTCTTAAATTTTCATAGTTACCAGAAACAGTTCTCAGATAAAGATAAGATTGAGGTATTTCTTTTATTAGTTGTTTTTTCATTTTTGGTTTTCTTGTTTTGTTAAAACTATCTACTAGTCTATTTAATCTTGCTAACTTTTCATCACTTATATAAACAAAATCATCTTTGGTATATTCTCTAGTTCCTCCTAAATGCATCTGAGAAGTAGAATTGAAAGTAGTACCAACTTTATAGGTTGCCATTTGTTTCCACCAATAAAGTGGGGCTTCAATATCCATACTAAAGAATATTTGTCTCATAAACTTCCTGTGACTAACCCCATTAGTGACTAAATTCATGGCTAATTTATAATCTTTATTACCTATTTTGAACATCTGCCCATCTTTGTTAAATTCAGGAGTAGCTATTGACTCAGAAAACTCTTTATTTTCGTTCACCCACTCACTGTCTGATTTATCCCAACTTTCAACAGGATTCCTCATCCCCCTAATTGCATTCTTCCAATTAGTTGTATAAACATGACTTAATCGTGGATAAATAATATCATCCCCTTTTTACTTTGTGGTGTTTAGTGCATCTACATTCATAACATTCACTACCACCAACAACTATAGTTGGACTATCATAGTGAGCAGGTTCACCATTTATTATCCTTTGGGTTTTTGTTCCTATCTCTGAACATACCTCACATACTCCATGCAATTTATCAACAAACTCTGCCATACAAATTATTTTCTCACTTACTGGAAATGGTTCTCCTCTAAAATCTAAATCCAGCCCTGCTATTATTACTCTTATTTTATTCTTTCTTAATCTTTTCACTACTTCAACAAGCTCTTTATCAAAAAATTGCATTTCATCAATAGCTACAGCTTCTAACTCCTCATAAGTGTGGTTTAATATATCTTTTGATTCTTCTACAGGGATTGCTTCAGATGACATACCATGATGGGTCACTATTTTATTTTCATCATATCTATCATCTATAATCGGTTTAAATATGCGATAAGACTGTCCTGCTATATCACATCTTTCAACCCTTTTTAATAATTCAGTTGTTTTTCCTGCTAACATTGGACCTACTATTGCTTCTATCCATCCTGAGTTTCTTATTTGATAAATGTTATCACCCCCAAAAAGGAGAAGAAAAGTGGGGCTTATTCGTCTTTAGCCCCACCTCTACCAAATTGAGAAGTAAACACCACTTTTAGTAATTGAGCAGATTGTACTTTGGTCAGTTGCATAGCTTGTTCTTTATTGAATCCTCTTTCTAAAGCCTTCATATAAAATTTCCATGCAAATTTAGATAAAACTTTTGTTACTTTATCTAAAGCTCTATCTACTCTTTGACCCCCAATTTGACTAATAGCATCTTCCCAAAACTCCTCATCAAATTCTTCCTTTTCTTCTTCACCCATATTTTATTTCCTCCTTTCTTTTATTTATTCCCTGTACTCCCAAACCCACCCTCTCTTTCCTCATCATTATAATCTTCATCTGCTATAAAATAAGTCTGGAATATACCTTGAGCTATTCTTTCACCTTCTTTTATTTCTACTGGTCTTTGTCCAATATTTCTAAGCATTATACCAATATTACCTTCATTATCGGGATTATTATAATAATCTGCATCCACAATTCCCGGAGAATTCACAAGAATAAGGTTTCTTTTAAGAGCAAGACTACTTCTAATTGAAAGTTGTAGATATTCTTTTTCACGCATAAACGCTTTTACATTTGTAAATACTAGTTTAGTTTCTCCTCTATGAATTTTAAACTGAATAGGCGAATAAAAGTCATATCCTGCTGAAGCAGAAGTTGACCTAGTTGGTAATTTTCCTTTCTTTCCATATTCCCTATTTTCCTTGCTAACATGTTCAAACCCTCTGATTTTCTCTTTCATTTTATTCCTCCTAATTAAAGTTTTTTCTCACAATTTCTTTCTCTTTTTTGTCTATAATTAAAACCCTTCTATCCATTTTCATTTGTTCTTCTATTTGATGCAAATTTAATCTATCATCAAGTTTAGGGAATTTAAATTTACTTTTCACCACCTTTCCGGTTAAATCTAATACAATTTCAGCTTTTCGATATAAATGACGATAAAAATAAGTTGTATCCATTTTTAACCTCCTTTAAACTGTGCAGGCACTCCACCCACAATTTTTACAGGATTTACAGCCTTCAGTCCTATCTAAATTAGATTTACAATCAGGACAAATCCCAATAGCAATCCAATCATTTTCGTTTAATTCTTGTTTACCTTCAGTATCGTCATTTCTTGATAGAATTGCATCTCTTTTACAATTATCTCTAAATATAGTGACCCCTTTTAAACCATATTCATAAGACAGCATTAATATATCTTTTACATCAGTTACTTCGGCTTCATTTGGTAGATTAATTGTTGAACTAATAGCATTATCTATATATTGTTGAAAAATACCTTGCATTTCTATTCTATCTTCATAAGGGATTTCATTGGTTGAAACTACATAATCGGGTAAATTATCTTCATTATAAATATTTTTTGCATTCATTAACTGTTTAACCGAATTTGAATATACTTTATAAGATTTTTCTTCTTCATGTATTGATTCTGTTTTTCTTTCATAAGATATAGCAAATATAGGTTCTATACCACCACTAACTTGGTACATTGTACTTATTGAACCTGTTGGGGCAATACTTAATAATGATACATTTCTTAAACCATATTTTTCAGCATATTTTAATATATCAGGCTCAATATTTTCCTGTATAAATTCACTCTCTAACATTTCTTCTTCATAAGCAGGAAATGGACCTTTTTCTTTTGCTAATAGTGCAGAAGTTAGAAGAGCTTGATTTATCATTGTTTTTCCTACTCTATGAGCTAATCTTTTACTTTTATCATCACCATATTTATGACCTAGTTTAATTAATGAACTTGCCCAACCCATTACACCTAATCCTGCTTGCCTAAATTTTTGTGTTACTTCTTTTTGCTTTTCTAATGGATGGTTTTCTGCATTTTCTGTTATAATATTATCTAAAAATCTTATTCCTTTATCTGTTAATACTTTTAATTTTTCAAAATCAAATTCAGCCCTCTCTGTAAATGGATTTTTGACTAATTTTGACAAATTAATGCTGCTAAGATTACAACTTCCCCAATTTGGAAGTGGTAACTCAGAACAGGGATTTTGACCTGTGATTCCAAATGAATCAAGTTCAGTCCCCATGTGCCAATTTTCTAATCTATCTTTAAATAAAGCTCCGGGTTCTCCTGAATACCAATTAGTATAAGCCATTTTATTTAATAATCTTTCTGGGTCAACAGTTTTCTTTATTTCTTCACCTGTATCTTCAACTTTAAAATATAGCTCAAAATCATTACCATTTTTTACAGCTTCCATAAATTCGTCTGTTATTTTAACAGAAATATTAGCTTTTGTTATTTGTTCAACATCTTGTTTCACTTCAATAAATTCTTCAATATCAGGGTGGTCTACTTCTAAGCTAAGAAGAAGTGCAGCTCTTCTATTTTTTTGTCCTATAGTTTTAGCAGCAGCATTAAAGTTTTTCATGAAAGAAACTGCTCCAGTTGTTGTTTCAGCAGCATTATTGACCTTTGCACCTCTAGGTCTTAATGTGGATAATCCTACACCTACACCACCACCATAAGACCAAGTTCTAGCTGTTTCATAAAGACTTTGTTGAAATATACCTTCTAAACTATCCTCTGTTATGGGAACATAGTAACAATTAGAATAGGAAGATTTTTTACCTTCTACATCTCTATTAGCTAATATTCTTCCTGCTGGACAAAATTCTTTATCTCTAATCACTTTAATATAATCTTTTTTACCTTTTGTTACTCTATTAAAAAATTCATCAAATGACTCATTATCATGTTGATATTTTCTTTCCCAAATATTCAAAGCTATATCACTTTTTAACCAAGCTTCAGCTCTTTTTTGGTTTCTTTTATTTCTATAAAGGATATAAGACTTAGCTATTTCGGCTAAATTATGCTTAATTAGTATTATTTCCACTATATCCTGAATTTCCTCAACTGTAGGATTATCGTCAAACTCTTCAATGATTTTATCCTCTACATCTGCTATTATTTCAGATAATAGTGATTTTTGGTTATTCCAGAAATTATCAGGAGATGCTGAGATTATAGCGTTAATAATCTTATCTACGTTATATTTTTCTATTTCTCCATTTCTTTTAATAACAGTATTAACCACAATACCACCTCTATTATTTATAGTTAATTAAAAAGTACTCTCAAATCCCACCCAAAACCTTTATCTAGTTTTAGTTTTGGAACACACAGAGTATTTTCCTGTAAATAATCAATTGGTATAGATTTTCTATCCAATGCTTGCCACAAGTACAAATGGTGTGTTATAGTCCAAGCAAAACATCTTCCTTTATCATTACCAGTTCCCATCCATCTAAAGTTTGTGAGTATCCAACCTTTGCCCCCTAAATCATTTATTTCCATTAATCCCTTTTTTTGTTCTTCTGTCAATCTATCAAAAGCAATACTTTTTCTGTTATCAGAAGAGTTCATTTTACACTCTACTCCAGCAAATATCCCATTGTTAAACAATATAAAATCACATTCGTCATTTTTCTTACCATAAGCTGAATCCGGTATTCTTTTACCCCACACATTATCAAGGTAATTTATAGAACTTGATATATCACTTTCAAATAAATTAATTGTATATCACCTCTCCCATTGAAGAACATTTAATCTTTATTGTTATCACCTTCATAATCAGCATGATAAAAAAGTTTTCCACATTTAGGGCAATTCCCCTCAATAAGTCCATTTCTATCGCCTTCCCAATAACACCTATCACAAAGTAATTTACTCTTTACCATTAACCATCTCCTTAGAGAACTTCTACATTTTTCATTATAGCATCTTCAGGTATAACTTTAAATACTTCTGGTATAATCTTAAATAATCTCATAACATCTTTCTTGTTATGCTCTTTAATCTTATCAATTTCACCTTCTTCATAAAGCTCTGGAACTTCTGCACCATCAATATATTCTTCTTCACCTTTTGAGTCAAATAATAGTTGATATAGTGATTGTTCATCATACATCTTTTCTTTCTTATCTTCTTTATAATCCAGCCAGTCAGTATCTTCTTCAGAAGTGAGTATTTCATAAGTTTCATTTTTATTAATATATTCTATTTCATTAGCTTCTGCTAGTTTCTTTAAATCATCAGCATAAAGAGAGGATTTGGACATTGGTTCTTCATTATAAGAAAACAAATTGAAGAATTTAGTTATTAAAGGAAAAAGGTCTAAATGATAGTATTCTGTGAATGGAAATTCAAATTTAGATTGGAGATAAGCTAATCTCATGAATGGCAAGTCAAACCCCTCGTTATAGAAAGAACCGCTGTTATAGCCAACAAATAAAGTTTCCCTATGATTATAAGAATGAATATAATTTTTTACTTCATTCAAATTTTCGCAAACTCTAACTTTCCTTCCATCAAAGAACGCACAAGTTATTATCTCGTCATCAATAGGAGAAAGTCCTGTTGTTTCTATATCCCAAGTAACCACTTCCTGACCTCTAAACTTAAATTGCTTCCTAATTTTAATCACCCCTTCCTAAAGGGAACTCTATTAGCTATTATCCTTTCCATATCTTCTTTATCAAATATTTCCGCTGGGTCTTCATATACACCTAAATTCACTCCATATACATCCATAAGACAGTATAACTCATTTGCTATCTTTTTCCTAGCTCTCATGCCAGCTTCATCATTATCCAACATCAATATCACTTTATCAGCATATTTTCTCAACAACCATTTCCTATCTCCTAAATCATCTCCTCCTAAAGCTACACCCTGAGGAAATCCGAATTGATGCAATCTCCACACATCACTAACACCCTCTACTAGTATCAGAAATTCTTGATTATAGTTTTGATTATGGATATTATATAGTGTATTGTGTTTTTTACTACCAGATTTAACCATATATTTTTTATCTGATACTCCAGAAACATCTCTCCCTTCAATTGCTACTATCTTTCCACTTTCATTTCTGTAAGGATATACAGCTCTATTATAAAGTTCGCTTGATTGGTCAGTACAAAATTTCACTTCAAAATATTTAAGAGTTTCCTCATCAAATCTTCTTTCTATAAAATACTTTGGAATTATATCTTGGTAACTTTCCAAAATTTCCTCGTTTATATAATACTCGCTGTTATAGCGATTTATTGCTTTATTAACTTTTTCTGCTGTAAGCTCTTCCTTTATTACTCTTTTTGTAACTTGAGTTTCTTCATAATCTATATCTTCACTTTCCATCAACATATTAATTGCTTCTTTAAAATCGACACCTTCTATTTCTTCTATAAAATTAATTACATCACCTTTGAAATCAGAACACCCAAAACATTTAAAATAACCTTCTTTTGGTTTTACATAAAAGCTGGGGGTTTTATCTCGATGTGCTGGGTGAGGACATTTAGCTTTGTAACTGTCACCAGACTTTTTTAAGTCAGCATATTGGCTTATAACCTCCTTTATATCAATTTTTTCTTTTAGTTTTTTTACATCAATCATGATTAACCCCCTTAATTAATTTTCACCTTCTTCAAATCTTTTATTTTTTATAAATGTTTCAGCTTCATCAACCAATTCTTCTTTTTGTCTTTCATACTGTTCCACCATTTCACTATCAAGTATTTTATAATTCTTTGCTACAATAAAATCCCCATTTTCAGTTTTAACCACAATTGTATCACCCGACCTAATAGCACTAGCTTCACTTTTATCCAATAGATTCAACCATTCCTTAATTGTTTCATCTTTTACTGGGATACCTGCACTCATATCAAAAAATTCTTGTGGATACATATCTCCTACTGACATTAATTATCCCCCCTGTTATAACTGTTTAAAAGTTACTCCATCATTTACTTTTTCTTCCTCTAAATGAACAGGCCCTTTACTAGCATATTGAATACCTTCTATAAAAGATTTATATTGTTCCAAACCTCCATCAATTCCTCCCCTAAAAATAGCAATCCTATTGCTTGTAGAATGACTAAAATGACCGCCGGGTTCAACTTCATATAACTCAACACTAAGACAATCTTTTATATATTCATCATCATCTTCTCGATAATGAATTATACCTTTTAATTCCATTTATACTTCCTCCTCAAATTTAAGTCGTTTTGTATTCAATTGCATTGGGATAAAATTTGAATCCCAATCTTTGTGTTTTGGCCCAAATCTATTCTTCTTAACTGTAAACCCATAATCTGCTCTTGGGTTTCTTGTTTTTTCATCTTCATCTAACTCTCTCAGTATACAAAATGCTGTTGAAAACCTTTCAATATCATGACTTTCGGCTGACATATGATATTCATACGTTTTTGCTTGGCTAGCTGTTAATACAGGAATCCTCAAGTTTTCAGCTATTTCCTCTTTCATTGTTTGAACTACACTGCCCAAAAATATCCTTAACTGTTCTTCAGCAGCTTCTGACGCAGAACTCATTTTCACATAATCCCAAATGAATGTTTTTATATTGTGTCTCTTTTTGAAGTATTTTGCTCTTTGCACAAGCATTGTAGGAGTATAACCTGTTACTTGGTCAATATAGAGAGGGGCGTCTTGAAGTCTTTCTACAGCTTCAAATACTTTTTCTTTACACTCTTTTGTTTTATATTTTCTGCCATTAATTTTTATTTCTTCCCTGTCTGCATTATACAAACCATTTTCTATTATTATGCTTGGGAGACCAGTTATTTCCATTATTAGCCTTTCTTCTTGTTCTTGAGGAGATTGTTCATTAGCTCCCAAGTAAACGGGTATCCCCTTATCAATTGCGAGATATTTAGCTACATTCTTTAATATAACGGATTTACCAACATTAGTGGGAGCATTTATAACTGTTGCACTCCCCGGCCTTAAAAGTCCCCTTGTAAAGTCATTAATAGCTTTAAATGGAATAGGCAAACCAACATAATCATTTTCAGAGGGTTTCTTATTCTTATACCTTTCTACAATACTTTGTTTTCTCTCTAGAGATTCCTCAGAAGAGCCTGCATTATATTTATTAGATATTTTTAGTATTTCTGATTCAGCTCTGTTTACAATTTCTTCTGTTTCCCATTTTTCATAATTAGCTATTAGGTTATCTTGATAAGAATCTAATGTCATTAGTAAATCATTGGTAAGATTAACTTTCTTTAGTTTTTCCACATGAACATCAAGATTACTTGCGTCAACTGGCATATCTTCAAGCATTTCTATATATTGAATCAATTCTTGTTGATTCTTAAATATTCTTTTTAATGATTTCTTTACCTCCGGAAATTCATCTGTTACTGATATAATTGTCATAGGGTCTAGCTCTAAATTATCTACATCTCTTTTACTTGCTAAATAGTTTGCTACCATAAAAAGACATCTATTCTGTTTCCTGTTAGGGTCATTAGTGAAAAAATCTTTGTTTATTTCGTTTGCTAAGTCATATATTTTCTCTGGGTTTTGGAGAATAATTGATATGACATTTTGTTCAGTAACAAAACTTTCTATTCTATCTCCCACCAACACACCTCCTTAAACTTATTCATAAGGAATATCCATATACTCTAAAACTTCTTTCAAACCTAATTTGTTCATGCAATATTTCCATAGTTTTGGGTGAGTTTCTTTTAGTTTTTGAAATCTATAACGATAAATAAACATTTCCACCTAATTGATTATAAAATTCTCGTATCCTTCTCTTAGTCATTTCTATTTTAGTGTCTAATGGGAGGTTTTGCCTTAATTTTAATAAATTCATTTTTTCTTCATATAAATACAATATATAATACTATAATTTATTGTGTCATAGATAGTATCCATCAATTTTTCATCTTTCACTTCCATTTCATTTTTATTGGCGAAAGAGTTCAATCTAGATATTTTATCCAACAACCTCGTCAAAAAGGCTTTATTCCCACCAAATTCAAGTGTTTTTTCAGCTGAATTACCATAATCTTCGTTCTTTCTTCTATAAATGTCCTTCATTTCAGCAAATGCCTCGTTTATAGATTTGTCGCTGTTACTGTCAATATAGCTCAAACAACATTTTATTATTTCTCTCACAGTTCTTGAATTATCAACTATACCATATTTATTCTGGATATAAATAATATCTACAAAATCTAGTAGTTTAGATGTCAAATTACCAACTGTTTTACATTGAACATAGTTTATTTTTGTATCTATATCCTCTACAATGCTACCAGCCATAAAGTTATAATAAGCCAAATTTTCCTCTTTTTCCTTACATGTGCACTTTTCTCTTACCAATTGTGAGGGTATTTTATCATAAGTCATTAAAATAATCCTCCTCTAATTCATCATCATTTTCTTGTAAGTGAGTATCATCAAATTCCTCTTCCTCATCCTCTCCCATTTTTTCTAATTCCTTTTCTTCATATATTTCTTTCATTTTCTTATACTTATATAAATCATCCTTAAAGTAAAATGAGTAGCAGGGGCTATACATTTTTGGTTTTTCGTTGAATACTCCCCAAAGTAAAGTTTTCATTTCTTCAAACTCCAAACCTTCCTTATTCATAAAGTGCTTTATTTGATTAATAAACCTAGGATAGTCTTGAGAAGAATTAGAAAACCCCCTACCAGTAGAGTTTTTTAACATGATTTCAAACCAACCAACTAATTCTTTCACATTATCGGGGGTGTAAGGGTAATCAAATCTCATGTTATCCTCCTCCTGATAGGGGGATTTTAAAAGTTACTTATTTACCTCTATAATATCCAGCTCACTTCCACAAATAGGGCAATAGTTCTTTTCATCATGAATATAACCACCAGCACTAGCAGGTCTTACCTCATAACTTTTATGATTGTGGGGACAAGTTCTGACCTCTTTCAGAGCTGGCTCTACCTCAAGCTCTTTCATTAATTTTCCTCCTTCAATTTTTCAAGATATTCTTCTGCTTGGTTATAAGTCAGTTCACCAATATTTCTGACACCATATTCTTCCTCAAGCATATCAGAATTTGTCTCTTTATCAATTCCTACCTGTTTGCAAGTATTAACTATCTTTTTCCTTAATTCTTCAAAAGGTATCTTATCTTTTTGTTCTTCTATTTTCTCATAATGGTTTTTTATATCTTCCTCGGTTACACCAAGTTTTCTGTTAAGCTCCTCTATAGCTTCATCAAATGCACTTTTAAAGTTCTCAAATGCTTCTTCTGCACTATTACCTGCTGGAATAGGCTCATTAGGGAATGTGCTAATTCTCTGCTTTGCATCAAACTCTCTTGTGCTGTTAACACGCAATAGACGATTATCATCTTTATCTACATCATAAAAGATTATAATATCAGCATCATTGATAAGATAATCTGCTGAAGAACCACTAATAGCAGGTCTTACTCTATCTACTTTCTTACCTTTTGCATTCTCTACTTCTTTGTATTTGCTATGACTGATGGATATTAGGCCATACTCTGAAGACTTAATCATATCATGCGGTTTTTCAAACTCTTTTGTTACCATTCTCCATGACTTACCAAAGTCACTAACATTACCGGGGTGGTCTTTTAATTTCTTTTCAATCATATAATCCATACAATATTCATAAAGTTTATCTTCTGTGTCAATAACGAATGTTTCAAAATCATGATTACCTTTAATAAACTCCTCTACCAATTCCATAAATACTTCCCATTCCATCTTCCCAGACATTTTAGCTCTTTGTGCAATATCTGTTTCATAAACTGACATAGCTTTAGTTCCAGTTTCTGTGAGAGCAAACATAGAATTAGGGAATTGAGCAGCAAAGGAAGTTTTACCTATCCCCGGCTGTCCAAACACAAGAATGGAGTATTCATTTAAATTTTGGGCTGGCACAGTCTTCTGTTCTGGAATTAGTTCCACTAATTACCACTCTCCTCTTTTATTTGTTTATACCTAATCACTTCTCCACAATTTTTACAGTAAAAATCATATTCAAGCCGAATTATTTTGTTATCACACTCCTTACAGTATAATTCTTTTTTACTAATGGTATTATCCCCTAAAATCATTAGTTTATAATATAATTTCTGTTACTTAAAATTCAAATATAATTTCTGTTACTTAAAATTCACTTGAGTATCAAGTTTATCTTTATCTTCATTAACAAATATTGCACACTTTATTGCATTTTCAGAATTATAACCATGTTTATCTAGCACTTGTAGTAAATCTTCTTTTAAGCTATCACCATTAAACTCCCTCTCTATTCCAGCAATTAAAGGTTCTCCATCATAATAAACCGAACGACCATTAATAGTTAATTCACCTTCAATTTTACCCCTATTATTCCTAGTATGGGACACCTTGTCCCCTCCTTTGTTATTAAAACCTTCCTATTTACCCTCTATTAATATCTTATCATATTTTTCTGTGTGTGTGTGTCGAGAGTTACCTGTGTTTTTCTTATAAAATATTTGTTTCATTCATATTTTCTATCTCTCCTTTGACCCCTTAAAACCCCACAATGCCAACTCCCTCGTTTATAATACAATTTCTGTTATTTTAAAAATCCACTTTAATTTCGGGTTTATCTTTATTTTTTCTAATAAATATTGCATACCTTTTTGCATTTTCATAAGCATAATCATGTTTATCTAACACTTGTAGTAAATCTTCTTTTAAACTATTACCATTAAATTCCCCTTCTATTTCAGCAATTAGAGGCTCTCCATTGAAATAAACTGTGTTATCATTAATGGACAATTCACCTTTCATTTCAATTCCCACCTCCATTATTTCTTGTTTATCTGGATAATCTTCAAGACCAACTTCTCTTAATTTATTCATAAATTCCTCATCAGACATATTCTCTATTCTTTCCTTAACTTCTTGAAAAACCCCACAATGCCAACTCCCTCGTTTATATATTATCTGCTGTTACAGTCACCAATCCAAATCATCAACTTCTTGATTCTTCTCATGCTCTTTTAGTTTTCCTATTTCTAGCAGATTTGTTGTTCCATCACTATAACCAAAATCATCAACCTGCACTTCATTTCTAATATAAACACCTAGTGCAACATTATCATATTCTTCTACTTCTTCCATTTCCTCGATTACTTCACCAGTCGCTGTTAAATGATAGAAGTTAAGGTTAAACATACGAGGATTGAAATCATCATCAAATTCTTTTATAACATTCACTATACCTTTTACATCATCACCATCAGTATTTTTAAGGCTTTGCAGGTGTTCTTTAGCAAGTTTCACATCTTGTTCTGTTGTATCATCTCTATTTTGAATATAATTTATATAATTCTCTATCTCACCTTTCACAACCTGCCTTCTAGTTAATTCTTCATCCCCTTCTGGATTATAAGTGTCAAAAACCAAAACTTCATACATCATGTGCTGTTCCTCATCTTCATAGTATTCCTCTATCTCTGTCACATCACCTGCTATTCTAGCGGTTGCTTTTTCTTCTCTATCCCTATCATCAGCATAAATGCCTATTGAGTTACTATACCCATTCTTATTGCTTACAAATGGTCTTATATTTCTCCTATACTCCCCATCATATTCATATTCTTCAAGAATACCATTAACCTGTATAAAATCCCCTCTTTGCAGTTCATCAAAAAGCTGTTCAGCATAATTCCTATCAGCATTACGAGGACTATTCAATTGAACAGTTATAAAACTATCACCACTTGATACATTAACTGTGCACCTAGCATTATTCCTATCACCTAAATTCGACAATTCCACATCAGCCACTTCCCCAGATACAAAACCAAAATTAAGAAATTCTGCCATACCTATATTCCTCCTATTTATGATTATTTGCCCTTATAAGGGCTTTTTATACCTTCCAAAGGGTATAATACCTATTAACTCTATCTTTTTCTTAAAACCCCATTTTAAGCCTTCAGATAACATATATATTAGATAATACAAACTATTTTGAAAGAATGGATTCTAATCTTATAGTATATCACAATTTCAACTAAATGTCAAGTCCTAGAGAAGAAAAATTCGCCTGCCTATTTTTTATTTAATAAGCAGGCTACTACTAGTCCAAAAATTTGTGTTTATCCTTACTATCAAGTGCTTTCTTTATTTTTTCCTCTAAAAATGCTAATACTTTTCCTACTGTTTCTGGAGAAACTATCAAGAGTATGAGAAGTATCAATATGAGAGTAAAAAGTATATCCAACCTATCATCTCCTTCCTTCCCCTTCACTTATATTATACGATTGAGGGTGGTGTTTGTCAAGACCTATTTTCAAATTCTAATCATGATTACTTGATTTTTCTTTTAAATTATGATATAGGTTTATAATTGTATAACCTGTTAATCTTTTAAGATGAGGAATATATTTTGGATAATTTTTTCTGATATATTCCTTTGCTTTCATGCACTTTTTAACTGTAATTTTTATCACTCCTTATTATTGTTCTTCTCTCCTCTCTCCCCCTTCACTTATATTATACGATTGAGGGGGTATATTGTCAAGAGCAAAAATCAAATTGTTTATCTTAAAAATATTCAGACATTTTTAAATAAAAAAATGGGCTGGTATTAACCAACCCAGAAATCATCAAATAATATTTGTCTTTCCTCTCCTGTATGACTTCCTCGATTTAAGAATCTATAATATTCTTCCTCAAAATCATCATTCGTGAAAGAAAACCTATCAAGTTCATGTGGGAGTTTATATTCAGCTTTTTTTGTTTCATGCAAAAATAACCACTTAAAATACTGTGAATAACGCTTTATTCCATATTCCTCTAGTCTAGGGGCAGAATTGACCTCTAACACTCCAGCAGGGGCAAATGCACCGCTTTCTGGTCTTGCTACTACATCAACTGCACCAAAATCTAATCCTAATATATTAACAGCTAAACTAGCCGATTTAATAATATCTTCTATTTGTCTATAATCTGACCACCTCAAAGTGTTGAAATCCTCACATACACCATTATCATTAAGATTCCATACAGGTTGTGATTGTTGTTCTTCTGGCACTTCTTTTCTTGCTACTATTATAGCTTTACCACTAGCAATATGCACTCTGTATTCTTCTTGTTTTGGATAAAACTCTGAAAAATAGCCAATATCAAAATCTAATCCTTCTCTTATTGCGGTAGATACTTCATTAACATCTTCTAGTAATTTAAACCCTCTCCCCCCATGATGTCGTTCTTTCCGAGCTACTAAAGGAAGAATATCACTAATCCCTTCATAATCATCATTCAATACCATTCCTCTGATTTCTGCAAGACTGTAAACTGGTGATGTTGGAATTTTATTTTTCATAAAAATTTGTCTCGCTTTTAATTTATTAGAGCATTTTTTGATACCCTCTTTTATATTATATTCAAAATCTGTTGGTGGAGTATAAGACGCAAAAGTTCCAAACCTAATAGCTATTTCATACCTATCTTTAATAAAATCTCCCTCTAATAGTGTCATTTCATTATTTTTACACAGAATTAAATCCAAATCCTCAAAATCTTCGTTTAAAGTTTCCCAAATTCCTCTTATCCAATCTGTGTCTTTATAAGTGTATATTGCTCTCCGCATTATCTCAACCTCCTCACACTATTAGTGTTATTTTTACTTAAATATTTGTCAATTAAACTTTTCCCATAATCATGATGACTTCCTTTCCTTACAATAATTGATACAGCTTTCCCTTGAAATATAGTTCCATTTTCTAGGAATTTAATTTCTATAAATGAAATTTCTCTATTACTAGATGGAGAAGTATCATATCTAATATCCCATATTTCTGCCTTTACACCATCAAATTCTACAACTTCTCCTATTT
>Ga0207421_10003662_pt1 | contig 18183 bp, 20 predicted proteins | sample SodLakKL_010_SED_4_FD_187542 | JGI IMG/M metagenome (GOLD analysis project Ga0207421, IMG submission 187542) | Alkaline sediment microbial communities from Lake Tanatar, Kulunda Steppe, Russia - 8KL_010_SED (SPAdes) (version 2) | ecosystem: Environmental > Aquatic > Non-marine Saline and... | reverse complement strand
CAGATCTGGCAGAATCGCCGGGTCGAATTCCTCCTCGATCGAAACGACTGAATCGATCGGGGAGCTTGACCAGCCGGCGGAGAAGTGGATACGATCCGCCTGCTGAAACGAATACGGGGCCTCGCGGATGCGCGTGGCCTCGATCCCGCAGATCGGCGCCATGGCCTCGGGACTGAAGGCCTGCAGATGCGCCTTCAATTCGTCGAAGCCCTCGGTGCGCTCGCGAATGAAGGCCTCGTCGGTCAGCCCCTCTTCGACGATGGTGTGCATCATCGCATTGAGGAGCGCCACGTCCGTGTCCGCCTTGAACTGGAGATGATATCTGGCGTGGCGGGCCATGTCGGTCCGGCGCGGATCGATCAAAATCAGGCTGGCGCCCCGCTCGATCGCGTTCTTCATGAAAGTGGCCGCAACCGGATGATTGTCGGTCGGGGTGGCTCCGATCACGATGATGACCTCGGCGAGCGCGACGTCCGAAACCGGGTTCGACACGGCACCCGAGCCGAAGCCCTCGAGCATCGCCGCCACCGACGAGGCGTGACAGAGCCGGGTGCAGTGATCGACGTTGTTCGTCCGAAACCCGGTGCGCACCAGCTTCTGGAACAGGTAAGCCTCTTCGTTGCTGCCCTTGGCCGAACCGAATCCGGCCAGCGCATCGGGCCCGTGCTGATCGCGGATCCGGGTCAGGCCGTTGGCGGCCACCTGCAGCGCCTCGTCCCAACTGGCCTCGCGAAAGTGCATCAGGAAGTCGGCGGGGTCCAGATCCGGGTTCACCGGCTTGGCAACGCCTTCGCGGCGGATCAGGGGCCGGGTCAGGCGCTGGGGATGATGTGCGTAGTCGAACCCGTAGCGTCCCTTCACGCACAGACGGCCCTGGTTGGCCGGGCCGTCACGCCCGTCGGTATAGACGATGCGCTCGTCCTTCACGTGGTAGGTCAACAGGCAGCCCACGCCGCAATAGGGGCACACGGTGTCAACGTGCCGGTCGATCGCCTGCAGGGCCAGGCCGGCCTTGGGCATCAGCGCGCCGGTGGGACAGGCCTGCACGCATTCGCCGCAGGCCGTCGCTGTAGCACAGGGTGGGGATCGCCACCCCGTGCCGGCGCGCGGCGTGCAGGATGGTCTCGCCGGCCCGGGCCTCGACCGTGCGTCCGTCGAGCTCGAAGGCAATGGATTCCAGGACTGGCTGCGGATTACTTGGCATGGCTCAGCTCCTGCGGAAAATACCGCATCACGGATTCAAAAAGATTCGGTGCCGCCTGTCCGAGGCCGCAGATCGAGGCGTCGGCCATCGTGCGCCCGAGTTCGTGCAGGAGCGGCTGATCCCAGGTGTCACTGGCCATCAGATTGACCGCCTTCGCGGTACCGACCCGGCAGGGGGTGCATTGGCCGCAGGATTCATGGGAAAAGAATTGCATGGCGTTCACGGCCGCTGCCCGGACCTGATCGTGGCGGGAAAGAACGATCACCGCCGCCGAGCCGATGAAGCAGCCGTATTCGTTCAAGGTGTCGAAGTCGAGCGGGATATCGCCGAGTTTGGCGGGCAGGATGCCGCCCGAGGCTCCGCCCGGAAAATAGGCGTAGAACGTGTGCCCGTCCAGCATGCCGCCGCCGTACTCGTCGATCAGCTCCCGCACCGTGATCCCGGCGGGCGCCAGATAGACGCCGGGCTTCGCCACACGGCCGCTGAGCGAGAAGGTCCGCAGGCCGGAGCGGCCGTGGCGACCTTCAGAGGTGAACCACTCGGCGCCGCGCTGCAGCAGATCCGGGACCCAGTACAGGGTTTCCAGGTTGTGCTCCAGCGTCGGGCGGCCAAACAGGCCGACCTCGGCCACATACGGCGGCCGCAGGCGCGGCATGCCGCGCTTGCCTTCGATCGACTCGATCATCGCGGACTCTTCGCCGCAGATGTAGGCGCCGGCGCCGCGACGCAGATGGATCGGAGGAATCGGGCACGGCGGCGCTGCGGTCAGCGCCGCGATCTCCCGCTCCAGCATCGTGCGGATGCCGGCGTACTCGTCCCGCAAATAGATGTAGATCGCCTCCACGCCCACTGCCCAGGCGGCGATCAGCATGCCCTCCAGGAAGCGGTGCGGGTCGCGCTCCAGGTAATACCGATCCTTGAAGGTGCCGGGCTCACCCTCGTCGATATTGACCGCCATCAGGCGCGGCGCGGGTTGCTCCCGGAGGATGCTCCACTTGCGCCCGGCGGGGAATCCCGCCCCACCCAGGCCACGCAGATTGGCGTCCTGCAGCGTGCGGATCACCTCCTCGACCGGGCGTTGCCCCTGCACGCACTCGAGCAGGGTCTGATAGCCATTCTCGGCATGGTAGCGCGCGTAATCCACAGCGGCGGGCTCGGCGGCTTCCAGGTCGCCGCGTGCGAGTGCTGCGGCGACCGATTCCAGATCGGCCTGCGCCAGCGGGTTCTGTCCGACCACGGCCACCGGTGCCTCGTTGCAACGCCCGACACAGGGCACCGACACGATCCGCACCGTGTCCGGAAGCTCCGCCTCGCCCAACGCCGCCAGCAAGGTTTCAGCCCCGGCCATCGCGCAACTGACGGAGTCGCAAACGCGCACGGTGATCGCGGCGGGCGCGGCTTCGCCCTCCTTCACCAGATCGAAGTGGTGATAGAACGAGGCGACTTCATATACCTCGGCCTGGGGCAGCCCCATTTCGTGGGCCAGTGCCGCCAGGTGCGCGGCCGATAGGTGGTGGTAGCGATCCTGGATCAGGTGCAGGTGCTCGATCAGCAGATCCCGTGCGCGCGAACGGCGTCCGAGCAGACCCTGCACCTCCGCCAGCGCCTGCGAGTCGAGCTCCCGCCCCTTCGGTCGTCTCCGGGACCGGCGCCGTGGGCTCGGCATCGGATCGGATGTTCCGTTCTGCAGCACTGGACCTTCCATTTGAAACACCTCAAGCGGGGGGTAGGCGACACCGGCCGGGCGTGCCGGAACAGCGGCTGCCCGGATGGGGTGACGGCGCTTCACCAAAAACTCAGCAAAACCCAGAAGAGCCCAGCAAAGAATATGCCACCGGGTGCGCCCCTCCGGCACACGCAGCGGGTCGGTGCGGATGAGCCGGAATCGGGGGATCGGCGGCATCAAAGCCAATCCACGACGCGTCAAGTCCGGAACCCGTTCCGGCGTTTCCTGCCGGATCAGAATACCCAGGGTACAAGGCCTGCAAGAATCTACTCGCCAGCCCCCATGCCACTGCGCATCCAAGGCGTGCTGTGCCAATTTCGGGACACCGTGTACAGCCTTGTCTCATCCGGAACGCGGCACCCGCCATGGTCCACCTCGGCAGGTTCAACCGTGGAATGGCGCACGGCAGAGAGGGCAGACCCGCCGAGGCTGGGCCGCCCCAACGCAAAAAGCCCCGGACTGTGCCGGGGCTTTTGGGGTGCACGCGCGTTCCGCGGGGTTTCGCGGAGGCCTGAACGCGGCCTGACCTTCGCCTGATACGGCGCGGCCAATGGAATGGGTGGTGGGTCGTGTCGGATTCGAACCGACGACCAATGGATTAAAAGTCCAGTGCTCTACCAACTGAGCTAACGACCCCTTGTGAAGCGCCCGTAGTGTACGGCCTGCGCGGCAAAACGCAACCCCGCCCCAGTGCATTGGGACCGGCGCACTCGGGCCGGCGAACGCGTCCAGACCGGGTGGTCTATCAGACCGGGCCGGGTGCCCGTCCCGGCTGATAACGGGTCGGATCCGGGATCTCGGCATCGGCGAAGCCAGCGCGGCGGATGCGGCAGCTGTCACAGCTGCCGCAGGCGCGCCCCTCGGTGTCCGCCTGATAGCAGCTCACGGTGAGGGCATGGTCGAGGCCATGGGCGGCACCGACGCGAATGATCTCGGCCTTGCTCATCGCGATCAGCGGTGCGCGGATCTCGAAACCATGGCCCTCGATACCGGCGCGGGTCGCCAGGTTCGCGAGATCCTGGAAGGCATCGATGAACGCCGGCCGGCAATCCGGGTACCCGGAATAATCCACGGCATTGGCGCCGATGAAGATCGAGCGCAGGTCGAGGGCCTCGGCCAGCCCGAGGGCCAGCGACAGCATGATCGTATTGCGCGCCGGCACATAGGTCACCGGAATACCCGATGCGGCCCCGGTCTCGGGGATCGCCAGGGCGGGATCGGTCAGCGCCGAACCGCCGATAGCCCCCAGATCGACTCGGATCACCCGGTGGCTTGCGGCACCGAATGCCTGTGCCAAACCCTCGGCAGCCTTCAGTTCGGCCCGGTGACGCTGGCCATAATCGAGACTCAGGGTATGGCAGCGATAGCCCTCGGCCCGGGCCAGCGCGAGACAGGTCGCCGAATCGAGCCCGCCGGATAGCAGGACCACCGCAGAGCGCTCGCGCCCGCTGGCGTGCGCCGCGGTGCCGGACTCAGCGACCGGGGACATCGCCCCACAACAGCTTGTGCAACTGCAGTTGCAGACGGACCGGGGCCCGCGCCTGCACGATCCAGTCGGCCAGGTCGCGCGCTTCGAGTTCGCCATGCACCGGCGAAAACCACACTTCCACCCCGTCGGGTCGCGGTTGTTCGGCCAATAATGCCAGCGCCCACTCGAAATCGGCCCGATCGGCCAGCACGAACTTCAGCTGGTCGCCCGGCTTCAACGCCCGCAGATTGTCCAGTCGATTGCGGAGATGTTCGCCCGAACCCGGCGGCTTCACGTCCATCACGATAGTGACCCGCCGGTCCACGGCATGCACGTCGAGCGCCCCGCTGGTTTCCAGCGAAACGACCAGACCACGATCGCAGAGGTCGCGCAGCAGAACGGGGCAGCCCGGCTGGGCCAGAGGCTCGCCCCCCGTCACGCAGACGTGGCGCACCCCGAAATTCATGACCGTGTCCAGGATGGCGTGGGTGTCCTGCGTCTGCCCGCCGGAAAACGCATATTCGGAATCACACCAACGGCAGCGCAGCGGACAACCGGTCAGGCGCACGAACACGGTAGGCCAGCCAGCATGTGCGGCCTCGCCCTGCAGCGACAGGAAAATTTCGGTGATGCGCAGCCGGGCCGGAGCCGCGCGTCCGGTCACATCCGCGCCCGTTGTCTCTGCACCCATAGCCTCTGCACCCGCCATCTCTGTACCGGTCGGTGGGTCGCCCTCGCGGTGCACCGCCAACACCGGCATCAGCGCCCTTCCAGGCGCCGCAAACGGTCTTGCGCCAGCCGGGACAGGGTGGTTCCGGGATACTCGGCCACGACCTTGCGCAAGGTGGCCTCCGCCGCCTCGGCGTCCCCAAGTTCGAAATGGGCATAGCCCATCTTCAACAAGGCGTCGGCCGCCTTGTCGCTGTCCGGGAAGCGTTCCTGCACCACCTGGAAATCGGTCAGGGCCCGCTCATAATCACCGGTCGCGTACTTGGCCTCTGCCAGCCAGTACAGGGCATTCGGGGCGTACACGCCATCCGGGTGACGCTCCATGAAGGCCTCGAGCCGCTGGATCGCCGCCGGATAATCGCCGTCCATCAGGCGGTCGAAGGCCGCCTGATAGGCCTCCTGTTCATCGGCAGGGGGCAACGTCTCGGTGACCCTGGGCGAATCGGCAGGCGATGCCGGCTGAGCCGCCCGCGGCCCAGCCTCGAAGCCGGTCAGCCGCTCATCGAGGTTGCGAAACTGGTCGCGCTGCCGGGCGCGCAGGTTATTCAGCTCGTTTTCGAGCTGGTCCACCTGGCCGCGCAAGCGGCGGATCTCGGCCTGCTGGGCATCCATGCCTTGGAGCATGTCGGTCAAGGCACCGGATTCCAGCAGTCGCTCGACCCGTTCCAGCCGGCTCTCGACGATCTGGAGCTGGTGCTGCGTGACCACCGGCGCACCGCCCTGCGCCCAGGCCCCGGCCCCCGGCATCAGCAATCCGAGGGCGAGCAACACGCCCGGCCACCGGATCCAGCGGGCTACATGCACCGCATGCGGGGGCCGCATTATGCGCCCCCCACCGGTTCGCCAAGGCTTCGAGCCCCGGCCTGCAGGCGCCGGCTGCCGGCGATCAACGCCGGACCTCGTAGACCAGCTCCACGCGCCGGTTGCGGGCCCAGGAGGCCTCGGTCTGGGTGAAGGCCACCGGCATTTCCTCGCCATAGCTGATGACATCGAGCTGGTCCTCCCGTGCCCCGTTGAGGTTCATCAAGCGCCGCACGGCCTGGGCCCGACGCTCGCCCAGCGCCAGGTTGTATTCCCGGGTGCCGCGCTCGTCGGTATGCCCTTCGAGACGCATGCGTGCCCCACCGTTCTGCGACAGGTAGCGGGCATGCGCCTCGAGCATCGGGATGAATTCCGGCAGAATCGTGTCCCGGTCGAAGTCGAAATAGACCAGCCGCGTGGCCAGCGGGCTCTCGGGATCGTCGAGTGGATCGGCACGCAGCTGCCCGTCCGGCCCCAGTCCACGCGCCTCGGCCTCCCGCCGTGCCTGCTCCTGCGCAGCCGCCACTTGGGCCGCAGCCGCCTCCGCCGCAGCCCGTTGTTCCGCCTCGGTGGCGTCCCGCTTGGGTTGGGCACAGGCCGCCACCAGAACGGTCAGCGACAGGATCAGGGCCCAACGTGTAAATGCATTCATGTCTACAGTCCTCAACAGGCGTTATGGGTCAACAACAGGCGTTATGGGTCAACAACAGGCGTTATGGGTCAACAACAGGCGTTATGGGTCAACAACAGGCGTTATGGGTCAACAACAACACGTTTCAAGAAAGATTCAAGGCCGGTTACAACGGGGCCGACTAAAAACGGGTCCGGTTCAAAACGGGGACCAGGCGGGCTCGCGCACTTCGCCCGACCGCGCCTCGAGCCGCTGGTGCACGCGGCCGTCGCGGCTTACGGAGCCGAGGATTCCACGGCCCCGGTAGGTCGTCGAGTACATTACCATGCTGCCGTTGGGCGCAAAGGTCGGCGATTTATCGTAGCCGCCGTTGGTCAACAGGGTCAGGCGCCGGTTCTCGAGTTGCAGGCTCGCCAGACGCATGCCGCCATCGCCGGCGTGGGAATAGACCAGGGTCTTGCCATCCGGCGACACCCGCGCGGCACCGGCCGAGGTGGCCTCGAAGGTCAGGCGCTGCGCCCGACTCTCGTTCAGGCGCTGCTGATAGATCTGTGCCGAACCCGCCCGATCCGAGGTGAAGAACAGCGTCTCGCCATCCGGCGACCAGACCGGTTCGGTGTCGATCGCGTTGGAGCGGGTGATCTGGGTCAACTCCCGCGACTCCAGATTCAGCACATAGATGTTCGGGGTACCGTCCCGGGACAAGACCATCGCCATGCGTCGCCCATCCGGCGACCAGGCCGGCGCACTGTTGATCCCGGGAAAACCGGCCAGGCGTTCGCGCACACCGGTCTCGACGTGATGCCGGAAAATCTCCGAACGCCGATTTTCGAAAGAGACATAGGCCAGCTCGCGGCCGTCCGGCGACCAGTCGGGCGACATGATCGACTGGCTGGAGCGAAACAGCGTGCGCGGATCGGCCCCGTCGGAATCGGCCACCTCCAGGGTGAAGCGCCGGTCGTCACCCTGCCCGCTGACACTGACATAGGCAATTCGCGCGCTGAAGGCGCCCTTTTCGCCGGTGATCTGCTCATACACGATATCCGAGACCCGATGCGCGCCACGGCGCAGCCGCTCGGCCGGTACCGGAATCCGGAAACCGCCCAGGCGCTGGTTCGCCAGCACATCGAACACATGGAAGTCGATCAGCAACTGATCCGCGTCGGTATCCGGGCGCATCCGCCCGATCACCAGGTATTCGGCCCCCACGGCCGCCCACGGCTCGGCAAGAAAGTCGTCGGGGCTCTCCGGCGCGCGCGGCAGGCGTTCGCGCTGCAGGGCCTCGAACAAGCCGCTGCGCGTCAGGTTGGCGCGCACGATCCCGGCGATGTCGGCCGGCGGCGCCCCCGCGCCTTCCCAGTGGAACGGCGCGACCGCCACGGGAATCGCTCCGGTCACGCCCTCGGTCACCGTGACCTCAAGCACGGCCCCTGCCTGCCCCGCCAGCAGCAGCAGAAGAAGACCGAAGATCCAGACGTGCAGCGTGCGTCGAACCATAATCCTCACCTAGCCCTATTCGGGCACAAAACGAATACGAATTCCATCCCGGACCGTCGCGGCATCCGGCGGGCGCGGCAGCGTCTGCAGGCGTTCCATGGTCTGACGCACCGAATCGCAGAAATCCACCCCGCCGGAACACTGCTCGACCAAAAAGCTCAACACCCGACCGGTGTCCGCATTGAGTCGCACCAGCACCACGGCCCGATCCCCCGAACGCGTAGCGTCCGGCTGGCGCCACCGCCGCGTCACCGCGGACTGCACCTCGCCCGTGTAGGCTTCGCGCTGTGCATCGCGCGCCGCCTGGCGCGCTGCGCCCTCACGCGCGGACTGGGCCGCCGCCAGACTTTGGCGTTCCTGTTCCATCCGTGCGCGCAGGCGCTGCTCTTCGAGCTCCTGCGCCTGCGCCTCGCGCCGCCGCGCCTCGGCTTCGGCCTGGCGACGTTCGGCCGCAACCCGTTCGCGTTCGGCGGCGGCCTCACGTTCCTGGCGCGCGCGCGCCTCGGCGGCCTCCCGCTCCTGACGTTGGCGTGCCTCCGCCGCTTCTCGCTCGCGGCGCTCGACGGCCTCGGCCTCGCGCGCCGCCTCGGCCGCCTGCCGCGCCTGCTGCGCCGCCTTACGCTCGGCCTCGGCTTCGGCGCGCGCCTGCTCGGTCGCGCGCCGCTCCTGTTCGATCCGCAGCTGCTCCGCCTCGACCATTCGGCGGGCCTCGGCGGCCATTTCCTCGGCCTGCTGGCGGGCGGTTTCGGCCGCCTGCAGCGCGGCCTGACGCGCGGCCTCCTCGGCGGCGCGCTGGCGCTCGGCCTCCTGCTCCCGCCGCTGTTCCTCTTGACGCTGGCGCTCGGCCTCCCGCCGGCGAGCCTCTTCCTCCTGCAATGCGGCCGCCACCTCTTGCTGCTCGGCCACGCGGACCTCGCGTTCGATGCGCTCGAAGGTCTCGATGTCCACCGCAACGGCGTCGATCGTCTCCACCGGCTCGGGGTTGAAACGCAATGCCGGGGCCCCGCCCGGCTCCGTCAGAAAGGCGACGTTCAGCAACAGGGCGGCGAACAACACCCCGTGCAGCATTACCACCAGCAGCAGCCGGCCGAAGTGCGCTCGAATCAGGCTGAACACGGTAGGCTCACAGTCGGCTCCCGGATCGCGTCAGTTCTCGGCCCTGGGCGGCGGCTCGGTCAACAAACCGACTCGGCCCGCCCCGGCACGCTGCAGCGCCACCATCGCATCCATCACCCGACCGTAGTCGACGTTCCGATCGCCGCGTACGTAGGTCTGGATGCCGGGCTGGGCGGCGAGCAGTTCCTGCACGACCTCGATCAGCTCGGGCCCGGCCAGCGGCTCGTTGACCCGCTGCCCCTGGTTCACGCTCATCGCACCGGCCCCGGTCACCGTGACCACCAGCGGTTCCGCCACCCGCTGTTCGGTATCCAGCGTTTCGGCCTGCGCCTGCGGCAGTTCGACCTCGACCCCCTGCTGCAGCATCGGCGCGGTGATCATGAAGATGATCAGCAGCACCAGCATCACGTCGATGAAGGGGACCACGTTGATCTGCGACATCGAACGCCGCGAGCGGCGGCCGTTGCGCCGGGATAGTTCGGCCATCGGAAATCCTACTCCCGGGCTTCTGCAGTGCCACGCACGACATTCTGGCGGGCGAGCAGAGCCACGAATTCATCACTGAAGTTCTCCAGGCGGCCCAGCACCCGATCGACGTCCGAGGCAAAACGGTTGTAGGCGATGACCGCGGGGATCGCGGCGAACAACCCGAGCGCGGTCGCGATCAGCGCCTCGGCAATGCCAGGGGCCACCATCGCCAGCGTCGCCTGCTGCACGCCACTCAGACCGATGAAGGCGTGCATGATTCCCCAGACGGTCCCGAACAGGCCGACATAGGGGCTGACCGAACCGACGGTGGCCAGGAACGACAGGTACCGTTCCAGACCTTCGCTCTCGCGGGAAATGGCCACCCGCATCGAACGGTGGGTGGAATCGACCACACTGCCGACATGCTGGCGGGTACGCAGGAACTCCTTGAAGCCCGACGAGAACACATGCTCCATGCCCGACATCTCGGGCTTGCGGCGCACGCCGTCGTAGAGGTGGGCCAGATCCACACCTGACCAGAAGCGTTCCTCGAAGTCGTCGGCGGCCCGATGCGCGACCTTGATGGTGCGCGCCTTCACCAGGATCACCAACCACGACAGCACCGAGGCCACGACCAGGATCACCATGACCAGTTGCACGATCAGACTGGCCTCGAGGATCAGTCGGTACAGGGAAAGATCCACACTCACGTTTCGTCTCCTAAATCCAATTCAATGACCGTCCGGACCGGTCCCGGCAGGGCCACCGGCACGAAGCGTTCTGCATCCACACAGGCCAGGCGCACGTGGGCGCTGGCCAGCTCCACCGTGTCGCGCCGGACAACCTGCGCGACCTCGAGGCTGGCCCGACCGAGGGTGATCGGCCGGCTGGTCACGGACAAGGCCTCGTTGAACCGCGCGGGCCGCCGCAGCTCGAGCTGGACCGACCGCACCACGAACAGCACCCCGAACTCGGCCCGAAGTTGATCCTGCTCGAAACCGCGGTGGCGCAGCCACTCGGTCCGGGCCCGTTCCATGAACTTCAGGTAATTCGCGTAGTACACCACGCCGCCGGCGTCGGTGTCCTCGAAATAAACACGCACCGGCCAGGCAAAGCCCGTCCCTCGGTCCGCGCGCACCGGCTCCGCCGATTGCAGACTCGTCGGTTTCAGGTCCCCTGGCGGCGGCCCCGATGGCATCAGGCCCCGTCTCCGGAACCGTCCAGCGCAAACAGGTCCGGGCGCACCGGGGCCCGCTCCGGCAGGCCCAGCAACAGGAAGCTCTGCCGGGTGGCCTGCCGGCCGCGCGCCGTGCGCATCAGGTAGCCCTGCTGGATCAGGAACGGTTCGACGACATCTTCCAGGGTTCCGCGGTCCTCGTTCAACGCGGCCGCCAGGCTCTCGACCCCGACCGGCCCGCCGTCGAATTTCTCCACCAGCATCTCCAGCAGACGCCGGTCCTGGGCATCCAGACCGGAGGCATCGATCGCCAGCAGATCGAGGGCCTCGTCCGCCACCGTTCCGGTAATCCGCCCGTCGGCCCGCACTTGGGCAAAGTCCCGTACGCGCCGCAGCAGGCGGTTCGCCAGGCGCGGCGTACCGCGGGCGCGCCGGGCGATCTCGAGCGCCCCGGCCTCTTCGATACCCACGGCCAGCAGGGCCGCGGCACGCCGGACGATCGCCGCCAGATCGGCGACATTGTAATGCTCGAGCCGCTGCACGATGCCGAAGCGATCGCGCAGCGGCGCACTCAGCAGACCGGCCCGCGTGGTCGCCCCCACCAGCGTGAAGGGCGGCAGGTCCAGCTTGATCGAGCGCGCGGCCGGCCCCTCGCCGATCATGATGTCGAGCTGGAAATCCTCGAGGGCGGGATACAGCACCTCCTCCACGACGATCGGCAGCCGATGGATCTCGTCGACGAACAGCACGTCCCGCGGCTCCAGCGCGGTCAGGATCGCTGCCAGGTCACCGGCGCGCTCCAGCACCGGGCCCGAGGTCTGACGCAGGCCAACACCCAATTCGTGCGCGATGATGTGCGCGAGCGTGGTCTTGCCGAGCCCCGGCGGACCGGCCACAAGGGTATGGTCCAGGGCTTCGCCGCGACCGCGCGCCGCGCGGATGAACAGGTCCATCTGCTCGACCACCCGCGGCTGACCGGCGAAGTCCTGCAGCCGGCTCGGGCGCAGGCTGACCTCCGGACCGCGCTCCTCCGGAAGGCACTGCATGTCGACCAAGCGGGATTCCATCGCGACAGTATGACCGCAAGGGCCTTTGGTTTACACCTGCTTTGCACGCAAAAAATGCAATCCAGTACCGGCCCGAACCCGGCCATCGCAGCCTTGGCCCTGCCCGCCGAGCGCCGTCTCAGACCCGTCGTCTCAGACCCGCCATCTCAGGAACGCAGGGTCGCGCGCAGCGCCAGGCGCACCAGGGCCTCGGTGGTGTCCGCCTGGCCGCGTACCGCAGCCACCATCTTCTCCACGTCCGCGGCCCGATAACCGAGGGCCTCCAGCGCGGCCATGGCCTCGGCCTCCACCGTCGAGGCGCCGGCGCCGAGACGCGCCCCCGCGCTGGGACCAAATCCCAGTTCCGTCAGCCGCTCGCCCAACTCGAGCACCACGCGCTCGGCGGTGCGCTTGCCAATCCCCGGGATCCGGGTCAGCGCCGCAAGGTTGCCGCCGGTGATGTGGCCGGCCAGATCATCGGCCGCCATATTCGAGAGCATCGCCAACGCGAGGCGGGCGCCGATCCCGTTGACCCGGATCAGGCGCCGGAACAGGTCGCGGTCGCGGGCATGGAGAAAGCCGAACAGCGTGTGGGCATCCTCACGCACGCTCAAATGGGTATACAGGATCACCGTGGCGCCGGTTTCGGGCAGTGTGGCCAGCGTCGACAGCGGCACCTCCACCTCGTAGCCAACGCCGCCCACATCGAGCACGACGTTCTGCAGTTCGCGCCCGCGCAGCACGCCCTCCAGACGGGCGATCACCCGCCGACTCCCAGCACCGCCTGCCGGGTCCGGCTGGCGATCGGATGCGTGTGGGCATGACAGACCGCGATCGCCAGGGCATCCGCGGCATCGGCGCTCAGCGCCTCGTCGATGCGCAGGATCTGGCGCATCATGTGCTGGACCTGGACCTTCTCGGCCCGCCCGCTGCCGACCACCGCCAGCTTGACCGCGCGCGGCGCATATTCGAAGACGGGAAGCGCCCCCTGAGTGGCTGCACAGATCGCGGCGCCGCGCGCCTGCCCCAGCTTCAGCGCGGACTGGGCATTGCGCGCCAGAAACACCGACTCGATCGCGAGCACCGCGGGCTGCAGATCGGCGATCACCGCGGTCACGCCGACGAAGATCTCACCCAGGCGTTCCGGCAGCGCCGCGCCCTTGGGTCGAATCACGCCGAAGCCGCAGGTGCGCAGTCCGCCGCGCATGACTTCGATCACGGCAAAACCGGTGATGCGCGAACCGGGATCGATGCCCAGGATGCGCATCGGGTTCAGGCGCCGGTCACGGAGTCGGGAAAATCGGCGTTGGTGTAGACGTTCTGGACATCGTCGAGGTCATCGAGCAGCTCGAGCAGCTTCAGCACCGCCTGCGCGGTCTCCTCATCGAGCGGGGCGAGGGTGCCGGCCCGCATCGTGACCTCGGCATTTTCCGGCTCCAGGCCGCGTTCGCGCAATGCCGCGAGCACGGCATCGAAGCGCTCCGGATCGGTCAGCACCTCGACCGCGTCGCCTTCGATCAGCACATCCTCGGCGCCGCCGTCGAGGGCTGCCTCGAGCACCGCCTCGTCATCGGTCCCCGGGGGATAGCTGAGCACGCCCTTCTTCTCGAACAGGTAGGCGACCGAGCCGTCGGTGCCGAGGTTGCCGCCCATCTTGTTGAAGGCATGCCGGACCTCGGCGACGGTGCGGTTGCGATTGTCGGTCATGCAATCCGCGAGGATCGCGGCACCGCCCGGGCCGTAGCCCTCGTAGCGGATCTCCTCGTAGTTGGCACCATCCAGATCGCCCGCACCGCGCTTGGCGGCACGCTCGATGGTATCGCGGGTCATGTTCGCCGCCAGGGCCTTGTCGGTCGCCAGGCGCAGTCGTGGATTGCTGCTGGCATCGACACCGCCGGCGCGCGCGGCGACCGTGATCTCGCGAATCAGTTTGGTGAAGAGCTTGCCGCGCTTGGCGTCCTGCGCATTCTTGCGATGCTGGATATTCGCCCATTTGCTGTGACCGGCCATCGGATGTCCTGCAAGGTTGTCGATTGAAAGATGAGCCCAAGCTTACGCAGCAACCCCGGCCCAGGCCAAGATGCGTCGGTTTCGGCCTACGCCCTCAGAAGTCCCCGTGCTCGAGAAACCGGATCACCGCGTCGGCGACCGGACGCGCGAACAGCATCCCGAAATGCCCGTAGGGCACCTCCAGGTGGCGCGCGACCTCCGGCGCCTCGGTCTCCTGCACCGCCACCGTGCCGTCGTGCGGCTGGGGCACGGTCTTGCGCAATACGGTGCCCAGGCCCCAGCCGCGGGTGCCGGCGATCATTCCGACCTGGCGGCCCTGCAGGACCGGACTGCCCCCGAGCAGACCGCGGTCGAACGCGCCGCGCAGCCACCAGCGGCCGACCGCGGAGCGCCCGGCCCAGGCCGCCAGATGGCTACCCGAAAGTGGACTGCCGAGCATCACGATGCGCCCGGGACGCTGCACCGGCGCCACCGCGAACAGGTGGCGCACCACGATCCCCCCCAGGCTGTGTGCGACCAGGTGGATGACCTCACCGGGCAATCGGTCCAGAAACACCGCCAGCCGCCGGGCGGCCTGCTCCGGGGTCTGGGCACCGGAGGCGTAGCGGAAGGCGCGAACCTCGAAGCCGTGGCGGCGCACGCGCCGGCGCAGCACGGCCATCTCCAGGCCGCTCATGTGCCATCCGTGGACCATGACGACCGTCGCGCGCATGACGGGGGCGGCCGCCTACGCGGCGCTGGGCTGCGTCCGCAGGCGGATGGCGAGTTCCCGCAACTGGGCCTCGCTGACCGTCGCCGGGGCCTCGGTCAGCGGACAGGCGGCACTCTGCGTCTTCGGGAAGGCCATCACGTCGCGGATGCTGGTGGCGTCCGCCATCAGCATCACCAGCCGATCCAGGCCAAAGGCGATGCCGCCGTGCGGGGGCGCGCCATAGGTCAGCGCCTCGAGCAGAAAGCCGAACTTCTGCTGGGCTTCCGCCTCGCTGATGCCGAGCAGGTCAAACGCCGCCCGCTGCACGTCGGGCCGGTGGATACGAATCGAACCGCCGCCCACCTCGGTGCCGTTGAGCACCAGGTCGTAGGCCCTGGAGAGCGCCGCACCCGGGTCGGCACGCAGCACCTCGGGATCGGCGATCGACGGTGCGGTGAAAGGGTGGTGCAGCGAATAGAAGCGCCCGTCCTTGGCATCCCATTCGAACATCGGGAAATCGACCACCCACAGCGGCTGCCAGCCCGGTGTCACCAGACCGCGGTCGTGCCCGAGCCGCACGCGCAGCGCGCCGAGGCTCTCGTTGACCACGGCGGCCTTGTCGGCACCGAAGAAGATCAGGTCGCCGTCAGCCGCGCCGGTGCGCTCGAGAATGGCCTGGACCACGCCTTCGGGCAGAAACTTCAGGATCGGCGACTGCAGGCCGGCCGCGCCCTGCTCCAGGCTGTTGACCTTGATGTAGGCGAGCCCCCGGGCGCCGTAGCGTCCGACGAACTGGGTGTACTCGTCGATCTCCTTGCGCGAGAGACTGGCCCCGCCCGGCAGGCACAGCGCCGCGACCCGGCCGGCGGGATCCTGCGCCGGCCCGCTGAAGACCTTGAAATCGACCCCCTGCATCACGTCGGTCAGCTCGGTGAATTCCAGCGGGATGCGCAGATCCGGCTTGTCCGAGCCGTAGCGCGCCATCGCCTCGGCATAGCGCATGCGCGGGAACGGATCCGGCAGATCGGCCGCGAGCACGTCGCGGAACAAGGTCCGGATCAGGCGCTCGTTCAGCGCCATCACGTCCTCTTCCTCGACGAAGGCCATCTCGATGTCGAGCTGGGTGAACTCGGGCTGGCGATCGGCGCGCAGGTCCTCGTCGCGAAAGCAGCGGGTGATCTGGTAGTAGCGGTCCATGCCGCCGATCATCAGCAGCTGCTTGAACAGCTGCGGCGACTGCGGCAGCGCGAAGAAGCTGCCCGGGTGGGTGCGGCTGGGCACCAGGTAATCGCGGGCCCCTTCGGGCGTGGCCTTGGTCAGCATCGGCGTCTCGATGTCGAGGAAGCCCGCGTCATCGAGGAAACGGCGCAGGCTGCGCGCCGCCTGGGCCCGCAGGCGCAGGCGCTGCTGCATCACCGGGCGGCGCAGGTCGATGTAGCGGTAGCGCAGCCGCGTCTCCTCGCCAACGTCCTCGTCGTCCAGCGGAAACGGCGGGGTGCGCGCGGCGTTCAGGACCTCGATCTGCGTGCCGAGCACCTCGATCGCCCCGGTCTTCAGCTCCGGGTTCACCGTGCCCTCGGGGCGCCGGCGCACCCGGCCGGTCACGCGCAGCACGAACTCGTTGCGCACCTGCTCGGCCTCGGCGAAGACCGCCGCCCGGTCGGGGTCGAAGACGACCTGCACCAGGCCCGCGTGATCGCGCAGGTCGACGAAGATGACGCCGCCATGATCGCGACGGCGGTTGACCCAGCCGCACAGGGTCACCTCCGAGTCCAGTTCCGACTCGGTCACCAGTCCACAAAAATGAGTCCGCATTGCGCCAATTCCCAGCCAGATAAAGCGTGATTCGCCATGTTGTTCGGGTCGACCCAAAGGCTCTGGCCCATCGGTCGAAGGGGCCGGCGATGTTACGGACCCGGCCCCTCGGGTGCAAGCACAGGCGTTGCCTTCGGGACCGGCCAGGGCGGCACCAGCACCCCGAGCGACATCACGAACTTCAGTCCGTCCTCCACCGACATGTCGAGTTCGATCGCCTCCTCCTGCGGCACCAGGATCACGAATCCGGAAGTGGGGTTGGGCGTGGTCGGGATGAAGACCGTGAGCACGGTGCGTTCGGTGCGTTCCTGCAGCTCGCCGATTCCCACCCCGGTCTGGAAGCCCAGGGTCCACAGGCCCTTACGCGGGTACTGCACCATCAGTACCCGGCGAAACGACTGCCCGCCGTCATGCAGCAGGGTCTGCATCAGTTGCTTGACCGCCCGGTAGATCGAGCTGACCAGGGGGATCCGCTGAACGATGCTCTCGCCGAGGTCGATCAGCTTGCGGCCGACGATATTGGCCACCACCAGGCCGGTCAGGAACACGACCACGATCGCGAAGACCACCCCGGCCCCGGGCACGTTGAAGCCCAGCAGAGCCTCAGGGCGCCAACCCGGCGGCAGCAACAGGATGGTGAAGTCGAGTGCATCCACCAGGAACTTGATGATCAGCCCGGTCACGATCAGCGGGACCCAGACCAGCAGCCCCGCAATCAGATAGCGGCGCAGGCGGATCAGCACTAGCTGGCCTTGGCCGTCGTGGTGCCGGTCTTGGTGCTGGCCGGACTGCTGGCGGCCGGCTTGGCCTCCGCGGCCGCAGGCTTGGCCTTTTCGGTCCCGGGCTTCGCCCCTTCCTTTGCCGCCTCCTTTGCCCCTTCCTTCAGATTGCGCTGCTTGTCCTTCTTGAAGTCGGTCTCGTACCACCCTCCTCCGCTGAGGCGGAAGGCTGCCGCCGACACCAGCTTGGTCAATGCGGCGGCCCCGCAGGCGGGACAGTCGGTGAGCGGTGCGTCGGAGAACTTCTGGATCACCTCGGTGGATTCACCGCAGGCGCGGCACTCGTATTCGTAAATCGGCATGGCGTTCCACTCCGGATGTCGCACTGGGATCGGAGTATTATGCAACCGAATTTTGCGAAAGAAAGTAACCGCCTGCGACAATCGCCCTGGGGGCCCCTCGATGCCGTCCATAAACCCTGAAGACCCGGGCGCCACGAGCCCGTAAAATACCAACCTGGCGCCCGCCAACCCGGCACCTGCCAACCCGCCCCACGCCGAACCGACCTGCGCGCAACCGACCTACCCACAACAAGGGAAGACAATGGCCGACAAGATCGTGATCATGCTTCTGAACCTGGACCTCAAGCGCCACGGTTCCCTCGGAGCGCCATTCTTCCAGGCCACGGTCGCGGCCGTAATGGATCTCGAGGTCGAGATGTACTTCGCGGGCCCGAGCACGCAACTGCTGATTCGTGGCGTGGCCGAGGCCATCCACCCAGGCACCGCGCGCGAGAAATCCGTGTACAGCTTCATGCAGGACGCCCACGAGGCCGGCGTGCGCTTCGTGGCCTGCGCCGGCGCGATGGACGAAAACGGCCTGAGCCTGGACAACGCCATTCCCGAGCTCGACGGCGTGGCCGGTGGCGGCGCCTTCATCGGCGAGATCATTGAAGACAACGTCGTCACCCTGACCTACTGACATGACCCCATTGTCCTGGGCCCCATTGTCCTGGGCCCCATTGTCCTGGGCCCCATTGTCCTGGGCCCCATTGTCCTGGGCCCCATTGTCCTGGGCCCCATTGT
>Ga0207421_10003661_pt1 | contig 18184 bp, 27 predicted proteins | sample SodLakKL_010_SED_4_FD_187542 | JGI IMG/M metagenome (GOLD analysis project Ga0207421, IMG submission 187542) | Alkaline sediment microbial communities from Lake Tanatar, Kulunda Steppe, Russia - 8KL_010_SED (SPAdes) (version 2) | ecosystem: Environmental > Aquatic > Non-marine Saline and... | reverse complement strand
AAGAGGCCAGAAATGTCATGGTCCCGTGCGAATGTTGTGGCAAGCTAATTCTTCCTCATGAAAGCGGAAAAGGTCCTCTTTGTCGTGCTGGAAGTTGTAAATGTGTTAAAGCATAAGTGAAGCCACTCCCATTACCCTGGGAGTGGCCTTCCTCTGAGCCAGTTACTTAAAGTAGCTGGTTGAGAGGAAGGTCATAAAATGAAAGGAGGAATTAGACACCATGGAAGTTCTGTTTGACAAAGAAAAAGAAACCAAAAACACAGTTAGATTTCAGGAACGTGAAGGAGAACAACCACCAGTAATAGGAATTCTTTACATCAAGAAGTGGGCTGTCAAAAGCCTGGGAGACCCCAATGTTGTTAAATTATCAATTGAGAAAGGGGAGTAGAGATTAATGGAGGAAAATCGGAGGAAAGAGTTAGATAGTTTGGTTCAAGAAGGGTTAAATCTTCTTCAGGATTTTGGTTTCGACACCGAAGCTCAGGCTGTTAAGGTATCTGTTGAGAAAGTAGAGCAAAAATCAGACAAAATAGGAGAAGAAAAAGAAGACGAGAGACTGAACGTTAAAAGACTTCAGTTGGCCACGATAGCAGTAACATTATTAGCAACAGGACAGGACAAAGCTTTGGAATTGGTTGAACAAAAGCAAGCTGTAAAAGCAATAGAATTAACAGCTAAATTCAATCGTTTCATGCACAGAGCTAACCAGTTTATGGAAGATGAAAATGAAGTTATGGAGCAGAGAAACAAAGCTCTTCGACAGCTTGAGCAGGAAGAAAGTTAAACCACCCTGAAGAGAAGAGTTGGTTACTCTTCGAAATGCTCTCCAGGCTTCTGGAGAGCATAGGTGGAAACCTTTTTGGGGAGGGGATAGAAACCATGGGAGAGTTTAAGGGGGAATTTAAAAAATGTGTTCGAATAGCACGTGAAAACGGTTACACCATGTTCCAGGCAGAAAATTGTGATATTGTGGATAATTACCTTAATTGTGAAAATTGTCCGTTCCCATTGTGGGACAAAAGAGAGGAGGAGCAATAATGCCAGATGTCAAAGAATTACAAAAAGCAGTTCAGTTTTTAGCTGGAGTTTGTGACGGGGCCAGCTTACGTGATGGTCAGGGGTTCAATGCAACCGACACAGGATTTGGTAAATCGTTGGCTAACCAGGAAAATTGGACCATGAAGCAAGCGGTAGCTGCACGGAGATTATTAATTAAGTATAAAGGACAGTTACAATCCGCAGGGTTTGATGTAGAAAATTTATTTACTGGAGAAATCACAGGTTCAGTGGTAGAGAAAAAGAAACAGGAAGCACAAGTTGTTATTGATTACGTGAACCACCAACATGACATGATAGAAATACTGTTAAAATGTCCAAAGTCAATGAATAACATAGTTAAAACCATACCTTATAGAAGGTTTGACAACAAGAATAAAGGGTGGCACTTTAAACTTACAGAGAGGTTACTCCAAGATGTATTCAATAAATTTCCTCAGGCAAAAGTTGAAGATAAAGTTAGGGATTGGCTTACGTCTCAAATGATACACAGACAGAAAATGGAATTACTAAAAAAGCAGGACGATATAGATATTGATGTTCCTAACGCTGAGAAGTTGCGTTCTTTTCAAAGGGTAGGAGTTAAATTCCTGTCCGAAGGGAAACGTGTCCTATTAGCAGATGATATGGGCCTGGGTAAAACAGTTCAGACCATTATAGCTGCTGAAATGTTACAAGCTAAAAACGTCCTGGTAGTATGTCCTAACGGATTAAAAGTTAACTGGAAAAATGAAGTCAAGAAATGGTCTAACAAGAAAGCTAAAGTGCTTCGTTCTAAAAAGAACCGTCAGCACAAGGAAGAAGTTATTCAAAACTTTGAAGAAGGTTACTTAATGGTAAACTATGAGACAGTTCGCAGAGGTAAGTATAAAAACGAAGACGGGAAAATGGTTGAAAGAGAGCATGATTTTATAGACATGATTAACGAGATATCCTGGGACTTGATTGTAGTAGACGAAGCACATAAAATCAAAAACCGAAAAGCTCAGCAGACTAAAGATATTCAAGCACTAACCAGGGACCAAGATATTTCGGTATTTTTGTTAACAGGAACTCCAATTATGAACCGTGTCGATGAACTTTGGGCGTTATTGAACACCTTATATCCTAACAAATATAATTCCTTCTGGAATTTTGTTAAAGAATTTGCAAATGCGTGGCCTGGGAAGTGGGGGTGGGAAATCGACCCACACCCAAAGGACCCAGAAAAACTCAGGGAAGAATTGAACCCTATTATGCTTCGCAGGGAAAAGAAGAAAGTGTTGAAAGATTTACCTGAAAAAACCTATCAGCAGGTATGGGTTGAAATGGACGAAAGACAGGAAAAGCTTTATAGAGAAATGGAGAAGCAGTCTATAATCGAGATTGATAAGAAACTGGAAGAAATGGGAATATCTCAAGACACAGAAAATATTTCAGATAAACTGGTAGCACCTGGTATACTGGCACAGTTAACCCGTTGTCGTCAAATAGCGGTTTCTCCTAATTTAGTTGGAGATAAAACTTTAGGAACCAAAATCGAGACACTAATGGATATAATTGAAGGAACCGACCAGAAAATTGTGGTGTTTTCGCAGTTTAAAGAAGCAATTAATTTGGTGTCAGGAATACTCAGCGAAAAAGAAATAAAGCACGTTACTCTGACAGGGGACACCGCAGAAAGCCAAAGACAAAAAGCAGTAGATGATTTCCAGAATGACCCTAATGTTAAAGTCTTTGCATGCACTATGCAGGCTGGTGGGGTGGGTATCACATTAACAGAGGCTTCTATAGCTGTATTCTTAGATAAACACTGGACACCTGCCACTAATGAACAGGCAGTGGACCGCATTTACCGAATTGGCCAGACTGACAATGTTACTATTATGGAGATATTAGCTTATAATACTTCATTTGGCGATGAATTTGTTGAGGAGGTGTTAAATGAGAAGGTATCTATAATTGAAGCTGTGTTAAGAAGGAAAACTATTTTACAGAAAGGGGAGGAAATAGCATGACAGAGAGCAAAAAGAATATATTGGAAAATTCAGTTACGGTTAAAAGAATGGACCACGGTGGAGACAGGCTTATTTATCGTGATAGGGAAATCACCATAAACAAAACGATAGGAGATTTAACAGAAGAAGAAAGTCAAGAGATTATAGAATTTCTGAAAATTGGGGAAGAGCAATCTCAAAAAGCTCAAAAGAGGCAACAGAAAAAAGAGGCAAAACCCTGTGAGTGTGGTTGTGGGGCATATGCCAAGCCAGGAAGGAAATTTATTCCTGGCCACGACTCTAAACTTAAGTCAAAACTTCTTAAAAAATACAAACAAGGAGACCAGGAAGCTGAAAACGAATTGATTAAAAGAGGTTGGTTAAAAAGTTAGATAATTGACAGGATTTGCCATGCTGTGGTATAATAGACCTGCACCTTTTGACACATATAGAGAGAAAATCCTGGTGCAGGTCTTAATTTACTAAGGGAGAGGAGAAAAAATGGAAGAGAGGAAGACTATTAGTTGGTCTGAAATTAAAACATGGTCAACCTGCAGACAGAAGTGGTATTGGAATTATGTAATAGGCATTGTTCCTAAGAAGCAGGAGAGGCTTCCTTCTATTGGTTCGTGTGGCCACGAAGCAATTAAAGCTATCCTGCTGGGAGAAGATTGGGAACAGGCCATTCAGATTTGGTATGAGCAGGAAATTAATAAAAGAAAGCTCTTCGATGAAGAGAAAGAATACTTCGCAGAGATAGCTTCTACAACTCACCAGATTGTCCGCAGATACTTAGAACACTACCAAGACACCTGGACCCCAATTGCAGTAGAAGAGAAATTCTCCATACCTATTCAGGGAACTCACGTCCGCTTAATAGGTTATTGGGACGCTATTGTTAAGGACAAAGATGGTTATTTGTGGCTGTTGGAACACAAATTTCCTAAATCCTTCAGAAAAGAGGAAGATTTAGAATTAGATGGCCAGATAGGAATATATCAATTCGCTGCTTTTCGTGAAGGGTATCCTGTTGTGGGAACAGTTTATAATCAGCTCCTATCAAAACTTCCAGCTTTACCCAAGATTAATAAAGATGGCAGTGTTTCTAAGGCCAGAATTTACACTGATTGGCAAACCTACAGAGATTTCCTCATTGAACATGGTCAAAACCCTCAAGAGTATTTAGACATGAAGGATAAGCTTAAGGATTTTCAATTCTTCCAAAGAAACTATATTTATCGTTCCAAAACTGAAGTAAGACTGTTCCAACAGGACATCTTACGGAAAATTTGGGAAATCCTGAAAACCAAGAAACACATTTACCGTTGTGAGTCTTTCATTAATTGTAATGGTTGCAATTATAAAGAGCTTTGTGTAGAATTGGTTAAAGGAGGTGACGTTTACAATTTAATTGAACACAATTACGAACCCAAGAGAAGTCGAATTGAAGTGGTTGAAGAGGAAGAGGAATTTAAACAAGAAAAGGAGAGTGATTTTTAATGGCTAAGAATACTCCTGTAGAGCTTCCTGAACTGAAAATTTACAGGCCAAAAATTACGGACTATAAGCTTAAGATGTTAATTTATGGTCCGCCAGGAGCAGGGAAAACCACATTTGCAGCTACAGCAGAACTGCACGATATCACTGCACCAGCTTTATTTGTTAACATTGAGGGGGGTATGTTGAGCATAGCCGAAGCAAATGACATTGGCATTGAGGAACCACCCAGCGTGGTGGACCTGGAAGGTTTCTCCCATTTGGACCAGATATTTTGGTATTTGGCCAAAGGAGACCACCCTTTCAAAACTGTGGTAATAGATTCCCTGTCTGAATTACAAATCGTTAACCTGGAGCACATTGTAGGCAAGCAATTAGATAAAACCAGCACTTCTGGAGCAAAAAGAGAAGACGAAGACGACATTTGGCAGGAGGATTATGGAAAGAGCACCCAAGAGTTAAGGCGTTTTGTCCGAAAATTTAGGGACCTTCCTATGCACGTTATCTTTACTGCTCATGACGCAAGTTCTCAGGATAAAGACAAAAACGAAATTGTGCACCCTGCTTTAACACCAAAGTTAAGAACTGCTGTCTCTGGTTATATGGACATAATTGGTTACATGTTCACTGTTACCGAAACTATCGAAGACGAAGAAGGAGAAACAGAAGAAATTAACCGAAAATTATTATGTCAACCCTACAAAAAGTGGGTTGCCAAAGACCGTTCACCTGGTGGGCGTTTGGGTATGGTTATAGACAACCCTGACGTTCCTACTTTGGTAAATAAAATCATGAAAAAGGAGGAAGTTTAAATGGCAGAAAGACCTGATATTCCTGGAATGAAGGGAAAGAGTAAAGCAGGAAGTAAAAAGAAGGAACCTCAGCAACCCATGGGGTTGCCTGACGAAGCTCAAGACGAAGTATTTGAGGAAGATTTTTCAGACGTTGAGGTGGGAGGGTTTGCACTTGCTTCAGAGGGCAAACACCACGCTAAGTTAATCGATTTTGAAAAGACGGAGAGTTCTAAAGGAAATCCGCAGTTTGTGTGGCAGTTTAGAATACTTGCTGGAGATTCTGAAGGTATTGAAGTAAGATTCTGGACCAGTCTTTTACCGCAGGCCAGGTGGAAAGTAGTGGAAACTCTGGAAGCTTTGGGAATTGAAGCGGAAGGAACCATTTCAAGGTTTAAACGTTCAGACCTTATCGGTTCACCATGTATCATTGAAGTGTTTCACGGTGAATACGATGGCAGGACTAACGCTAAAGTAGACCGAGTATACCCACCAACAGAAGAGACCATTAAAATTTCGAAATCTGATACTCCTGTCTAAAATTACCTATAGGGAGCTATCACTTGTTTTACGGTGATAGCTCCTGTATTTGTTAAAAAGGAGCGAATAGGTATGCTGGTCTCAAATGTTAAAGATTTAAATAGTGTTATAGAAAAGATTAATAATGGTCCACCCTTTTTAGTGTATGACCTGGAAACCACAGGGCTTGACCCTTTTAACGGAGACCGTTTAATTGGTGTAGCTGCTTTAACTCCTGATTTAAAGAAAGATACTTTTCAATCTTATTATATTCCATTTCGACACGAAAATGGAGAAAATTTACCGTTAGATGAATTTCAAAAGTTAAAAAACGTGTTGGAGGACAGTGGGCGTGGCCTTATGGGGTGGAACATCAAATTCGACCACCATTTTACAGAGGCCGAAGGAGTTGAAGTGGAAAACCAGCACATTGATGGTATGTTAGGCATGCACCTAAACAATGAGAACGAGTTTAGTTTTGCTTTGGTGAAGTTGGGCCAGAAATATATTGATAAAAACGCCAGTGAACCTGACAAAGAATTGCAACGATTATTAAAGGAACGAAAGCTTAAAAAAGGAGATATGAGATATTTATCTCCAGAAGAAGTAGCACCTTACGCAGAGCAGGACGTAATTTTAACCTGGAAACTGTGCAAATTATGTCAAGATAAACTGGACCAACAGGGATTAACTGATATCTGGATTGAAATTAACGAATACTCTAAAGCCATAACCAATATGGAGAAAAGAGGAGTATTAATTGACCCTAATCTTTGCCAGGATTTTAAAGACGAAGCCGAAAAGAAATGTGAACAAATCAAACAGGAAATCGAAAAACATACTTATAAAGGCTTTAATCCTAATAGTGTTCCTCAAATGAGAAAAGTGTTGGGACAAAAGGAAACAGATAAACACACATTAGCGAAAAGCGAACACCCAATTGCTCCATTGGTCATTGACTACAGAGCATGGAGCAAAGCAGTCTCCACATATTACAATGGGTTCTTAGAATTGGCTGACCCCAATTATAGGATACACCCTAACCTAAACATTATAGGAACAATTTCTGGACGGTTATCGTGCCAAAAACCCAACCTACAAGCTCTTCCCAAAAAGAAAGACCAATATAGGGTGAGAGATTTGGTTATAGCTCCACCAGGTCATGTATTAATGGCCTGGGACTGGAGTCAGGCAGAATTAAGATTGTTGGCACATTACACCCAAGACCCATTCTTCATAAGTGCTTTCCAGGAAAACAGAGACATTCACCAAGCTACTGCTGAAGCATTAGGCATTCCAAGAAATTATGCTAAAAGAATTAACTTTGGTATTGTGTATGGTTTGGGAGCAGATGGGCTATCAGACATGTTAGGAATACCCTATAATCAAGCTAAACAATATTTAAATAAATACCATAAAAATGCTCCAGGAGTGCGAAAACTTTATAACACTGCACAAAAATTAGCTGAAAAATATAGATACATTCCCATGTGGACTGGAAGGCTGAGGCATTATAGACAAGAAGACGCTACACACAAAGCCATGTCAAACCTTATTCAAGGTGGAGTGGCTGAAATGATGCGAATAGCTGTTACCGAACTCAACAATTACTTAAGGAATACTGATTCTTACATGAATTTACAGGTCCATGACGAAATTCTTTTTGAAATTCCTATGGAAGAAGCTAAGGAGAGGGCCAAAGACATCAAAGAAATTATGGAAAATTTTGAATTTAAGGTTCCCATTATAGCAGATGGTAAAATTGGGCTGTCATGGGCGAACATGACTGACATTGAATTTAAAAACAACAAACCAGACCTGGACCAGACCCTTATTGAACTTTCTAAATAAGGAGGAGGTTGCGTGGAACTACCAGAGATAAGTTTAGTTGCATTTGACCCAGGAGATAACACAGGAGTGGCAGAAATTCAAAAAGGGAAATTGATTGAAACTTACACTCTGTCTTATAACGAAATTCTTCAGACAGTGGAAAAAGAAACATCACCCTGGTTAAATTATCCTTTATGGGTTATAGAAGATTATAGAGTATATCCCTGGGCAGTGGGGGGCTTTGATAAAGCTTATTCTGCCAGAGTTATAGGAATGCTGGAAGTGTTGGGACACAAGCACAACATTGGTATCAGTTTTCAAATGGCTTCGGAAGTAAAGCAAATGTTTAAAGGAAACATGAAAAAGATAATGGCACAGTGTTGGGACATCACTAAAACCAAAACTAAACACGAAACGGAGGCTGTTCAACATGCTTTTCTTCATTTGATTAAAGGAAAAGGAGGGTGAAAGAAGTGGGAAGCTTATATGAAAAAATTCAAGAAGAAATTGTGTCGTTCTTACAAAAAGACAAAGAAACTACAGAAGATGAAATTTGTATAGTCATGAACCCTGCAACATATTTAAAATTAATCAGTCAGGAAGGGAAAGCAATTAAACACTGTCTTCCAGATATACTTATCAGCAGTAGTTTATTTGGCCTGGGGGAGTTTGGAGTATTTTACAAAAATAAAGAGGAGGAATGAAAAAATGATAGTAGACATTGTTGTTGGAGGACAATATGGAGACGAAGGAAAAGGACAGATATGTGCACATTTAGCGGTGCAAAAGGATTACGATTTTGCTGTTAGGGTGGGAGGAAGCAACGCTGAACACAGATTTATGCTTCCTAATGGTGATAAACACACTGCCAGAGTGCTTCCTGTAGCTGCATGGACAAAAGAAATTACGTCTATATTAGGACCTGGCCACATGATTAAACTGGAAACTTTTATACGTGAAGTTAAAGAACTGTATTCGTTGTGGGGAAGAGACATTGATAATAAAATTCTCATAGACAAAAACGCTGGTGTAATCGAAAATTCTCACGTTAAGCAAGGCAAAGAAACAGCGTGGAGAGGTTCAACGCACCAAGGGACAGGGCAAGCAGTGGCACATAAAGTAATTAGAGACGGTAAATTTAAAACCGCTAAAGACTACCCTGAATTGGAAAGATATGTCACTGACACCATTCAATATTACCAACAATTAGACGAAAAAGCAAAAGGAATAATTGAAGGAAGTCAGGGAGCGTTGCTTTCTTTAAACCACGGTTATTATCCTTTCTGTACGTCAAAAGATACCACACCAGCAGCTTTATTGGCTGAGGCAGGGTTGCCTCTTTGGTCTGTGAGGAACATTTACGCAGTGTATAGGGCTGTTCCTATGAGGGTTCCTGGGAACAGTGGTCCTACTGGAGGACACGAATTAAGTTGGAAAGAATTGGAAAAAGCCATTGGCAAAACAATCCCTGAAACAATGAAAAAGCAAACCGACAGTGGAAGTTATGAACGGGTGTTCCTGTGGTCCTGGAAAGACTTTAAAAAATCTTTAATTTTAAATGGTCCGACAGCAATTGTATTAACATTTACAGATTGGTGGCCAGAAAAACTCATGGGATATGGAGTGGAGGAATTAGTTGACAGAATTAATGCATGCGGAACACCAGTGGTCATGAAAAGATTCGGACCTAATTTTTATGATTATGATGGGGGTGCATTTTAATGCAATTAATCACTACTAAAACCATTGGAGCTTTAGGTAGAATTGTCATTCCTTCTGAGGTTCGAGACATGTGGGATTTAAAACCTGGAACAGAAGTAGGAATTTATATCGACAGTGGTAAAATAATTATTCGTTCTCTCAAAGAAGAGGGCATGTGCTTCCTCTGTGGGCGTAAAGCCACTAAAGAAGTTAAAGGTAAGTTCTTTTGTTATGGTTGCATTAAAGAGATAATTCAAGGGGAGGTATAGTTCATGAGGTTGGTTTTCTTAAATGGTCCGATAGACCAGACTGCAAACGGACGTGACTGGAGAGAAGAGACTTCTAAATTATTAGTTGAAAACGGTATGTGTGCATATTCTCCAGCACATGCTTTTAATTGGGATTTTCGCAGTAAAGAAGGAGTAGAAAAGCTTATCCGTGTAAATATGACAGCGTTAGAGGAAAGTGACGCTGTGATTTCCTACTTGTTGAAAGAAGATTATACCGTGGGAACATTCATGGAACTACAAAAAGCTATAGATTTAGGAAAATATGTCGTTTTAGTTATGGACGACCAAGTTGTTTTCAACAAATTTCTGTATCTCAAACCATTTCGTAAAGTTTACACCATTGAACAAGCAGTCAAGGACTTAGTTCATGAAAAGAATGCATTAGAGTTACGACACAAGCTCAGGAGGTGATAGTAAAGGAGGGAAAATAAATGCAAGAACATGCGTTAAGTTATTTAGAATTGGGCATGAATGTCCTTCCTGTAAATTCTAATAAGCAACCAAAATTGCCTTCCTGGAAACGTTATCAGAACGTTGGAGTTACTGAAAAAAACGTTAAAACGTGGTGGGAAAAATGGCCAGACGCTTCAATAGCTATAATCACAGGTAAAATATCAAACGTTGTTGTTATTGACATAGACAGTGAAGAAGGTTTAAAACATCTGGAGCCATACTTAGAGCAAAAGACTTTGACATGTGTCACTGGTGGTGGAGGACAGCACCTTTATTTTCAGCACCCAGGAGGAGAGGTTCCTAACGTAGTAGAACTGCTTCCTGGAGTAGACGTGCGTGGTGACGGTGGTTATGTAGTTGTTCCGCCGTCACACCACCAAAGTGGCCGAAGGTATTATTGGTTGGACCCTGACGTGGATATAGCTCCTCTTCCTCAAAAACTTTTACAATTGATTTTAAAAAGAGGGAGAAGAAGGCTATCTTCTCAAGATTGGGAAGAAGATTTACCTAAAGGAAAACGTGACGAAGAGGTTACTCGTAGAGCAGGTAAATTATTTCAAGCAGGTCTTTCAACCAAAGAAGTGCTAAGCATGTTAAAAATATGGAACCAGAGACACTGTAAACCATCACTGTCAGAGGAACAAATAGTCAAAATAGTAAATTCAATTGCAGGAAGGGAAAAAACCAAACAGGAAGAAAACAAAGACAATTCAGGCAGTTCAGAATTCCGAGTGATGTCCTTTGCGGATACACTCAGTAAATATGGTTTCGGTGAAGTCACCTGGACCATTCAAGATTGGTTGCCTGAAGCAACCTGTGGTCTGATTGTTGCTCCACCAGGGAACTACAAGACATGGCTTTTGTTAGATTTAGCTATTTCTATAGCCACAGGAAAAGATTTCCTGGGAGAGTATAGAGTAGACCACACTGGACCAGTGTTAGTCGTTCAGCAGGAAGACCCTTTTCCCATGCTGTTCAACCGAATAGGTGTTATCATGAACCTGGGAGAACCTCAACAAGTTGGAGATTGTTATGTTGTTCCTGTGCCACCCTCTATGCCTAATATCTATTGGCACACGGACAGAGCTTTAAACTTTAAAGATGAAAATAGTATGGAAGGATTACGACAGGCCATTTCTCAAATCAAGCCAAAATTAGTTATTTTGGACCCTCTATATTCAGCAGCAGATTCTAAAGATTACATGGCTGAAGGTGCACAGGCTATGTTGGCCTTAAAGAAAATGAGGGACGATTTTAATTGTTCCTTCATGATTGCACACCACACCACCAAAAGTGGTGCCTCTACTGGAGAAAGAGAAAGCCTTTGGGGAAGTCAGTTCTTAAATGCATGGTTAGAAACAGGTTGGCAGGTTAGACCTGTGCAGGGTGATGAACAATCAATCAAAATCAGAAGACACTTTAAAGGAAGTGCTATTCCTATCACACTGAACCTAAGCTTTGAAATAACAGATTGGAGCTTTGGTATTAAAACAGAGGAAGACACGAAGCAAGCTTCTAATGAAACCATGGTAGAGACTTTAGAAACTAACATTTCTTCTGACCAGAGGCAAATTGCTAAGAAAATGGAGATTGCTGGTTTAGACGTGGCCAGTCGTATATTTGATGGTATTAGAAAAACTAAAAAAGAAGAAGGAGAGGATAATCATGCAGATTAGAAAGTGGGACGAACAAAGACAGAAAATATTTCTGGACAGGTATGCTAAAAAGAACGAGAAAGGTGAACCTATAGAGAACAACGTGGAAGATATGTGGTCCAGAGTGGCCACCGCTATAGGTTCTAACAACACTGAAATAACTGAATTTTACAAGTTACTAAACGATTTCAAGTTTGTCCCTGGAGGACGCATTCTTGCAGGTGCAGGAACTAAAGATTTGAAGACTTATTTTAACTGTTTTGTGTTACCTATAGAACCTAATCAAGAAGGCATTCCCATTGACAGCAGAGAAAGCATTTTAGACACTTTCAAGAACATTATCGAAATTAACTGCAGAGGTGGGGGCGTTGGTTTAAATTGGTCCGCAATTCGTCCTCAGGGTGCTTATGTTAAAGGAGTTAACGGTAAAAGTTCTGGAGTTGTAGGTTGGGCCAGGGGCTTAGATGGTTTGGCAGAACGTGTGGAACAAGGAGGAAGCCGACAAGCAGCTTTAATGTTTGTCCTGGACGTGTGGCACCCTGACATTTTAAATTTTATTGAGGCCAAAAAGACAGAGGGTGTTCTGAACAACGCTAATTTTTCTGTGAATATTACAGATGAATTCATGAAAGCTGTAACACAAAACGAAGATTGGCATTTAATATTTCCAGATACTTCTCATGAACGTTATGACGAACTTTGGGACGGTGACGTTAGGAAGTGGTTAATTCACGGTTTACCGATTGTAAAATACAAAACTATTAAAGCCAGAGAACTTTGGGAGAAGATATGTTATTCTGCATGGGAAAACGGTGGAGAACCTGGAGTGGTTTTCCTGGACCAGTGTAATATACATTCTAACACCCGTTATATAGAAAAAATTAAGGCAGTTAATGTTTGTGGCGAACAACCTTTACCAGATTGGGGAGTGTGTAATTTAGGTTCAATAAATTTAGTAGCACACATAAACGAGAACGGAGACATAGATTGGTCTAAATTAAGAAAGACTATTCACGATGCTGTCTTATTTTTAGATAGAGTAATTGATGAAAGCGTTTACGTGACGGACAAAATGAAACAGAAACAAATAGAACAACGCAGAATTGGCCTGGGAACTATGGGATTGGCAGACGCTTTACTTCTGGAAGGTTTGACATATGGAAGTGAAGAAAGTTTAAACTGGATTGACGCAGTTTATTTTTTCATACAAAACGAAGCGTATAGAAAAAGCATTCAGTTGGCACAGGAATTGGGACCTGCACCTGCTTACGATAGAAAATTTCTGGATAGTCCATTCATTAAAAGACTTCCGTCCGAGATACAAAAAGGCATTCAAGAACACGGTATCCGCAACCTAACACTGTTAACTCAAGCACCTACAGGAACGACATCTATTTTAGCTGGGGTGTCCAGTGGAATTGAACCTGTCTTCAGTTGGTCATATCGAAGAAGGGACCACACTGGAGAGCATGTCGTGGAACACCCACTCTATGCTAAGTATAAACAACAAGGAGACGACATACCTGCATATTTTGTGAGTTCTCACGATGTCACTCCATTTGAACACGTAAACGTTCAGGCAAAAATTCAGGCATATGTGGATAGTTCAATTTCCAAGACCATTAATGCTCCTAATGAACACGATAAAGAAAGCGTTCCAAAACTTTTTAGAACTGCTTACGCTTTGGGCTGTAAAGGTATCACTTATTATCGTGATGGAACCAGAAGTGGTGTCTTGATTAAAGAAGAAAGCCAGGAAGAACAAAATGGAGCCGAGGAGAATATTGATTCTGACCAAAAAGGCCAAGAGAAACCAAAGGAATGGCCACCGAAGACAAAGGAAAGACCAAAGACACTCAGTGGAAAAACTGCCAAGTGGAAAACTCCATTGGGGAATATCCTGGTGACCCTTAATTTCGACCGAGACGGAAAACCCTTTGAAGCTTTGTGTCAGTTAGGGAAGAACGGTTCAGATGTTTTGGCTTTCACTGAAGCAATTGGACGGTTAATCTCAATATGTCTGAGGAGCGGAGTAAGCATTGACACCGTTATTTACCATTTAAGTGGAATTGGTGGTCCGCAAAGCATGGGCTTTGGTCCACAAAAAGTTAGGTCTGTTCCAGACGCTATTGCTCAGTCTTTAAACTATCTTATTGAAGGAAACGGTGACATAGATTCTGACACTTTAAACATCTGTCCCGATTGTAAGTCAGGCGTTTTAACATTTGAAGAGGGCTGTTTCAAGTGTAACAATTGCGACCACACTGGTTGTTAAACCAAAAAGAAAGGAGGGATAATTTTGGCCAAGTATAACAATAATTGCCTGGGGTGTAGTTATTTAGCAAGGTATGTTCGAGATAAACGAAACACACTTCACAACTATTATTGTCGTAAATTTGAAGAAAGTTTAAAGACAGACAACAGAGAACTTCCTGCAATGATTGAAATGAATTGCTGGGAAATTTAAAAAAGGAGGAGAAAACGGTGGTTGAGCAAAGAAAGAAGCATAAACTGATAGAGTGGAAGAAATTCTGTGAGCATGTAATGGAAACATTTCCGATGTTTATCTTTTTAACGGGGGTGGATAAACAATGTTAAAAGACAGTGGCCAGCGAAGAAACTTTCACACTGGAGCAGTTAGAGACGTTCGAGAAGGAAAAGGACGCTGTGATTTGTTACCACCCAGGGCACTGTTAAGACTATCTAAACACTTTGAGGCAGGAGCAGTTAAATACGGAGACAGAAATTGGGAAAAAGGAATGCCAGTCGATGTTTTCATAGATAGTGGCTTGAGACACCTGTTCCAATACATGATGGGCGAAAGAGACGAAGACCACTTATGTGCAGCTTCCTGGAATTTAGTTTGTGCTATGGAAATGGAAGAGCGTTATGGTTACAGTTTTAACGAAGAGACACCCGAAGAATCAGATTTTGAAACATATCAAAAAAAGGAAGAGCTTAAAACGATACCTGAATGGGAAAAGGAATTTCAAACCAGAGTGATAGACCCTGACGGTTTCGACCGAACAGACCCACATTTAAGAAAAAGGTTGTTTACTCAAGCAGAATTTTTGCAGGGTATAGCCAGAAGCACTTGCGAATTTGCACAAAAGGAAGGTGATGTATAGTGGTTGGTAAAAAGAAAATTGCAGTTATAGGAGCACAAGGAGTAGGCAAAACCACGTTAGCTAAGGAGTTGTCTGTAAAGTTAAGGCTTCCTTTGATTGAAGAGCGAAAAGTCTGTTACGACCTGGGAATTGATAATATCGAACGTGTCATTGACCCAGAAACCGTCTCAATGATTCAGTTTGAAGTTGTTCGTAGGCAGATTAATGAAGAGCACTACCACAGAGAAACAGGTTTCGTTAGTGACCGAAGCACTCTGGATAACTATGTTTACTACCACACAGCAACCCTTCCAGATTGTGAAGAGATTAAACAGCACTATTACAATTTAACTATGAACCACTTCGTTAAAGGTTATGACGTTATAATTTATGTAGCTCCTGGAATACCTTTACAGGACGATGGCTTCAGGCACACTAACGAACGAATGCAAAAAATTATAGATGAACATATTAGATTTTACCTGTCTGCTGTAAACACCAGGGCTAAAGTTGTGAGACTTCACGAAAAAGACGGGAGGCTTGATTTAGCTATAAGAGCAATTGGGGAGGGGTAAACCGTGAAACACATGGCTATTTATCTTTCAATTTCAGTCATGCTGTTGGTGTCGATTTTCGCTTTGGTAGAATTACAAAAAACCAGAGAAGCATTGGCCGAAGAGACAGAATACCGAGAAGAACTTGAAGAAGAAATTGTAACCGTGGAAGCTGAAAATAAGAAGCTCAAAACCGACAATAAAAAACTTGACGATAAATTATACCAAGTTAAAAAAGAAAACCGTAAAATGCAGGACATTCTCTATGACCTAAACGAAACTTATAAAGTAGTAATGAACAGTGAGGCCACCAGTAACATGGTGGTCTCCTGCTCTTCAGGACTAACCGCAGACATGTTCGAACGTGCGTGGGAAAACCTGGGAGCAAACAATTTTGCTGGAAGTGGAAAAGCGTTTGTTAAAGCAGAAAAAGAAACAGGAGTAAACGCATTATTTCTTGCTGGTGTCTCTGTTTTAGAAACAGCGTGGGGAAATTCATATTTAGCTCAAACAAGAAACAATTATTTTGGGTGGGGAGCATACGACCGCAATCCGTTAAAATATGCTAAAAGCTTTAAATCCATGGAACACAGCATAATGCACGTGTCTGAACGAATTGAAAGAAACTATTTAAACCGTGGTAGAGAAACAGTCGAAAGAATTGGAAGACGCTATGCCACTGACCCATATTGGGACAGAAAAGTGATTAATGCCATGCGAAGAATACTTCGAGCTTCCTTAAAAGAAAAAGAAGAAAAATTAAAACAATTTGGTTGAAAATAGAATAATTGACAAGGTTTGCCAACGCATGTTATAATGTAAGTGTAGGAGGAAAAAGTTACCAAGAAAGGAGGAACCACTTTAATGCGGAAATATTATCTTAGTTTTAATTACGGGGCGATGTTTAATAGTGGAGACGACCTAATTGTGGAAATAGAAAATCCTGAAGTAGCAGACAGAGATAGGTTTTTTAAAGTGGTGGAACGGTGTATTGATATCATAAAAGAGAGAAAGGAGAAAAGAGAACATGAACCTGAAGCTGAATAAATCCTTCAAGCAATTCAAAGAAGCTGGTTTTCCGTGGACAAGGGAAGAACCGATTATATCTGGAGAGACCATTAACGACCTGAAAGCAATTTTTCCTTTCGTTAAAATTAAAACAGTAGACGATTTTGACGTTTTAGTTCAGATGAAGTGGAACCAGTTATGTAAAATGAAACTTCAAGGAATAGCTCATGGGTTTAAGAGCTTGAAACAGGTTCGAAAATGGATGGTTCAAGATGGCCATGCTCCTGAATTAGGACAGTCGTTAATCAAAATAGGGAAACGCATTCTATTAGTAGAACATTCTCCTCAGAAGTCACCCTGTATTGGCTGTAAAAAATCCTGGCATGCGGATAGAAACTGCAATTGTGCAGAATTTTGTGAACAGCTTAAAATCTGGAAAGGAGAGGAGGTGAAATAAATGGATTTCGCACAACATCTTTTAACCGTCCTTATGTTAGTGGCTGTAGCTTTGGGTATTTTTGGAACCGTGGGAGAGAGGGACAATAAAGCCAAGTTGGTGTATCTGGCCATGGGCGTAGCTTTTACAGCACTTCTAATTTGGAGGTTCTAAAACCATGGAAAACAAAGGAACGGTTTACCTGCTTTGTTTCGATAAGCCTTATAAACACGCCAGACACTACATAGGTTTCTGTGAAAATGGCAACGTTGAGAAAAGAATAAACAGACACTACAAGGGAAACAGTTCAAGACTTCTCAGGGCAGTGGCCAAAGCAGGTGTAAATTGGGAAGTTGTTAGAACCTGGGAGAACGTGACCAGGAATTTTGAAAGAAAGCTTAAAAATCAGAAAAACGCTAAAAAACTCTGTCCCAGGTGTTCAGAAGTGGTCCGAAACCCGAAAACGGAGGTGTAAGCTCTTGAAGTATAAAATGGTTTTCGATGTAATCTTCATGGATATTAACAAAAGGAAACGCAGGGAAGCCAAAGAAGTGCGGATGGAAACAGAAGAGGGAGCTGGTTACGCCATACAAGAAGCAAGGGATTTATTGAAAGATAGGTTCCTCAAAGAGCACCCATACGTTTTCGGTGTTTGTATTAAAGAAATAAAGTTAATTAAAGATGGAAAAGAGCTTAAAGCAGTGTAAAGGAGGAGAGCGATGGTCATTCAAAAACTTAAAATAGTTAACCCAGGCGAAGGGACTTTGATGGTCAGAGGTAAAAAGAAGGTGCAGTTTGCTCTTAATAAACTACAAGGAACTAAATACACCATGGAACGTTACAACCGCAACAAAGCGAAAATTATAATTGAAAAAGGAGGGTAAAAGCGTTGTTCGAAATCGAAATAAGATGTGACGAATGTAACAGTTCAATAACTGAGGGCGAAGAGCTATATTGCCGAAGTTGTTATTCACAAGTGGAAGAACTGGAAGCAGAAAATGAAGAATTGCAAAGTGAAGTGGAGAGGTTAGAAGGGCAAGTTGAAGAGTTAGAAGAGGAAATTCAACAATTAAAGGAGGAAGATTAAAAATGTTCGGTCCTGCATTTGAATGGTGAGGTTGCGCCCTGGGCCGATATTTTGCCAGGCGGGGAATTTGAGCAGTGGCTATACTCGTTAGAGGCAGCCGAAAAGATACTGGAAGGAGGCGGGGCGTGATGCCTTGTAGAGAAAATGCTGATTTATTTTGGTGGCTTAAAAGGCTTGGCATAAGAAAAACTTTTAATAAAAGAATTTGGAAAAGTAGCTACTTT
>Ga0207421_10003660_pt1 | contig 18186 bp, 19 predicted proteins | sample SodLakKL_010_SED_4_FD_187542 | JGI IMG/M metagenome (GOLD analysis project Ga0207421, IMG submission 187542) | Alkaline sediment microbial communities from Lake Tanatar, Kulunda Steppe, Russia - 8KL_010_SED (SPAdes) (version 2) | ecosystem: Environmental > Aquatic > Non-marine Saline and... | reverse complement strand
GCGCGCGCTAGGACGCCCCGCGAGCGAGCACCTCGAGAGCGGCGCGCAGGTTGCTGCCGACCACCAGCCAGGTGATGGCGGTGCCCACGACCAGGTAGACGGCGTAGACGCGGGCACGTGCCCGGTACCAGCCGTCCCCGCGGCGCAGCAGCGCCGAGGGGTGCTCGCGTGGCAGGCGGAACAGGATGTAGCCGCGCAGGCTCACCCGGGCGAGCAGCCACGCCAGCGCCACGCCCACCACGACCCGCATCACCAGCACCGGCTCGAGGCCATAGAACGCCATGGCCTCCCGCATGAGCGGGTTCGCCTCGCGGGCCAGGCCGTCGGCCTCCAGCACGACCCACGTGGTCCAGGCGTCCCCTAGCGCTGCGGCCGCGTACACCCACACCAGGGCGGCCAGCAGCGTGCGGTGCCCGAAGTGCAGCGACGCCTCCGGGGAGGCGTGAGCGCGGGCCTCGCGGGTGTCGCCGTCGGGATCGCCGTGCTGCGCGCGGGCGCGCTCATAGGCCGCCACGTCGATCACCGACGGCGCATCCGCCGGCGAGCGTGCGCTCATCCCCTGCCTCCGCCTCGCGTCGGGAGCGGACACCGCTGTGCCCGCTTCGTCCCCAGCCTACCCGACCGCGACGGTGCCTCGGGCGAGCCCCTCACAGCGCCGGGTCGGCGAGGTCCAGCGACGTCAGTCGCTGCTCCACGCGGGCGAGCTCGGCGGCCACCGCGTCGACGTCACGAGCCAGGCGCACGTCGCGCCGCGGATAGAGCACCTGAAGGCTGGTCTCGGCGGCGCCGATCTGCCAGTCACGCTCGGCCACGTACTCGCCCAGGTCGAACTCCCAGGTGAGCAGCGCGGCAGTGCCGTCGTCGTGCACCCACTCGGTCAGGAACCGGTTGGGCATCCGTGCCAGCTGCAGGACGCCGCGGCGATCCGACTGGACCACCACGAACCCGAGGGCACCGAGGCCCTCGAGGAACGGGTCGGCGTGCGCGTCGCTCATCACGCGAGGGGCACCGGGCTGGGGCGCAGCAACCGGGCGCTGGCGGGATCGGGAGGCCCGACCACCTCGGGGTGCAGGATCCGTGCGAGCGTCTCGACACCGGTCACCGCTCCCGCCGAGGGCCGCGAGAGCTCCCGATCAGCGTCCATCGCCCACAGCGGCGCGACGTCACCGGGCACGTGCGAGGGGCCGTGGGCGACGACCTCGTCGAGCCCGTAGCCGCACGGCCCGAGCACCGTGACCGCCGCGGCGTCGAGCTCTGCCCAGCTGCCGCGCCGCGAGGGCGCGCCGGGCTCGCCGGCGACGCACACGCCACCGGCCGCGGCGATCTGGTCGGGCACCCAGTGGCCGGCGACCCACACGGGCTCGGGCCACTCGACCACGGCCACCGGGGGTCGGGCGCGGTCGCGCACCGCCTCGGCCACGGCGTCGAGCCGCCCACGCAGCCGCGCCACGAGCGCCGCCGCGCGCTCGAAGGCTCCCAGGGCCGATCCCACGCGCAGCGCGTCCTCGAGCACGCCCTCCAGCGTCACTCCCCGCAGCGTGGTCACCTGTGGATCACCTGCCGTGGCGGCGACCGCCTCGACCGTGGCCGGCGACACCGCGCAGACCTCGCAGAGCTCCTGGGTGAGCACCACGGTCGGCGCGAGCCGGGCCACCTGGTCGGGATCCAGCCGATAGAGCGGCTGGCCGGCCTGCGCGGTGGCAGTGACCGCGGCGTCCACGGCCGCCGGATCGCCCAAGTCAGCGGCCACCGCGGGGGTCACCGCCACCTCGGGATGGAGCCCCGCGGGCACGTCGCACTCGTGGGTGACGCCGACCAGCTGCTCGGCGCAGCCGAGCTCGACCACCCAGTCGGTGGCGGCCGGCACGAGGGAGAGGATGCGCGCGCTCATCAACGTCCAGCCTGCCCCAACCGGTGGCCGTCGACCACCGCCCCGCGGCGATGTGCTCGGGGTCGCCCCCGAGTCCCTCTACACTGGCGGTGATGACAGGGCTCACCGGCGCGGACTCCAGCGGGGTGGCGGCGCACGCCGACGGCGGCGTCGTGCTCGGCGGCCGCTACCGCCTCGGCGAACGGGTGGGCGCTGGCGGGATGGCCACCATCCACCGCGCCACCGACCTCACCCTGGAGCGCGACGTCGCCGTCAAGGTCCTGCACTCCCATCTGGCGGATGAGACGGCGGTGCTGGAGCGGTTCCGCACCGAGGCGCAGCACGCCGCGGCGCTGGCTCACCCGCACGTGGTCAGCGTGTTCGACCAGGGCGGTGAGGGTCCAAACGAGCGCCCCTACATGGTCATGGAGTTCGTGGACGGACCCTCGCTGCGCCAGGTGATTCGCCAGCGGGGCCGCGTATCGCCGCGCGAGGCCCTCGCCCTGATCGACCCGGTCTGCCGCGCCCTTCAGCGCGCCCACGAGCTGGGCATGGTCCACCGCGACGTCAAGCCGGAGAACGTGCTGGTCACCCGCGACGGCGTCGTCAAGGTCGTCGACTTCGGCATCGCGCGGGCGATCGAGAGCAGCCAGCACACCCAGTCCGGGGCGCTGGTCGGCAGCGTGCACTACCTCGCCCCCGAGCTGGTCGGCGAGCAGCGCGCGAGCCCCGCCAGCGACCAGTACGCGGTGGGCGTGATGGTGTTCGAGCTGCTCACCGGGCGCAAGGCGCTCCCGGCCGACAGCCCCGTCGGCGTCGCGCTGCGCCACGCACGCGAGCGCGTGCCGGCACCCAGCACCCACGCCTCCGACGTGCCCCCGGCGCTGGATGCGGCTGTTCGCCGCGCCTGCGCCCCGGACCCCGGGGACCGCTTCCCCGACCTGGCGGCGTTCCTCGGTGCGCTGCACCAGGCGCTGCCCGAGGGGCCGCTGCCGGTGTCGCTGCCGCGCGACGACGGGGGCGATGCGACGGTGGTGCTGCCCGTCGAGGACACCCCGGTGCCGCCCTCGCGCAGCCCTGACCTGCGGCGCTCGCCGGTGCCGCGTGGTCCAGACCGCCCGTGGCGCCGCCGCCTGCGGCGCGGGGGCATCGTGCTGGGGACGCTGCTCGCGTCACTGGCGGTGATGGGCGCAGGGGCGCTGGCGGCCTACCACTGGCTCATCGCACCGGTCATCGCCATGCCCTCGCTGGAGGACCAGCAGGTCGAGCAGGCCACCGACGTGCTCGACAGCCTCGGGCTGGTGCCCACCCTCGAGTGGGAGACCACCCACGACGTCGAGGAGGGCACCGTCATCGGTCAGGACCCACCGGCCGGCGAGGAGCTGCGACGCGGCAGCGATGTGGAGCTGATCGTCTCCGAGGGGCCGGCCGACGTGGAGGTGCCCGACGTCGAGGACGGGAGCTGGTCGTCGGGCGAGGCGCGGCAGCTGCTCGAGTCCGACCCGTACCACTTCGAGGTCGTCGAGGTCGAGGAGGTCTTCGACGACGAGATCCCCGAGGGCAACGTGATCCGCCAGTCGCTCGAGCCGGGTGAGGAGGTGGCCCAGGGCTCGGAGCTGTCGCTGGAGGTCTCGCGCGGCATCCGCCAGGTCGAGGTCCCCGATCTGTCGGGCCTGACGCGCTCGGAGGCCGAGGCAGCCCTCGCCGACGCCGACCTCGAGGCTGCCATCGAGGAGGAGCACAGCGACAGCGTCCCCACCCCCGACGAGGTGATCAGCCAGTCGCTGGACCCCGGGGAGGAGATCGACGAGGGCTCGACCGTCGAGGTCGTCGTGTCGGCGGGACCGCTCACGATCGAGCTGCCCGACCTGCGTGGCGAGCCGGTGGAGGCGGCGGTCGCCTCCCTGGAGGCCGAGGGGCTCGCCGTGGAGGTCGTCCGTGAGCCGCGGCCGAGCGTGGGCCCGTTCGTCCGCGGCCAGGAGGGTCTGGTGGAGGAGACCGACCCCACCCCCGGCTCGGCCATCGAGCGGGGCCAGCAGGTCGTCGTCTACACCTTCGACGACGACGCCTAGGGCGTGACCACCAGCTTGCCGACGACCCCGCCCTCGGCGAGGCGCTGGTAAGCCTCCGGGGCCTGTGCGAGCGCCATGGTGTCGGCGATGAGCGGGCGCACGCCGGTGGTGACCAGCAGCCGCGTGAGCGCCTCCAGCTCCGCGCGGGTGCCCATCGACGAGCCCACCACGCGCAGCTGCCGGGCGAAGACGCGGTGCAGCTCGGCGGGCGGGTTGGGCCCGCTGGTGGCGCCGACGACCACCACGGACCCACCGACGCGAAGGCTGCGCAGCGAGTGGCCGAACGTGGCCTCGCCGACGCTGTCCAGCACCGCGTCGACGCGCGCGGGCACGCGGGACCCGGGCTCCAGCGCGGCCGCGGCGCCCAGCTCCTCGGCGCGAGCCCGCGCGGTGGCGTGACGGCTGGTGGCGACCACCTCGACGCCCGCGGCACGCGCGAGGAGCAGCGCCGCGGTGGCCACACCACCGGCCACGCCCTGGACCAGCAGCCGCTGGCCGGGCTGCAGCGCGGCGCAGGTGAACAGGGCCCGGTAGGCGGTCAGCCACGCGGTCGGCAGGCAGGCGGCCTCGGCGAAGGTCAGGGCCTCGGGCTTGTCCACCAGGTTGGCCTCGGGCACCGCGACGCGCTCCGCGTGGGTACCGTCGACCCGCTCCGACAGGATCGAGCCGCCCGCGCGCAGATCGCCGGCGGCGGCGCCGTGGTCGGGCACCACCGCGTGGACGATGACGGGGCGACCCTCCACGGTGACACCGGCGGCGTCGCTGCCGAGCACGATCGGCAGGTGCTCGGCGGGCGTGGCGACGCCGCGCAGCGTCCACAGGTCGTGATGGTTCACCGACGCGGCACGCACCTCGACCACCGTCCAGCCCGCCGGTGGGGTCGGCTCGTCCCGCTCGGTGAGCGCCAGGGCAGCGAGCGGGTCGGTCGGGTCGGTGTGGGTGGCAACGAGGGCGCGCACGGGCTCGCTCCTGACCTCGGGCGGCAGGGCGGGGTCTCGGGGCTCGACGGCCATCGTCGCGCCACGCCGGCGCTGGTGCCAGCCCACGCAGCAGCGGCGGCTCGCGCGCCGCCCTCAGGTGGGCCCGTCGTCGGGTGCGGGCGGCTGCTGCTCCGGCGCCACGTCGGCGCGGAAGCGCCGGGCCCGCGCGTGGATGGCCTCGCGCTCGGCCTGCGAGAACCGGTCCAGGTGACGCAGGATCTGACGCGTGCGAGGGTTGCCCTCGAGCTGCTCGCGGTGGCGCGACAGGAAGTCCCAGTACAGCGCGTTGAAGGGGCAGGCGTCCTCGCCGGTGCGCTGCTTGGGGTCGTAGCGGCACCCGCTGCAGTAGGTCGTCATCTTGTTGATGTAGTTGGCGCTGGCGGCGTAGGGCTTGGTGGCCATGACCCCGCCGTCGGCCCACTGGCTCATGCCGACCACGTTGGGCAGCATCACCCACTCGTAGGCGTCGGCGAAGGTGGCGTGGAACCAGTCGGTGAGGGCCTGGGGGTCGACGCCCGCCAGCAGCGCGTGGTTGCCCAGGAGCATGAGCCGCGGGATGTGGTGCAGCCAGGCGCGCTCGGCCAGGTCGTCGACGCTGGCGGCGATGCAGCGCATGTCGGTGTCGCCGTCCCAGAAGGCCTGGGGCACCGGACCGTGCTGGCCGAGGTGCGCGTCGGTGCGCCAGGCGGGCATGCGCCACCAGTACAGGCCCCAGACGTACTCGCGCCAGCCGGCGACCTGGCGCAGGAAGCCCTCGTAGGAGCCCACCTGCTCGGGGTCGCCGTGCGCGCGCCACGCCCGGTCGACCGCCTGGCACACCGTGCGGGGATGCAGCAGCCCGAGGTTGAGCGGCCCCGACAGCTGGGCGTGCCACAGGACCGGCTGGTCGGCCACGACCGCGTCCTCGAGCGGCCCGAAGCCGGGCAGCCGGTCAGCGAGGAAGGCCTCGAGCGCCGCGCGCGCCTCGGCGTGGGAGGCCGCGAAGGTGCGGGGGCGGTCGCGCCCCCACAGCTGCAGGTGGCCGGCGCGCTCCCAGCGAGCGAGGTCGGCGCGCACCTCCGCGTCGATGGCGTCCTCGGTCGGGCGCCACGCCGCGGGCGGGTCCACGCCCTGGCGCGGTGGCTGCTCGCGGTTGGCGTGGTCGTGGTTCCAGCGTCCCCCGGCCGGCTCCCCGTCGGCGTCCAGCAGCCAGCCGTGGCGTCGGCGCACCTGCCGGTAGAAGGGCTCCAGGCCGAGCGAGCGCCGTCCCTGCGCGAAGCGCGCGAACGCCTCCTCGCCCTCGATGAAGCCGCCGCTGTCCACCTGCTCTATGCCCCACCGCGTCAGCCGCTCGCGCAGGTCCCAGGTCGAGGGGGCCGTGGCCATCAGCGACGCGGGATCGTGCTCGGCGAGCGCGTCGCGCAGCGTGGACGCCTGCCGATAGTCGACGGTGAACCCCTGGTCGGTCAGCTCGGCGGCGAAGCGCCGCATGGCCCCGAGGAGCAGCTGCAGCTTCTGGCGGTGCCATGGGCGCTGGGCGAGCTTGGCCCACGACTCGACCATGAGCACCCGGTCACGGCCGGGGTCGGCGCCGGCCAGGGCGCCGAGGTCGGTCGAGAGCTGATCGCCGAGCACGAGGACGGTGCGGCCCATGGGGCGACTCCTACCCGGTTGGCCTCCAGCCGACGCGGTGCGGCCCGGCGGCTAGGCTCGTGGCGGTCATGGCACAGGCTCCCCCACCGTCACGCATCAACCTGTTCCTGGAGGAGCAGCCCTGGCGGGCTGGGCTGATCCTCGGCGTCGCCCTGGGCGCCATGGTCGCTGCGCTGAGCACCCTCGAGGGCGGCGCGAGCCCGTTCGTCGCCGGGCTCCTGGCGCTGCTGTCCGGCGGGGCGGTGATGGCCGGTGTGGCGCTGCTCGGCCTCCAGGCAGCCGAGCTCGCCGAGCGGGCCGGGCCCGGCCGCGGCGCCGGGCGGCTGCTGGGGGTCCACCCCTGGCGCACCGCTGGCCTGATCGGCGTGCTGGCCGCCGTGGTGCGCGCCGGAGCGGGCGTGGCCGGTGGCGCCGGCTGGGGGGAGGCCACCCAGGACGGCGCGCTGTTCTTCATCACGTGGTTCCTGGTGCTGGGCGCACTGGGCCGCTTCGGGGTGCGTCAGCCCAAGGACTCGGGCGGCGGCAGCCGACGCTGACGCGCGCACGCGGTCACGCGGCGAGGACCTCGCGCAGCGCCGCAGCGGCGTGCTCGCAGGCGGCGTCATCGACGTCGAGGTGGGTGACCAGGCGCACCGTGTGCGGGCCCAGCGCGCCGACGCCGACCCCGCGCTCGGCCAGCGCGTCGCGCAGCGCCGGCGCGTCGACCCCTCGCAGGACCACGATGTTGGTCTCCACGCTCGCGGGATCGACGACGCCGGGGGCGGCCTGCGCGGCGGCCTCGGCCAACCGCCGCGCCCGCGCGTGGTCGTCGGCGAGACGCGTGACGTGGTGGTCCAGGGCGTGCAGGCAGGCCGCGGCGGCCACGCCGGCCTGCCGCAGCGCTCCGCCCAGCATCTGCTTGAACCGCCAGGCCCGGTCGATGGTGTCCTGCGAGCCGACGAGCACCGCGCCGAGCGGCGCGCCGAGCCCCTTGGTGAAGTCGATCCAGGCGGTGTCGAACCCGTGGGCCCACCGGTCGGCGGGCACGCCGGTGGCCACGACGGCGTTCAGCAGGCGCGCACCATCCAGGTGCGCCGCAAGCCCCAGATCGCGCGCGGTGGCGAGCACCTCGTCCACGGTCTCCAGCGGCCACACGCGCCCGCCCGTGACGTTGGTGGGCTGCTCGACGCTGACCAGCCGCGTGCGCGGGGCGTAGCGGTCGGCGGGGTCGTGGGCGGCAGCGCGCACGTCGGCGCCGCCGAAGATGCCGGTGTCCGACCGCAGCGGGGTCAGCACCGCACCGACCAGCCGTGCGGCGCCGCCCGCCTCGAACCGGCGCGGATGGGCGAGCTCGTGGAGCAGCACCTCCTCGCCCGTGGTGCCGACGTGCAGCAGCAGCGCGATGAGGTTGGCCATCGTGCCGCTGGGCAGCAGCACGCCGGCCTCGTGGCCCAGCAGGCCGGCCACGCGCTCGCACAGCGCGCGCACGGTGGGGTCGGCGCCCAGCTGCTCATCGCCGACCTCGGCGGTGGCCATCGCCTCGCGCATGGCCGGCGTGGGGCGCGTCTGGGTGTCGGAGAACAGCTCGATCACAGCAGCAGCCGATCGTCGACCCGTTGGGGGGCGGACAAGCGGTGGCCGGCGGGGCCGCCCGGCCCCGCCGGCCACCGTGGTGCACCGCGCAGCTAGCTCGTGCCGTTGCCGTCGTCGATCGGCTCGCTCTCCTCGAACGACCCGGTGCGCGGATCCACGACCTCGGCTGCCGCCGGCGCGGCGGCTGCGGCTGCGCCCGCGCGGCCCGCGCGCCGCGTCGGTCCGGCCGCCGGGTCGCGGCGCACCGCCAGGTACAGCGACACCGCGATGGCCGCCAGGACGATCGAGAAGGGCAGGCCGGTGGAGATCGCACCGGTCTGCAACGCGCTCAGCGCCTCCTCGCCACCGACCCACAGCAGCACACCGGCCACGGCGCCCTCGGAGACGGCCCAGAAGACCCGCTGGCCCTTGGGCGGATCCAGATCTCCGTCGGAGGTCAGGATGTCGATGACCAGCGAGCCGGAGTCGGAGCTGGTGACGAAGAACAGCGTCACGATCAGCACGGTGAGGGCGACCAGCACGGTGGCCAGCGCGCCGGGGATCGGCAGGGTCTCGAGGAGCGCGAAGGTGCCAAAGGCCTCGTCCTCGAACGCCTGCTCGCCGATGGTGCCGATGCCGAGGCGCTCGTAGTGCAGGCCGCTCTGCCCGAACACGGTGAGCCACAGCATCGTCACCACGGTGGGGACCAGCATCACGCCGAACACGAACTCGCGGATCGTGCGGCCCTTGGAGATGCGGGCGATGAACATGCCCACGAACGGTGACCAGGAGATCCACCAGGCCCAGTAGAAGGTCGGCCAGGCGGCCTGCCAGGCGCCGTCGCCGAAGGCGTCGGTCTCGAAGCTGATCGGGATGATCTGGCCGACGTAGTTCCCGATGTTCTCGACGAACCCGTTGAGGATCACCAGGGTCGGCCCGGCGATGAGCACGATCACCATCAGCGCGCCCGCGAAGCCGATGTTGGCCATCGACAGGTTCTTGATGCCCTTGTCCAGTCCGCTGACCACGCTCAAGGTGGCGATGGCGGTGATGATGGCGATCAGCACCACCGCCTGGGTGGTGCCCACCTCCATGACCCCCAGACGGGCCAGGCCGGCGTTGACCTGTGACACGCCCAGGCCCAGCGAGGTGGCGATCCCGAACATGGTGCCGAACACCGCGATGATGTCGATCAGGTCACCGATGCGACCCTTCACGCGGTCGCCGAGCAGCGGCCACAGCGCCCAGCGCACGGTGAGCGGCTTGCCCTTGCGGAAGGACATGTAGGCCAGCGACATGCCCATCACGATGTAGACCGCCCAGGGATGCACGCCCCAGTGGAAGAACGTGTAGGTCATCGCGTCGTCTGCGGCCGCGACCGTCCCCTCCTGCGCGCGCGGCGGGTCCAGGAGGTGGAAGATCGGCTCGGAGACCGCCCAGAACACCAGGCCGATGCCCATGCCGGCGCTGAACAGCATCGCGAACCAGGCCCAGTTGGAGAACTCCGGCCGGTCGTCGTCGGCGCCGAGGCGGATCCGGCCGTAGCGGCTGATCGCGAGGAACAGCACGAAGATGACGAACAGCGTCGTGGACAGCGTCAGCCACCAGCCGCCGTACTCCACGGCGAAGTCCTGCACCGCACCGAGCGCCTCGTTTGCGGTCTCGGTCAGCGTCACGCCGAAGATGACGAAGGCGATGATGACGAAGGCCGACACCCCGAAGACCACGGGGTTGGCGCGGAAGCCCCATCCCGGACCGGTTGGCGAGGATCGCTCACCGGTGTCGGTCGGTTGCTCGCTCATGCGTGCTCACCCTTCCGAAAGGATTGCGCGCGGCGCCGCCGCCCTGCGCTGCTGACTCCACGGCCCCGCGAACGCGCTGACATGCAAGATCTCGTCGAGCTTGCGCGCGATCCTAACGGTCCCCTGCCGGTGCGTGCCAGGGAGCCCTGACGGCGGCGCTGGGGGCGCCGCCGCCGGGGTCAGGACGCCGTGGTCAGGACGCCTTGCGGTGCACCAGGTCGTCGGGGTCGAGCAGCCGCTCCAGCTCGGCCGGGTCGCCGGAGCTCACCGTGACCTCCCCGGACTTGACCTTGGCCGCGTAGGCGTCGACGTACTCCTGGCCCGACAGCTGCATGATCTCGTACATCAGCTCGTCGGTGGCGCTGCGCAGCACGAAGCGGTCGTGCTCGCGCCCGGCGAAGCGGCGCAGGTCAAGGGGCGGGCCGAAGCGCACCGCCAGCGGCCGCTGGCGCGGCAGCACCGCGCCCTTGGGCAGCACCTCGCGGGTGCCGACCGTGGCCACGGGCACCAGCGGCGCACCCGTGCGCAGGGCGAGCCGAACCGGCCCGGTCTTGCCGCGGTAGAGGCGCCCGTCGGGCGAGCGCGTCCCTTCGGGGTAGATGCCGAGCAGGCGCCCCGCATCGAGCAGCTCCTGCCCCCGCCGCAGGCTGGCCTCGGCCGCGTCACCTCCGTCGCGCGGCACCGGCATCACGCCCACGCTCTCGAAGAAGCGCCGCTGCCAGCCGCGGAAGTACTCCTCCTTGGCGAGGAAGAACAGCGGCCGCTCCAGAGCAGACGGCAGCACGATCACGTCGAGCACCGACTGGTGGTTGGAGGCGAGGATCGCCGGGCCCCGGTCGGGCACGTGCTCCAGGCCGCTGACGGTGGGGCGCCACAGCGCGTTGATGACCGGTGGCACCACCGCGTGCAGGGCGCGGTACAGGCGCGGCGACGGCTCGTCGGACTTCATCGCTGCGCTGCTCCTCGCGGCCGGGCCGACCCGGCGACTGGTCGGGGCTGGCAGGACCGACGATCGGTCGAGGGTACAGTCTAACGTGGCCGCCGCACCCCACGGAGACGGCAGGATCCATGGGCGCTGACCCGCGCACCGAGCTCGCCGACTTCGCTCCGCCGCTGGCGACGGCGGTCGCCTCGACGCTGCGCGAGCACGGAGTCGCTGCCGAGGTCGAGGGGCAGGACAGCACCCGCGTGCTCGTCCCCGCCTCGCAGCGCGACGAGGCCGTGGCGATCATGGCCGCCCGCATGGAGGAGATCCGCGGCCGCACGCAGCGCTCGGGTACGGGCGGGGAGGCCGTGGACGAGGAGCCGCCGGCGCGCACGCGCGCGCCCTCGTCCCAACCGGCGCGCGATCCCGAGCCTCGCGCCGTCGACGACGAGCCGGCCACGCGCCCACTGCTCACCGAGCGCCTGCGACGGCTGTGGCCGCTGGCCCTGCTGCTCGTCCCAGCGGTGGCGCTGCTGGGTCAGGCGCGCGTGCCGCTCGACCTCGTCCCGGTGGTGCTGATCGGCGGGATGGCGCTGGTGCTCATGCTCCGCCAGCGCCGTCGGCGCTGACCCGCGGCGCGGTCGACTCCCCGGCCAGCAGCCCGGCGCCGATCATGCCGGCGTCGCTGCCCAGCGCGCTGGCCCGCACCGGCGGGACCGCCCGGGTCTCGCGGCCCAGCAAGCGCTCGACCATCGCCTCGCGCGCCGGAGCGAGCAGCAGCTCGCCAGCGGCCATGACGCCGCCCCCGATGACGAACACCGGCGGGTCGAGCACGTTGCCCAGCGCCCCCAGGCCCACGCCCAGCCAGCGCCCGGCCTCGGCGATGATCTCCCGGGCGTCGGGGTCGCCGTCCAGCGCCGCGCGCGACACCTCGGCGCCGCCCGGCGCGCGCCCCGACAGCGGCGAGGTGGACCGCACGCGCCCCTCGGCCACGGCCGCGCGCGCCTTGCGCCCGATCGCGGTGCCGCTCGCATGAGCCTCGAGGCACCCGAGGTTGCCGCAGTTGCAGCGTGGCCCGCCCTCGTCGACGATGAGGTGTCCCACCTCGCCGGCTCCACCGTCCGCGCCCCGCAGCAGGCGGTCGCCGATGACCACGCCACCACCCACGCCGGTGCCCACCGTCAGCAGCACCAGGCCGTCGACGTCGGCGGCGCCGCCGCAGCGGTACTCGCCCCAGGCGGCCGCATCGGCGTCGTTGGCCACCACCACCGGGCGCCCCTCGAGGGTCTGCTCGAGGCGCGCCTGGAGAGGCTCGCGCACCCAGCCCGGCACGTTGGGCGAGGTGCGCACCACGCCCTCGAGGTCCACGTGGCCGGCCGCGCCGACACCCACCGGCGCGCCGGGCGCGTCGAGCTCCTCGACGACCTCGGCGATGGTGCGGGCGATCGCGTCAGCGTCAGCCGCCGGTGTGTCGCGACGCGATCGGGCACCCACCGTGCCGTCGGGTCCGATGACGCCGGCAGCGATCTTGGTGCCCCCGACGTCGATGCCGATGCCGGCGCGCGCGGCAGCCACTAGAACCGCAGCAGCGCCGCGACCGGATGGCCGTCCAGGCGCGCGTCGTCGCGGAACAGCTCGATGGCCGCCCCAGTGCGCACGGCGCCCTCGATGCATGCGTCGACGAGGTCATCGACCCGCTCGACGGGCTCTCCGAAGCTGCGGGCGTCCGCCTCGCGCAGCGCCAGCGCACCGGTGGCCGCGCGCCATCCGGGCTCACCAGCGCCCTCGACCACGAACAGCGTCTCCACGCGCTGGGCGTTGATCGCCTCGACGACGTGGCGCAGGCCGCGGGCGGCCTTGCCAGCCTGTCCCTGCGCCGCCGCCAGGCGCTCCAGCAGCCGGCGCCGTCGCGCGCTGACGAGCTCCTGCTCCACCTCCTGGCAGGCCTCGATCAGCGAGTCGATCGGGGCGTCGACGGGCAGCGAGCGCGCGGTGCCTTGGACGATCTGCTCCAGGTAGGGATGCAGCAGCTTGCGGAACTCCGACACCTCGGCGGTGGGGCCGGCGAGGATCAGCGCCTCGAGCGGCTCGCGCTCGGTGTGCACCTGCAGCAGCTCCTCGGCGACGTCCTTGAGGTGGTGGAGGACCTCGCGCTCGATGTTGCGGCGGTAGCGCGCCTGGGCCCAGCCGCCCTGGGCGTGCTGGCCATGCACCTCGGCCTCGACCGCGGTGTACTCGCGCAGCTGGCCGAGGCGGTAGCGCAGGATGCGCGCGCGGTCGCGCTCGGCGACCACCAGGCCGATGTGGTGGACCCGGCCGAGCAGCGCCTCCAGCGGCACCACATAGGGCGCGTCACCCACGCGGGCGATGTTGCGGACCTGCAGCGCGACCTCGGCCGACTCGAAGATCTCACCGCCGGAGGCGAACAGCGCGAGGCCGCGGGTGTGGGTGCGGTCGAACTCGTGGCGGACCCAGCGGCTGATCGCGGCGACATCATCGGCGACCGATCGTGCCGCCGCGGGGCCGCGGGCATCCCCGGCCCGTTGGACGTCGCGCAGCAGACCGTCCAGGCGCGCCTCGTAGTCGGTCGCACGGGGGTAGAGCGCCCCGTCGGTGTTGAGGTACACGCTGGTGACGGGGGCGCCGTCCGGGCGACGGTCGACGAGCTCGCGGATCGCGTCAGCGGTGATCTCCACGCCGCGCTCCTCTCGTGGTCGGGGCGGGTCGGACCGCCGGTGCGCGCGGGCACCAGCGGCCGCGTTCGGTTCACTCGAGCGGGATGCGCTGCACGCGCGCCGCGGGCTGCTGTCGGGGACGAGGCCGGCGCGCCTGCGGCGCGCCGCCGGTGTCGTGCACGGCGTCGGGGCCGGGAGCGGCGTCGGGTGCGTTGGGGGCGTCGGCGGTGGTGGGGGCGGCCCCGGTGGGGCCGTCCGCCGCGGCCGAGGCGCCCCCGGGCGGCTCGGCGGCCGGGCGCTCCAGCCACACCTGCAGCGCCCGGGCGAGCTCCCATCCGGCCGAGCGCAGGTGGGTGCTGACCTCGGGCGGCACCTCGGGCACGGCCTGCAGCAGCGCGCACAGGGGACACCGCTGGCAGCCGCACTCGGCGCGCGGTCCGGCCTCGTCGTGCTGCTCTGCGGCCCCGGGGCCTGCCTCATCGGCGGGGCCGTGCGCGTCGTCGGCGCGGTGGTGGGCGTGCTCACCCGTCACGGTCGACCTTGGGCTCTCGTCGGCGGCGCCACGCGACCTCGCCGCGCAGCACCGCCGCAGTCTAGAGCAGGTGCCGCGCCACCGCGCGAGGCACCGTCCCGGTCACAGCGCACCGGCCTGGGCTCCCTGCGGCGCCGCATCGGGCGGGGCGACCCGCACGCGCAGCTCGCCGCCCTCCAGACGAGCGCCGGCGACCTCGCCGCGCCGCAGCGCAGCGGGCAGCAGCACCGCCCGGGTGGTGGCGCCCACGCGCACCAGCAGCTCGTCGCCGGTGCGGTGGACCGCGACCTCGTCGCGCTCCACTCCCGGCAGCGGCAGGCGCAGCTCCCAGCCGCGCCCGCACGCCTCGACCCGCAGCGCCGCACCGCGGTGCAGCACCGCGCGCTCGTCACGCGTGCCGTACAGCGCGTCGGCGAGCTCGGCCAGCGCCGGCACCCCCACGGGCTCCGCTGCCTGCTGCGGCGCGACCAGCAGCGGCGCCCCGGCCACGTCGTCGCCGAGCTCGGCCAGTGCCTCGTCCTGCCGCGCCTGCCAGGCCGCCACCAGCGGGTCGGGCGAGCCGGCGGGCAGCACCCGGTTGGCGACCACGGCGTCCACCGGGTAGCCGAGCAGCGTCAGCTGGCCGAGCAGGCGCCGTCCCTCCGCCAGCACCACGCGCTCGGGGTTGACCACCAGCCGCAGCGAGGTGCGCTCGGGGTCAGCCAGCAGCGCCCGTGCCTGCTCGAGGCTGTCGCGCAGCTCGTCGAGCGCCGCCAGGACCGCCGCGCCAGGCGGGGGCGGGGCGGACTCGCCCGCGGCGCGCAGCGGTCGCACCACCTGCCCCCAGGCACGTGACAGCGGCGCGAGGTGGTCGAGGTAGCGCCCGAGCGCCTGCGGCAGGCTCAGCAGCCGCAGGGTCTCGGCGGTCGGGGCGCAGTCCACCACGATGAGGTCGTGGCCACCCTCTGCCACCCTCTGGCGCACCTCGAGGAGCGCGAACACCTCCTCGAGCCCGGGCAGCAGCGCGAGCTCCTCGGCCTCGAGCTCGCTCACCCCGCCGCCGGAGAGGACCCCGACGAGGTAGTCCTGGATCCGGCGCCAGTGCGCCTCGAGGTGGGCGCGCGCGTCGATCTGCTGGGCGAGCAGGCCGTCAGCCACCGCCGTCGGCTCCCCGCCCACCACCTGACCGAGCGCGTCGGCCAAAGAGTGCGCCGGGTCGGTCGAGACCACCAGCGTGCGCGCGCCACGCCGGGCTGCGCGGACCGCCGTCGCGGCGGCCAGCGAGGTCTTGCCGACCCCGCCCTTGCCGGTGAGCAGCACCACGCGCATGCGCGTCCCTAGGCCTCGGCCCGCTGCTTCATGCCGGCCAGCGCTCGCGCGACGATCCGGCGCGCGGCCTGGCGCCGCAGCATGCCGGGCACGCGCACGCTGGGCTCGATCTCCAGCTCGTAGCGCACCTCGGTGGTGCCGTCCTCCCGGGGCTCCAGCGTGTACACCCCGTCGTTGCGACGGACCTTGTCGCCCTCCTCCAGCCACCACCGCATGCTCTCATCGGTGTAGGCGTAGGCCAGCACGACCTCGGCCTGCACCACGCCCGCGTTGATGCGAAAGCGGGCCCGGGTCCCCCAGCCGTCGTCACCGACCTCGAGCGTCTCAGCCTCCTCGATCTCGTCGTTCCACTCCGGGTAGGCGTCGAAGTCGGCGATGACGTCCCAGATCGCAGCGGGGTCGGCCCGCACCACCACGCTGTCGCTCACGGCGTCGCCCACGATCGCTCCTCCTCGACGTGCGGGACAGCGCCGCGCGCTCGCGGCGCGACGCCGACGCGGGGATCGGTGCAGCCGTCCGGTCCGCTGCCGCGGGCGAACGGCGTGCCTGTGAGCGGGGATCCTAGGCCAGTCGGCCCCGGGCGTGGCGGATGCGCCCGCTCATCCGGGCCCACCCGAGGCGACGCCCACCACCGGCAGCACCGCTGCCACCGCCGAGAGCACCGTCACGGTCACCACGAGCCACAGCAGCCCCCGTCCGGTGACCAGGGGGCGGGCGCGCTCGCGGCGGCGCGCGAGGTCGAGCACCGCGCTGCCCCACAGGGCCGCCACGCCCAGCAGCAGCACACCGGCCGCTGGCGCGGCCCGAGCGCCGCCGGCGGCGAGCAGCGCCAGCGCCCCGAGCGCCCAGACCGCGGCGAGCCCTGACACCGCGCATCCCAGGCCGCTCTGCCCCGCGACGAGATGGCCGAGGCCCGGACCCAGCGCGGCGCGCCTCCGGGCCCGCTGCCAGTCGGCTGCGTCGAGGCGGTCCACGCCCTCGGCCTCGGCGGCCAGGGGCGCACCGCACGCGGGACAGACCAGCGTGTCGAAGGCGTTGTCGACCCCGCACCGGGCGCACGTCCAGCGTGCGCCCTCGGCGCCGGCGTGGATCCGCGGCTGCTCGCCGTCACCGGCGCTCGTATCGGGCCGCTCGGGATCGCTGACCGCGCCGGGCGCTACCGAGGGCGGGTCGGCCACCGCCTGCTGCGCCGGACCCGCGTCTCCCGGGGCATCCGCATCCTCGCCCGTCTGCGCTGCGGACGCCGTCGACTCGCTCGTGAAGGCCCGGGCGCACTGGTTGCACCAGGCCGCGTCCTCGGGGTTCCAGCCGTGGCAGTCGGGGCAGCGCATCACCCGCTCCCCTCGGCAGAGCGGCTCACCGCGGTAGACGAGAGCGCTCCGGTCTGCGGCCCGCCCTCCTGGCGTGCGCGACGGGCGCGGCGCGCCTCATGCGCCTGCGCCCGGCCCCGCGAGGCCTGCACGGCGGCGCGCTGGTCGAGCACCAGCCCGGGGTCGAGCTCGTCGCCGGGGAGGCGATCGCGCTCATAGCGCGCCTTCAGCGCCTGCAGGCCGGCGCGCACCGACCGGCGGTGGGCCTCCAGCAGGCCGCGCCCACCGCGATCGGGCACGTGCCCCCGGACCAGGTAGTGCACGGTGATCCCGTGGCGCCGGTCCAGGTAGTACCACTCGGCGCGCCCGACGACGTCGCCGCGCACCGCCACGCGCACGCCGAGCCCCGGTCGCAACCGGGTGATGGTCCAGCGCACCTGATGCGGGCGACGCCAGGGCCTGCCCGGCCCGCGGTGGGTGAGCCACCACCCCTCCCCCGCCGCGGTGACCGACACGCCGGGCCACCAGCGCGGATAGCTCCCGACGGCCGCGAGCACCGGATGGACGTCAGCACGTCGGGCGCGGAGGTGCACCACCTCCCAGGCCTCGACCTCCATCAGCGCGCCTTCGTCAGAGCAGCAGGATCGCCGCCATGGACACCGCGGCCACGGTCGCGCCGATGCCCACCCGCGACCGTCGGTCGCGCGGGTCGAGCCGCCCCCACAGCCACGCGATCAGGAAGCCGGCGAGCAGACCGCCGAAGTGCGCCTGCCAGGCGATGCCCGGGGTGAACGAGATGACCACGTTGAGGATGACCAGCGGGCCGATCTGGCGCAGCAGCATCTGCCCCTGGAGGTTGCCGCGGTTGCGCAGCCCGGCGGCGAGCCAGGCGCCGAACAGCCCGAAGACGGCACCCGACGCGCCCACGGCAGGCGTGTCGCCGGCCAGGAAGAAGTAGGCAGCCGCGCCTCCGAGGCCGGCGCCGAAGTACAGCGCCGCGAACGCCGCGGACCCGACCTCGCGCTCGATGGGGCGCCCGAGGATCCACAGCAGCAGCATGTTGAACACGATGTGCAGCAGGAACGCGGGGCTGTGCAGGAACATGGCGGTGATCGGGCGCCACCACTGCCCATCGGCGATCGCCGGGTTGTACTGCGAGCCAAGCTGGAAGACGAGGTCGCCGGCGGGACCGCCGAAGACCGTGACGACGTAGACCGCGGCGGCCACGCCGATCACGCCTTTGGTGAACGGCGACCGGTTGGCGCGACGCTGCGCCTCGGCGGCGTCCATGACCGGCGCCGAGGGCTTGGCGCAGTCCGGGCAGCGCTGGCCCACCGAGGCCTGGGTCATGCACTCGGTGCAGATCGGGCGCTCACACGAGGTGCACGACAGGCGCGTCTGCCGATCGGGATGGCGGTAGCACGTCGGCACGGAGGTCTCAGGGTCCATCGCAGGTCCAGCCTACCCAGCGCCCGCCGCTAGGGTGCCCCGTGGTCCGGGCCCCGCGCGCGGGGGACCCGGTCGGCGGG
>Ga0207421_10003659_pt1 | contig 18186 bp, 16 predicted proteins | sample SodLakKL_010_SED_4_FD_187542 | JGI IMG/M metagenome (GOLD analysis project Ga0207421, IMG submission 187542) | Alkaline sediment microbial communities from Lake Tanatar, Kulunda Steppe, Russia - 8KL_010_SED (SPAdes) (version 2) | ecosystem: Environmental > Aquatic > Non-marine Saline and... | reverse complement strand
CAAAAGACCACCGGTGTCGGGGACCCCGCCCCGGGAACGGACCGGCCGGTCGGCCGGTCGGAAACCGTCGTTCGGACGAAAACCGACCAGCCGGCCGGTCGGTGAGACGGCGGTCGGGCGCCGGCGGAGAAGCGGCCGATCGGTGGATCGAGGACCGACGTTCGGACGGGAAACGACCGCTCGGCCGGTCGGCTACCGGGGGTGGAAGGCGAGCACCCGGTCGTCGGTCGTCTCGGTGCGCTCGACGCCCAGCTCGACGGCCATGCCGATCTCGACGTCGTCCGGATCGACCCCGACGACCATCCCGGTGGCCCCGACCGGTCCGAACGAGGCGACGCCGACGACGAACGGGGCGTCGTCGACGAACGCCGGCGAGGCGACCTGTGTGACGGTGTACGACTCGAGTTCGCCGACCTCCGGGAGCGGCTCCTCGCTCAGCTCGCCGCCGGTGTTCGGATCGACCGACCGGGGCGGGAGCCAGCCGTCCCCCTCGGAGCCCTCGAGGTAGTACGGCTCCCCGTCCTCGACGGCGTCGAGGAAGTCGTCGTAGCCGGCGTCGCGGGCCTTCTCGCTCATCCCATCACCTCCAGGACGGTGACCACGCAGCTGGCGACGGTGCCACCCGCGTTGTGGGTGACCCCGACCTCCGCGTCGGCGACGGCGTCGCTGTTTACGTGATCGCCACGCAACAGCTTCGTCATCTCGGAGATCTGTGCACAGCCGGTCGCGCCGACGGGGTGGCCTTTCGCCTTCAGCCCACCCGAGAGGTTCACCGGCAGCTCGCCGTCGGCGGAGGTCTCGCCCTCCCGCGCGGCGGCGAGGCCCTCGCCGGGCTCGTAGAAGCCGAGCGATTCGAGGGCGAGCACCTCGGCGATCGTAAAGCAGTCGTGGACCTCCGCGACGTCGACGTCGGCGGGCTCGATCCCCGCGTCGGCAAACGCCCGCTCGCCGGCCCGGCGGGCCGCCGGCGTCTCGACCATCGACGCCCGGTCGTGGAGGGCCAGCCCGTCGCTCCCCTGGCCCGTCCCCGTGATCGCGACCGGCGTCTCGAGGCCGTGTTCCTCGGCGTACTCCTCGCTGACCAGCACCGCGGCGCTGGCGCCGTCGCTCATCGGCGAGCAGTCATAGAGCCCGAACGGCGAGCAGACGGTCGGCGCCTCGAGGACGTCCTCGACCTCGATCGACCGCTGGAACTGCGCCAGCTCGTTCTCGACGGCGTTCTCGTGGTTTTTCACCGCGACGTGGGCCAGCTCCTCCCGGCCGCCGCCGTACTCGTGGAAGTAGCGGTTGGCCATAAGCGAGTACGCCCCGGGGAAGGTGACGCCGGCGCGGACCTCCCAGAGGGCGTCGGCGGCGGCGGCCAGCGCCGAGGTGCCGTCGGCCGTCGAGAGGTTCGTCATCCGCTCGGCGCCGCCGACGAGTGCGACGTCGGCGTCCCCGCGTGCCACGGCCCGGGCACCGAAGCGGACCGCCGCGCCGCTCGAGGCACACGCGCTGTCGAAGCGGGTGGCGGGGGCGGTGACGCCGGCGGCCTCGGCGGCCATCGGCCCCTGGTGACCCTGTCCCTCGGCGAACTCGCCCATGAAGTTGCCGTAGAACACCTCCTCGACGGCCGCAGGCTCGATTCCGGCGTCCGCGATGGCCTCGCTCGCGGCGTCGCCGAACAGCTCCCGGGCGGTCCGCTCCGGGGACTTCCCGAACGGCGTCATCCCGACGCCGGCGATCGGCACCTGCCTCACCATTCCATCCCTCCGTTGATGCCGAGCACCTGGCCGGTCATGTAACTCGAGCGGTCGCTGGCGAGAAACCTGACCATGCCGACGATGTCTTCGGTCTCCGCGAACCGGTTCAGCGGAATCTTCTCTAGGATGTGCTCGCGGACCCGTTCTGGCACCTTCTCTAGCATGTCCGTCTCGGTGAATCCGGGGGCGACGACGTTCGCCGTCGAGCCGTCTCTGGCGAGTTCGAGCGCGAGCGTCCGCGTGAACGCGAACAGCCCGCCTTTCGAGGTGGCGTAGTTGGCCTGTCCGTAGTTGCCCTGCTGGCCGACGACACTCGAGATGTTGATCAGCCGCCCCTGATCCGCGGCCTTGATGTCGTCGAAGAAGGCCTTCGTGCAGTTGAACGTGCCACCGAGGTTGACGTCGATCACCTGCTGCCAGTCCTCGTGGCTCATGTCCTCGAACTTCCGGTCGATCGTGATCCCCGCGTTGTTAACGAGGACGTCGACCTCCCCCATCTCGTCGTGGACCGTCTCGACCATCCGATCGACCTGACCGGGGTCGGCGACGTCGGCCTGGACGGGGATCGACGTCTCGCCGCTGGCCTCGATCGTCTCGGCGACCGACCGGGCTTTCTCCTCGGAGCTCCGGTAGTTGACCGCGACGTCAGCGCCGGCGCGGGCTAACTCGAGTGCGATCGACTTACCGATACCACGGGAAGCCCCGGTCACCACGCAGGTTCGGTCCGATAGCGGTTTGGGATCTATCTGTCCCAACCTCTGGGTCGTTTCCGACATACGACACCTATTCCGACGGCCGCCATGTTAACTATTGTGCACCGACAGGCGGCCCCCACCAACTCGACGGGCGGCGGTCGGCGCTACCGAGAGTCGAAACCGGGGGCAGGGCCGTGACAATAGCTAAGTTCTGTCGTCGAGTATTCGTGTGTATGACAACGAATCAGCCGCTCGAGGACGCCTCGACGACGGAGCGGCTCGTGTTGCTCGCGCTCTTAGAGGAGTGTCGGCAGGCCGACGGTCCGGCCCAGACCCACGACGTCCGCCGGAGCTGTCTCTCGATCGCCGAGGAGCTCGACGGCGAGGTCGTGGGGCACGTCTCGGAGGCGGTGGTGATCCGAGCGCTGTACGAGCTCGAGTCGGAGGGGGTGATCGACGAACACCGCCCGGACGACCGATCGCCGGTGGGGAAAGGACGGCCGGCCTACGAACTCGCCGTCGAGGAAGAACGCGTACTCGAGCTCGTCGGCGAGGATTCGCCGCTCGCGGACATCGTTCCCGGCTAGTCGATCCGTGGCGGACCGAAGGGCCGATCGGCCAGCCGATGGACCGATCGACGACGGCCCCTGGCGAGGATCAAAAGAGAGCAACTGGAGGGAACGGATTGTCGGAGCGGACCCACGTACTCTGTGAATCTCCCGGGCCGGCTTGTCAGTTTCTCGGACCGGTCGATCGGTCTCCCGGTTCGGGGAGTCAGAACTCCTCGATCACGGGAATGCCGCTGGTGCCGTAGCCGGTCATCGCCTCGAGTTTCGCCGAGACGTCCTCGAGGGCGACCGTCTCCGAGACCAGCTCCGCGGGGCGGAGTTTGCCGGTCGCGACCATCCGGAAGATCTCGTCGTACCGGGTCGGGGGCATCCCGAGCGAGCCGAGGAACTCGATCTCTTTCATCACCATCAGGTCCGTCGGCAGGGCGACTTCGCCTTCCTCCTCGCTCGTCGTCAGGCCGATCTGGAGGTGCTGGCCGCGGGTTCCGAGGCTCATCACGGAGTTTCTGCAGGTTTCGGCGATGCCCAGGGCGTCGACGGCGACGGCGGCGCCGCCGTCGGCGATCGCTTTCACCTCGCTCGCCGGGTTCTCGGCGTCGGCGGCGTTTACCGTCTCGACGGCTCCGAGCTCGGTCGCAGCCTCGAGTTTTCCGTCGTCGAGGTCGACCGCGATGACGTTCGCACCCAGCGCGTCGGCGATGTGGACCGCCGAGAGCCCGATGCCACCACAGCCGTGGACGGCGACCCAGTCGCCGGCGTCGACGTCGGCACGGTGGGCCAGCGCGTGAAACGAGGTCATAAAGCGACAGCCCAGCCCGGCCATCTCCGTCGAGGAGACGCCGTCGGGCAACGAGACGAGGTTGTGGTCCGCGGCGGGGACGTGGGTGTACTCCGCGAACGCACCCTGGACGGGTTCGAGAAAGCCAAGCGGCAAAACGTTCTCGCAGGTGTTCGAGAAGCCGCGTCGACACTCGGGGCAGGTTCCGTCCCCGAGGTTGAAGGGGATGGCGACGTGGTCGCCCTCCCGGACGCCGTCGACGTTCTCGCCGACCTCGACGACGGTGCCGGCGGGCTCGTGGCCGAGGATCTGTCCGGGCTGGGGCTGGATGCCGAGCCAGTCCCAGTCGCCCTGCCAGCCGTGCCAGTCGCTCCGACAGATCCCACAGGCCTCGATCTCGACGACCGCGCCGTCGGGGTCGGGCGACGGCGCGTCGACCTCCTCGATCGCGAGCGGTTCGCCGTGGGCTTCGAGTACGGCTGCCTTCATACGTGTGGCCGTTCGAGCGTATTTATAATAAACGTTCATCCCGTTGCGGCGGGAGGTCACGGCGCGGCCGGACACCGTCCCGGATCGGTGACGGATCGTCAGGATCGAGCTACCCCGTCTCCAGCGTTGCCCGACCGCTCGTCGCGCTGCGGAGTCGGTCCCTGAGGGAGTCGGCCTCGGCGACGGGCACCCGGACGTCGAAGGAGACCTCGGCGCCGTAGTCGGCCTCGAACTCGCAGTCGGCGCTCTCGACGATCCCCCGGACGGTCCCCGAGTCGTCGTAGCCGACGGTGATCGAGAGCCGCTCGTGGGGGCGTCGCTCGACCACGCCGGCCCGGTCGACGGCTTCGTTCACCGCCCGGGAGTACGCCCGCACCAGGCCGCCGACGCCGAGGTTCGTGCCGCCGTAGTAGCGCGTGACGACGGCGGCGACGTTCTCGAGTTCCCGCCCGACGAAGACGTTCAGCGCCGGCTTCCCCGCCGAGCCCGACGGCTCGCCGTCGTCGCTGGCGTACTCCCTGAGGAGGTCGCCGCCGGTCCGGACCCGGTAAGCGGGGACGTTGTGGGTCGCGTCGGCGTACTCCTCGCGGACCGACTCGACGAACGACTCGGCTTCCTCGACGCCTTCGACCGGACGGACGTGACCGAGAAACTCCGAGCCCCGGACGACAAAGCGCGCCGTCGCCGGCTCCGCGACCGTCCGGTAGCGCTCGCCGTCGTCGGCACCGTCCATGGCCGACGGTACGCCCGGCGGACAAAGAGGTCGTCGGTTCGCTCGGGCGGGGATACGTTCCGCAGCCGGACGGTGGGGATACGTTCCGCAGCCGGGCGACGAGGACACGTCCGGCAGCCGCTGCAGCCGGCGTGTCGCCGTCACCGGTAGCGGTTCAGCTGCCGCTTGAGCCGTTTGGCCGCCTCCCCGGCGGCCGTCGCGAAGTCGACGCTCCCGTGAGCGCCCTCCCCGGCGAAGATGATCCCCCGCGAGGAGTTCACGAGGCCGACGCCGTCGGCGAGTCCGTACTCGACGGCCGCCTCGGCGTCGCCGCCCTGTGCGCCCACGCCGGGGACGAGAAAGGGGATCTCGGGGACCCGCTCGCGGATCTCCGCGAGCTCGTCGGGCGACGTCGCGCCGACGACCAGCCCCACGTTTCCGTTCCCGTTCCAGAGATCGGCGAGGGCGGCGACCCGCTCGTACAGCGGCTCCCCGGAGGCGAGTTCGAGGTCCTGGAGGTCAGCGCCGCCGGGGTTCGAGGTCCGACAGAGGACGAAGACGCCCGCACTCTCGTCGGCCAGGAACGGCTGGAGGGAGTCCCGACCCATGTAGGGGTTGACCGTGATGGCGTCGACTCGCTCCAAGATCGTCGCGTACTGGCGGGTCGTGTTCCCGATGTCCGCCCGTTTGGCGTCGAGCAGGACGGGGACGCCCTTGCCGTGGGCGTAGGCGACCGTCTCCTCTAGGGCTGCCCAGCCGTCGGGATCCTCGTAGAAGGCCGCGTTCGGCTTGAAGACGGCCGCGTGCTCGTGGGTCGCGTCGACGATCCGGCGGTTGAACGCCCACCGGGGCATATCGTGTCCGCGAACGCTCTCGGGCAGACGCTTCGGATCGGGGTCGAGCCCGACGCTGAGGACGCTGTCGACCGCCGCGATGCGGTCGGCCAGCCGGTCGAAAAAGGACATGCCCGCGAGTGGGCGGCCGGCCGGGGAAAGCGTTGCCATCCGACGCCGGAACGATCAGATCGCGTCGACGACCTCCTCGAGAACCGCCGTGTCGACGAAGACGACCACGTGGTCGCCGGGTTCGATGACGGTCGATCCCCGGGGAGTCAGGAGGGCCCCGTTCCGCGAGAGGGCACCGATGACGACGCAGTCGGGGAGGTCGGCCGTCGAGTCGGCGATCTCCCGGTCGGCGAGGACGCTGTCGGGACCGACCTCGATCTCGATCACCTCGGCGCGATCCCCCTCGAGCATCGAGACCTTCTCGGTGTGGTCGGCCCGGGTGAAGCGGACGATCTCCTCGGCGGTCTCCTCGCGGGGGTTGACCGCGACGTCGACGCCGACGGTCTCGAAGATCTCGGCGTAGGTCACGTTCTCGATGACGGCGACGGTCCGGTCGACGCCGAGCCGGCGGGCGAGCAACGAGACGAGCAGGTTCTTGTCGTCGCCGTCGAGGGCGGCGATGACGATGTCGGCCTCGTCGACGTGTTCGCTGGCGAGAAACTCCGCGTCGGTGGCGTCGCTCTCGAGGACCATCGTCTTCGGCAGCGCCTCCGCGGCTTCCCGGGCACGGTCGTGATCCTGTTCGATGAGCCGCGGCCGGTAGCCGTGTTCTTCGAACTCCCGGGCGGCCTGGAAGCCGATCTCGCTGGCGCCGACGATGACGATTTCCTTTGCCCCTTGGTCGTCCCTGACGGCGACGTCGGTGGCGAAGTCGGTGACCGACTCCTGGCTGCCGATGACCACCAGGCGGTCGCCGGCCCGGATGGCGGTCTCCCCCGTCGCGACGATCATCTCCTCCTCGCGGAAGATGGCGGCGAACGTGAGCGAGTCGTACCGGTCGGCCTCGCGGACGGTCGTGCCGGCGACGGAGCTCTCGGGGGCGACCTCGAGTTCGGCCATGCGGACGAGCCCGCCGGCGAAGATGTCGACGGCCTGGGCTGACGGCAGCCCGGAGATCCGGAAGATCGTCCGCGCGGCGAGCAGGTCGGTACAGACCATGAAGTCGACGCCGAACGCACCCGGAGCGCCCTCCCAGGTCTCGAGCAGCGACCGGCGACGGACCCGGGCGATGGTGAACGCGTCGCTTCCCGTCTTCGCGGCCCCACAGACGACCACGTTGGTCTCGTCGGAGTCCGTCGAGGCGATCAGGAGGTCGGCGTCCTCGACTCCGGCCTCCCGGAGGGTGCCGATCTCCGTTCCGTCGCCCCGGACCGCGAGCACGTCGAGTGCGTACGCCAGCTCGTCGACGAGCTCCCCGTCGCGGTCGACGACGACGACCTCGTGGGAGTCCTGGAGGTTCTCGGCGATCGATCGGCCGACCTCCCCGGCGCCGACGACGATCACGCGCACGGCGGCTCCCTCCGACGGGTTCGGGACATCACTAGGGGCTCACGGAGGCGGGCCAAATGCGTTGTGGTCGACCACCTGCCGCCGACCCGTCCTCCCGCGTCGACCCGGGTTCCGAACGTGTTATGTCGTCGGCCCACACAGACCGAGCCACGCGATGAGGATCCGCGTCGACTGGCGCTCGAGCTGTAGCCTGACTGGAACGGTGTTGAAGTGGCTCGCGGTGCCACTGGCCGTCCCGCTGGCGGTGGCGGCTTACGACGGGGACCCGCTCGCTCCCTTCCTCGCCGCGATCGTCGTCACCGCCGCACTCGGGGCCGCCCTGGAACGGCTGAGCGACGACCGCGAGCTCGGCCAGCGGGAGGCGTTTCTGATGGTCGCACTCACCTGGGCTGGCGTCGCCGTCGTCGGCGCGATCCCCTTCGCCCTCGCCGGCGGTGGGGGGTCGTCGTTCTCCGGCCCGGTCGGGGGGACGGTCAACGCCCTGTTCGAGAGCACGAGCGGGCTGACGACGACCGGCGCGACCGTGATGAGCGGCTGGGACTTCGCGAACCAGCCCCGGGGGATACTGCTGTGGCGGCAGCTGATCCAGTGGCTCGGCGGGCTCGGCATCCTGATCGTCGCCATCGGCCTGCTCTCGAACCTGATGGTCGGTGGCGCCCAGCTGATGGAGACCGAAAGCCAGAGCCGGAACGTCTCGAAGCTCACCCCGGAGATCGAACGCACCGCACGGCTCATCTGGGGGCTGTACGTCGGCCTGACGCTGCTGGCGGCGGCGACGTTCTACGCCCTCCACCTCCTCGGGCTCGCGCCGAACATGGACCCCTTCAACGCCGTCTCCCACGCGTTCACGAGCGTCGCGACCGCCGGCTTCTCCCCGGAGTCAGAGAGCGTCGCCGCGTTCACGCCCGTCGTCCAGTGGGCGGTGATCCCCTTTATGATCCTCGGGGCGACGAACTTCGTGTTGCTCTACTATCTGGTCCGGGGCGACCTCCGGCGGCCCCGGGAGTCAGAGGAGCTCCGATTTTACCTCGGTGCGCTCGCGTTCTTCGGCGCCGTGGTCTCCACCATCCTCTGGCTCGACCCGAACTCCGGGATGGGCGTCGAGGAAACGGTCAGACACGGCGTCTTCAACGTCGCCTCGCTCGTGACGACGACCGGCTACGCCTCCGTGGACTTCGATCTCTGGACGCCCGGGGCCAAACACGTCCTCTTTCTGTGTATGTTCCTCGGCGGGATGGCCGGCTCGACGACCTGCTCGATCAAGACCGTCCGCTGGCTGGTGATCCTCAAGGGGCTGTACCGCAACCTGTTCACCGCGATCCACCCGGCGGCCGTCCGGCCGGTCCGGCTCGGGGAACGGATCGTCGACGAGGAGACGATAAACGACATCTTCGCGTACGTGATGCTCGCCATGATCATCTTCTTCCTGCTGACGATCGTCGTCGTCGTCGACGCCGCCCGGACCGGGACGGCCGTCACCGAGTTCGAGGCCCTCGGCGCGTCGGCCTCGATCTTCCTCAACATCGGCCCCGCGTTCGGGATGGCCGGCCCGATGGACAACTACGCCGGCTTTCCGGTGACCAGCCGTGCCGTGATGGTCGTGATGATGTGGGTCGGCCGGATCGAGATCGTCCCCGTACTCGTGTTGCTGGTGCCGGCGTTCTGGAACTCCTGACGGGGCGACGCCGTCCGGGAAGGAAAGGTTCAAACGTGGGATCGGCGAAACCGGGTCGAGATCCGGGGGATGAGCGACATCGCACTCGCGGCGGACCTCGCGATCATCGTGGTCACGGCGACGGCCGTGGGCATCGTCGCCCGGAAGACTGGCCAGCCCACGATCATCGCGTACATCCTCACGGGGCTGATCCTCGGTCCCGTCCTCTTCGACGTCGTCGTCTACGACGGGCTCGTCGAGGAGTTCGCCGAACTCGGCCTCGGTTTCCTGCTTTTCTTGCTCGGGATGAAGATGCGCTTCGAGGACATCCGGGAGATCCTCCGGCCGATCACGAACATCGCGATCTGGCAGACGGTCCTCCAGACCGCCCTCGCGCTCGCCGTCGCCTGGGCGCTCGGCTTCGACCCCACGGAGATCGTCATCATCGCCCTCGCGACCGTCTTCGGCGCGACGCCGATCATCGTCAAGATCCTCACGGACAAAGACGAGATCACCTCGATGCCCGGCAAGATCGACGTCGGGGTGCTCATCGTCCAGGACATCTACCTCGTGGTCGTGCTCGCGTTGCTCGGCGCGGACTCACTCGAGAACCCCACGGAGATCGCGACCACGCTCGCGGTGATCTTCGTCATGATGTCGTTTATCGCGATCTTCTCGCTTGCCTCCTCGCGGTATCTGCTCCCGCGGCTGTTCCGGGAGGTCGCGGACAACAAGGACGTCTTTCTCGTCGTCGCGATCGCGTGGGCGTTCCTGTTTATCGCCATCGCCGAGACGTTCGACCTCTCGGTGGAGGTCGGGGCCTTCCTCGCCGGGATCAGCGTGGCCCAGCTCCCCTACAGCACCGAACTCGAAGACCGGATCACTCCGATCACCGACTTTTTCATCCTCGTCTTTTTCGCCACGATCGGCCTCCAGCTCGAGGCGAGCGAGCTGCTGTTTTACTGGCGGGAGGCCGTCGTCGCCTCCGCGATCTTGATGATCGGGAACTTCTGGATCATGTTCTATCTCATCGACCGGGAGGGGTTCAGCGTCGAGACCTCGTTTCTCGGCTCGATCAACATGATCCAGGTCAGTGAGTTCTCCCTCGTGGTCGGGGCGCTCGCGGTCGGCCAGAACTTCATCGGAACCGAGGTGCTCGGCTATCTCAGCCTGATGGCGCTTTTGACGATGAGCCTCTCGACGTACGTCATCGCCTACAACCACGAGATCTACGACCGGGTCGCCCCGTGGTTCCGACGGTTCGAATCCCCCGAGAAAGGCGACGTCGAGTTGCCGACGTACACGGACCACGCGGTCGCCATCGGCTACGACGAGATCACCGAACGGGCCCTCCCGATGCTCGAGGACCGGTACGGCGAGGTCGTCGTCGTCGACCGGAAGACAGACCACGTCGAGGCCCTCGAGGCCGAGGGGCGGTACAGTTACGTCTACGGGGACGTCCGCCACGGCGAGATACGGAAGGCAGCGAACCTGAGCGCGGCGAGCTTCGTGCTCTCCTCGACGGTCCAGACCGACATCAACCGCGTCGTCCTCTCCGAGCTCGACGCGGACGCGACGGCGTTCGTCGAGGCCGAGCGGATCGACGAGGCGAGGGAGCTGTACGACCGCGGAGCGGCGTACGTCGTGATGAGCACGTACCTGACCGCCGAGCGGCTGAGCCAGTACCTCGAGTGGTACCTCGAGGACGAAGCCGCCTTCCGGACGGCCGTCGAACGCGACGTCGAACGGATCCGGGAGTCCTCCGGAAACGGCGAGCCCCTCGACCGTCCGGGCGTGGAGCCGGCGACCGATGGAGGTGGGGACGATGACTGAGCTGATCACCTCGCTTGCGGTCCTGTTCGTCACCGCCGGAGTGTTCTTGCTCGTGGCGAATCACTTCTCGCTGTCGCCGGTTCCGTTTTACATCCTCGCGGGGCTGGTCTCGGGGACGTTCCTCGACGGGGCGGAGCTGATCGAGCTCGCCCAGTGGGGGATCGCGTTTCTCGTGTTCGTCTTCGGCTACCGCGTGAACTTCGGCGCGCTCGCGACCGTCGTCAGGGACGGGGAGGTGGCGGCGACGACCCAGCTGGTCGTCGTCGGCCCACTCTCGTTCGCCATCGGCTCGATATACGGCTTCGACCCGATCAACGCCCTCTACTTCGCCGTCGCGGCGACGCTCAGCTCGACGGTCGTCGGCAGCGGCCTCCTGGAGCGTGAGATCCGCGACAACCTGGTCCACGGGCGGCTGGCCTCCTCGGTCCACCTCTTCGACGACCTGCTCGCGGTCGTCGTCGTGCTCGTGCTCTCGGCGGAGGCGGTCACCGCGACCGCGATAACCTCCAAACTCGGCTACGGCGTGCTCTTTCTCGCCGCGGCGCTTTTCATCTACCGGCACGGCTACCCCCTGCTCGTCCGGCTCACCGGCGGCTCCGACGAGCTGACGATGATGGGGAGCATCTCGATTCTGATCGGCTTTCTCGGCGCGGCCGAGCTCGCCGGGATCTCGATCGTCGTCGGCGCGTTCGCCGCCGGCATCGCGATCCGGAGCGACGACACCTCCTCGCTCGGCGTCATAAACGGGATCGAGTCACTCCGGGACTTCTTCGTCGCCATCTTCTTCGTCACTCTCGGGGCGCTCGTGACGGTACCGACCGTCGAGACCCTCGTCGTCGCCCTGACGCTCGTCGTCCTCGTCGTCCTCGTCAACCCGCTCGTGCTCGCTCTCGCGTTCGTCTACGAAGGGTACGATCCGCGGACCGCGTTCCTCGCGAGTACGAGCCTGAACCAGGTCAGCGAGCTCTCGCTCGTCGTCGTCATCCAGGCCGTCCTGCTCGAGACCGCCGGCATCGCCGACGTCGTCTTCGAGGCGGTGATCCTCGCGGCGGCGCTGACGATGGTGCTCACCTCGTTCACACGCGAGTACGAGGACGTCATCTTCGAGCGGTTCGTCGAGGGAATCGCGGGGGATCGGGGCTGGAAGAGGATCGACGACAGAAGCGAGGTCGACCCGGCGCTCTCCGATCACGTCGTCGTCGTCGGCTACGGCCGGCAGGGCCGCTGGCTCGTCGACGCCTGCGAGCGGCTCGGCGCGGAGTGTGTCGTCATCGAGAACGATCCCGTCCTCTGGGAGGACGTCCGCCGGGAGTGTCCCAATTACGTCCTCGGGGACGCCATGACCGACCGCTCCTGGGAGAACGCACGGGTCACCGAGGCGCGGCTGGTCGTCTCGACCGTCGACCACCGGGGCGTCTCCGAGTCGTCGATCGAGGCCGCAACGGCGACCGGCACCGACGTGATCGTTCGGGCCGGGAGCTCCCGGAAGGCCGTCGAGCTGCTCGAGGCGGGGGCGACGTACGTGAGCGTCCCGAACGTGCTCGCCGGCGACGGGCTGATCGGGCTCCTCGAGGGCGTCCTCGACGGGAAGACGTCCGTCGAGGAGCTCCGTGCCGAACACAGGGACGAACTCGACGTCCTGGAACGGTACGGCTTCGGGAGCCGGATCCCCCGAGACGAGCTGTACTGAGGCGCACAGTCACGGAACACCCCTCCGATGCCGTCGGCGTACCGACGCGGACGGCCGCGGAAGACCCCTTCCGACACCGTTAAATTCCGGCCGAGACAGAACTGACCGCACGCAATGGTCTCGGAGGTAGCGCTCACCGTCGATCTCGCGATCATCCTCCTGAGCGCGACGGTCGTCGGCTTCGTCGCGAAACGGACGGGCCAGCCGACGATCATCGCCTACATCGTCGCCGGCGTCCTGCTCGGGCCGGCGGCACTGGGGATCGTCGAGGTCGGCGAGCTCACCGAGACGCTCTCGGAGCTCGGGCTCGCCTTCCTGCTTTTCCTGCTCGGGATCAAGATGCGAATCGAGGAGATACGCCACGTCCTCGCGCCGATCGTCAGGATCTCGATCCCACAGATGATCGCGGTCGCCCTCGTCGGTGGCGGGATCTCCCTCGCGCTCGGGTTCACTCCCGTCGAGTCGCTGCTGATCGGGCTGGCGGTGATGTACAGCTCGACGGCGGTCGTCATCAAGATGCTCACGGACAAAGACGAGGCCACCTCGCTGCACGGGAAGATCGACGTCGGCGTCCTCCTCGTCCAGGACATCGTCGTCGTCATCATCCTCGCGGTGCTCGCGGCCGGCCGTCCCGACAGCGCAGCGGAGGTCGCGACGACGCTGGCGGTCGTGCTCACGCTCGTCGCGATCATCACCGTCGCGGCCATCGCCGCCTCACAGTACCTGCTACCGCGGGTGTTCCGGCGGATCGCCGACGACAAGGAGGTGTTCTTCCTGGTCGCCATCTCGTGGGCGTTCCTGTTCGTGTTCGTCTCCGAGAACGTCAACCTCTTTCTCGCCCCGTTCGGGATCGAGGCGTACCTCTCGATCGAGATGGGGGCGTTTCTCGCCGGACTGGCCATCGCCCAGCTGCCCTACAGCAAGGAACTCCAGGACCGTGTCAACCCGCTGACCGACCTGTTCGTGATGGTGTTTTTCGTCTCGGTCGCGCTCGACCTCGAGGCGAACGAGTTGCTGTTCTACTGGGAAGAGGCCCTGCTCGCCGCGCTGGTGTTGATGCCCGCGAAGCTCGTCATCTTCTTTTTGCTGATCGACCGGCAGGGGTTCGACCTCGAGACGACGTTTCTGGGTAGCGTCAACATGATGCAGATCAGCGAGTTCGGCATCATCGTCGGCGTCGCCGCCCAGCAGGGAGGGTTCATCGGCGTCGAGGTGCTCGGCTTTCTGACCCTGCTCGCGCTCGTCACGATGAGCGTCTCGGTGTACTTCATCGAGTACAACAGCCGGCTGTTCGAGCTGGCCAGGCCGTATCTCTCCCGGTGGGACACCGAAAGCGAGTTCGAAGGTGGCAGAAAGGAGTACCGCGACCACGCGGTCGTCATCGGCTACGACGAGGTGACGAAAAACGCCTTGCCGCTTCTCGCGGAGCACTACGAGGACGTCGTCGTCGTCGACCGGCGGGCCGATCACGTCGAAACGCTCGACAGCGAGGGGTACGACGCCGTCTACGGGGACTTTCGCAGTGCCACGATCCGGAAAGACGTGGCCCTGAAGAAAGCCGAGTTCGTCCTCTCCTCGTCGGTCCAGCTCGAGGTGAACAAGGCGTTGCTCGAGGAGGTCGGCGGGGACGCGACGGTCATCCTCGAGGCCGAACGGACCGAGGACGCACGGGAGCTCTACGAACGGGGTGCCCACTACGTCATCGTGAGCGGCCGGCTCGCCGCCGACCGGCTCGCGGACTACCTCGAGGCGTACCTCCTCGGGAACGAGGCCTTAGAGCGGGCGATCCGGAGCGACATCGAGTTGCTCGAGAGCCCCGACCCGTTCCCCGGCACCCACGAACGGCTCCAGGGTGGTCTCGATGACTGATAGTGAGTATTGCGAGTCTTTATCGCCGAGGGTCGAGAGAATCGGTCTTCGAGGGCCGAAACAGCCGTGTTCTCACTGCCGTGCCGAAAATTATCGCAATAATCACTATGAGACGTCCGTCGTGGCTCCGACGACCCGACGCCGAGAGCCGACGGTCGTGGCGCACCCGGGGTGGTTCCGATGAGCGAGCTGCTCACCGCCGTCTCGATTCTCTTCATCGTCGCTGGGCCGTTCTTGCTGGTGGCGAACCGGTTCGATCTGCCGACCGTCCCGTTTTTGATCATCGCGGGGATCGTCGCGGGCGGGTTCGTCGACGAGGACCTCGTGTTGGAGCTCGCACAGTACGGCATCGCCCTGCTCGTGTTTAGCTTCGGTATCGGCATCCAGCTCGACGCCGTCCGGACGGTGCTCGCGGACAGCGAGCTCGCCGCGTTCGCACAGATCGCCGTCCTGGGTGGTCTCGGAACCGCAATCGGGGTGGTCCTCGGCGTGGCACCCGGAGAGGCGATCTACCTCGGCGTCGCCGCGGCGCTCTCCTCGACGATCGTCGGCACGGCGCTGCTCGAGTCGGAGATCAGGATGGAACTCGTCCGCGGTCGGCTGGCCCAGTCGATCCAGCTCGTCCAGGATCTGGTCGCCATCGTCTTCGTGCTCGTGGTCGGTGCCGGCACGCTCGCGGCCGATCCGATCGCGACGCAGGTCGGCTACGGCGTGGCTCTGCTGGTCGTCGCCATCGTCGTCAACCGCTACCTGTTCGATCTGATCGGCCGGCTCGCGGGCGGCTCGGACGAGCTGATGATCATCGGGGTCGTCTCGTTGCTCGTGATGTTCGTCGGCGCGGCCGAGCTCGCCGGCGTCTCGATCGTCGTCGGCGCGTTCGCCGCCGGCCTCGCGGTCCGGCACGATCCCGCCGCGTATCTCGGCCTGTTCAACGGGCTCGACTCGATCAGGGACTTCTTCGTCGCCATCTTCTTCGTGACGGTCGGTGCGTTGGTCGTGCTCCCGTTCGTCGAGACCGGCACCGCCGAGTCCGTCGAGAAGCTCCTGCTCGCCGGCGGTCTCGTGGCCCTGACGGCGGTCGTGAAGCCGGCGGTGACCACCGCGATCCTGATCTACCAGGGGTACGAGAGCCGCTCGGCGGCCCTGACCAGCCTCCACACCGACCAGGTCAGCGAGTTCGCGCTCATCATCGCGATCGAGGCGCTTCTGATCGGGCTGTTGAGCCAGTCGGTGTTCGACGCGATCATCCTCGCTGCGGCGGCGACGATGATCACCTCGAGTCTCAGCCAGCGGTACAACGAGGGGATCTACCGCGCCCTGGCCGACCGCGGGCTGTTCCCGGAGCGACACGGGAAGGTAGACGCGTGGAGCGCGGTCCCGGACGGGATCGCCGACCACGTCGTCGTCGTCGGCTACGGCCGACAGGGCCGGCGGCTGGTCGAGGTCTGTGAGTCACTCGACCAGCGGTACGTCGTCGTCGAGAACGATCCACTCCGCCGAGAGCGGGTCGCCTCGGAGTGTGAGGCGTACGTCTTCGGCGACGCAATGGAGACCTACACCTGGGAGAAAGCGGCCGTCGAGGACGCCCGGCTGGTCGTCTCCGCGGTCGACTCCGAACCCGTCTCCAGACGCATCGCCTCGTTCGGGTTCGACGCCGACGTCGTCCTCCGGTCGAGCGACGTGGAACTGGCCCTCGAGTTGCTAGAGCGCGGCGTGGTGTACGTCGGCGTCTCGGACCTGCTCGCCGGCGAGCAGCTGGTCAAACACGTACAGGCTGTGTTACGTGGCGAACGCACGCCCGAGGAGCTGCGAGCCGAAATGATGGGGGAGCTGGACGTGGACCCCACCTCGCCCGTCGGCACTCGCTCGGTCGTCGGCTGATCTCCGACCCGTCGGCACTCGCTCGGTCGTCGGCTGATCTCCGCCCCCGTCGGCGACGGTCACCGGGAGTCGTTCCCGACCGACCGGCTCGCGGCCGAAAGCACGTCCGTCGCCCGTTTGACCGCGGCGCCGCGTTCGACGAACACGAGCGTCCTCGGGGGGGTCGCCGCCTTCGGGCGGACCCGGAGGCCGGCGTCCCGGGCCGCGTCGGCTGCCGCCTCCCGGCCGGCCCCGAACTCCAGGTGAAGCCGGTCGGGATGGACGAACGCCCGGGCGAGCCGAACCGACTCCCCGTCATCGGTTTCGCCCTCTCCACCGTCCGATCCGTCCCCACCGTTACCGGATCCGTCCTCCGTATCGTCCGATCCGTGCTCACCGTCGTCGGATCCGTCCTCCGTATCGTCCGATCCGTGCTCACCGTCGTCGGATCCGCACTCCCCACCGTCCGGTCCGTCCTCCGGGGAGGGGGGACGACGCTCGACGTCGTACGCCCGGGCCCCGCCGACGGTCGGCTCGACGTCCCGGTCGGCGTCGACCACCGAGAGGGCGGCGAGCTCGCCGTCCCGGCGGCCGGTGAGCTCCGAGGCGAGCAGCTCGGCGATCCGGCGGCCGTCGGTGATCTCGTCGTCGACCATACGCGACCGTCGTCGCGGCGGTACTAACCGTCTTCGAGAAGCGTCTCCCGGGCGTCCGGCGCGACGTCGGCGACGTCGACCCCCTGCCGGCGGGCGTAGACGATCGCCGCGGCCTCGATGGTCAGCTCGAGGTCGCGCTGGAGGGCGTTGATGCCGCCGACGGCCTCGTGTTTCTCCAGCCCGGCGGCGACCAGCGCGTCGAGGACGCGCTCGAACGCCGACCGCTCGGCGAGGACGTCGTCGTCGGGGACGAACCCGTCGGGGACGGTCACCTCGCCCGGATCGACGGCGAGCCGGAGCCGGGGGCCGTCCCGCTCGAGTAACCCCTCGCGCGTGGCGACGTCGACCAGCCGTTTCGACTGATCCGGCGAGAACCAGCGCCGATCGAGCGAGAGCGCGACGACGAACTCGTTCTCGCGGAGGCGGTCCGTCCCCCGATCCTTGAACGGGGCGGCGACGGCGACGCGCAGGCTCATCGACGTCCAGTGCTCGAAGCCGGGAGTTAACGGTAGCGGTTCAGTCCGAGGCGCGGCCCCCGCCCGGCCGGTCGGCGCGCGAGGGCGGCGGGAACTCCGTCGGCGTCGGCTCCGGGGGCTCCGGGAGCACGCACCGATCGGGCTCGCGGTTGACGTGACCGTACCGGCCGGGGGTGTTCGCGAGGGGGTGTGCGGGGTTGCGGTCGCTGTCGATGCGGGCCGCCCGGAGCTCGCCGAACCCCACGAGGCGAGCGCGGATCCCCCGCCAGTGGTTCGCGCTCGCCGGCGGCACCGAGAGCGGCCGCGGCGGCTCGTAGCGCGGGTGTTTGCCCGCGAGGACGGCGGCGTTGACGTTGCTCGCGAGCTCGTCGTGGTCGACGAGCACGCCGACCCGCGAACCCGGCGGCGCCCGCGCCGCGAGGACGTCGAGACCGAGGTGTAACGCCCGGTACTCGGCGACGTTGTTGTCCGGGGGGGAGTCCGCCGCCGCGATCCGTGCGACGCGGGTGCCGTCTCTGGTCTCGACGACGGCGCCGAGTCCCCCGCCGTTTCGCCGGTAGGAGCCGTCTGTGGCGACGTAGAAGTCACGGTGGTGGGTCCGGGGCGGGTGGGCGATGTGGGGCGTCGGTGACTCGTCGAACAGGTCCCGAAGGGCGGGCCGGCCGTGAGCGGCCATGGCTCGCCGTAAGGTCTTTCGATACTTAACTGTACTGTCGGTGAGAGGTCACGTGGGGGCTGTACTGCCGGAGGACGGTGTCGAGTCAGCTGTGTCGCGTGAGAGACGAACGCAGCCGGGCGGCGGTGAGCCA
>Ga0207421_10003657_pt1 | contig 18193 bp, 44 predicted proteins | sample SodLakKL_010_SED_4_FD_187542 | JGI IMG/M metagenome (GOLD analysis project Ga0207421, IMG submission 187542) | Alkaline sediment microbial communities from Lake Tanatar, Kulunda Steppe, Russia - 8KL_010_SED (SPAdes) (version 2) | ecosystem: Environmental > Aquatic > Non-marine Saline and... | reverse complement strand
AAAGAAAATGCAAAAAATTACTTGTTTATCTTGAAGCAGGGATGTCCTGGAAAGCCGCATATTCAAAAACTAAGAAAGGTTAATTATCGAATCAAAACTAAAGGAGGAATCATGAATAAGCCAAATATAACACCGGGTAAATGGGAAATAAGCAGGCAAGTATCTACTCTTGTTGTAGGAAAAACACATGATGGGTATGAAAGAAGTATCGCCAGTGCTGGAGGTTTTACGAGAAATACACATGATGAAACGCCTGAAAACGAAGCAAACGCAAAAGCTATATCAGCAGTGCCACAGATGATTGAGGCGCTGAAGGAGGCTGATATAGCAATAGAAGATTGGATAATTACATATGCTTCTGAATTTGCCGGAGAGGCTGAATTAAAAGAAGCCCAAAAAAGGATATCAGAAAAGGGCACATTGTCTTATGCTGGTGGGGTGCGTAATAAAATCAAAACCGCCCTGCGAAATGCGGGGGTAAAGCCGGAGGATGAGTGATGACAGATAAACTGAAAGGAGTTACAGTGGGCTTTTCTTATGATATAAGAGAAGATGAGGCTGAAGAAATCATCAATGCAATAAAACTGATAAAAGGCGTTCAGGTAGTCGCGCCGGTAATCAGGGGTGTTGATGACATATTAAATCGAGACAGGATTCGTCTTGAATATCGAGAAAAAATATACAGCGTACTTAAATAACGGAGGAACAGAGATGACAACAATAGATCTTGTAAACCGGATATTAAAAATAATGGGCAAAAAAAGAAGCGCTGATCCATCTATCGTATGCAGTCTAATATATGCTATTGAGGAGTATGATAGATCTAATAGAACTACTGAGCAGGAGGTACAGAAATGAGCTACGGAAATTTTGAAGACGACAATGAATATCTACACTCTCATAGCCCGGAAGCGTTACTACACGAGCTGTTGGCTGTCCTGCACGGGGACGGTGGGCATCACACAGAGGATGTTGGGCTTGTGCAAAGTGTGATGGATGTTATTAATAACCACTACAATACTAAAACGGAGAAATAACATGGAAATCGAATTAGGAACAAAAGTACAGGATAAGATAACCGGATTTGTTGGAACAGCTACGTCACGGGTAGAGTATATCAATGGCTGTGTGCAGTATTGCGTTGTCCCAACGGTACAGGAAGACGGCAAGATGCCGATAGGTGAATACATTGATGTCAGTCAGCTTGAACCATTTGGGGATGAGCCAAAGAAAATAGCGAAGTCAGATGTTGGCGGGCCACAAAGATATGCACCACTTAAATAAATAAACGAGTATCGTAAACAGGAGGTAGAGGAATGACCATGACAGAAATTATAAATAAAATAATATCCGCGTTTATCGCGGTGGTAATAGTGGCTGTAGTTGTGCATATTGATGCCGATATACAGGTGGTCATACTCATTTTTGTGGTTTATTTGGCTACACTACACAAACAGGAGGAGCAGAAATGAAGAAGCTAAAAAGAGTTATACTTGGCCTGATGGCTGAAGTTGAGGAACACGACCACGAGTTTTTAATAGTCTCTGGCAAAAGCAAGAAACGGTATGTTTTAGGGGGTATAAGCAAATCTCTTGTTTATCAAGACCCAAAAGCAGTTGGATATATCGCCGAAAAAATAGCATTTAATCACAAACAGGAGGAATAGAAATGATACAATACCATATAGATAAACTTGGCCATGAAGGCAAAGACAAGGTAACAGGAATAGAGGGTGTAATTGAATCTGTGGGATTTGATCTCTATGGGTGCATCCAATATTGTGTGCGCCCGAAACAAAAAGAAGACGCTATGCTTGATGCCTATTGGCTTGATGTTACGAGAGTTGTAATCACATCTGACAACCCGGTGATGAATCAACCTGATTTTGAAGCCGGATATGTGGCAGAGGGCAATAAAGGCCCGGCAATGAAACCAACTCTATAGAAAGGGTGTAGAGGGGTGAGCGAGCAGAAAATTTAGCTTGTTGAAAAAATATCTTAACTCAACTTAAATCTAAGATTAATTAATAAAATATGAAGCTAACTCCTGAGCAATTTTTACAAGAAGAGATAGAAAAAGGACGGTGTTTTGAAAATCCGAGATTTGTTGAATTAGCTAAGAATACAGTATTACAACTATTACAATTTAGGGAGTATAAGATAATTGATTATGGAGCTGGAACTGGTGTATATGCTAACGAGTTAATGAATCAAGGGTTTGATGTAGTTGCTCAGGATATTTGGGAGTCCCATATATATTATATGAAAGAACGTTACCCGGGATTAGAAGTAAAAAAGGATCCCGTAAAATCTGATTTTATGATATTTATTGAAGTTGCTGAGCATATGACAGATCAAGAGATAATTAAAGTTATTTCTATTATTGATCCAGATTTTATATTATTTTCATCTACTTCAAAGGAACGGGATAGTGATGAGGAATGGGGACACATTAATTTGAAAGAACAATCAGTGTGGGATATTTTTTGGAAAGAACAAGGGTATAATAAAATTAAAGACCTTAATAAGCCGACTTCATGGACAAAGTTGTATCAAAGAATCTGATTTATTTTATTTGGTGGAATAATGACAATGGGATGCTCATGTATAATCTTGAGTTATTAGAGAGATATATCGATTTATTTGATAATAAAACCATAAAGATTGCAGATGGAAAGAAAAATGATATACCAGGGTTTTTAAGAGGGGCTCAAATAGTAACTAATTACTCTAATATGGGGGAGGTACCTCACTTTAAACATAGCTTAGAAGAGATACAGGGTGGTATAACTTTTTATGGGCATGCAAAAGGTATTAGTCGTAAAACGAATAATCCTCTCAAGTGGTGGGTAAAACAATTATATCAGGGTAATCTTGAATCAGAGCCAAATCTGGACGACTATTTAGTTAGTGGGTGTTTTGGGAAATTAAGAGTAGGGTCTAGAAATGTACCTGTCCCTTGGCACTATTCTGGATCATTTTTTTGGTTTACAGAGGAAGTTCTGGGTAGGTATAAAAAAACTAGTATACCTAGAGGTATAGATAATAGATGGTTTACTGAGAACTTTTGTGGATGGCTTGTGGATAAAGAAGAAGCAGAGTTTCGTTTATATTCTAGCGATGAATTAAGAATTAATTGTTATTCTGAAGACTTTTGGCAGAAAAATAAACATTTAATACCATAGTGAATATAAGTAGGAGGTAGGGAATGCCCAAGGGCTTATGTATATATTTTGATTTTCAAGATGATTACTATTCAAGATTAGTTGAAGTGTTTAGGAAATCTTGGGAGAAAAATTCTTCTATGAACTTAAGGAAGATTAAGATAAAAGCTCCTAAAAAGGGTTCAAGAACTTATAACCTCCAAGCTAATACTAGTAAATTAGAGGCTTGGTTAAGACATTTCAATCAAGATACCGTATTCTTGGATGCTGATTTATTGATGTTGAAAGATATAAGGGATGGGTTTGATTTAGTAGATGACGTTGGTATTACTGAAACAAGGGGTCGATTTCCTATTAATGGGGGAGTAATGTTCTTTAAATATACTCCTCGGGCTAAAAAATTTTTAAGGGATTTAGTGAAAGTTAATAGGGAGATGTTATTGAATTGTAAATTCCATGATAAGTGGTTTGAAAAGTATTCTGGTATTAATCAATCAGCTGCAGGGTATCTCTTGGAGAGTGAGTATGGGGATTTGAATATTCTACCTCAAGTATATAATCTTTGTGAACCATGGGACAATTGGGAGGCTTCAAAAATAATTCACATTAAAGGGGAGCTTCGTGATTTTGTTTTACACCTTAAGCCTCATGCTTCTGGGAAGTTAGAGGATATAAGGAAAGTTTGGAAGTATTATAGGGACCTGTAAAGCCTAAGCAATTTGGGGTTGATTTATAATTATATTTGAATTGAATAATTTAAATTTCTGGAGGATGTCAAAAAAACAAAAAAGAAGGAAAAAGAAACGTACTTTACCTAGAATAACTAAAAAACAAAGATTGCAGGTTTATAAAAAATACGGCGGATGTTGTGCTTATTGCGGTGAGCATTTAAATTATCGAGAAATGCAAGTAGATCACATTGTTTCTTATCACCGTTTCAGACTTGGGGCTTTAGATAAGGAGACAGTTAATGGCTTCGGTAATTTAAATCCTTCTTGTCGTTCTTGTAATTTTTATAAAGGTGCTAAGGGTATAGAGGCTTTTAGAAGTTTAATGGACGGATTGATTTATAGATTAAAAAAACTTTTTGTGATAAGAATAGCTTTAAAATATAAGATCATTAAAATTAATCAATGGGATGGCTTATTTTATTATGAAAAACATCAAAGAAAAATAAAAAATCATGATGAAAATAGAGAAAATAGGTGAATTAAACTTTAGTAATTACGGTACTCGGGCTAGTGTTGATATAAAAATTGGTAATTTGGAGACTAATATAGATATTAATAAAAAGTCTGGGGATAAAGAGGTTGTTATTAGTAAGAATAGAGACCTTGATTTTCTTGAAAATACGATCGGTGAATTAGACTACAATTTTTTAATTGAGGAGTATAAGGAAAAACTAGAGAAAATAGATGAGGTTAGAGAGGAACAAAGAAGAAAAGATGCTGCTAAACGATGGGATGAATTTTGGGGTAATAAAGTAAAGTTTAATCACCCAAAGGTTAGTTTAAAGATTCAACCCAGAGAGGATTATATAGAAAATAGATCAAAGATGATGGGTTATAGGGAACCCGATATCTATATGGTTTATAGAGATAAAAAAATTAATGTTGTATATCAAGATGTTGGCAGAAACTCTTATGGTAGAAGTAAGAACATGAAGTATGTGATCTCTAATGAAATTACTGGCTATAGAAAGAGGAATTATTCTTCTTTAGAGAAAACTGCTAACAAGATTGTAGAGTTGGTTGATGAGTGGTATGATAATAAAAGAATACAGAGGGAAATAGAAGCACGGGATAAAAATAAAAAACAAAAGAAATTAGCTAAATTTAAAGAGTTATTTGGAGAGGTTATTATTATAAAAGAATTCTATCGTCCTTTTAATGGAGGGGGCCATATGACTGACAATTTTTATATTGTTAGGGGAGAGTATAAATATTCAATAGAAGAAACAGATGAAGAAGGTTTATATCACTTTGCTGGCTTAAAGAAATTATCCTCAGATCAAATAAATAAAATCTTGGATATAATAAGGGAAGTATAAAATTTATGAATCTAAAGGATTTATATTGAAACGAATATAAATATGGTTATAAACTATATTATTACCGAACTACCTTAATGAGAGGTAACTAATAGATTAAAAAAACATTAACTATGCAAACCTTTTTACCTTATATAAGCTTTAAAGCTTCAGTTGAATGTTTAGATAATAAACGTTTAGGAAAACAGCGGGTTGAGTCAAAACAGATTATTGATAATCTTATTCAAGGAGGTCATTGGCAAAACCACCCAGCAGTATTGATGTGGGAGGGTTATTACTGGGCTTTAGTTTACTATTATAACACTTGTATTGAAGCTTGGGTTAAAAGAGGTTATAATAATAATATGGAAAAAATACCTATTCAAGGAACCATTAAAAACCCGTGGTTTATCGGTTATAATAATTTTCATAATTCACATAAATCAAATTTACTAAGAAAAGATCCGTTATTCTACGGACAATACGGTTGGAAGGTTGAATCCAATTTATTCTATAGTTGGCCAGATAATGATAAGAAAGAATTTCGAATAATTACACCAAAGTGGTATAAAGATCAACAAAAAGAAAAGGTTAAAAATGGCTAAAATCGATAAAGAAAAAAATAAAGATGGTTATATTAGAACTATTGAGACCACGTTTGATGAGAATGATAATGTTATAGAAAGCAAAGAGATAATTACTCCAAGATCTCCAAGTTCAATGGAATTTTCAATGGATTCTAAAGGTAATGTGAAACCTCAAGTAAAGGTTTATCATGAAGACCCTGCTAAGGCTTTAGAGATTGCTAAAAAGTTAATGTCACAGGCAGTTCAATATGCTAATAAACAAAGTATAGATAATTGATTATTTACGGAATAGATCCGGGGACTTATGAATCTGCTTTAGTCGGTATTGATTCTGATTATAAAGTAGTAGAGATATTGAATGCTCCTAACCCGATTATAGAGGAACGTCTAGAGGAGCTTAATCCAAATATTACCGAGTTAGCCATTGAGTTTGTTCAATCATATGGGATGTCAGTCGGTAGAGAGACTTTTATTACTGTTAGATGGGTTGGGCGGTTTGAAAGAGCTTTTGATGACAACCTCCCCGATTTTAGAAATAAAGTATTCTTTTATGCCCGTCCTACTATTAGGGCCCATATATGCTCTGGTATTGTTAAGATAAAAGATAAGGATATTAGGGCTGCTTTAGTAATGAGGTTTGGTGATATTAAGAAAGGCCATCCTTTAGAGGGATTAAAAAACACCCACCTCCGTTCTGCTATGGCCGTAGCCGTTACTCATCAGGATGGCTCTAAATTAGGGTCTGAAGATTGGATGAGACTTGACGACAAAGATAAGAAGACGAAGAAAAAAAAGAAGGCTAAATAGGCTTAATTGGGGATGAAAAAGGAAGAGATAGAGGTTAATGAGAACTATTTCCTCAATAGAAAAAATGACGTAAATCTTTAATATCATATATATGAAAAAGATATATATTGATCTCGAGACAACAGGCCCTAAACATTGGATACATGGGGTTCATCAGATATCAGGTATTATAAAAGCTAAAGGGGAGATAAATCCATTTGACTTTAAAGTAAGGCCTTTTGGTGAAGATATAGTTGATCCAAAAGCTTTAGAGGCTTGTAATATTACAATTGAACGGATTGCTAAATATCCTAAGGCCCATTATGTATGGGATGAGCTTCATACATTACTAAAACAATATATAAATCCTTTCGATAAAAAAGATAAATTCATTTGCTATGCTTACAATGCTCCTTTTGATGAGAGTTTTTTCCGTTCTTGGTTGATTAAACAAAATTTCTTATACTTCGGTTCTTTTTTCCATAGTCCATTGAATTGTGTTATGCAGAAAGCTTTAGTTGTATTAGGTTATGATAGAAATAAACTTAATAGTAATTCATTATCTGATACTTGTAGGTATTTTGGTATTGAGATCGATGAATCAAGGTTACATGATGCTATTTATGATGTAGAACTCACAGTTAAGCTTGATGAAGAGTTAGATAAAAGATTGGAGAAAGGAATTAGTTATTTTTGAAATTTTTTGTTTTATATTTGTAATAATTTAAAAATAACTAAACGGAGTTTAATTATGGAAGAGAATTTTTGCAGGATAAAAGGATGTGATAATAAAGTATTTACTAGGGGAGTTTGTAACCGACATTACCACCGTTTTAATTATGCTGTAAAAAATAATAAGACTACTTGGGAATCATTAGAGAGCCGAGGTTTAATAAAACCGAAAGGCTTTAAAATGGATAAAGTCGATGGATCTGTTATGTATAATGAAACACCCAACCTGAGTATGAAAGGTAATCTCACAATACAATCTTCTACTGGTACAGTTATAACTATTTTACACCCCACCGACGAAGAAAAACCTACTAGAAAAAAAATCCTTAAGAGAGTACAAGATCTTTTAAATAGTAATGATTTAGAGGACTTAAAGATCATAGTTATGAAGGATTAGTTCTAGTAAAAATGAGATTTTTGTTTTATATATTGATTTTGTTGTTTTAATTTTAATAAAAAAGAGGATATAATGGAAGTTAAAATAAGAAAAATAACAGATATTCCCACTATACTTGGATCCCGAAACGAAATAATAAGGGAATTACAACCCCTTGTGCATAAACTTTTGGGGGATGGTGATAATCAAGAAGTTTTACAAATTAAAGCTTCGAATGAATCAGAATTTAATTCTATCATCAATAAAGTTAATTATCTTGTCCGAGCTGTTCATAAAAGGATAGGTAAAAAACCTTTGAGTTATAAATCTAGTAAGGGTGATTTGTTAATCTTTGTCTTTAAGAAACAAGCAGTTGGTTATGATAATTTCAATCTTAGATAACAAAACTATGAGTAATACAATGTCTTTAACACCTTTAACAGAAGAAGAAAAACCCGTAGTAAAACTAATAGGAAAAGATGGTAATGTTTTTTCAATTATAGGAAATGTTTCTAAATCTCTTAAGAAAGCGGGTTTGTCAGATTATGCTGAAGAATTTAGAAATAGAGTTTTTAATGGTTCTTCTTATGATCATGTTTTAAATATTGTACAAGAATATGTCGAAATTGAGTAGGAAAAAACTTGATGAGATTGCTTCAAAAGGGGCTAATGAATTAAGCCTTATTTTAGAGAAAAATTTAAAAGAAAGAGGCGTTGTTTATGAAAAAATATATGATAATGGGTCTTATGTTTACGAAACGAAACCAGAGAAACGTAATTATATGTTTACAGTATATTCGGGGGGTAGTAAGAGGATTTTGTGTTGGAATGTTGATGAGGGTTGGAAGCTAGATTCCCATTTGCACCCCTATGTAGATTTATATAATGTCCATAAAAAAGAATTGATCTCTTTATTAAAGAGAGCTTTTGAAATGTAAATGAGATTTTTGTTAGGAGATAAATATGCCCAAGATAAAGAGGGAGCCTTTTAATATATTTAAAGCTACCGGTGTTGCTAGAGTTAAGACCCGACAAGGCCTTAACGTATTTAAAGTCGGTTCTACTATTCCTGATAATAGTCCCGTCATTTATTGTGAGAAGAGTGGTAATTATGCAGTTTTTGAGTGGGAAGAGCTTATAAAAATTTCTTTAAGAGAGGGTATTATCGAATCAAGAGACGATAGCTAGATTAGTCCAAGTAATTAAGTTATAAAAGTAACTTATATTATTATTCAATTTTTAATATAAACAAAAAATTGAATAGAAAATGGGCCGAGATCAAATAATACAGAAGATTAAAAAATTAAAGAGGTTGGAGTTAAATGCAAAAGAGATTGACTCTTTAGGTGAGGCAGAAGCTGCAGCTAAAAGGATACAACATCTTTTGATTACTTACAATCTTGAAATGCAAGATATTGAAAATACCCCTGAAAAAGATAAAATATCTATTGATACTCAGTTCATTGATTTGTCTGATAGATATATCAAAACTGAGGGTTCTTGGATATCGAAACTTTCTCATTATATAGCCGTTAATCACCTTTGTGAGGTTGTAGTCTCAGGTGATAATAAAGGTTATTTTATCATCGGATCGCCTGAAAATAGGGAGGTTGTTGTTTTTATGGTAGATCAATTAGTTATAAAATTTAGGCAATTAGAGTCTATTAGTTGGTCAAGTTATAAAAACAACGGTGTTCTTAAGAGAAATAAACACCGAAGAGATTTTCTTAAGGGGGCTTGCTTAGGTTTGTATTTTAAACTTTGTGAACAAACTAAAGAAATGGGGGATTTAAATGATCAGATGGTAGGCCTTATTCATGTTAATAAGGATAAGTTGGAGAAAGCTAAGAAGGATAAGTTTGGAAGTAAACTAAGGAAATCTAGGAGAACAAAAGTTGACCAGAATATGGCTTTCCAAGATGGCTATGACAAGGGTAAAAACACCGATGTTAATAAGGGAATATCCGGTTCTGGCGGCTCAACTAAGTTTATTGAGTAAAAAACTTAGTTTTCTTAGAAGGATCGTCAAAAAAACAATAAAGTTTTTTATTTTATGGCTTATATTGTTATTGAAAGAAATACTTTGAGAAAAGGTTTAAAGGTTGAAGTAATTATGTATCAAGGTATTTGTATATTTTAATTGTTGTATTTTTAACCCAAAACAAAACCAGAGGTAGATACCATGGCTAAGAAAAAAGTTGTAAAGAAAAAAAGAACAGCTCCGGAAGACGAAGAGCTTGAAGATCAAAACACAGAAGGTTTTGAGCCTGAAGAAGATGAATTTGCTGATTTTGATGAATCGGTAGATACTGAAGAAGAACCTGAAGAAGAACCTGAAGAAGAACCTGAAGAAGAACCAAAAGGTAAGGCTAAAGGTAAGGCTAAAGGTAAAGCTAAGGAAGAACCAAAGGCTAAAAGTAAAGCTAAGGAAGAAAAATCCGGGGCTCAAAAAGAAAGGGAGTCAATGGCTAAGAAAGTGGAAGGTATCCTTAATAAGTCTAAAAAAGGGCTTTCTGCTGAACAAATTGCCGAAGAATTGGGACTTCTTACTGAAGATATGGGCTCAGGAGAAAAATCTGGGGTTCTTAAAAAAGTAAGAATTGCGGCCAGGACCGCAACCGGAGGGGCTTCCCCGATTAGGGATGGCCGAACAGCTATTTATCAAATTGATAAGGAATAATTTTAAAAGGGGAAACAATGGGAGGTAATTGTTTCCCCTTTTTTTGAGGTTATTATGGATATTTTATCGATTATTCTTACAGTTATAGTACTTTGGGTTGTAATTAAGATCTCAAAGAGATATTTTATAATGCATTAGACATAGTAATCCAATTTAACCTCCCATCGCTGGAACCGATGGGAGGTTTTTTTATGTAGAGACATGTAAAGTTGAAGTAAATAGGATATTAATATATATTATATTTGAATTGTCTAATTTAAAATTGATAATTTAAATTTTTAGAGGTTACTATGAAAATAAAACAAAAGATTGTAAATTGCGATGAGGATTTAATTCCTTCAACTTCTAGGGAAGAAATTGTATCAGCAAAGGATTGTGAGAGGTTTTTAGAATTTCTTAATAAAACTCCGATCACCGATAATCCAATTTATGCTCAATCCTTCAGTTATTATATGGGATTAGTATTAGGAGGAGGAGATTTGTCGGTAGTTAAACCCATTTTGTTTGATCACTATCCTCGGGTCTTTAAATATTTGGATTATTGGAAGAATAATCATCCACACGGTTGGGGTTATTACCGACTCGGAGTTAAGGATTCTAAAAAAGAAACTTTAGTTTTATCAACACTTTATCTACGCCACTTCTTTGATATAAGACACTTATGATGGAATTTGATGAGGACAAGATTATTAAATGGATGGTAGAACAAGAGATCCCTAAAGACCCGGGTATTTCTATAGAGATTTTAGCTTCAAGAGCTATGTCTGTTTTTGAGGCTAATTCTTTAGACGGTGAGTTATCTTCATTCTTCTTTGATTTATCTTTTGAAGCTAAAGAGAAATATTCATTATATAAGCAATAAACATGAGTTTAAATATATATATTATCTCTTATACTGACACCACTAAGCCCCTAGCTCACCCTAAAAGGCACGGTAAATCACTTATTAGAGCAAAAAACAAAGAGCATTCTAAAAAGAATTTTAATCGTATATATATTAATAGGAGTATCTATGGAGTTGAAAGAGTCCCTAAAGGAAAGGAAAGAGATTATAGATTTTAAAGAATCTTTGACTAGAGAAGAGGCTTTTAGATTCTGTAAAGAGAAGATCGGATTAAAGCTATATAGTTTTAAAGAGATATCTTTGTCTGAGCATTTCAACAGTTTTGTTTTAAATATTATTATCTTTGAATCTTATTTAAAAACGCACTACCCAAGCTATTTTAATAAAAAAGGATATTGCCTTAAGAGAATTATAGGTGATATCTATTGTTCTAAAACTGCAGTCTGTATAGAGAAATTACTATGATAGAATTCGACATTGTCTCACTTACCTTAATCAACATCCTTTTATTATCCATAGGTTTTCTTATAGGTAGTATATCCGGTAAATCCATTAAATCGGTAAGATTGACTTTTCAAGGATCTATCGATAGATTATTGAAGGAGTCTAACTTTATCTTTTTAGAAGATGATAAAATAAAAGCTAAGGGACCGGGGGATGAGTTAATTATAGAGGATGAGGAGGGGGATGTAGCTTTATTTATTTTGATAAAAAGATTTAAACACTCTGATGAAAAAACAAATTAAAAGCTCTGAAGAATATCATTTAGATATGTGTGATCTAAGACGTTATCAACAAGAGTATTATCTTTCTCAAAATGAATCAGATAGAGGTTCTTTGAAATCAGCAATGGAGTTTTTAAGAGGAGATAGGCTTCCTCCGAACGATATCTTTTATAAAGCCCAAGAAGTTATTCAAGACCTTAGGGATTACGAAGGTTATACCGTATCTTCCTTAGTAAAGATAGTTGATTTAAGTCCTTCTATCTTAAAGAGATTATCAGCTGGAGATTTTAGGTCAGTGGGTTTTATCCCAGCAGTAAAGGCAATAAGGGAGCTCAGTCATTTAGTGAAAGAGGATTATGAGCCTATTCACTACAACTTTGCTGGAGGTTCTTCTAAAAGAGAAAGGAAAAAGAAAAGGAAACAAAAAAAATCCCAGAAAGATACTGATTGTTAAATATAAGGTACTATACCATTTTATTGATAATAGTTTACCACGGGATAATTTAATATCGAATATTAACAAATAGGTTGTCTTTATTATGTTGTTATATTAATCTTTTAATGGCCATGGGATTTTGATGGTATTGATAATAGTCCCTTTAGTAAGGATCATGTAAAATAAGAAAACCCGTATCTTATATTATAATTAATAAAATAAAGAGAAATGGATAATATAAAATCAAAGCAGTTGTTACTAGGTAAAGAATCTGTTTTTGTTAAGAAAATATCTAATAATAGTCTTACTGAGTTCCTTAAGCCCGATAAAGTGCCTGAAGGTTGTAAGGAAATTACTGTTGGGGGTAATAAAAACCCTGCCCTTATTATGTATGGTAAGGTTGAAGGTTTTAATTTACCAAATGCTAATAGTATATGGCATGTTGATAGGTTTAAAGAATTTAATGGTAATTTTATCTGTCAATATGATCCGAATTTGGATGTTACTTTGTTAGGTTGTTTAAAAATAGTCGAGGCATATAAGGAGGATTGAGAGAATATATGAATACAAAATTTTTATTGATGATTCCTGTAGCGTTATTTTTTATAATGGCTTTTGCTTTCTTTATAAACCCCTCTACTTTAGAGGAAACGGATCAAGAACCTTCTCCTCTTTTCTTAGAATTTTATTATGATTCTTTGAAACAAGAGATCAGGGTATTGGAAGATAAAATAGATTCTTTAGAGTCTCGCTCAATGGATTTTAGGTTACAAAGAGACCATTGTATAGAAACCGTTAATTGGTTAGTAGAGGAAGGATCGATTGAATTAAAAGTAGAAAACTAATAAATGAGGTTTTATATGAATAGAAGACAGCCTATAAAATTGATTGATGTTTTAATCTCTTTTTTAATAGTTTTTTTCGTCATTTATTTTTTTGGTTACCACTTAATTTATAAACATATAATGGGGTTTTAATATGAGTCAAACAGACACTCTCTTAAATGAAATGGAAGATCTTAAAAGGGGTCCAGTGAAGCGGGCCCAGGATGACCCAGTAAAGACTCTATTTTATATCTCTGATTTAATTGTTAACGTTGAAGATTGGGGTAGGGCTTGTTATATGGCCCCGACTACTTTAAAGAATAAAATTAAAAAACTCTATCCCGATGCTAACTTTAAATTAAAAGATTATGTTGAGACAAATCGATTGATAAGGATTAAGGAATTTATCTCTGAAAACCCAGAGGCTAAGGCTATAGATATTGCCTTTTTTGCTAAGTTTAGGGATAGGGGAGGTTTACAAAGATTTATACGCCGAGTAACGGGAGTTACTTTTATTCAATTTAAAGAGAATCCAAAGAAATATGTTTACTTAAACCTTTATGGACATAAAAATGAGACATAGATCGACAGATAATGGGTCCGACCCAAACTTAGATAAATTAAATCGTCAAAAGATTATTATTAACGATTATATAAATCCCCCCGTTGGCATTTTGTTATTATTCTTATTTGGTATTGTTTGGGTTTTCGGGGTTATATTTAAAGCTATTAATTGGATTTGGATACCTTGGTGGCTGGTAATTATTTGGCCCGTTTTTGGTTATGCGTTAGTGTATATTATCGTTATTTTACTTTCAATCTTTTTAAAACACCGAATATAATGGGGGTTATATCTTTTCAAGTCTGGGATTTTGATAAAGAAGATTTTGTATTAGAGAGATTTAAAGGGGAAATTTTGAATGATAGTTTTTCCACCTTAGAAGATTATGATCAATGGTTAGAGAGGGTACGTAAAGCCTATCCAGAAAGAACTCCTCCGGTTTCCCGTTATAAAGTTACTATACAGATAGAAAAGCTCTAGTAATTTTAGTATTTGGGTGTTATATATTGTAATAAATTCAATACAAAATAATTGAATTATGTTACTAATAGAAGATAAAGGCCCATTTAAGAGATATATTGTTTTTCATGATAAATTGTGGACAGTAACTTTGTCTCTTAATTTTCAGAAGAAAAAAGGAAGAGTAAATATTGCTAAACACGGGGCTATGGATTTTTATCCTCGGTATACTTCTCAAGGAGAGATACTTTATAACCAAAAGCCCCCTCAAAGAATAAGGGATGCTACACAAGAGGCTTTTATGAAAATGATTAAACACGGAATAACTCCCAGTTAATATGAAATAACTTTTAGTTTAGAACCAGTAAAATAGAAAATTTAGTGTTTTATATTATTTATATCAATTTTAATTAATAATCAATTATGAGTGTAATAGATATTTTATTGGTTATTGTGGTTGTAATATTAATTTTAATGTTAAAAGGAGATTGACTATGACTGAGGAAAAAAGCACAATACATAAAGACTCTTTTGGTAATGAAATTGAGGTATTCCCAGCCCGTAGAACCAAAGGTGGTTGGGAGTCAGGTATCGAAATAACAAAGAATGGAAATTTTGTTAATGGTGATATTGGCCTTTGGTTTGATGAGAATAAGGAATTATATGATTTTGATGGGGCTTTTGGCCTCGATAGTTCAATAATAGAGGCTATACGAAAAGCAGGATTCATTGTAACAACCGAAATGGAAGAGGGATCATTAAACTAAAGGGGGGGTAATCATGGAATATAGATTTATAGAAGAAAGGCCCGAGATGTATGAGGGATTAAGAAGATATATTGATGAGGGTATTATGCCCGGAGGTTTCCTTCAAGCTATGTTGGAAAATGATTTGATGGGTGTTTTTGGTAGAGCTGACAATGATAATTTAAATAGGATTAGAGAATATTTATTTTATTTAAATAATGAAGTTCCTTATGGTTGCTGGGGATCATCCGAGAGGGTAAATGAATGGATTAAGGATAAAAACTATCCCTCAGGTCCCTGACATCTAAAAAGTTAAGATCATTAAGTTTTTTAATAAGGTATGTTATATTAATTCAACAAAGCGAAATCTCATAAATAAAAAAGAGGATTAGAAAAATGGAAAAAAAAGATTTAAGAATCACTGACCAGAAAATAATGAAAACTAAGCATGTTATTGATGAGATGAATAACCTTTTATCAGATATTAGAGAACTAGAACGTACGGATAGTAAAATCCATTTAACCAGCCCCGACTATATAAGGTTTGAAGGTATAAGTGTAAACTCTAAGACTACTCAAAAGCTTTTAGAAGCTTTAGTATCTGATTTAAGGAATGCAGTAAATATCACTGTTAGCCCTTATCTCCGTAAGCTTTATAGAGAATTAGAGAAATTGGATGGTAGTTTGAAGTTAGAGAAAACTAAATCTGAAGAAGTATCCGATAAGTCCAAGTAAAAATAGCTTTTATGTATTGTATATTATTTATACAATTAAAAATAAAATAAAAGGATTATGGGCGAGAAATTAATCAATACTAAAACTCTTGAATCTGCTTCAAAAGAGGAAATTTATAGAAAAATAGTTGGTACTTCGTTTAAAGGAGGTATAATAAAAACTAATCTTGACGGATTAGAGTTAGCTTTTGGTCCTCCTTTTGAGGTATTAAGTGATAAAACTTATTATGAGTGGGTTTTTCATGCTAAGATACAAGAATTAGGTAAAACTCATTGGTTCTTTTTTACTTTATATGATTGGAAACAATCTAAAGACCCCGCTCTTGGGGAGGAGATTGAATGGCATATTGGAGCCTTAACCGATCACCAATCTGCGCTTGCTAAAGAGAAATTGAACGAGGAGATATCAAAGTCTCTTAAAAAATACAAGACAGGGGCTTATATGGACACAATCATTGAATGTTTGAAATCAGAAGGAATTGATTATAAAATAGAAAGATCTAAAAACATTGAAACAGAAGATCACCAAATAATCCTAGACCAAGGCTTTATTATTCAAGTGGGAGCTATCTATCCAAGTTCTCTATTAACTCAAGTAACTAAAGAGGGTTCTATTAGATTTTTCGGAGTCTCTCATGATAATAACGTTCAACAATTGATTAACACCTATAAAAAAGAAAAACAAGATCAAAAAGATGACTAACCTTGATGACACATCCACCAGGTATTATAGAGGGGTTAAGATTATAAAAGAATCGAAAGCCTCTAGATATTGGGTTTTTAAAAATCCGAGGGGACCCACCGTTGGGAGGTTTCCTTCTCTGAAATTATGTAGAAAATTTATAGATTATCAAATGAATAATAACAGTAAACGTAAGGTTTTCTTATCAGACGGCCCTATTGATTAAAATAAGAGGATAAAAATGATTGATAAAAGTAATGGAAGGCTTAAACAAATGATGGAACATGCTATAGAAAAAGGTCAAGAAAAATCTTTAGTAAGATCCTTGGCGGGGGTATTACAACATGATATGAACGGAAACAAAGTTGTTTTAACCCCAGATTTTGTTATGTTAAGCTTAGAGTTTGCAGTTCTTGACAAAACAGACAAAGTAATATTGAATGGAGGGATTATTTATCACGGTTCTGCTGAAGATCCCCTTATAAGGAACTATTCTACTACTGTTGAACAAACATATGGCTGGTCAGTTCACACTTAAAAAAGAGGTTTATTATGACACCAGAAGAATATTATAAAGAAGCTCAAAGACTTTTTAAAAAATTCTCTAACAAAATAGATGCTGGTATTAATCCCACCACTAGTGCTATGGAGTTAAAACTAGAATTAATGGAGCTATTGTTAAAGTGGAATAGCGTTATTGATGCTCCACAATATAAACCTGAGGAATTAAAGATGCACATGGATAGTATTGATGATAATATTGGTTTTTATATCGATGATTTTATTAAAAATAGATATATTCTGTCAATGAATTCTTCAGGTTCTTTGTTGAGGACTTTTGATATGCCTGATATTATCGAGGATATGAAAGAAATAAAAACTGAAGATATATTAGCAAAACTGGAGGGTATTAAAGACCGCGTAAGCGATATAGAGCATCTATTACAAAACCCTAAAAAATAGGTTTATTATGACCCCAGAAGAATATTATAATAAAGCTATAAAAATCTTTAATAGGTTTTATAATGATTTATCTGATGGACGCTCCATGGTTATGTCGGGGGTAGCGTTAGAGTATAAGATTACCAATTTAGCTCTTGATTGGAATTCTGTTGAAGGTAGTCCAAGGTTGACTGATACAGAAATAAGGCAGTTTACGGAGAGTGTTGAGAGTAAAATCCATAGTTATTTATATGACCCCGTTAATAACCATCACTTTCTGTCAATTAATTCCCCAGATTCTTTATTAAGGGACTTTAATATGCCAAAGATCATTGAAGATTCAAGGGACCCAGAAATTCAAAGTCTCTTTTCTCAGGCGGATAATATACAAAAACAGATTAATGAACTTAAACAGAGGATAGAAGAATTGTCATCTAATCGCTAATATCTAAAATAAAAGGGAATAATTATGATGAAAAGACGGGATATATATTTAATAATAATGGTTTTCCTCTTGGGGGCTTGCGGGGGAGATTCTTATGATGATTGGTCTTCGGATAAAGTGTCTTTTGAGCATTCCTATAAAGACGGGACAGGAAACCTTCGTAAAACAAATATTATTTTAAGTAGAAGGTTAGTTGAAGAGACTGATATATCTCAATGGGGGTTCTCTGGGAAAGCAGATCTTGCAATTATAGAAGCTAAATATGAATTTAGACACCCCCGGACCTTTTATGTTAATAGGGATCGTGGAGTTGAATTATATTTATCGAATAGTTGTATTGAGAAGTCTCCTTGTATAAAGACGAAGGTTTATGGAATCGGTCAGAATGCTTATGGAGTAGAAGGTTCTCATATTATTCGTCATGGCTTACAGTTTTCTTTT
>Ga0207421_10003656_pt1 | contig 18195 bp, 13 predicted proteins | sample SodLakKL_010_SED_4_FD_187542 | JGI IMG/M metagenome (GOLD analysis project Ga0207421, IMG submission 187542) | Alkaline sediment microbial communities from Lake Tanatar, Kulunda Steppe, Russia - 8KL_010_SED (SPAdes) (version 2) | ecosystem: Environmental > Aquatic > Non-marine Saline and... | reverse complement strand
CGCCGACCGACAAGAGCATCTGGCTGATGATCGGCGGCGTGGCGGCCATAGTGGTCGGGCTGTTTGGCCTGCTGCGCGGCCAGCCGAAACTTCGGTAGCCGTAAGGCTAAAATTGTTTCTCCACTTTTTAATAAAGGAAATGACGATGAAAAAACATTTTAAACATCTGCTCCTCGTACTGGTCGCATTGGCCATGTTAGTCATTGCCGGCTGTGAGGAAAAAGGTCCGATGGAAACCGCGGGCGAAAACGTCGATGACGCCGTTGAAGATGCCGGTGACGCTGTGGACGACGCAGTCAACAGGTAACAGATAGAAAACGGCGTTTGACTTTAGGTTTCCACAACTCTCATCAATCGAAATGCAACTTAAGTTTTGAAAGGAAAAAAGATGAAAGCGACAATGATAACAATCTTAGTGGCGGCACTGGCGGCCTTGGTAGGTTGTTAATCAACGAGCAGCCCTCGCGGCGGCAGCATGATCAAGGGCCAGGGGTTTACCATCGCCGCCCCGACCCGCGCCCTGCAGATCAATCAAGGGCAAGCCCAAAGCGTTCCCATTGCGCTGGAACGAGAGGCCTATTTCAAACAGGATGTTAGGCTGCAAATCGATACGACCGAAGGCCTTAGTGTTGACCCGACCAGCGTAACGGTCAAAGCCAGCGACAGTCCCGAGCTGCAGTTGAGGATTACCGCCGCGCCGGACGCCGCCTTCGGCGATTATCAGGTTTCCGTTAGAGCGACGCCGCAAACCGGAGAGCCGACCTCGGCGATTATTACCGTCCGGGTTGTCTCGCCGTAAAAGGAAAAGACGACTACAGGCCGAAAGAATGGAACGCCGGTCTCGAGGGTAGAATCGGCGATCCCTCTGCGCCCTCCAAAAGCTAAACAATCGTTCGTGAAAGATAAATGGAAAATCGAACAAAGGAAACAAAGATGAAAAAGCGAATTATGATCGTGGCGGCAACACTTCTGATGTTGCTGACATCTACGGTTTTTCTGACTGGCTGCAACACATGGAAGGGTCTTGGCGAGGATGTTGAAAAGACAGGTGAGGCAATGCAGTAATCTTACTTGGCACAATCGGATCCCGGCGTCGTGGGCGGTTACAGGGCTGCACCATGTCGATATTGAGGAACGGCTTGTGTTCAAGTGTGGATTGACGAGTATCCCCGTACCAGGAGAAAGCCATGGAAGAGAATGGGACATATCTGCATATATGTCAAGGAAGGGGCCATCTAATCGCCGTCTTTACGATAGTCCTTTTGGTGGCCGTTTTTCTGTGGACAGGCTGTGGGGAGGATAACGCAGGCCGCGATGTCGGCACAGGCGTCCGCCGAGATTTGTCTGCGGCCGAGACCGCCAGTGCCGGCAAAGACATCAACGGTACGGCAATACTGTCAATAGCTGACGCTAATGCGCCAGCTTCGGACATCGCCGGTCCAACACTTTTGCTGGGCTACAGTAAAGAGACATTCCAATCGAACCCTATCGCCTCATTTATGTATTTTGTGCCGCTGATTGCGCCGACACAGGTGGATAATATATCAAGCGTTAACAATGAGCAAGAGGTCGGAATCATCTCGCATACCCTCAAGGCCGATTCAAAATCCTTCCAGGTGATCTGTGAATTCGAAATATCAGGAACAGGATTTCATGAAAACACATTTGATCCGAACGGAATGATCGCGGCCCATACGGAGGAATTGAAAAGAGGCCAGACGCTGACTCATCTGCTGGATTATATCAAGTTTGACGGCCAAGGTCTGGGCGTGATTGAAGTTAAGGGGCGAATTATCGACTCTGAACACATTGTCACCGAGGTGAACATGCAATTTAATGCAACAGGCCGTCAAAGCCCCGTTACAATCGGCCTCTATGACATTAAACCCATTGATGGACAGTACCGCTACGAAAACAGATCCAACCCAGTCGTCGCACGCGTCAACTCGCTGGCCTTCAAAAAGACGGATAAGACTCCGAAAATGGGAATCAATGTCGCCTCCATCAGCAAGAGCGAAGACGACGAAGGATTCTGGAGTCGCCTCAAGGGAGCCCTTGCCAATTTATTGATTGAACCGCCGAAGATCGAGCCATTGGGCAATACGACGATGCTGGAGTTTGGTGAGGTACTGCTTCGAAAAAAAACGACATTTACCTTTCCGATAGCGAAGAACATCAAGGAAAATATTGTAGTTGAAATATTTTCGGAACAAGAGTAAAATAATGAGAACATAATCTTTGAATTTTCGGGAGTATAAGGATGACGACTAAAAAGAAAATCCTGCTGATCAACCCCGAAGTGCCGAATACATTCTGGAGCCTGAAGTACGCCTTGAGTTTTGTATCCAAAAAGGCGCTGCTGCCGCCGTTGGGGCTGTTGACCGTTGCGGCGATGCTGCCCGATACCTGGGACAAAAAGCTGATCGATCTGAACACCACCCGTCTGCAGGACAAGTATCTCAAGTGGGCGGACATCGTCTTCCTGACAGGGATGGTCGTACAAAAAACCTCAGCCGATCAGGTCATCGAACGCTGTAAGAAGCTGAATGTTAAGATAGTTGCCAGCGGCCCGCTGTTTACCGCGTTCCCCGAAGCCTACCTGAACATTGACCATCTTGTCCTGAAAGAAGCAGAAATTACATTACCCGCGTTCTTACAAGACCTGGAGAACGGCTGCCCCCAGCCGTACTATATGACGCGTGAAAAGCCCAACCTCAGCAAAACCCCCATCCCGCAGTGGGACTTGGTCGATATAAAAAATTACGCCCTGATGGGCATTCAATACTCCCGCGGCTGTCCGTTCAATTGCGATTTCTGTGATGTGACGAGACTGTTCGGCCATACCCTCCGCACCAAAACTACCGGCCAGATTCTTGCCGAGCTGGACAGTCTTTATGCGGCTGGCTGGCGCGGCGAATTATTTTTTGTAGATGACAACTTCATCGGTAAAAAGAAGACTCTTAAGGACGACATCCTCCCGGCAATGATTGAGTGGATGGACCGGAACAATCACCCTTTCTGTTTCAATACCCAGGCATCCATCAATCTGGCCGATGATGAAGAACTGATGACAATGATGGTGCAGGCGGGTTTTAACTGCGTCTTTGTCGGCGTCGAATCGCCGGACGAGACCAGCCTGACCGAATGCCACAAAACCCAAAACACCGGACGCGATATTGTGGCCGCGATCAAAAAGATTCAGCGGTTCGGGATGCAGGTGCAGGCGGGCTTTATTGTCGGGTTTGACAGCGACCAGCCGGCTGTCTTTGACCGCATGATTACCCTGATTCAGGACAGCGGCATCGTCACGGCCATGGTGGGACTGCTTAACGCCCCGCGCGGCACAGCCCTTTATAAGAAGCTGATGCATGAAAATCGCCTGACCACGCCCCCGACCGGCGATAACATGGACTGCACCATGAATTTCGTTCCTAATATGGATATACACGAACTTCTGGACGGTTACCACAAAGTACTCGATACGATCTATTCCCCAAAACATTATTACGAACGGGTCAAAACATTTCTGGAAAACTACAATTTCAGCGGTACCACCCGGCTGAAGGTGCGCTACTCCGGTCTCAAGGCCTTGGTCCGATCAATGTGGCGCATCGGCGTCGTCGAGAGGGGCAGACTGCACTACTGGAAATTCATCTTCTGGGCGATTCGAAAACCCAGACGTTTCCCACTGGCGGTACGGTTTTCAATTTACGGATACCACTTCCGCAAGATGTTAAAAAGCATTCATCCGCAAATGAACCAACTGGCTACTGCGGCCGCGAATGAAGGCGACAGCACCGAGTGATTGTCAATTTCAGAATTCAATATCTTAAAATCATCTTTTTCGGTAACGGTGAAAACAGGGCGTCCGGCACTTACTGTCTGCTGCGAAACATCCGGTTTGCCATCCCTGTTCCGGTTCTCAGAGGCTTCCAGAAAATAGTTTGCAGGCCCATAGCGGAGGGGGTATAATATATCCATGACAAAAGAGGCAGAACACGCTATCGCAGTCGAGACGCTGACGAAACTTTATGGGGATCTGACTGCTGTCAATGACATCTCGTTTACGGTCAGGCAAGGCGAAGTGTTCGCGTTTCTGGGGCCCAACGGCGCCGGCAAGACCACGACGGTGGAGATCATCGAGACCATCCGCACACCCACATCGGGCAAGGTGAGCCTTCTTGGAATGGATGTGACGAAAAAGAAGCATGACATTGTTCGCCGCATCGGCGTTCTCCCGCAGGGGTTTAGCTCATTTGACAGGATCACGGTCAGGGAGACCCTTCAGTACTATGCGCGGCTGTTTGGCTGCGGCAATACGGACATCGACGGGTTGATCGAGTTGGCGAACCTTCAGGACAAGACCAACGAGCAGTTCAAAAACCTCTCCGGAGGCTTAAAGCAGCGTCTCGGAATCGCCATTGCACTGGTGAACAACCCCGATGTCGTGTTCCTTGACGAGCCGACAACCGGACTGGACCCGCGCGCAAGACGCCAAGTGTGGGATGTCTTGCTTGGCCTGAGGAAGAAAGGAAAAACAGTATTTCTCACGACACATTACATAGAGGAGGCGGAACTGCTTGCCGATACGGTCGCCATTATAGACAAGGGAAGTATCGTCGCAATAGGCTCTCCCGCCGAGCTTATTGAAAGCAACGCCGATTATCTGGTTCTCAAGCTTCAGTCGGTCGATGAAAGCGTCTTTGAACTCGTCCGGAAGACAGGGTTTGAGCCGGTGCGTACCGATCCTCATAACATTACGGTACAGGTGGGAGGTCCGGACGACATTCGCACGATACTGGTCGCCATCAAGGACGCCGGGGCGTTATTCCTCAGTCTGGATGTTTGCAAACCCAATCTTGAAGAGGTTTTCCTGAAACTCACCGGTGCGGCGCTCCGCGATGGTTGTGCCGAGGAAGTGATCTCATGAGTCCGCGTGTTATTGCCGCCAATCTTATCGTGAGCATCAAGAGCTTTTACCGCGAGACAACGGCGGTGTTCTTCAGGATTGCCTTCCCGGTTCTCCTGATTCTTGTGTTCGGCACGATTTTTATGAATCAGGACAATGTGCGGTTTGACTTCTTTGTGCAGGACCTTGATCAGACCGATATGTCGGCAGAGCTTATCAGAACTCTTGATCTCAGCGAAAACTTTACGATCATTCCGGTAGACCCGGCACTGGATGCATCGCAGTACGCCAAAGACAACAAGCTGAATCTGGTGGTGGTGATTCCCAAAGGTTACAAACACTCCCTTATCCGGAGGATGACACGCAATGACCTCGACGACCCTGTCACTGTCACTTACATCTACGACCCCAGCTCTACAGCGGTGGACACGAAGATGCAAATCCTGAATGTGGTGTTCGCCGAGATAAATCAGACAATCTCCGACACGCCTGCGTTCATCACATCGGAAAAATCCTCGATCCTCGACAGAGATTACCGGTTCATTGACTTCTTTGTCCCCGGCATCATTGCGATGACAGTGATGACGGCCAGCTTGCTGGGCGCAGTCAATGTCAATGCCGAGCTTCGTCAAAAAGGCGTCATCAAAAAGCTTTCCACCACCCCCATCACACATACCGACTGGATCCTGTCGAATGTACTGTACCAGGTTCTGCTTTCGGTCATCTCCACGGCGTCAATACTGCTGGTCAGCTACACCGTCTTTAATGTCCGGCTTCAGTTGAACCTCTGGCTCCCTATCTTCGTAGTGCTGGATGTTTTTGCATTTGTCGGAATAGGGATGATACTCACTCGCGTGGCGAAAGAAGCCGAGAGTGCCGCCGCCGCCGCGAACGCCATCATGTTTCCGATGATGTTTCTGTCGGGTACCTTCTTTCCCGTCGAGATGATGCCGGGGTTTTTACAGACATTCTCCCGGATACTGCCGCTGTACTATGTCAACGAGGGACTTAGGGCATCTATGATCTTTACTGATAATATGCTCGCGATGAACTACGCTGTTATCGTTGGTATTTTTGCCGCCATTATGTTCGTCCTGGGTCTGATAACCACCAAATGGGAAGAAGAATAGGGTTAAGTCCCCAATTAAAACGGTGGAAGGTGTCAATGAGAAAACGAATCTTATTTATTTGCGGTTCGATGAATCAGACCACCCAGATGCATCAGATATCCACGCATCTTGGCGAGTTTGATCACGCCTTCTCACCGTACTACTGTGACGGCTTTCACGAGCTGTTTCGACGGCTCGGATGGATGGAGTTTACGATCATCGGCGACAAGCTGGTCAGACGATGCCGGACATATCTGGACAGCCATCATCTTCCCATTGACTATCAGGGAAAATGTCGGCCTTACGACCTTGTCGTGACCTGCTCGGACGTCTATCTCCAGAAAAATATTCGAAACCATAAGATCGTGCTGGTTCAGGAGGGGGTTACGGATGCAGAAACGATCTGGTTCCGCCTCGTCAAGCGGTTCCGATGTCTTCCGCGCTGGCTGGCGGGGACCGCGGCAACCGGCCTCAGCGATGGTTACCATGCGTTCTGTGTCGCCAGTGAGGGCTATCGCGATTTCTTCATCCGAAAAGGCGTTCGCCCTGAGAGGATCATCGTTACGGGAATACCCAACTTCGACAACTGCCAGCGCTATTGCAGCAACGACTTTCCCCACCGGCACTATGTACTGGTCTGTACATCGCCGCTGCGGGAGATATTTCAAGGCGAAGACCGCGAAGCGTTTCTCCGCAAAGCGGTCGATATTGCCGCCAGCCGGCAGCTCATCTTCAAACTTCATCCTAACGAAAAGGCAGATCGCGCTACCCAAGAAATCCGCCGACATGCCCCTGGAGCCATGGTGTTCACAACAGGCAGCGCCGAAGAAATGATCGCCAACTGCGATGTCCTGATCACGCGGTTTTCGTCAACGGCCTTCGTTGGTATGACGCTCGGCAAAGAGATATATTCAGACTTCAATATGGATGAATTACATCGTTTAATGCCCGTCCAGAACGGCTCTGCCGCCCTCAATATCGCCAAGGTCTGCCGCCGACTGCTTGAAGAGTGCTGAATGCAAGCGAAATCCGTTTACTATTAAGGTAAGTTCGTGTATACTATTGATTGACATTTGAAGGCCGCGGTTAACGGTAAGAAAACAACTGAATAGGGCCGCTGGAACGAAGGCGGCAGTACGAATCGGGATTATCGCCATAGAAAGTAGATATGTCCATTTTCAGAGAAGTGCATAGTAGTCCGAATCAGGATCCTGACAATCTGGTCAGTGCGCTCCGTTGTCAAGCGAAGAAAAATCCGGATCAGCCCGGCTTTATTCATCTACCAAACGACCCGTCCAATCAAGTCGTGATGACATATGCCCGGCTGGAACAGCGGACCTGTGCCATTGCCGCTCACTTGCAGAATATGGGTCTGGCCGGCCAGCGCATACTTTTGGTCTATCCGCCCGGTCTCGACTTCATCACTGCCTTCTTCGGCTGCCTATACGCCGGTTGTGTGGCAGTACCGACCTACCCGCCGCATAGTTCTCGAATGATTGCTCGCTTTCACGCTATCGCCGCCGATGCCGGAGCCGGTATCGCCCTGAGCACATCTTTTGTGGTGGCCCAGATTCAATCAATTATGGCGCGGAAAAGAGGTCATGCGGCCGCACCCTTTCCGATCCAATGGGTGGCCACAGATGACATTCCCGATGGTTTGTCCGGGCGATGGAGCGAACCGGTCATTACTGTCGAGACGCTTGCGATGCTTCAGTACACCTCCGGCTCGACCAGCCACCCAAAAGGAGTGATGCTCAGCCATGGAAACCTCCTGGATAACACCTGCGCCATCCGCGATGCGTTCGGGACACAACAACAGGACAGTGCGGTCTTCTGGCTGCCCACCTACCACGATATGGGACTGGTTGGCGGCGTCCTGGTTCCGGTGTTGGTCGGCGGCACCAATATCCTCATTTCACCGGTCGAGTTCCTTCAAAAACCGATCCGTTGGCTGGAGGTGGTTAGCAAATACCGGACCACGATCTCCGGTGGACCGAATTTCGCCTATGACCTTTGCGTTCGCAAGATCACCGACGAGCAGCGCGCCGCCCTTGACCTTTCTTGTTGGTCGCTGGCCTTCATCGGAGCCGAACCCATTGAAACGGCGACGCTGGAACGCTTTGCTGCCGCGTTTGCCCCCTGCGGGTTTAACCCCGGCGCGTTTTATCCCTGCTACGGATTGGCGGAGGCGACGCTTATGGTCAGCGGCGCACGGCGCGGCAACGGCGCGACGGTAGAGGCCTTTGACAATGCGGCGTTGACCAAACACAATGTCATATCTGTACCCGATAACGCCGATACTCGCACGGCGCGTCGCCTGGTCGCATGCGGCGGTCCCGTCGGCACAACGAATGTGGTCATTGTCAACCCGGACACGCAAACAGAGGTCAATGCAGGCGGTGTGGGCGAAATCTGGATCTCCGGCCCGTCCGTCGGTCAAGGGTACTGGCACAACCCCGACCTGACCGACTGTTCCTTCAATGCCCGCCTGAGCGACACGGGCGACGGTCCATTTTTGCGCACGGGCGATCTGGGTTTTGTCAATAATGGACAGCTTTATGTTACCGGCCGGCGGGATGATGTGATGATCGTCCGCGGGCTGAATCGCTATCCGCACGATATCGAGACCACCGCACGCAACAGTCACCCGCTTCTGGACATCGGCTACGGGGCCGCGTTTGCCGTGGACGACCACGGTCATCAGCGCATCTTTCTGGTGCAGGAGATCCGGAACGACGGAAAAACGGATTTTGAACCAATACTGGACGCCATTCGTATGGCGGTACTCGATGAGCACGAGTTGGCGCTAGATGCTGTCGCGCTGGTGCGAATCGGTACAATTCCCAAAACCTCCAGTGGCAAGGTACAGCGCAATGCCTGCCGCGAGGCCTTTGTCGGCGGCACACTCAAAACCCTTGCAGACTACAACAGCACCCACGGCATCCGCGACACAGGCCATTCTCGTCCGCATTCCGAGCAATCCTCCGCCTTTGCTGTTGTCTGTCAGCACGCTCGGACACTGGCCAGCGCGGTGTTGCCCGAATTGACGCCCGATACGCCAATTCATGTGCTGGGCCTCGATTCGCTACAGCGTCTGGAACTGATTGCAGCGATAGAAAAAAACACCGGCGGTACGATGCCCGATGCGGCGTACACCCAGGCGCATACATTAGGAGAGTTGGCCGAGGCAGTCCAAAAGCACCTGATCGAGGGGCTCCAGTCAGACGCCTTAGCCGGCCGGAGTGCGCCGCAGGAATACGATGTCACCCAGTTTTCCGAATACGCTCAGTTCAAACGGCACGAGCAACTGCTGTCGGCGGTGGGCGGCGACAACCCCTATTTTCGTGTGGATCAAGGCGGGGCTGGAAACGCCGCGGTGGTCGATGGACATCAGCTCATTAATTTCTGCGTCTATGATTATGTCGGGATGGCCCATGATCCCGAGGTCGTCGCGGCCGCCAAATCCGCCATCGACCGCTACGGCACCGGCGCCGGCGCCAGTCGTTTGATCTCCGGCGAAAAACAGGTGCATCGCGATCTGGAGCAGGCGCTGGCTGGATTCTTAAATGTCCCGGCAGCACTCGTCTTCGTCTCCGGCCATGCGACGAATGTGACCACCCTCGGACACCTGCTGGGGCCGGACGATCTGATCCTGCACGATACGCTGGCGCACAACTCGATTATTCAAGGCGCGCAGCTTTCCGGCGCAACCCGCCGCGTGTTTGCCCATAACGACTGGAAGGCGTTGGATGCGGCGCTGTCTGAATGCCGTCATCGCTATCGCCGCGTACTTGTGGCAATTGAAGGGGTCTACAGCATGGATGGGGACTTTCCCGAACTGCCGCGATTTGTGGAACTGAAGAAAAAGCACGCGGCGATGATGCTGGTCGATGAAGCTCATTCACTGGGAACGATGGGCGCTGCCGGCCGGGGCATCGGCGAGCACTGGGGTATTGACAGGATGGATGTCGATCTGTGGATGGGCACGCTCTCCAAGTCGCTGGCCAGTTGCGGCGGCTACATCGCCGGCTCCGTCGAGATGGTCGAGTACCTCAAGTACACCGCCCCGGGGTTTGTCTACAGTGTCGGCATTTCTCCTGCCAACGCCGCGGCGGCGCTGGCCTCGCTGACAATGTTGCAGCATCAGCCGAAGCGTGTCAAACGACTGAGCGAGTTGGCCAAGTTGTTCCTGAAACTGGCAAAAGAGGCCGGTCTGGATACCGGCCTGTCGTGCGGCACCCCCGTCGTTCCGATCATCGTCGGCAGCTCGATCAAAGCCCTGCACCTGTCAAATGCCTTATTCCGACGCGGCATTTATGTACAGCCGATTCTCTACCCCGTCGTCCCCGAAGACTCCGCCCGCCTGCGCTTCTTCATCACCACCAACCACAGCGAAACCCAAATCCACACCACCATCAGCGTCATTACCGATGAACTCAAGGCGATTGACCAACCAGCGACCTTGGGATCAATGAGTAAGGGGCAAGATTGATGCGTAATCGGGTTGTCGTCAGGCCGGTGGTGTCGTGGCGGGATCGGCGACGGTTTCAGCGACTGCCGTGGTCACTCTACGGCGGCGATCCCAACTGGGTGCCGCCTATTCTATCCCAGGAGCGCGAACTGTTGGGCTGGGGGCATCATCCCTTCTACGACCATGCGGAAAGTGTGACGCTGCTGGCCGATCGCGGGGGGCGGGTGGTCGGACGGCTGGCGGTATTGATCAATCCCATCCACAACCAAAAGTACAACGAACAGCGCGGGTTCTTCGGGTTTTTCGAGTGCATCGACGACACCACCGTGGCCAAGCGGTTATTCGACGCCGGTTGCCAGTGGCTGCGCCAGCGCGGAATGACGGCGGTGCGCGGGCCGGTCAATCCGTCGCTCAATTACACCTGCGGCCTTCTTATTGATGGGTTTGACAGCCCGCCATGCTTTTTGATGACCTACAATCCGCCCTATTACGCGGCACTGTTGGAGGCCTGCGGGCTGGCCAAGGCGCAAGACCTGTATGCCTATGAAATGGACCCTGCCATCCTGGAAGTCATGGTCGATCGCTATAAGCCGGCGGTACTGTCCGTGCTGGATCGGCCCGATCTGGTCATCCGGTCAATGGATCCGACACGGCTCCGGCAGGAAATCGAGACCTATCTGGACATCTACAATCGCTCGCTGGACGGCACATGGGGATTTACGCCGCTGCAACCCGCAGAGGCCATTGCCATCGCCGACCAGTTGCGGCATCTGATCGAGCCGCAATTTACCGCAATTGCCGAAATCGACGGCCGACCGATAGGCGTTATGTTCGCGCTGCTCGACTATAATCAGATTCTCCGCACATGCAATGGTCGTCTGTTTCCGTTTGGCCTCGTGCGTCTGATAACCGGACGACGGAACATCAATACCGTTCGTGCGATGGCGATGACAATGGTCCCTGGCTATCAGGATGCCGGGTTAAGCGTAGTCCTCATCGACCACCTGACCGGGGCGGCGGCCAAGTGGGGCATAGAACGGTGGGAAATGTCGTGGATACTCGAAAGCAATAAACAGTCGCGCGGAAGCTTGGAACGCGCCGGGATGAAGCGCATCAAGACCTATCGGATATACGAAAAGATACTTTGACAGGCCGGGAGGCTTTACGACCGAACCAGCGTCGAGCGACGGCGGCAGATGCGTAACCGGCGGAGGCCGCGATGGAGCGACCGCCACGGACTAAACCGCAGAGTCCCCCAGAGGCTGAGCATCGCGTGAAGCGGACGCAGCGACGCCTTGGGCCAGATGCTGCAATACACATTTTCGCATTGGGGTCGAAATCGCGTCTTAAAGTGATAGAGGCCCGGCGTATCAAGGATAAAGTTCAGATAGCGGTGCGTGATGCGGATGTAGGTGTGGATCAGCCAACTGTCACCCGGACGGCGCCGGGTACAACCAACCGAGGGCATCAGACAGAGCGAGACCTCTTCGACGCCTTCGTCCTTGAAGGTTTGCAGTGCCTGATGCATCAGAAACGGCACGGTGCCCCGCACGGCGTCCTGTCGTGAACGGTACATCTCGATGGCCCACGCCGCACCATCGCGATAGGGTGTGCAGATGATAAACCCCTCCGCACGGCCAGCCCCGCCGTCGGCCAGCGCGGCGAATATCCGTCGTCGATACAGACAGTCAGGATCAAATCGGCTGACAAAATAACGCATCGTACGGCCGTGCGGTGTGCGGTCGAGGAATTGTGTGGAAATATCCGATAATTCCGACACACGATCACGCAACGAACTGCTGATCTCACGGCACACCAGACCGTGTCGCTGACAATAGTGACTCTGTCGTCGCACCCATTCATAGGGCTTTCCCTGCCATGTGCAGTGACGCAGGTCGATAAGGGCATCCTCGCCGATCTTGGTGGACTGGAACCCGTACTTGTCAAACAGGGGAAGGTCGTGTTCAGACACAAGCCCGAAGGCGGCTGTCCATCGGTGCCGGCGGCAGTGATCCATAAATTCGGTCAGCAAGATTTCTCTGGCGTCGTCGGGGCCGATCAGTCCGCCGATGACCACCGCCTGCGACCCTTTCAACACAAAGCCCAGCACCGCGCGATCGCCGGATGACCAGAAATACAGACGATCCAAATCCATCACCAGATACGAGTCATAGGATCGGCCGCAGCGATAGGCAATTGCCTCCAGACGCGCAATCGACGCGGCGTCCATTGCAGCCGAGCTTTCAATGCGCGCCGATGCGCCGGAAACGCTTGATCGTGAAGGAATAGAGTCATCGCCATTCCGACTTCTGATACTTTTGGATGTTTCGTGCAGGCGATCCGCCAGCGTGGCCGCAGGCGACCAGCCCAGATGCGCGTGTGCTTTGGCCGCCGAGCACATCCACGACCCGGCCAGCGCCTCGACCATCTTGTCGTGGTTGACCCATCCGGATCGCCGCCGAATTCGCCCAATTAAATCGCCGCAAAGCCCGACCAGTCGCACCACAGGCCCGGGCAGACGGATCACCGCTGCATGTTTCTTTTCCAGTGCGTCGGCCATTGCCTGTCCGAGTTCGGCATAGGTCAACATGTCATCGGCAGCCATAAAGTAAATACCCTGTCCGGGCGACCGGTCAGGATGCAGACGCTGGCCTTTCTCAGCTACAAGGAGCAGGCCTTCAACCAAATCGTCGACATGAATCACCGAAATGTATTGTTCCCCCCGGCCGGGGACAAGATGGACACCCCAGCGAGCAATCGCCCGGAACAGTTCAATCATGCCGCTGTCGCCTGTGCCAAAGACCATTGGCGGACGCACAATACTGATGGGCACTTGCCCGGCGTACCCCGCGGCGGCCGATTCTCCGGCCAGCTTGCTGTGCCCATAAGCGGAAATAGGCGCCGGCACATCGCTTTCTATCCGGGGTCGCCCCGCAGTGCAAGGCCCCGCCGCGGCCAGCGAAGACACCAAAACCAACACCGGTTTGTCTGCACAGTCCGCACAAGCGGCCGCGACAGCATCTGTGCCGTCTGCATTAACCCGCTGGAAATCGTCTTTCCGCAGCGTCGTGGTTATTCCGGCCAGATGAAACACAATCTCGGCCTGCGACATCGCCATTGCCTGCCTGACGCTCGCCCGGTCGGTCACATCACCGGTAACCCATTGAGCACCCGCCGACCGCAGTGTATCAATATGCGAAGTGGCTCGCACCAGACAGGTCACCCGGTCGCCTCGCGCGATCAGCCGGCGCACAAGGTGATGCCCGATAAAACCGCTGGCGCCTGTCACCAGCACATTGTGTTGAACTCTCTTGTTCATCATCATATTTCAATAATTCAGTTCATCCGGTATTTTTCGGTACCCGCCCATGCACGCCCATCAGTTTCAACAGTTCGTCCACCACCCAGATCGAACTGGCGGTCAGGACGGCCCAGAACCAATCCATCGCCGAAAGGTGAGTCGTGCCAAAGAGCATTTGCCCCAAACCGGTATGCACAACGAGCACCTGCAGCACAATCGCCAGTCCCACGCCGCCGAGAAGCCATCGATTGCTCAAGACTCCGATCGAAAAAACCGACTGGTAATGGCTTCTGGCATTGAACGCCTGAAACCACTGGAAGGCGACCAGCGTGGTAAAAGCAACGGTGCGCGCATGTTCCAGACCTTCGGGACGGGACAGATGAAACATTAGCAGCGTCCCGGCCGCCATCAGCGGCGTCAGCATCCCCATACGCCGAATCAGCGATCCGTTGAGGATGGATTCACGCGGATTGCGCGGCGGCTGCTTGAGGACATCCCAATGCTTTGGCTCAACACCGAGTGGGACGGTACACGCCCCGTCCGTGGCAAGATTGACCCATAAAATCATCACCGCCGTCAGCGGCAGATCCAACCCGATGACCAACGCCGTAATCATCGTCAGGATTTCGCCGATGTTGGTCGCCACCAGAAAATAGACGACGCGGCGCAGATTGCTGAAGATCACGCGGCCTTCCTCTATCGCATGAACTATGGTAGCAAAATTGTCATCGGTCAAGATCATATCCGCCGCTTCTTTGGCCACCTCGGTGCCGTTTCGTCCCATCGCCACGCCGATATCGGCGCCTTTCAGGGCGGGCGAGTCGTTGACGCCGTCGCCGGTCATCGCAACAATGTGCCCCTGCTCGCGGAGTGCTTCCATGATCTTGAGTTTGTGCGCCGGTGAAACGCGTGCAAAAACGCCCGACCGCAGAGCGGCCTCGGCCAGTGCGGGTTTGTCCAGCACATCTATATCGCTTCCGGTCATAGCATTACCGTCGCCGGCGATACCCACCTGTTTGGCAATTGCCAGCGCAGTGGCGGCATGGTCGCCGGTAATCATCACCGGATGAATCCCCGCCGCTCTGGCGTCGCTGACGGCCTTGGCACTTTCTTCGCGCGGTGGGTCGATCATCGCCCACAGCCCGGCCAGCGTCAAACCGTGTTCAATATCCTCGGCGGCAATCTCGTTTTTGCTTGCGTCAAACTCACGGAATGCTCCGCCCATCACCCGAAGCGTATGTGTGGCATAGTCGCTGATAGCGTTCTCGACGGCCTGCCGTTGGTCGGCATCCAGCGGCACCGGTTTGCCATCGATCAAAATATGCGAACAGAAGTCCAGCAGCCGATCCGGAGCGCCTTTGACAAACGCCACCCGGCTGTCCCCGTCTTTGTACGGATGTAGTGTGGCCATATACTTGCGGTTGCTGGAAAACGGCACTTCATGCAGACGTTCAATTTCCTGTTGCAGCGATTCGGGGTCAATCCCCGCTTTATGGGCCGCTGTCAGGAGAGCGGCTTCACTGGGATTGCCTTCTGCAGTCCATTGCTTGTCCTTTTGACGCAGGCGAGCGTTGTTGTTCAAGACGCCGATCCGCAGCAGCATCGCCAGCGATGCCGTCGGTGATTCCAGAACTTGGCTTTCAGCCGACTGTAACACGCCGTCCGGGTGATAACCCTCGCCGGTCAGTTCGTAAGTTTTACCGTCGGCCCAGAGCGTGCGGACGGTCATTTGGTTTTGGGTCAGCGTGCCGGTTTTGTCCGAGCAGATCACTGTCGTCGAGCCGAGCGTCTCGACAGCGGGCATGTGGCGAATGATGGCATGACGGTCGGCCATACGCCGCACACCGAGGGCCAGCGTGACGCTGATGACGGCGGGCAGTCCTTCGGGGATGGCCGAGACGGCGATAGCAACTGAGAACATAATCGCCTCGACAATATTGTAACCCCGCATTAATTCCAGCCCCAAGACCACCAACGCCAGACCGATGCCGACAGCGCCCAAAACAATGCCCAGCGTGTGCATCCGTTTTTGCAGCGGCGTCTTTTCGCGGAGCGTGCTACGCACGGTGCCGGCAATCTGTCCAATTTGCGTCTGCATCCCCGTTTGCACCACCAGCGCCCGTCCGCGTCCTCCGGTCACATTGGTGGACATCCAAACCATCTGTCTGCGATCGGCCATGGGGGTTTGTTCGTCCGTTGGTCCGGGTTGCTTGGCGGCCGGCTGCGACTCGCCGGTCAAGGCCGACTCATCGATCTGAAGCTCATCGGCATCCAGCAACAGAGCATCGGCGGCCACCCGGTCGCCTGTTTCGAGCAGCAGGATATCGCCAATGACAACCTCGGCGGCCTCAATTTCAGTCGGCTCACCGTTCCGCAGCATACGGGCGTGCAGGGCGGCCATCTGACGCAGCGCAGCCAGCGCCCCTTCGGCCCGCCATTCCTGAAAAAAGCCCAGTAAGCTGTTCAGGACGATCACGCCGAAAATCACGCCGGCATCAATATACTTGCCGACCACCAGAGACAACACGGCCGCACCGATCAATAAATAGATGAGGGGATTGAGCACCTGACGGACCAGCAGTGTTAGCGGGCTGACGCGCTCTTCGACGCCCAGTGCATTGGGGCCGTGTTCTTCGAGACGCTGTTTGGCCTGCTCAGGACTCAGACCCTTGGGGGTACTGTCCAAACGGCCAAGAGCATCGTCTGTTTCGAGCGAATGCCATAAGATTTCTGATGATACCATGATAACCTCCGCATAACTGGCCACTGTTAGAATCATCGGATTTTACATAAACCTATTTTAACGCTATTCCAGACAAGGAGCAATACATAATCCTTCCGCATATTTGACAACTCGATTTCAACACATTTAAGGCCTCGCCAAAAACGGAGATCAGATGTAAACGGCGGAGCAAAAGTGTACCGGTCGGCGGGCGGTTGCAAAGTGTACCACTGTAACCCAAGTTCTGGAACAATAAACTGTCCCATATGTTCTTGCAGTAATTATTATCGCCGTGTACGCAGATGGGCCTGCAAAAATGCACGACAAAGCAAAAAACTCCGTTAAAAGCTGCGAATTTTCGCTGATATGCTTAGCAATCTTCAAACATACGGTCTTAACCCTTTCACAGAAGGCCTCGAAACACCCCTTAGAGTGCAGAATTTTGATACTTATTTTCAAGATGCGGCCTACAGTGCCAATCGCCGTTAACTCTATAACATTTTGCCCTATTTTTTTCGCATAACGGCCCGCATATTTTTACGGTGTTTGAGCCTTTTGCACTGATCACAACGCCGCCGCCTTTTAGCCAGCGGCCTGCCGCATGAACAATTTCTGCCGGAGTTGCTACCAAAATCGCCTGCGAAGTTTACAAATTCGGCAACTCTGGCCATTACTCGTTCGCTTTTTGCCAGCTTATAGGCCCTTTGCCCAGCCCGACAACGCGCGCCAGATCAGCTGTAAACGCTTTGAAAAAACCGAAAAAGACGCCCATCTTTGATGATATGCCCAGCAATCTTCAAACATAAAGTCCTAACCCTTTCACAGAAGGCCTCCAAACACCCCTTAGAGTGCAGAATTTTGATACTTATTTTCAAGATGCGGCCTACAGTGCCAATTGCCGTTAACTCTATAACATTTTGCCCTATTTTTTCGCACAACGGCCCGCATATTTTCATGGTAACCCTCTCGCCATGCTCACAAATCCGCGGCTTTTTAACCTGTAGTCTTACCTACGCACAATGCTTTTGCCAGGTGTACAATAAACTCAAAAATCACTCACTCGCCGGACGGGTTAAGTAAAGGTACTTTTCGAACCGGCGGCGGGGGTGTGGTTCGGATTCTGCGACCAAGGAGTCCGTGAATGCGTTTATTTGAGACAAATAAAGACATCAAAGGCCGTTTACAACCGTTACAGGCCGGTGCGATGGGAGCGCATCACACCAAAAGCCGATTAGTCGGCAGTATTGTGGATTATTACTGTCGCTCTCGCGCGCGCCTGCGCACATAGGCTTTGCCTGCCGAGAGTTAGCTCACGATACCAGTTTCATTTACCAGAAGAATAAAAAGGCCATAATTTCTATTTATTTCTATTGCCCCTTAGAATGCACTGTGTTATACTTACAGCACATTCCAGAAAATATCTGTCACGGAGAACTGTTATGAAATCAGCCGTAATCTACGCGAGATTCTCACCAAGACGCAATGCACAGCAATGCGAGTCAATCGAGACACAATTGTATTACTGCAACCAGTATTGCGATAATAGCGAACTGCCCATCACGGCAAGGCTAAGTGACAAAGTGCTTTCCGGAGCGGACGAGGACAGGCCTGCTCTGTGGCAGGCGATAGAACTGCTAAAGCGAGGCGATGTCCTTGTGGTATATCGTCTGGATCGTCTTGCAA
>Ga0207421_10003655_pt1 | contig 18195 bp, 16 predicted proteins | sample SodLakKL_010_SED_4_FD_187542 | JGI IMG/M metagenome (GOLD analysis project Ga0207421, IMG submission 187542) | Alkaline sediment microbial communities from Lake Tanatar, Kulunda Steppe, Russia - 8KL_010_SED (SPAdes) (version 2) | ecosystem: Environmental > Aquatic > Non-marine Saline and... | reverse complement strand
TTTTTATCACCACAGACTGCTATTGCCAGTGGTGCATCTTTAAGCATTTTAGAGTATTTATGAAATTCCATGATTTTATCCATTGTATCATTATCTTTGATAACTACAAACTCCCATGGTTGTTTATTATGAGCTGAAGGCGCTGACATTGCTGCCTCTAATAGTTTTTGAATTTTCTCGTTTTCAACTTCTTTGTCTATGAACTTTCTCTTACTTCGCCTGTTAAATAATACTTTTTCAAATTCCACTTATATCCCTCCTGATATACTTTGGCATTCTTAAATTAAATCTCTAAAGTTTATTATAATACATTTAAGAAGAATGTTAAATTTTTTTATGATAATTTTTCATGAGGAAATAAAAAAATCCCACAAAACTAATTGTGGGGTTCAATCATTCTTAATTTATATTGAAATATAATTATTACCAGCTGCGATGATGTCTAATTCGATTTGACAAAATTCCAGTCATGTTTGAAAAGAAACCGATACCTGTGCTGTTTAATTCATCCTGAAGTTCAAAAATTTGATCTTCTAATTCTATTAGTTCCTGCTCTGGAGCTTCTTCTTTAATTAGCTCTCGATATTCCTCCATTAATACTTCAATTCTAACGATTGTTCTTAGTTCATCTCTCTGAATTTCTCTAATTTCTTCTTCACTCATATCTGAAAATCTACTTATATCAGAATCAAACCAGGGACTTCTCATCATGCCCATGCCACCCATCATGCCACCTCTAAATCTTTGATCTGAAGCGGCATAAGAATCTGCAAGCCAGTTTCTCATCATAAATATCTCTTCTCTCTGACTATTGCTTATACTAACTGCCAGTTCAGCAACTTCCTCATGCTCAGCTAATCCCTGAGCTAATAACTGCTGTGACATCATTACTGCCTCCATATGATGAAAAATCATGTCTTCTAAGAAAGCTTCTTCTAACTGAGGGCTTTCTATATCTGAATAATCTCCCATCATTGGTTCATAAACAAAATCGTTTTCTCTATCAGAATACCAGTTATCTAAATAGCTGTTCATCTGATCAATCTCTTCACTCTGAGTTGCTATAATTTCACTGGCAAACTCTCTCATCTCTTCGCTATCTGTATTATCTCTTAAAGTTGTTGCTGTTCTAACAGCTTCTTCATGGTGAGGTATCATTTTTATCAAGAAATCATACTCACTTTCAATTGAAGTATGCATCATTCTGCCAGAGCCCATCATCCCTCCAAAACCCATCATGTCACCAAATCCAAAGTTTTCAAAATCGTCAAATGACTGATCTATATCATCCTGAGTTCTTCTACCCATATGACCTCTATTACCCTGCATAGCTGTAGCATTCATTCCAATAAGTCCAAAGACTAAAACTACTGACAGACTAACTATAATTAATTTTTTCAACTAAAAAACCTCCTTAAAGCTTTTCAATCCTGTTTGAAACTTATATGAACTAATTTAATTTGCTTAAGGTAATTATATATCTGAAATATAAAGATAATATGAATTTGAATTACTGTTTATATTAATATTGTCTAAGTTTAAGTAATTATAGCGTTCTTGAGTTATTGTGTCAAGTTTATATTTAACAAAAACCTCTTCGAGCAACAGATTATTCTGTAACTGAAGAGGCTTAAAAATTTTTATTTTTTTATTATTAAATTTTTAGATTAATCTAATTCTGGTATATTGCCATCTTTATAGAGAATACAACGGACCTGATGACTATCATTGAGTTGATTCATTTCAGGTATGGTCTGGCTGCATTCAGGCTTTCTGTATGGACAACGGGGATGGAAACGACAACCTGATGGTGGATCTATCAGACTAGGAATGTCACCTGTTGAACCCATTTTTTCTTCCCTAAAACCTTTTTCTGGCTGTGGAGCTGCTGACCTTAATAGTTTTGTATAGGGATGTCTTGCTTGCTGAATCACTTCATCTGTTGGCCCAATTTCAACAAGCATACCGGCATACATTACTGCTATTCTATCTGCTATATATCTTGCTCCAGCCAGATTATGAGTAATATAAAGATAAGAGATTTGATCTTTATCTCTAAAGTTTTTAATCATATTCATAATTGTCATTCTAATTGAAACATCAAGCATAGATGTTGGTTCATCAGCCAAAAGAAGAACTGGCTCAACTGAAATAGCTCTAGCTATATTGATTCTTTGGAGCTGTCCCCCTGAAAGTTCATGGGGAAATTTATCTAAAAACTGCTCAGCTGGTTCAAGTCCTACCTCTGTTAAAACTTCGACCATTTTTTCTTCTATTTCTGATTTAGGGCAGATATTATGGATGATAAATGGTCTGCTTAAGATAGATCTAATTTTATGGGTTGGATTGAGTGCACCAAAAGGATCCTGGAATATCATCTGAACCTGTTTCCGATACCAGTCAATTTTCTTTTTATATTCAGGTGCATAGATATCTTCCCCCTGAAAGATTACCTTCCCTCCTGTTGGGCTATAAATTCTAGCCACAGCTCTAGCTGTTGTTGTCTTGCCACTTCCTGATTCACCAACTAATGCAACTATCTCCCCCTTATTAATTGTTAGATTGACATCATCCATTGCCCTAACTTTCTCGCCAGAACGACCTATTGCTCTAATTGGAAAATGGAGAGAAACATTTTTTAATTCTAATAATGACTCTGTCATCTTATCTCTCCTCCCCTGCTAAAAAGCAACGGGCCAGCCGTCCTGAGCTGTCATAGCTTTTAAATTCTGGATTTTCTTTTTTGCATCTGGCAAAGGCATAGGGACAACGGGGTTCGAATTTACAGCCTGTTGGCAGTTTGAAAAAGTCAGGTGGTTTACCAGGGATACCGCCGACTTCTTTAATCTCTCCTACAAGTGGTGGAAATGATGCCATAAGCCCTTCTGTATAAGGATGGGCTGGATTTTTATAAATTTCTTCAGCATTCCCTAGTTCCACCAGACGGCCTGCATACATAATAGCCAATCTATCTGAAATTTCAACAAGCAGTGAAAGATCATGGGTTATAAAGATTATAGAAAAACCAAATTTCTCCTGAAGATCACCGATTTTTTCAATAATATTCCTTTGAACAACTACATCCAGGGCTGTTGTTGGCTCATCCATAATAATTATATCTGGTTGAAGTATCATAGCCATGGCAATCATAATTCTCTGTTTCATGCCACCTGATAGCTGATGTGGATAATCATAAAGTCTATCTGGAGTTATATTTACAAGCTCCAGAAGTTCTTTTGCCCTGGCAATAGCCTCTTTTTCTTTAAGTCCTGGCCTATGAGCATACATAGCATCCAGTAGTTGTTCTTTAATTGTTATAACAGGATTTAGAGCATTCATGGCTGATTGAAAAACCATTGATATCTTTGACCAGCGAACTTTTTTCATTGCTTTATCTGATAAAGTTGCCAGATTCTGACCTCCATAATTAATTGAGCCTGAAAAAATTTGGCCATTATCTTCTAAAAGTTTTAAAATGCTATAGGCCAGAGTTGATTTTCCGCAACCTGATTCACCAGCAATACCCAGGAATTCTCCTGAACCAAGTTTAAAACTGACTTCTTTAACTGCTTCAACCCGGCCCTGTTTAACCTGGTATCCTGATGTCAAATTATCTATTTCTAATATAGTTTCTGCCATTATATTTCTACCTCTTTCTAATCTTTGGATTAGATATTTCATCAATTGCAAAGTTCATTAGAGCAAATGAAGCTCCTAACATACCAATAAATAATCCTGGAGGCAGGAACCACCACCATGCTCCATATAAAAGGGCAGCATTATTTTGAGCCCAGTATAGCATTGTACCCCAGGTAACAGCTGCCATATTACCAAGTCCAATAAACTCCAGCGTGGCCTGGCCAATAACTGCTGCCATTGTTGAAGTAAAGAAGGTTACCATAACCAGAGAAATTATATTTGGCAGTATTTCTCTGAAAATAATGACCAGAGTTGATTCTCCAAGAACTTCTGCCACCTGAACGAATTCTCTTTCTCGCATTGACATTACCTGGGACCTGATAACCCGGGCTCCCCAGGCCCAACCAGTAAGTGATAATACTAAAATTATAGGCATTATACCTCTCATAGTAATATATGAAGCTATAACTATAATTAAAGGTAAGCTTGGAATAACTAGAAAGATATTATTAATAAATGATAAAAAATCATCTGCTCTGCCGCCAAGATAGCCACTTAATAAACCAACTGTCAGGGCAACAAAGGTTGAAATTGTACCTGTAATAATTCCTACCATAAGTGTCAATCTGGTACCGTGGATAAGCCTTGAGAAAATATCATAGCCTGCATGGGATGTTCCTAAAAGATGCTTTCCTCCTGGCTCTGCTCTCATCGGAAACTGGCCATCTTCGTCTGATGATTGCCTTATTTCGTAAGGTGCAATAATTGGTGCAAAAATAGCTATTATAAGAAATATTAAAAATATTGTCAGACCTACTAAGGCCTTTTTATTACCTACAAATAATTTAAATGTATCCTGAATCATCTTGCATCACCGTCCCGTACTCTTGGATCTAATGCCATTATGGCTATATCTGATAAGAAGTTTGCTATTAGTACTCCTAAAGTTATAAATAAGAAAATTGCCTGAAGTAATGGATAGTCCTGCTGCTGAATAGCCTGGTACAGCATAAACCCTACACCTGGATAGGAAAAGACTATCTCTGTAATGAGACTGCCACCAACTATAAAACCCAGAGCCATGGCAAAGCCTGAAATCGATGGTAATATAGCATTTCTAGCAGCATACATATTTCTGATTCTAGATGTTGAAAGTCCTTTTGCTCTAGCTACTGTAATATAATCTTCAGCCAGAACATTAATCATATTATTTCTTATTGTAAGAAGCCAGTAACCAAGGGAACTGATTGTAATTGTAAAAGCTGGTAATATTCCATGATAGGCTACTGATTTAATAAATTCCCAGCGTTGAGCCCAGGAGACTGTAACTGCCCTGGAGCCTCCTAAAGGAAACCACGGCCTTTCAAAGGCGAAAAAGTAGACAAGAATAAGTCCAAGCCAAAAATATGGAAATGACCTTATAAATAAAAATAAACTTATAATGGCATCTGAAATTTTGCTTCTACGATACCAGCCAACAAATATTCCTATAAATGTTCCAATCAAAAAACTTATAATGGTTGATAAACCAATAAGACCAATTGTCCAGGGTAATGCTTTTCTTAGGACAACCCAGACTGGTGTAGGATAATGGCTTATTGATATACCAAGATCTCCCTGAGCAACATTAACTAAATAATCTCCAAACTGGAGAATTACATTTCTATCTGTATCGACTCCAAAGGCTGTTCTGATTGCTTCCAGGTTTGCCGGTTCTACTCCATCAAGTCGACTAACTATTATCTGAGCAGGATCTCCTGGCATAAGTCTAGGTAATATAAAATTTATAAGTAAGGCAATTAGGATTGCAAATAAAAGCCATCCTGTTTTCCTTAAAAAATACTTCATCTTCTTCCTCCTCATATGTAAAAGTTCAGGCCCCTTAAGCCGGGGCCTGGACTTATTGGTTCATTTTAATAATATATAGCCTAATTGACTGGCTGTAAGTTTAAGAATATTTTCATCTTTGTCATACCTGCTGTATTTGGAGAGGTATATGGGTCATCTTCATTTGGCCAGCCTGTAAAACGAGCAGTATTATACTGGAACCAGGTTGGATTAAAGAATAATGGAATCATTGGCATATCATATGTGAATTCTGTTAGAATTGTACCGATTAATTCCATCTGTAATTCTTCATCATCTGTAGCTCTATAATCTCTAAATGCCTGGTCAACAGTTTCATTTTCATACCTGACTTGAGAATGGCTTTCAGCACTTTCTCCGATAGGCGCTGATAATCTTGAAGGCAGGATATTATCAAACTGATAATATGGTGAGAAGCCTGAATTAGCATATCCCATGGACATATGATAATCACCATCTGTTAAATTATCCATGAAAGGTGATGGCCAGGCTACCTGACGGACACTGGCTTCTACACCGACTGCTGCTAATTGATCACTAATTGCTTCAGTAGCTGTTATCCAATCTGTCCAGCCTGTTGGTACATATAGATTAAATGATAAAGCTTCACCATCTTTTTCATAAATTCCACGGCTATTTTCTTCATAACCTTCTGCTTCAAACATTTCTCTAGCTTTTAAAGGATCAAATTCTACCATGTTTTCCTCTGCTGCTTCTGGAATCCAGTCTAAGAAACCACTTTTAACACCGGCTGGATTGGAAGGCACAGCACCTGAGCCCATTATCTGGGTTATTCTTTCTTGGTCAAGACTTTTAGCGATAGCTCTTCTTAAATTTCTATTATTAAATGGTTCCTGACCATTATTAAGACTTAAATAAACAATATTTCCTTCTGGTAACCAGTAATTATGATTCTGGGGATCTCTGGTAACATAGGTCTGATCGATATTTGCAATAAAATAGGTTCCCCAGTCTATTTCTCCAGAAATAATTCGCATAGCAGCCTGTTCATTTCCGGTAGCGCCAACATACTGGACTCCATCGATATATGGAAGTGGTTCTCCATCTTCTCCAATTTGCCAGTAGTTAGGATTACTAACCATTCTATATGACATTTCGGTAAAGCTACCTTCATCATGAATGAATGGTCCAGTTCCGACAGGATCTTCATTACCATCCCAACTGGCTGGATTTTCAATATCTGCCCAGATATGCTCTGGAACAATATAGATGCTACCAAAACTAGGCATTACTGTTGTATTTACCTGATCAAAAACAAATTCAACTGTATATTCGTCTCTAGCATTGACTTCCAGAAGTCCTGAATCCCAGATACCAGCCTGACTAATTTCTGCATGCTCCTGACCTAAACCTAAAGTAAAGACTACATCATCGGCTGTAAATTTCTCGCCATCATTCCAGTAGACATCTTCTTCTAGTTCAAAGACCAGAGTTGTTAAATCGTCTTCCCAGTAATGATTATGGGCCAGCCATGGTTCGATCTCTCCTAAATGAGTATTGGCAAGAACTAATGTTTCGTAAAACCCTCCATAAGTGTTATGAAGTGCATTAGGTGAGAATGGATTATAATTTTGAACAATTACCCCCTGTACGTTGGCTGTCTTTTCAACTATACCACCACGATTGACATCAGCAGCCAGTATAGTTGTAGATGTTAATAAAACGAAAGCCAGAACTAATACCATTGAAACTCCAATAATTTTTTTCATTAAATAACCTCCTGTTTTTTTAATAAAGTCTGATCTTCTCAACTTCTCTTTTAAAATCCTTTCTTTCTTCAGACCACTCCAGTAAGATTTCATTAATAGGCCTGCCTGCCAGCATGTCTTTTCTGACCTGATTTGTCTTCATAAAGTAATCAAAGAAATAATCATTTTCTTCTTGCCAAAAACTCCAGTCGATTTTTTCTGGATAGTCTTTAATAATAATCTCTAATACTGAAAGATTAAACCTCTCGACTGATGCTATTTCAGGCTCATCAAGGTAAAGATGTAATCCCTGTATTTCATTACTGGCAAATCTTTTACTCTCTTTTCTATAATAAACTGGCCTCCAGTTTAAACCTTTTAAATTATAAGTTTCTAACTTTTCTATGAGTTTAACTGGATTTAGCCAGGGAGCTCCAAAGTATTCAAAGGGATTAGCTGTCCCGACTCCGTTATCAAGTCCTGCACTATCTAAGTGACAGGTAAATGGATATAACTGGGCAGTTCTGGCTGATGGTATTGCTGGTGAAGTCGGAACCCAGCGATAATCATCTGGTTTAAAAGTCTCGCCTTTATAGCCTTCTAATGGAATAACTTCAACATCGGCTCCATTTAAATAGTTCTTCTGATACCAGAGTGCAAGTTCACCTGAGGTCATTCCATAACAATATGGTAAATTATCTGGTCCAATAAAAGAACTATATTCATTACTACCAATATTGCCTGATATTTGATCACCTAATGGGTTAGGCCTATCCAGGACAATTAATTTTGTATTTGCCTGATAACAGCTTTCTATTGCAAGAAGTAAAGTTGAACTGTAGGTATAATATCTTAGCCCAATATCCTGAATATCATAAAATAAAATATCAAGATCTTTGAGTTTATCTACTGGCGGCTTTCTCCTTTCCCCAAAAAGAGAGATGACCGGTAATTTACTGATAGGATCTATCGTATCATCAATGTTTTCTTCAGCGCCAGCCTGGCCTCTAATACCATGTTCAGGTGAAAAAAGTCTTATCAGATTTAAGTCATTGTTTGACTGAATAAGATCTATATTCTGTTTAAGATTATTGGTAAGCCCTGTATGGTTAGTTAAAAGACCAACATTTGTTCCGTTAAAATCGCTGGTATCTTCTAATAAAACCTCGAGTCCTAATTTTATCTTGAAATTTTTCGACAATGTTTTTCACTCCTTGATTTATATATTCTCCTTAATTTATAAAAATCCTTCATAAAACTAAAATTAATAACAAAAATTTTTTATTTGATAATACTCAGTATATACTTATAAAGAAAAAACCCCTCTAATTACAGCGTTGATTACTGTAACTGAGGAGATTTAATCTTAATGAAATTATTTTATTTATTTCCATCAGCCATTAGGTCTGACTGGGGTACTTTACGTAAAATAAAAACTGCAACAGGGGATAAAATTGCACCCAGTCCCAGAGTTAAAAATGGCAAGCCCCAATTAGAAGCAAAAGTTATATTGTTTATACCTTCATTATAAATTTCCAGGATATATCCAAATACTGTTGGTGATACAGCAGTTACCATAAAACCTAATGCGTTCTGGATGCCTAATGATCGTGCTCTGATTTCTGGTTGGACCATTTCTGTTAGACCAGTTGAATGACAGGCTGAATCTGAAATGACCCAGAAACCAATCCAGAGACCTATAACTGTTATAATAATTAATGAACCGCCATGTAGAAACCCAAAGAAAAATTGAGCTATTAAACTTGCTATTGAGCAGATAATAATAGTTTTAGTTCTACCTATTATATCGCTAACTTTACCCATTAACCAGACTGCCGGTGCGCCTATTAAAATAATGATAGCTGCTAACCTGCCGCCAATAACTGATGCTGTGGAATATTCGTAACCGACAGCAGCAGCCGCTGAAACCATAAAAGGTCCTATCCAGCCCCAGAAACCATATAATTCCCACATATGCCCCATATAAGATGTCGTTATAATTGCAGGCCCTTTAAAACCACCTTCAGGTGATGGAGAGGCTTCTGTTTGAATGCCTGGTTCTTTTCGTTCTAAATTTATTTTAGATTTTTTTAACTCTAAACCTGAGTCAGGATTCTCTTTAACGAATTTATAAATGATAAATACACTAATAAAAGCTGGTAATGATGTTGCCAGGATGCTGATTCTCCAGCTAAACTGGCTTGCTATTTGAGGGGCTATAAAATAACTGGCTGCATAGGAGAAGGTTAATCCAGCTATATAAGCACCAATAGATTTACCCCTTTCTTTAGATGGAAACCAATTTGACAAAAGTGACATGCCAGGGGCATAAATACCACCACAAAAAGCACCTGCCAGTAACCTTAGAATAAGGGCAGACCAGAAGTCTACTGCCAGCCAGGCAAATAGAGTTGAAAATATTGCAGTTCCTAGAGTAGAATATAAAACCACTTCTCTGGAACCTATTCTATCAGCTAACCAGCCAGTAAGTAAGACTGTAATAACGTAACCTACCTGGAAAGCTGAAATAATAATACCTACCTGGCCTGGTGTTAGCTCAATATCTTCAATAATAAAATTGATCACTGCTGAAAAGTTATACCAGCTTAGATAACTCAAAATTATTGCTATTACCATAGTAATTAGGATCTTGTCTCTCTGTTTTGGCTGCAAAAGTGATCACCCTGAGTTTGAATATATTATAAATATTATTAGGTATCTACATAAAGATTAAATTAAAATTTAAAATAATACTAAACAAATATGCAAATAAAAGCCTCCTGCTCCAGCTTGCAGGAGGCTAAATGATGCAACTATATTTATATAGTCATCTATACATATAGTCCCGGGTTAATGGTCTATCATTGTTATAACCTTTTACGAAAAGGAACTGATGGACTGAAGTATTGAGATACCGAAAAGTTGCTACAACTCCAGCCAGGAATAATTCCCACATTCTTGCGAATTTCTCATCAAATTTTTCTATTACTTTCTCTCTATTTTCTGCAAAATTGTCTGCCCAGCGCTCGGCTGTTAAGGCATAATGGCGACGAATATTCTCTGCATCAATCAAACTAAATGAATGTTCTGGTAGCTCCCAGACCACTTCTCTATAAGAAGGAATATAACCCCAAGGGAAGATATACTTTTCAAGCCAGGGATGGGTTGGATCTTCTTTTTGATGAGTGATAGTATGAAGCAGTGAAAGTCCTCCATCTGTTAAAAGTCTATTAACTGTTTGAAAATATTCAGGAATATGCTCTTTGCCAACATGCTCAAACATTCCGACACTAACTACTTTGTCAAAAGTTGTATCTTCTGCTGCCAGATCTCTGTAATCCTGTTTTCTGATTTCAACTTTATTTTCTAGATTTTTAGATTTTATCTTCTTTTCTGCACCCTTCACCTGATCTGGGCTTAGAGTGATTCCTAAAACTTTAGCATTGTATTTGTCAGCAGCTCTTATTGCAAGTTCGCCCCAGCCACAAACAATATCAAGAAGGGTCTCCCCTGGTGATAGATCGAGTTTATTTAAAATATGATCTATTTTTTGAATTTGTGCATCTTTTAAGCTATCTTCTCTCGTTTTAAAATATGCACAGGAATAGGTCATGGTCTCATCCTGCCATAATTGGAAAAAATCATTACCTAAATCATAATGATGTCTAACACCATCTTCCTGCTCATGTTTTGAAAGCTCTCTCTGGCGTTGCATAAAATCATGATAATTTTTACCTGAGCCGTTATCATTAAATTTAGAAATGTTTTTTGCCCCTGCCTGGAGAATTTCTCTTAAACTGCCTTTAATATCTATATCTCCATCCATATAAGCTTCTCCAAGCCTCAACTGAGGGCTTTCTTTTATTTTATTTAGATCGAGCTTTTTGTTGAAGATGATTTCAAAATCAAGGTCAGTGTTTTCAGTTGAATCACCAAAAATATCTTTGCTGCTATCCCAGTAAGTCACCCCAAAATTATAATCCTGAATCTGATCAAAGATTTTTCTGAGTAAAGCTTTTTGCAGCATCAATATCCCCCCATTTAGTTATTGATTGGAAACTAATAGAACTGGTGACGGTGATTCTTTTGCTACTCTATCAGAAGTACTGCCAAGTATCAACTCTTTTATATTCCCCCTGCCTCTTTTGGCCATAATTATTAAGCCAACATCCTCGGATTCTGCTATATTAATAATATTTTCTGAAGCTGCTCCTTCTTCAATTTTAATTGTTACTTTTTCTGTAATATCACTTTCTTTCAATTCTCCTGCTATTTCATTAAGCTTTTTCTCTGCATTTTCCCTGGCTTCTTTTAATGAATCAAAAAAGCGACTGCTTTCAATAACATTGAGGAGTATTATTTCTTCAGCTTTCTCCTTTAATTCTTTTACTAAATTAATTACTGACATTGAATCATCAGAAAAATCTACTGGTATAAGAATTCTGTTAAACTTGCGGGCACAGGCAACTCTAGCCTCATCATCAACTATTTCATATTTTTCAATTAGAATAGACTTTTTTGACTGTCTAATCAAATTATACGTTGTACTGCCCAGAAAAACTTTTTTAATAAAACCTTTCCCATGAGATGCTATGAGAATAAGATCTGCACTCTCATCATCAGCTACCCTATCTATTTCTACTGCAGGTGAGCCAACTGGTATTTTAATCTTTACATTAAAACCTTTATCTTCAATCTGTTCTTTGGCAAGATGCAATCTTTTCTCATTGGATTCAATAATTTTATCGAAATTTAATATTTTTGAAGGTTGCACATCAAGCACATAGGTTAAAATTACTTCTTCTATACCCAATATCTTAAGCTCATCGAGACAGTTTATCAATTTTTTAGCTGCTTCAGAATGATCTGTGGCAAGAACCACTTTTTTTGATAACATTTTGAACTCCCCCTTTATAAGCTTAAATAGATGTAGAAGCTATTCTTTGACTGCTATTCTATTCATAATTTTCTATCTAATTTAATCATACTTTATTTTTATATTTAATTCAACTTATTAATTTACAGATTATTATTGTATATTAAAGTGCTTAAATAAAATTACTCTCATAAATCAGTGCCATCTATTAAATTATTATATGTCTGGATAAATTTCTTTCTGGCTCATTAAGCTTTCATTATAGGAGACTATATGATCGATTAAAGACTGCCGAATCTTTTTAATATTTTTCTCTTTTAAATTTTTTATTATTTTGTAATGTTCTTTTACCGACTCTTCAAGGCTATTTTCTTTACGAGAATCTATTATCATTGCCAGTTTAAGTTGATTATAAATTACTTTTAATATCCGTTGAGTAAATTTACGGTCAGTCTTCTCCCAGAGATATTTATGGAAAGTAATATCTTTATCATTAAGCTCAACTACTTTTTCATTTTCAGGAATATCTTTATCTACTATCTTAAGCATTTCTTCAATAAGTTTTTCTAAATGAGCAAAATCTTTTTCATCTAGAAGATCATTACAGATAAGAATTTCCATCATTCTGCCCTCTAATAAAACTCTTATTTCAAATATTTCTCGTATATCACTCTCTTTAAACGAGATAACAAAACTCCCTTTACGAGGAATTGTTTCTACCAGGCCGGCGCTTTCAAGTTCTTTAATTGCTTCCCGAACTGGTGCTCTGCTAACATCAAGCTCTTTAGCTACCTGTGTCTCTAGAATACGGTCTCCTCCCTGGTAGTTTTCAAGAAAAATTTCTCTTTTTAAGTATTCTGCGACTTTATCACTTAAACTTTGATGGTTAAATTGATTTGACATTTTTTTATCCTCCATTTTAATATCCTTATATTAATAGTTAAATATAAGTTTGAAAAATCCTTTAAATATTTGCATTACAGAAAAAAACCACCGATTAAATTCGGTGGCAAATTAGTAGCTCTATTAATTATTAACTATTTAAACAAAAATCATTCTTTATTATTTAAAATTTTCTTCTTTTCTAAAACCTTATTATGAATCTTTCGTCTTAAAACTTCTGCTAATAACGAACTATCAGGATATCCAGCCTTTTTTTCTTCTTCGATAAATCTATCTACTATTTCTTCATCAGTTAGATCAAATAAATCAAAGGATTCGATAGGAGTCTTAAAGGTTTGAAAGGCCATTTCCACCCTCCTTGTAGGGTTATGGATTTTTAATAAATTGTATCTTTCCTATATATTATATTCTTGATAGAAGGTGAAAATCCTTTATTTTAAATTAAATATTTCACTTATTAGTTCTCTAAGACTATAGGTGAGAAACAGGTATAAATAAAAGCTATTTATACCTGAAGATCAGCTAATATTATTCCATTAAATTCTCCCTCTTTTTCTAACCTGGCACTTATTGTAACACATGGTAACTGAGTTGCACTTGAGAAATATGGTGATGAAATAACCAATTCTTTACCTTCTGCTGGCTTTTGAAAATAACTCCTATGCTTTTTATTAAGACCTTCTGTATCCTCAGTTTTCACTTTATTACTTACTAAATCCATTGCTGTCTTACCAGATCTATTGAATAGAGCAGCTATTTCTATCTCAGAATATTTATCAACTAAATTTTGCAGAGCTTTTTCTGTATAATTGAGATTCATATTCTTAATTTTTTCATTACTGGCAAGATCTTTAATCTCTCCTTCAACCTTTGTGATTAGTTGCTGATTAGTTTCTATCTCTTCAAGATCATTTTCTGACTGAACTCTGGTATATAGTTCATCAGCAGTAGATGCTAAATCTGCTGATGGCTCTTTTAGACCTTCAATTTTATTGGCTAAAGTTAAGGTGTTTTCACTCATAGCTTCAATATTGGTTGCCATATCATCACCTGTTTTACTAACATCCTTTACATATTCACTGATTTCTTGATAGTTTTCACTTTGATTGTTAAGTCTCTGGGAACTCTTTTGAAATAGGTTAACTGCCTCAACCATAATTTCTCTAACTTCTCCTGATTTTTCTTCAACATTTTCACTCTTTGCAGTAAGCTGTTTAAAACGTTTCAGGAAATCATTAATTAGTTTAGTGATTTTAGCCAATTCATTTCTACTGGCACTGGTAATTTCTTTAATATTTTCAGAAAGATCCTCAGTTTTTTCTGAAAGGGTTCTAATCTCATCTGCTACAACACCAAAACCTTTACCTTCCTGTCCGGCTCTGGCTGCTTCAATTGATGCATTTAATGAGAGGAGAGTGGTCTGGCTGGAAACCTGGTCAACTTCAGAAAGCGTCTCTTCAATTTCAGCCATCTGATCATTAAAAGCTTCAAGACGCTCAGTAAGTTGAGCAAATTCCATTTCACCCTGTTCCATAGTTTCTGAAAGCTCAGCCATGCTTTTATCAACTTGATCTAAATTATCAAGTCCAGTCTGGCTTCTTTGAAGAACATCCTCTATTTCACTGGTTACCTGATTAAGTTCGGTAACTGTTTTTAGTACCTGATCTGCTATATACTGAAGTGATGATGATTGCTCCTGTGAGGAAGCTGCCAGCTCCTGGCCGCCAGCAGAAAGTTCTTCAGCAAGTTCTGATTCATGGGCAATATCCTGACTTAACTGGTTACTTAAAAGATTTAGTTTATCACCAACTTCATAGAGATAGGTCAATAATTTGCGAAGATCAGAGTTATTATTCTGTTTATCATCTTGATAATTTTTCCCTCTTTTATTAGAATGTAAATAAATTATGTAAGCAAAAAGAATAATTGAGATTACAATAAATATAAAGGTAATAATATTCACCTGTAACACTCCCCCTTTGTTTATCTTTTACCAGACTAAAGTCTCATTTATCTTAAATTTTATCATATAAATTTATTTTTGGCAATATTTTAAATAAAAAGATGGCTGGTTATTAACCAGCCTGTTTGATAGTAATAATTAATAAAACAGCTTCATTATATTTAGCTTTCTATAATCTAAAGCCTAATTTGTACCTGGAGATAAAACCTGACTATTGTCATCAGCTACTGTGATTAATTCTGCGATAGATTTTTCAGGTGATTCTTTGATAACACTTCCAATTTTAATTGAAATTATATCTTTATCTTCTGATTTATTAAGATACCAGTGAATATTTTCATACGTTAAATCAATTTCAGCCTGGCCTGCATCTGGTATCAAAATTATGAATTCTCCTCCAGCAGTTCTGGATATTACAGCAGTGGCCGGGGCTGATTTAATTAATATCGCTGAAATATTAGTAATTACTTTATTTCCTGTATCATAGCCAAACTCTGAATTAATAGAATTTAATCTTTTTATATCTACAATCATTATTCCAACTGGAGTTTTTTCTTTTTCATCTAAATCTTTCATTATTTCTTTAAAATAGGTGAAATTAAATAGGCCGGTTAAAGGGTCATTATGTCTTATATAATCAAGCTTCTGCTCTTTCTCTTTTATCTCTGTTATATTTAGTGATACTTCATAAAAGCCCTTTAATTCACCTGTTTCATTTATATCTGGAATGGCTTTAACCAGATGTATGTGACCATTTGGTTTAACCATAATTCTTTGAATGACTTTTTCTTTTTCTATAGCTTCAGCTACAGGACAATCTTTACAGACCTGATTTAATCCCCAGCGCTGATAACAATATTTGTTTTTTTCTACTTCATTTGAATTTCGATTGGACCATTTCAATTTCATATCTTGATCGATATAAATAATTGTCTCTTCTAAGTTATTTAAAAGTTCTTCATTTATTTCAAACATCTTATTCTCCCTTCTGATTTTTGGTTCTGTTATTTAATATTATAGATTGAATTAAAAACTCCTTCAAAATTTGTCGATTAATCTTTGATGTTTTGTATTTAGATAATTAATCTAAGTAAATAATGAGTCTTTGTATGTATATAATATTCATTTAATATGTATTTTATTCATAAAATACTTTGTGAAATATGTAAAGAGATACTATCGGGTAACTGTCGGGTATGGAGGAGAGTATTTCGAGTTTTTGTATATTTATACATTTGCTAATTAAAAAAAGAGCCCGGTTAAGGGCTCTGATTTATTACAAATATATTTAGCTTTGAATATTAATTTTCAGTTTCTACCCAGTTTTCCTGGAAGGTGGCCAGTTCGTCGGCTATTGCTATCAGCTTAATATCTGGATAGAGCTGATTGGCCTTATTATAATCTTTGTAGTTAAGGCTTTCATCCCAGCTTCCCATATGATAGCGGATGGCCAGAATTTCTCTCATATTTAATTTGATAAAACGACTAGCCATAATTATTGATTTTTCTGCATGGTTCAAAGGTATATTTTTGCTAGGATTATAATCCCAGGAGATTTCAAATTCTGGTTCCGGTTTATCTGGATTGTTTTTAAGCCAGCTTATTAAATCGCTAACTTGACTCTTACCCAGTTTATCCAGTTCATTAGCCAGGGTTTTATTTTGCCTTGAAAGCAAAAGTTCAAGGTATTCAAGCTGCTTATCTGATGGCTTTTGACCAGGGCCTTCAATATAATCATCTAATTTACAGAGATCATGGAGGAAGGCCGTGATAATTATGCTATTTTCAGGGATTCCTGCTTCATTTTCTTGATTCAACTTTGTGTAATTCTGGTAAACCTTATAGGAATGATGGGCCAGACCACCATCAAAATTAGAATGGTGGTTGATGCTGGCCGGTTTTCTGAAATACTTATGCTCTTCCATATATTTGATGAGGTCTTCAATTCCTTTTCTATTGGTGCTTTTGAGTAGATTAATAATTTCAGACTTTAAATCTCCCATATATTTAACCTCCAATTATTTAGATCAATTTATGTCAGAATCCAACCGATCTTAAGATTAAAGATAGATTCAGGTTAATTACTCCCCTGATTCATAATGATTACCCAGGGCTGCTGGTGGCCGGGACTTGATTACTGCTCCAGCCAGAACTAAGATTGTTAAGACATAGGGCAACATCTGAATTAGGTCGTTGGCCAGGCCGATATCGATACCCTGAAGTCGCATCTGCAAAGCATCTGTAAACCCGAATAAAAAGCTGGCAGCCAGACCCCCTAAGGGATTCCACTGGCCGAAGATATTGGCGGCCAGGGCCATATAGCCTCTACCTGCTGTCATATTCCGGCTAAACTGACTGAGATGGCCCAGAGAAAGATAGGCTCCACCGACACCACAGAAGAATCCGCTAAGCAGCAGGCTAAAATATTTTATTTTCTTTACATTAATCCCCTGGCTATCTGCTGCCTCCGGGTGTTCGCCGGTAAACCTGATTCTCAGACCCAGGGGAGTTTTAAACATGAGAACCCAGCCGGCCAGGATCATGGCCAGCATGATATAGACAAATGGCGACTGAATGCCTAGCAGTCTGCCGATAACTGGAATATCTTCTAGAAAATAAATAACTATGGCCGGAACTGAGGCAACTGATGGTGAAGCGCCTCTGGTACCCCAGATCATCTGCATCATCCAGGTTGTAAATCCGAGAGCCAGGATATTCAGGCCGACTCCGGCGACGACATGGTCTGCCTTAAATTCTATGATGAATATGGCAAAGATTAAAGAAGTTAAGATACCTGCCACTGCGGCAAAGCCAACCCCCAGCCAGGCACTGCCAGTAACGAATGAGCCAAAAACCCCGGCAAAGGCCCCCATTAAGAGCATACCCTCAAGGCCGATATTGATAATCCCTGCCCGTTCCGAAAAGGCACCAGCCATGGCGCCTAAAGCCAGGGGAATAGATAACCTGAGTGCTGCATTAAATGTATTGAGATTAAAGATAACTGCTAATATATCTGAAGTCATGTTCTCTCACCTGCTTCTTTTCTAGTCTTAAATTTAGTCAGTAGTCTGATAAAGCCTGGTGCTGCAACAAACAGGATTACAAGCCCTTGAATAATGCCAATCAGATCATTTGGAATTCTGGCAAAGAGCTGCATTGTCATGCCTCCTGCCTCCAGAGCTCCAAAGAGGAGGGCTGCCAGCAGGACTGCTATCGGATTATTTCTGGCCAGTACAGCT
>Ga0207421_10003654_pt1 | contig 18196 bp, 18 predicted proteins | sample SodLakKL_010_SED_4_FD_187542 | JGI IMG/M metagenome (GOLD analysis project Ga0207421, IMG submission 187542) | Alkaline sediment microbial communities from Lake Tanatar, Kulunda Steppe, Russia - 8KL_010_SED (SPAdes) (version 2) | ecosystem: Environmental > Aquatic > Non-marine Saline and... | reverse complement strand
CCCGCGTCGTCACTGGAGCGGGTGATGGGAATCGAACCCACGTATCTAGCTTGGGAAGCTAGGGCTCTGCCATTGAGCTACACCCGCTCTTAAGCGATACTGATTATACACTGGCAGAATTTAAAAGTCAACCGCTCTAAAAGGTTTTTTAGTGCCCACGGCTTCTCCGGCTCCCAATCCGGTTCAGGCCCAGCTTATATTATGTCTTACGCACCTCCAGGTAACGTTCCAGTTTGCGCTTGACCCGCTGTAGAGCGTTGTCTATTGATTTGACATGACGCTTTAAATCAATGGCTATTTCCTGGTATGACTTCCCCTCGAGATAAAGGGTCAGCACTTTCCATTCCAGCTCGCTTAAAATTTCGCCCATTTTAAATTCGATATCATTGTACTCTTCCCGGTTAATCATCAGTTCTTCCGGGTCTGTAATCTTGGTCCCGGCCAGGATGTCAAGGAGGGTTCGATCGGAATCTTCGTCATAAATCGGCTTATTCAGCGAAACGTAAGAATTTAAGGGAATATGCTTCTGCCTGGTTGCCGTTTTAATGGCGGTAATGATCTGCCTGGTGATGCACAGTTCGGCAAAAGCGCGGAAAGAAGAAAGCTTATCTCCCCTGAAATCGCGGATTGCTTTGTAAAGGCCGATCATGCCTTCCTGAACAATGTCTTCCCGATCGGCTCCGATCAAGAAATATGATCTTGCCTTGGCCTTGACAAAATTTTTGTATTTATTAATCAAGAACTCCAGGGCGACTATATCGCCCCCTTTAGCTTCCAAAACAACATCTTCATCGCTAAGAACTTCAAGTTCCGGGTTGCCCGGGTAAGAATACTTTAATTCCTGAGCTGGAAAGCTCACCCCTATCGCCTCCGTTTGGATATCTTATGGTGGGATTATTGCGGACTTTCGGACCCTCGGACTCTCAAACTTCTCCGCCATTATAACGTAAAGCTCCCCTATGGTCAAGCTTTTTAGACTGTCCCGGCCGCATTTCTACGGCTTGCCGGGACGACGAAGTTTATTGAGACTCTCAAGCGCCGCGCGGTTCAGAACATCGTTAAGCATCAACCCTTTCCTTTTTCTTGAACCGGTAATGCGGCGGATACTTTCCTTTTGCTCCGCCAGCTTCTCTTTCAGCGAGGAGGCCGAATAAACCTTGGCTCCCAGGTTTGAAACCGCCCGGAATTCCGCAAAATCGGAGGTGGCCACTTCGACCTGGTGATTGACGCCCAGGCCGGCAGCCAGCCGCTCAATCATCGTATCGGCGGTTTCCCGGCTTCCGGTGAAGACAACTTCGATCCCCTCTATTTCTTTCCAGGCATAACTCTGTCCGTCAAAAACAATGATTATTCTGTTCCAGGCCCAATCCCGGTAACCGGCCATTATGGAAATGAGCTGATCCCGGGCGCTGCCCAGATCTCTATTTTTCATTTCCTGTAGATCTTCCCAGGCCCCGATAATATTATAGCCGTCAATTATCAGGACCGGAAGGTTCAATTTACCCACCCCTTCCTCTGGGCCAGGGCAGCATAGGATAAAATTGCCGCCGAGGCGGCCACATTTAAAGAACCGGCCCGACCCGGCATAGGAATGGATAAGATCAAATCACAGTTTTTGCGCAGCAGGCGGGAAAGCCCTTTTCCTTCCGAACCGATCACCAGGACCAGAGGCCGGCGGTAATCGGCCCGGTAATAGGGTTCCCTGCCGTCCGCCTCTGCTCCGTAAAGCCAGAACCCTTCCTGCTTTAAGCGCTCGGCGGCGCGGTTTAAATTGCCGGCCAGGGCTACCGGCATCCTTTCCGCCGCCCCGGCGGCCACTTTACGTACCGCCGCGGTAACTCCGGCGGCGCGCTTATCGGGGATAATCAAACCATGCATGCCGGCGGCATCGGCGGTCCTCATCACTGCTCCCAGGTTCTGGGGGTCTTCGATATGGTCAAGCATCATTAAAAACGGCTCTTCTGGCGATTCACGGGCCAAGCCGATCAGTTTTTGGAGCGAACAGTAACGGAAGGGAGGGACATAGGCGGCCAGGCCCTGGCTGCCGGAAAGCTCACCGGCCATTTGATCAAAATCGGCTCGGGAAAGACTGGTCACCGGCACATCTTTCTGCCCGGCCAGAAAAGTAATCTCACTGATAACATTCCCCTTCTGTCCCTCGGCCATCAGGATGCTGAACGGCCGGCCGTAGCGCAGGGCCTCCAGGACCGCCTGGCGGCCGGCTATCAATTCTTTTTCGGAGCCTTGATGGTCCCGGGGGTTTTTTGATCTGCTTTGTGGAGTAAAACGGTCCTTGCCTTTCATACTGCATACCGCCTCAGCATTTGTGGGCATTCAAAATATTGACAATGGGGAAGTACTGTTCGTAAATATGGGCCCCGGAAGAGTAAGCGGTAATCGAACCGTCTTCCACCGGGAAATCAAGGTGCATTAAAACATATTCCTTTAAAAGCTGCAGACCGCCCAGGTTTTCCGGGAAACCGACAAAAATATCCCAGGAACGGAAAAAGAGGGACATGTTCAGGCGGCCCTCCACCACCTTAAAATCAATTACCCGCAGGCAGGGCGGATCCTTCATATCAATATTTTCAGCTCCCCCGATATTAAGGCAGGCCTGGTTGGTAGCCCCTTGCGAAGTATTGAGCAGGTCGATCAGTTGGGGCAGTTTGGGGGCGATAAATTGTCCGTAGGTGTAATCTTCCATCTCGGACTTGGTGTCGGTGGCCAGATAATCATAAAAATAGTTTTGGATTCTTTCTTCCGAAGTCGGGGCCGGGATGCCGCAGTTCTCCGGCAGCCATACCGCCAGCGGCCGGGTATAAGGTTCCTCGATCACAACGGTCAAATGGTGAAGCTGTTTGCGCAGCTGCCCTTCGTAACTGCCTTTTTGAATCCGGTAACTGTATCCATACCGGGCGCAGTTCCATAAAACCATCCTCCAGGCCGATTCGATTGTCCTTTCCCTGATATAGGCCATTTTTTCAACCTCCGGCAGCAGTTGATATCGCAAATTTTTATTAAAAACAGCCCGCAATACCACGTCAGCCTTTATTTTTTAGCCCCGCTAACTGCTTCTTTTCCAGCGGGTCCCGTGGGGGGTATCTTCAAGAATTATGCCCCGGGCCAGCAGCTCATCGCGAATCCGGTCGGCGGTGGCGAAATCTCTTTGCGCCCGGGCCTCTTCACGCCGGCTTATTTTTTCTAAGATCTCATGATCGAGGCTTTCGGGCTCCGATAGATCGACAACCTCAAAAACGCCGTTAACAGAGCGGTAAAAATCGATTACTTCTTTCAGCAGTTCCCGGTTGTAGGGATGGGCTTCTTTCAGGTAAATGTTGCAGCCGCGGGCCAGGTCAAAAAGGACGCCCAGGCCGTCTGCGGTATTAAAATCATCGTCCATCGCTTCTATAAAGCGGTTTTTGGCCTCTTCCAGGGCCTCCTGGAGAGCCCCTTCCCGTTCGCCTGAAGCATCCCCGGCTGATTCCAGCGCGCTGAGCAGGTTGTTGATCATCTCCTGCAGCCGCAGCCTTCCGGACCGGTTCTGGGCCACCAGTTCGGCGCTGAAATTTAAGGGGCTGCGGTAATGGGCGGATAAAATTAAAAAGCGCAGGTCAAAGGGTTCGTGCTCCCGGAGCAGGCTGCGGACCGTTAAAACATTGCCCAGCGATTTGGACATTTTTTGTTCTTCTATATTAAGGTAGCCGGCGTGCATCCAGTAGCGGGCCAGCGGCCGCTGATCCGCTCCCCAGGTCTGGGCGATTTCATTTTCATGGTGTGGAAAGATCAGGTCCGCTCCGCCGGCATGAATATCGAGGGTGTCATCCAGGTAATAAGTGGACATGGCCGAGCATTCTATATGCCAGCCCGGCCGGCCTTCGCCCCAGGGGCTTTCCCAGGAAGGCTCACCTTCTTTTTTCTGTTTCCAGAGCACAAAATCAAGGGGATTGCGTTTCTTTTCGCCGGGCTCCACCCTGGCCCCGGCCATAAGTTCTTCCTGTTTTTGACGGGTCAGCTGCCCGTACTGGGGGTAACTGGCGGTATCAAAGTAGACATCGCCGCCGGCAATATAGGCATAGCCGTTTTCCAGGAGGCGTCCCACCAGTTCGATGATCTGGTCAATATGTTCCGTCGCCTTCGGCCTGACATCGGCCGGCCGCACCCCCAGGGCGCTCACATCTTCTTCATAGGCCCGGATGTAACGATCGGCCAGTTCTTTAACTGTGATGCCCTGTTCATTGGCGCGGTTAATCATCTTATCATCGATATCGGTATAGTTCTGGATCAGCTTGACATCATAACCACGGTATTCAAGATAACGCCTGACCACATCGAAAACAATAAAAACCCTGGCATTTCCGATGTGGATATAGTCATAGACGGTGGGGCCGCAGACATAAAAGGTTACCAGTGGAGGGGCCCCGGGCTTCAGTTCTTCTTTGCTGCGGGTCAGAGTGTTATATATTTTTACGGCCAATGTTGCATAAACCTCCGTTTTCCAGATCTATTTTATCGCAATCTAATTTCTGGCAGCGCAGCTGATCGATCTGTTCCTGGAGACAATTCAGGGCTTCAGCAACCGGGTCGGGCATATCGGTGTGGTTCAGGTTCACAGCAGGCACTTTTTCGCCGTTGTAATAGACCACCCGGCCCGGAATACCGACCACGGTTGCATTGGGCGGCGCGGTTTGCAAAACCACCGAACCGGCCCCGATGCGGCTGTTTTCGCCGATTTCAATCGGCCCCAGCACCTTGGCCCCGGTTCCGATTACCACGTTATCTCTTATAGTCGGGTGCCGTTTGCCCTTTTCTTTGCCGGTCCCACCCAGGGTTACGCCCTGGTAGAGGGTTACATTGGTGCCAATTTCGGTCGTTTCGCCGATCACTACACCCATGCCGTGATCGATAAAAAAGGAGGCCCCGATCCTGGCCCCGGGGTGGATTTCAATCCCCGTAAAAAACCTCGAAAGGTGCGAAATCATCCTCGGCAGCAGCACCAGGCCGCGCCGGAAAAAAAAGTGGGCGACCCGGTGGGCGAATAAAGCATGAAGTCCCGGGTAACAGAGGAGAACCTCCAGGGTGCTTTTAGCGGCCGGGTCCCTGTCTTTCACTGCCTGAATATCCTGTTTAATCCGGTTAAACAATGCTCACTTCTCCTTCTAAATGTAATTCAATTTTATTATTATATTTTAGCTTTTCACTTCTTAAGCATTTCACTTCTCCGGGCCGGCCCAGTTCGCCGGTTAAGGCTGATTTATGGTGATTATTAGCTAACAAATAATCCTTTGCCTTAATTATGTCCATCGAACTATTTCTTTCAAACTTATTTAATAACCCGGTGTGATCATGCTTTGCATAATAATATAATAAGGAAGAAAAAAAATCACCATCTCGATAATAAGGTGAAAAGTTATTCCGCTTCCTGGCTGCTCGGGCCGGGCGGGGCCAGTTTTGCCAGCAGCACCACGGCCTGGGCGGCAATCCCTTCTTGCCGGCCGCAAGCACCAAGGCCCTCAGCCGTCGTCGCTTTTATAGATACAGCGCCCCGGGGAACTGCCAGGGCTTCAGCAATATTTTCGCGCATCGCTTCGATATGAGGAGCCAGCCTGGGCAGCTCGGCAACAATGACGGTATCGGCATTAACTATGCTCCAACGCTCCTGTTCAAGCTTTTCCCGCACCTTCCTGAGCAGAACCAGGCTTGAAATATTGCGGTACTGATCATCGCCGGGCGGGAAGTGAAAACCGATATCGCCCAGGCAGGCCGCCCCTAACAGGGCGTCGCTCAGGGCATGAAGCAGAACATCGGCATCGGAATGGCCCTCCAGGCCCAGGTGATGCTCGATATTTACTCCGCCCAGAACCAGGGACCTCCCTTTGACCAGGCGGTGCAGATCGTATCCAATCCCCACACGGTTCATTATACCCCCGACTCCTTCAATAATAAAGAGGCCAGATCCAGATCGCGCCGTGAAGTAATCTTCAAATTATCCGGTTCACCGGGAATGGCCCTGACCGGCCTGCCCATAGCTTCCACCAGTGAAGCGTCATCCGTAGCGATCAGGCCAAGATCCCGGGCCCGCCTGTAAGCGCCGGTTATGACCTCCCGCCTGAATACCTGGGGGGTTTGAACCAGGCGCAGGGTTTCCCGGTTCGGAGTGGATAAAATCATCCCCTGCCCGTCAACCTCCTTGACCGTGTCGGCGAGCGGTATGACCGGGACCGCCGCCCCCCACTCTTCGGCAGCCTCGAGCAGGGCTTCAAGCAGTTTTGCAGAAACAAGAGGCCTGGCCGCATCATGGATACAGATCAGGGCTTCCTGCCCTGATAAGGCCTGCAACCCCCGGCTGACCGAATCCTGGCGGGTGGCCCCGCCGTCGACCAACCTGATCCTTTCGATGGGGCAGTAAGGCTGAAGCAGGTTCTGCACTTCCGGCCTTTCACCGGCAGGGATGACGGCAATCACTTCACAGACCCGGCTGTGCTCCAAAAACAGGTTCAGGGAACGGGCCAGGACCGGCACTTTATCAAGAATAAGGTACTGCTTGCGCGTAGCATTTTCCATGCGCAAACCCTTACCCGCCGCCGCTATAATAGCACTGACATCCATAATGCCCTATCTACTCCGCTGCTATAAGATTGGAATCCGCTTTACTGCTTTACTCCACTGACCTGGTCGGCATTTTCCTTCGGTTTGGCAAAAATCATCCTTCCGGCAGCCGTCTGCAGGACACTGGTCACCAGGACTTCAATGGTCTCGCCAATATGGCGGCGTCCTCCTTCGACCACGATCATGGTCCCATCATCAAGGTAGGCCACGCCCTGCCCGGATTCTTTTCCTTCCTTTATAATCTGGGCAGCCATCTCTTCACCGGGCAAAACCACCGGCTTGACCGCGTTGGCCAGCTCATTAATATTCAACACCGGCACGCCCTGCAGCTCACAAACCTTGTTCAGGTTATAATCGTTGGTAATGACCTTGCCGTTGATGGTCTTGGCCAGGCGGACCAGCTTGCTGTCGACTTCGGCTACATCGTCAAAATCCCCTTCATAAATCTGGACCGGGATCTGCATATCTTTCTGGATCTTATTCAGGACGTCCAAACCTCTCCGGCCCCGGTTTCGTTTAAGCAGGTCTGATGAATCAGCAATATGGCGCAGTTCTTCCAGCACAAAACCGGCTACCACAATAATTCCTTCCAGGAAACCGGTTTTGCAGATATCGACAATCCGGCCGTCGATAATGGCGCTGGTGTCAAGAATCTTGAATACTTCATTGTCCTTGCCTTTACTGCTCCGGCCCCGGCTGAACAGGGTCGTCAAAAATGTAAATTCGTCCTTCCGGCTGAGCAAAAACCTGATCCCGATAAAAACCAGGAACAAAGTTAAAACCGGGGCGATAAAAACCCCGACCACCGGAATCCTGGAAACAGGGTAACTGATCAGAAGGCCGATAACCAGCGTAACGATCAGTCCGAAAACGACCAGCACAATATCCTGGGTGGGCACCGCTTTCAGTTTGCTCTCAGCCCAGGACAAAATACGGTTAAAAATATTAATGAATAAAGGGGTAATAAGATAAAATATAAGTCCGAATAAAACACCGCCCACGGCGTAATAACCAATATTAACCGGAGTAAAATGGATCCCTTCCGGGATACTGATAAAGACGGAAACAAGGGGAAGCAAAACCGCAAAAACATAAATCCCGACCACTACGCCAATTAAGGTCCCAATAAACCGCAGAATCTTATTTATCATCATTCTCACCTCCTTTCGCTAGACTTTCTGCTTTAAATTACTAACCCTGAAAAACCAATAATAAACAAAAAAATCCGGGAACTCTTCGCATTATTATAACTTAAAGCTTTCCCCGGAAGCAATATGATTCGCCTGGAAATAAAATAATGAAGAAAAATTTAAGAAAAATTACTTGAGAGCCTTGTCAAAGACATTATCAAGGGCGCTTATGACTTCGGTCTGCTCCAAGCCCTGAACAAGAATTAATTCACTGACCAGGATCTGGCGCGCAGTAACCAGCATCTTGCTCTCGCCGGTAGAAAGCCCTTTTTCCCGCTCTCTCAGCATCAGGTTGCGCACCACTTCGGCAACTTCATAAATGTTGCCGCTCTTGATTTTTTCGAGGTGAGTCCGGTAGCGGCGATTCCAGTTGGTCGACAGCTCCGGCTGATCTCCCTGCAGGACCACAAAAACCTCGGGCACTTCACCTTCCTCAATCACTTCCCGCAGGCCAACCTGGGAAATACTATCGATAGGGATCAGCACTTTCATTTCGCCCAGCGGCAGTTTCATAACATAATACTTTTTTCGGGCCCCGAGAATTTCTTTTTCTTCTATAGCCTCAATTATACCAGCCCCGTGCATCGGATAAACAACCCTGTCGCCTACATTGAACAATGCACCAACCTCCTATAAATACTTGTAAATATAGTAACACACCCTTCCGTCACCTGTCAATTAAACTATATAGTTTAACATATCCTAACCCGGGTGACAACAGGTAATTTCGAAATTCGGCCGGGCTGGCGGGGGTTACCGGTTCAGCTCTAGTTGACATCATCCGGGGAAAAAAAGTATAATTACGTAAACACGGCCCACCATAAAAAAAGGGGTGACTGTAAAATGAAAGAAAACGAGGTTGTCGGGAACTTTCAGGATCTGGTGTCGGAAGTATTAATCCGTCATCGCAGTATTCTGGACTGTTTGTCCAAATACCAGGAATCTACAGCCCGGGTCAACCGCAGCATTATTAAGACAGTGACTGACTGCGGTTGTATCTCGATCATCGCCAATAAAAGAGAGTACCCCAAAACCGATTCCTTTAAAGACTGCGGCAAGCATATGGATTCACACGTCAAGGGAGAATTGTGCGAGCACTGCCGGGAAGTAATTGCCGAAGAAATCGGCAAGCATCTGTTTTACCTGACAGCCCTTTGCAGCACCCTGGACTTTGAACTGGAAGACCTTTTCGGTTTGGAGCAAAACCGGATCAGCACCCTGGGCCACTTTCTGCTTTCCTGATCGGGCAGGCTGCTTGCCCCCGAAACTGGAACATCTGGCCGGGTTAATTTCGAAGCAAGTGGGGTAAGTTCGCATGGCCATAACGGTCAGAGACGCTCTGCAGATCGGCCGCCTGGCTGAAGCCCAGGTCCTGGCCGGCGGTGCGGGACTAGACAAAGAAATACGCTGTGTCGATATAATCGATGTCCCCGATGCCGCGATCTGGTTTCGCAAAGACTCCCTGCTTTCCACTACTTTCTATGCTTTAAAAGACAATATTGCCGCCCAGCTTAAAATGCTGGAAGACATCAGGGCCTGCGGGGGCGCAGCCCTGATTATTTTTTCCCCGGAACGCTACATATCCCATATCGACGAACGCCTGATCCGGAAAGCAGACGAAATAAATTTGCCCCTGTTGCAGATGCCCGACTGCTCTTACATCGATGTAATCGTCCCGGTAATGAGCCAGATCCTGGACAAGCAGGTCAGGGCCCTGGAGTATGCCCGCGAAGTTCACAACATGATGACCCAGATGGTCCTAAAGGGTAAAAGCCTGCAGGAACTGCTTTCATCCATGGCTTCGCTGCTGAAAAAGCCGGTCCTGATGACCGATGCCGAGCTGCTGCTCCATGACGCCGCTTTGCCGCCCGGTATGAGCTGTTCATCTCCCCTGCTCAGCAAGTGGCAGGAAAACGGCACTCCCCTGCCCCTTAATGATTTCTATCCCCGGGAACTGCTCCGGAGGCTGGCCCATGAAAAGAGGCCGGACTATTATTGCTACAGCAACGCCGATATCCTGCAGTACGACTACTTCTTTCCCATTGTAGCCGGGGATGCCTTTTTTGGAACTCTTGTCGTCCCCAACCTGGTTGAAGCGCCGGACAAAGAAAAGACCACCACCCTGGAAGCGGGGGCCATAGCCATCGCCCTCGACATACTCAAAGAAAAAGCGATCCGGGAAGCGGAGCGTAAAAGCGAGCGCGATTTCTTCAACGAACTGCTGCTGGGCAACCTGAAAAACCGCGAAAACATCATATCCCAGGCCCGGCAGTTTGGACTGGATGCCGGCGGCAGTTATTACGTCATGCTGGCCGAGATCTACAGGGAAAGCCTCTACCGGGAAAAAGCGGCCCGGAAGGATGATCCCGTTTTAAGCAAAGAAGGCATTGAGCGGAAGCTGCACCGACTCATCAAGCATGCCCTTGATAAAGAGGGCATCAGGGGCACGGTGATCGATACCCTGGGCAGCATAGTGGTCCTGATCCGGGCTCCTGAAAAATTAAAACCGGAAAGCGCTCTGCATTTCGGCAGGGACCTGATGTTAAAAATTAGGGATATCCTCCGGGCTCATATGGACGGCATCCCTTTTTATATGTCGATCGGAGATTACTGCGCCGATATTGAAAGAATTAACGCCGGCTACCTGGAAGCATGGGAAACAATTGATATTGGAAAAAAAATTTTTGGGGCCGATTTTGCCCTTTCCTATTCCGATATGGCCCCCTATCACCTGGTGAAACGCTATCTGACCAGCTCCGGCAGCCCCGCCCTCTACGAGCGCACCTTCGAGCCGCTGCTGCAGTACGATCGCGACAAAGGAGGCGAACTTGTTAAAACCCTCGAGACTTACCTGGAATGCAACTTTTCCCGGACCAGGACGGCAGAAAAACTGCACCTGCACCGCAACTCCCTCCACTACCGCCTTCAAATAATTGAAGAGCTGATGGCTACCGAGATCGAAAACCTTGATCCCTTCCCGATCCTGCTGGCATCGGTTAGCCGCCGCCTTTCCCAGTAAAGGTTCCGGGCAGGCTTAGGAAACTCTCGCTTTTTCAGCCGCATCATCTCTGTAAATTGATCCATGACCCTTTCGGGACTGCCCTGAATCATGATCCCCTCTTCAAAAAACTGCTTTTGAAAATGAGATCTTTTTTATTTTGTGCATTTTGCACAAATGCGCCTCTTTATTTCTGCTCTTTTCACAAAGGTAATTGCTAAGAAAAATTTAAATAGCCCCACAGTTGCCTGAACCGGGCCGGCCACTTTGATCATGAAAGAGAGGCGCGCCATGAAATACCTGAGAGGCGAATTTGATTTGTGCACCGGCTGTGAAGCCTGCCTGTTAGTTTGTTCCAACCGGGCAGCCGGGGGCTACAATCCCCGTTTGGCCAGGTTGAAAGTTTTCCGGGAAAATGAAAACCTGATCAACCGGCCCCTGGTATGCACGCAGTGTGAAAACCCTTTCTGCATGCACTCCTGCCCGGTTAGCGCTATCAGCAGGGCAGAAAAAACCGGGGTGGTCCTGATCGACAAGGAAAAATGCATCAGCTGCGGCAGCTGTATCAAAGCCTGCCCCGATCAAATGATCCGGTGGGATAAAGATGGGAAGGCTGATAAATGCGATCTCTGCGCGGGAAACCCTCTTTGCGTGCAGTACTGCGTGCCCGGGGCTTTGAAGCTTGTTAAAAAAAGGGAGGTGCCCGGGAAGTGAACATTTCGGAAGGCATGAAAAAACTCCTTTACATCGATTTAAATCGCAAAGCAAGCTCCGAGCTGGCGGTCGACCCCCGCCTGGAAGAAAATTTTGTCGGCGGGAAAGGCTACGGCGCCAGGATTCTTTACGATCTCCTGCCGGCCGGGTGTGACCCCCTTGCGCCTGAGAACCTGCTTATGTTTTTAGCCGGCCCGCTGACCGCTACCCTGGCCCCCGCTACGCGCGGCTGCGTGGTTACCAAATCGCCCCTGACCGGCACCTTCGCCGATTCATATTTTGGAGGCCATTTTGCCCAGGAAATCCGCTACTGCGGCTACGGGGGCATCATTATAGCCGGCAGGGCCGAGCAGCCGAGCTATATCTGGATTGACGACGGCACGGTTGAAATCCGGCCCGCCGATCAGATCTGGGGCCTTGACACTTTTGCCACCGTTGAAAAAATAGGCCGGATCGCCGGCAGCGAAAGCGTAAAAACCGCCTGCATCGGACCGGCCGGGGAAAATATGGTTTCTTATGCCCTCATAAACTGCGAATATAACCGCCATGCCGGGCGGGCGGGGACGGGCGCGGTTATGGGCTCCAAGAACCTGAAAGCTGTGGTGCTGCGGGGCAGCGAAACAGTCAGCCCGGCCAACCCGGAAGCTTTCATGGCCGCCGTGGACCGGGCCTACGCCGAGCTGGCCGATAGCGAAGACGTTAAAAACTTCAATATTGACGGGACCCCCGCTTCGATCGATTTTGCCAATGCCGAACAGCTGCTTCCGGCCTACAACTATTTCGACGGATCCTTTGAAGGCGCCGCCGGCCTGAACTCGGAGGCCCAGCGCCGGCAGTTCTGGCTGCGCAATGTAGCCTGCGCCGGCTGCCCGATTGCCTGCGGCAAGGTAGGCCTGATCCGGAGGGGCAGGCGCAAGGGCCTGATCTCCGATGTAGTCGAATACGAAACCGCCGCCATGATGGGCAGCAACCTCGGTTTGAGTGACGTCAGGGAAGTAGCTTACCTGGTTAAAAAATGCGACGCCCTGGGCCTGGACGGCATGTCTGCCGGCGGGGTGGCCGGATTTGCCATCGAAGCATTTCAGAAAGGCCTGATCACCGCTGCAGAAACTGAAGGCAAAGCATTGCAGTTTGGAGACAGCGAAAGCGTCGATTACCTGCTGGACCTTATCGCCTCCCGCCGGGGCCTCGGCGATCTGCTGGCCCGGGGGGTTAAGGAAGCCGCCCGTGAACTGGGTGACGGCGCTGCTGATTTTGCCGTCCATATCAAAGGCCTGGAAAGCCCGGCCTGGGGCCCGCGCAGCGTGCCCGGCATGGCTTTAGCCCTGGCCACCGCCGACCGGGGAGGCTGCCACCAGCGCGCTTTCCCGATCCTCTATGAAGTGGGCGGGGAATGGGACGGAAAAATGGTCGAGCGCAGCGCCCTGGAAGGCAAAGGAATAATCGTGGCCCACCTCCAAAATTACCTGGCCGCCCTGGATACCCTGGTCAAGTGCGATTTTGCCCAGTACGGCATCACCGGCGAAACCTACTGTCAGATGTTGGAAGCAGCCCTGGGCCGGCCTTTTGATACCACCAGGCTGATGGCGCTGGGCGAAAGGATCTGGAACCAGGTCAGGCTCTTTAACCTGCGGGAAGGCTTTACCCGCGCTGATGACAGCCTGCCGAAACGCTTTTCCGAGGAACCCCTCCCGGAAGGCCCCTACCAGGGCGAAAAAATTTCCGGGGCCGACCTGGACCGCCTGCTCGATGACTACTATACAGCCCGCGGCTGGGACAGCGCCGGCCGGCCGGCCGGCGAGACCCTGGCCCGGCTGGGGCTGGATCAGCTCACCACCCTGGTCAGGGCGCCGGATATAGAGTAAAAGAAACCATATGACCCTGGCTGAATGATCTTGGCTGACATAAATAGACCGCAAATCGTTACAAGGAGGGTTTTGCCGATGAAAGACTTACAAAAACTGCACTACTTCGAAGTGCCGACCGTTATGAAGCACGGCCTGGGCGCCGTAAACCACCTGCCCGGAGAACTGGCCCTGCTCGGCATTAAAAAACCGCTGCTAATAACCGACCAGGGAGTGGTCAAGGCCGGGCTCCTTGACAGCGTTATCAGGCCCCTGCAGGAGAACGCCATCAATTACGTCCTCTATGATGAAGTAGTTTTTAACCCGCCCCTGGCCACCGTGGCGACCGGGACCGAAAAATATCTTTCCCAGGGCTGCGACGGCCTGGTAGCTGTCGGCGGAGGCAGCGCCATGGACACGGCCAAGGCCATCGGGGTAGAAATCGCCCACGGCGAACCGGTCCTGGAGTACGAGTGCGCCGAGGGGAAAAAAGAGCTCAGCAAGCGGATCCCTCCTTTGGCCTGTATCCCGACCACGGCCGGAACCGGCAGTGAAGTAACCCTGTGGGCGGTCATAACCGATCCGGAACGGCAGTACAAATTTAACGTCGGCGGCCCCCTGATTGCCGCCCACCTGGCCCTGGTCGACCCCCTCCTGCACCTCTCGATGCCGACCGAAGTTACCGCCGGGACCGGAATGGACGCCCTCTGCCACGCCATCGAATGCTACACCTGCGCCTACGCCCAGCCCCAGACCGACGCCGTGGCCCTTTTGGCCATCGAATATGCCGGCCGCTACCTGCGCCGGGCCGTGGCCTACGGCCAGGACATTGAAGCCCGCTACTATATGGCCATGAGCGCCCTTTTAGCCGGCCTCTCCTACGGCAGCGAAAGCGCCGGGGCGGTCCACGCCATGACCCAGACCATGGGAGGGATTTTCCCGGTCCACCACGGCATCGCCGTGGGTGCGACCCTGGTCCCGGTCATGGAATATAACTGGATGGGCGAACCGGCCAAGTATGCCCGCATCGCCCTGGCCCTGGGCAAGCCGGTAATCGGCATGAGCGAAAGGGACGCCGCCTTAACGGCCGTCGAAGCGGCCCGCGAGCTGGCCGCCGACATCGGCATCCCGCGCCTGGCCGCCCTGGGGATCAAGGAATCCGACATCCCGCGCCTGGCCGAAGAAGCCTTTAAAGATCCGCAGACTACCGGTAACCCGCGGGATATGAGCATTGAGGCTTACGAACAGATTTACCGCCGGGCGATTTGATGATTAAAGCATAACAACAAAGGTCCTAAATAACTATACATTGTTCCGATTATTGTGTAATATAACAATAATCAAATTTTAAAGTAGGTGATTGAAACGATTAAGGCAGATATTTACCTGGAAGGGTTGCGGCTTATTGAAGAAGCTGAAGAAAAGGGGCTGACTTTGCGGCTGCTGGGCGGCCTGGGCATCCGCCACATCTGCCCCAGCGCCACTGAAGAACCCTGGGCCCGCGAGTATGAAGATATCGACTTCGTCGCTTCGCGGTCGGGCCGGGAAAGCCTGGAGCGTTTTTTTGAAGAACAGGGTTATGAGCCAAACAAACAGCGCAACCTCTTTGCAGGCGACAAGAGGCTTCTTTTCTATGATCACGGGAACAACCGGCAGCTGGACATCTTCATCGGTGTTTTTGACATGTGTCATTTCCTGGAGCTTGAAGAGAGGCTCCGCTTAACGGAGACAGCCCTGGCCCCGGAAGATCTTTTCCTGACCAAGATCCAGATTATCGAGTTGAACCAGAAAGACATCTATGACCTGGGCCTGCTGCTGCTTGATACCGAGGTCGGGAAAGGCAAAAAAGACAAGGGCGCGCTCGACACCGGTTATATAGCCCGCCTGTGCGCAAAAGACTGGGGGTGGTACAAGACAGTAACCAAGAATATCCGGGAACTCAAGCACCATCTGGGCAAGATGCCGGAACTTTCTTCCGAGCAAAAGGAAAAAATCAGCGCCAAGCTGGACTTGATTGAAAACGAAATTGAAAAACAGCCCAAGTCCATGGCCTGGAAAACCCGCAACCTGGTTGGTGAAAAAGTGCAGTGGTACAACCTGCCTGAAGATCTCGGAAAATAACTTTAAGATCTCGGAAAAAAATAAGGAGGTAATTATACCATGGCAGAGAACAACGGTTCCAGCGGAAAAGACAGCGGCCTTTTTGTCCGCCAGGCCACCGGCCTGGTCAGATCGTGGTCAGTATTTGACGCTTTTGTCTACGCCTTTTTCTCCGTTAACCTGATCACCCTGGGCCTTTATATCTTTTCTTTTGCCCCCTATGTCCCGGACGGGCACCTGGTCACGGCGGTTGTAATCAGCACCATTTTCATTATCTTTTTGGTTATAGTTTACGCCATGCTGGTCTCAATTATGCCCCGGGCCGGCGGCGACTACGTGATCCAGACCCGGATCCTGGGCGGACCCTTAAGCTATGTCCTCCCCTTTGCCGGCTGGGTCTTTATCCTCTGGCTCTGGGTCCCGCTGTACGGAAACATGCTATCCTGGAACGTTTTTACACCGCTGCTTACGCTCCTGGGCGGCATGACCGGAAACGAAGGCCTGCTGAATGCCGCCTACTGGTTTAACGGTGTTAACGGCCTTTTCTTCTCGGCCTTAGTGGTCTGTATTTTGGCTTCTGTCGTGATCAGCCTCGGCATGAAAGGTTATGCCCGCGTCCAAAAGTTCTGCTTTTATTTGGGCATGGCCGGCCTTTTGACCGTTTTTATCCTGCTGCTGGTTAACGACAGAGCTACATTTATCGAAAGGTTTAACGCTTTTTCAGCGCAAATTGGCGCCAACGATAATGTCTACTCCCAGATCATCAACAGCAGTTCCGATGCCGGCTACAACCCTATCGCCTGGAATAATATTGCGATTGCGGCCAGCCTGCCCCTGATCCCCATGGTCGTCTTTTTCAACCTCTGGCCAAACTGGGGCGCAACTCTCTACGGTGAGGTGCGCGGGGCTTCGGAATTCAAGCGCAATTTCTTAGGCATGTTCCTGGGCCTGGTAGTGACCGGAATCCTGGCCGTTATCCTGCTGGCCCTCTTTAACCGCACCTTCGGCTGGGACTTTTACCTGGCTTCCAACTTTGCCTTTTACGAAGGCCTGTCTCCCTTCCCGGTCTTTCCTTTCCCGGGCCTGCTGGCGGCAATCTTAACCGAAAACCCGCTCCTGCAGCTCTGGGTTATTATTTCCCTGAGCGCCTGGTTCTTCGGCTGGATGGGGACGGTATTTCTATCTTCAACCAGAGTGCTTTTCGCCGCATCATTCGACCGGATGCTGCCGGAATGGGTATCCCGGCTTAACCCGAAAACCCGCAGCCCCTACAACGCCCTGTTGTTGATGACTGTGCCATCGATCGTGGTCAGCTTCCTCTTTTACTACGTGCCAGGGTTCGAAGTCCTTACCCTCAATGCCACGGTGGCCATTGCCATCTGCTTCCTGGGCAGCGCCATCGCGGCAATCGTTTTACCCTACCGGAAGCCCGATCTATACCATGCTTCCCCGGTGGCCCGCTACAAGGTCCTGGGTCTGCCGGCGATCACTGTCTGCGGGGTAATCCTGGCCGGTTTCCTGCTGTTCAATATCGTGCTGTGGCTCTACGATCCGATGGGAGTTTACGGGGTCCACGATCCCTACTCGGCAGGATTCATGCTCGTCCTTTACGGTATCGCTTTTATCATCTACTACGTTTACAAGAACCGCAACAAGCAGCTCGGGATCGATGTGGAAAAAACCTATGAAGAAATACCGGTTGAATAGGACCTTGAGCTGAAAAACGCATTTCTAAACCCCGGTGGCCCTCCCCCTTTTGGGGGGAGGGCTTCAGAAAAAACCCCGTCCCGGGAAGGGATTGTTCAAAAAGGAGAATTATCCATGCCAAAGATTTTTTTTGCGACCGACATTCACGGCTCAGAAAAATGCTGGAAAAAATTCATCAATGCCGGCGCTTTTTACGGGGCCGAAGCCCTGATCCTGGGCGGAGACATGACCGGTAAGGCCATCGTCCCCATCATCAAAGAAACAGGGGGCCAGCACCGCTGCAGTTTCCTGGAACAGGAACACCGCCTGCAGACCGATGAAGAAGTGCAAAACATGACCCGGGCCATCAGGGACCGCGGTTATTACCCGGTAGTAATGGACCGGGACCGGATCCGGGAACTGGAAAATGACCCGGGCAAGCGTGAAGAAATGTTTACCCACGAGACCCTGACCACGATCCAGAACTGGATCGAGTGGGCGGAAGAGCGCCTGAAAAAATCGAAAATACCCTGCTACGTCTGCCCCGGCAATGACGATGTTTTTAAAATTGATGAGCTGTTGGATAGTTCTTCTTATATCGAGCTGGTTGAAGGAAAACTGATTGACCTGCCCCTGAACTATCAGATGATCAGCACCGGCTGGAGCAATCCCACCCCCTGGAAAACCTACCGGGAATGTTCAGAAGAAGAACTTGATCAGCTCTTGAAAAAGTACCTAAAACAACTGGATCCCGACCGGCCGGCCGTCTTCAACATCCATACTCCCCCCTACGGCCTGGGACTGGACGAAGCCCCCGAGCTGGATGAAAACCTCCGGCCCAGGTATGCCGGCAGGGCCCTGATTCCCGTCGGCAGCAAAACCGTGCGGCGGGTCATCGAAGAATACGAACCCTTACTCGGCCTTTTCGGCCATATCCACGAAGCCAAGGGGGCGGTGCGCCACAAAAAAACCCTGTGCATCAATCCCGGCAGCAACTACGAACAGGGCATTTTACTGGGAGCCCTGATCAACCTGGAAAAAAACAAGCTGGGGGAATA